>SESF01032658.1_pt1 | contig 15894 bp, 14 predicted proteins | sample 3171521 | NCBI WGS metagenome assembly SESF01 (sample SAMN10866945, study PRJNA518727) | freshwater metagenome | biome: subpolar coniferous forest; feature: holomictic lake; material: water; isolation source: holomictic Lake 227, 6 m and 8 m depth | place: Canada: near Kenora, Ontario | collected...
CATGCAGTCCACCCGCCGTCAATCGGAAGATTAATGCCATTAACGTAGGACGCGGCATCCGAAAGCAAAAATACGATCGGGCCTGCTACTTCCTGCGCTTTGCCAACTCGCCCCATAGGCACCTTCCGTGCCAAACTGGCGTAGAAGCCGGGTATACCAGGATCCAATTCAGTTCGCGGGAAGGGGCCTGGTGCGATACTGTTGACACGTATGCCGAGTTGTCCGAGATGGCAAGCTAGATAACGGCTCATTTGAATCATTCCACCCTTGCTTGCTCCATAATGTATGGGGTTGTTCTTCCCAGAATCACCATAAATAGATGGATCCGGACTGACCGTGCCATACATTGATGCCACATTTACAACGGATGTAGTGCCATTGCTGCTCTTGGCTGTGGCTTCAAGGAGCGGCAAGAAAGCTTTGATTAGCGCGAACGGTGCAACAACACTATTTGTGTATGCAGTGTAGAAGTCCGCAGATTCAATACAGTCAATCGTACCTGCCACTTTTCCTGCATAGGCGTTGTTGACAATACCGTGCAACTGTCCGAAACGAGGTTCAATAACCGATTTCAGGTATGCAGGGGTATCAGTATTTGTCACATCGCAAGCCACAATGAAGCATCTATCACGCAGTTGTGAAGATAAACCATCTTTTAAAGCGTTCAGCGCGCTTTCCCTGCGGCCAATTGCTATCAGACTCGCGCCAGCGGATAAAATAGCGTGGGAAGTTTCAGTACCTAGATGCCCTGCCGCTCCTGTAAGGAGAATCACGCGGCCGGTCAGGTCGAATATTTTCATTTGATTACCACTCTGAAGGATTAAGAAGGCGTTGTGGAACATCAACAAAACCGGCCCGAACAAACGCAGCCTGATTCTTTGTTAAGACTGGTTCAGTAGCGTATGAAAGCAATTCTTCCAGTTGATGAGGGGTTTCAACACCCAACACCACAGAGGTCACCCACGGGAAAGATCGAACATACGCTATACACAAATCAATTTTACTCTTTCGGAGTAATACCTTGGTCATTTCTTCTAAGCACTGCACCAATTCATAGCGTGACGTAATCCAATCTGGCCAAGCCTCAGCTTTGCTGATTAGAAGACCTTGCAGAAAGACGCTGCGCACATGCACACGGACTTCCGGACGTCGTGCGAGAACCTCTACAAAGCTGCCATCGAGCCAACGTGAATCGAGTAAATTGAATGGTATCTGGATGTGCGTAATTCGATTATCCTGAAGACATTTGATGGCTTCGTCCGGAGTATACACGGAAACACCCAACGCATGAATGATTTTACGGTCGAAATGATCCGCTAATCTGGCAATTGCAGCACCGTGCCATCGGAACATATCCGTGCTGCGATGGAACATTAGTATATCGAGATGATCGCGCTGCAAATCACGGCAGGATCCGTAAATGCTAGCATCAACTGTACTTTTGATCTCACGCTCAAGCGCATCATCTGGAAGATTGTCCATTGGCTGCAGCTTAGTAACGATGTTGACGGTATCTTTGGCGCTAGAGGGAAGAAGGTGCCCAATCCTTGACTCTGAGTCGCCATAGGCTCTAGCGGTATCTAGGCACGTGACCCCCGCACTCATCGCCATGGCCAGCATGGCTGCCGTATCGGCATCATTTGGCTGACCAGAGCGATTGACAACGCCATAGTCCATACCAAACTGGGCGGTACCCAGGGTTACGCTGCTGTAGCTCTCAACACCACGCCATACGACTGGGATGCGTTTTAGGGTGCTTTCGCCTTCTGGCAATTTAGGAATCAAAAATTTCCAATCCAGTAGAACAGGTTCTTGTATGTCAATAAAAGCTGACGCCATTGCTATGTAGTCGTCCAGCGAATCAATGGTGGCGCGTAGGTACGAGAAGTCTTCATTGAGAAACCACCCCAATCGTGTACGTCCTGTCTCCCCGGACTGCTGGCACAGCCATGGCGTCACGTGCTCGCAATCATATGACTGATTGGTATTGGCTGACGCGCACCGAAGCGCACCTACCGTCATGACTTCTGCACCGACCCCATAGGGAAGCCCATCGTCAGGCCAAGACGTGCCCAGATAGACACCATTACCCTCATGAAATCTGTGCAGGAGCGCTTCGACAAATGCCCCATTGGGTAGTGGGTTGTCCGCAGTGGCACGGACAATAATATCGCCATTGTCCAAGTCGGCGATACATTGCACGAAACGATCAAGCACGTTGTTCAAGCTGCCACGAAATACGTTGATGTCTGACTTCTCTGCAATTCGAACAAGCAAATCATCGGACATGTCGTTCGAAGTAGCGAGAACGACTTTGTGCCCTGATGATCCCAGTCGCCGTGCACACAGGACAGCCAGCGGCATCCCCCCAATTGGAAGCAGAACCTTCGCAGGAAGTCTGCTTGAAGATGTCCTTGCTTGTAGGATTACTCTTACTCGGGCAGTCACTTTAATCTCCCATTTCCAGTCCGACTGCCGGTCGAGACATTGAACCAATTTCAACAAGACAGTCGACGCCTTGATTAGTTGGCTGGGGACAGAGTATTAATTTTAATGCCTGTACGATGCGATCTTGATCCACTTCAACCAAACCTGGATAAATCGGAATACTGATGACCTCGGAATAGTACCGCTCTGCCTGTGGGCAATAGCCAGCGGTGAAGCCCATCTTCTCATAGTAAGGCTGACGATAAATAGGAATGTAATGCAAATTTACGAGTATCCCGGCCGCATGAAGCGCGCCATAAACTTGGCGTTGTATTTTGTTTATTTCACCCAGCTTCAAACGAATCACGTATAGATGGTAAGCAGAATAACTGTCTGGATGTTGCCAGGGGGTAACAACCGAGATATCTGTCAATAGTTCGTCATAACGCTTTGCAATAGCGTGGCGCTTGGCAACAAATTCATCCAGTCGCTGCATTTGGCTAACACCTAACGCAGCTTGTATGTCGGTCATGCGGTAATTAAAACCTAATCCTATTTGTTGATAGTTCCATATTTCATCCGATGGGCGTGCATGCATATCTGCAGCATCGCTGGTGATGCCGTGGTTTCGGAACAGACGCATAAGCTTGAAGAGATCTTCATCATTGGTTAATGCCAAACCGCCTTCACCCGTGGTAACAATCTTGACCGGGTGAAAACTAAATACAGTAATGTCGCTATATCGGCCGTTGCCAATGGGTTCGTCTTTGTATTTACCACCAATAGCATGTGAGGCATCTTCGATGATTTTGAAACCGTATTGCTGGCTGAGTGCATGGATGGTCTTCATGTCGCAGGGTTGGCCGCATAAGTGTACCGGAATCACGACTTTGGGTAATTTGTGGTCTTTTTGTGCTTGTTCAAGTTTTTCTGCCAAGCGCTCTACACTCATGTTGTAAGTGCGGGGATCAATATCGACAAAATCTACGGTTGCGCCGCAATAAAGTGCACAGTTGGCGCTTGCTACAAATGTGATAGGTGTAGTCCAGACCACATCGCCTTTGCCCACGCCCAAGGCCAGACAGGCGATATGTAGCGCACTGGTGGCGCTATTAACCGCCACTGCATATTGTGCGCCACAATAATCGGCAACAGCTTTTTCAAAGCTCGGAACTGCCGGGCCTTGGGTCAGGTAGTCTGAGCGCAACACGGCGACTACCGCATCAATGTCGGCCTGGTTAATGTCTTGGCGTCCATAAGGGATTGTGGTCATTAGATTTTGCCAATCTTTTCGCGGTTTTGTTCGATCCATGCCCGCAGGGTGTTTATGCTCATCCAATCGGTGTTGTTGTCCGAGCAATAAGTAAACCCAGCGCCGACCAACTTACCGCCATTGATACGCTCCGGGTCTTGGCTCCAGTTATGGATGGCGGGCAGTATTTTGTAGTGTTTGGTGTATTCGTAGGTATGCGGCGCATCCTCGAAGCTAATCATCTGTTCATGAAGTTTTTCACCCGGACGGATGCCAATAATCTCGTGTTCGGCGGTAGGAGCAGTCGCCAGTGCGATATCGGTCAATTTCATGGAAGGAATCTTCTTAACGTAAATTTCACCACCCACCATGTCCTCAAAGGCATGCCAGACAAGGTCTACGCCTTGTTCCAAGGTGATCATGAAACGGGTCATACGGTCATCGGTAATCGGCAACACTCCCTTGTCGGCGAGAGATAGAAAAAACGGGATCACCGAACCGCGTGAGCCCATAACGTTACCGTAACGCACCACGGCAAAACGGGTATCTTTAAAGCCCGAGTAGGAGTTACCGGCGATAAAAAGCTTGTCGGAGGTGAGTTTGGTGGCTCCGTACAGGTTGACCGGGCTGCTGGCCTTGTCGGTCGAGAGCGCGACCACGCGTTTTACGCCGTGGTCGATGCAGGCATCTATCAGGTTCATGGCACCCATAACGTTGGTTTTGACGCATTCAAAGGGGTTGTATTCGGCTGTGGGCACGATCTTGGTGGCAGCGGCGTGTACCACGTAATCTATGCCGTTAAGCGCACGCGCCAGACGATCCTTGTCACGCACATCACCGATAAAAAAACGCACGCGATCGTCATTGCCATAGAGCTTGGCCATGTCCCATTGCTTCATTTCGTCACGGGAGTATATGACGAGGCGGCGCGGGTTGTATTGGGTCAGGGTCATCGGTACGAAGGTGTGGCCAAAAGAGCCGGTGCCGCCGGTGATTAGGATGGATGCGTTAGTGAGCATGTTCTTGGTTCTTGGTTATTTTTAATAGTTAATATTGGCGTCCCTGCTATTTTCTATACAATACAGGGGCTTTGTTCAATCGGGGATATTGTAAGTCCCGCTTCGGTGCGCAATGATCTAGCTAACCCCATGAGTTGAACGAGTTGTAGAGCAGCATAACCAGCCGCACGGACTTTTTCAAGGGTTTCAGGATCACGCTTTGATATCTGCCACAATCTTGAATAACTCTTCAATAGTTGAAAAAATAAGCCTCTATATGGTTTTTAAAGTGGCTGTACTGTATGTACACTTCGTTCGTTAATTCGCACGTGACAGATTGCCAGATAAAACTTATATATTTCTATATGAAATATTATTATGCATATTGGTAAGTGGTTACGTATACATATCTTATTGCCTCGGTCTTTGACTGATGTTACTGGTAAAGATAAGGATGTTAATAGCCAAAATAAACGGGCCAACAGTTAGCGGCAGACTATAACTTGGTAAGAAATAAAGCACCACAAAAAACAATATATGAAGCTTTGGCATCCTGAGCATGAGGATAAGAATCAGAATCGGCAGATTTAAAGCAAGCCACATCAATAAACCAACAATCTCGACGAGTTCTGGCATGGTGAAAAAGAAAAAGGCTACCTTGCGGTCTTTAAAATGGCTAATCGCTTCTTCCGTGCGCTCAACTTAGTGCCATACGCAAGTGTAATTAAAATAACTTGAAAAGGAAACCAACTGATTTTTGCGTAACCTACACTTTGGGAAACGAATACGAGAATATAATAGGGCATAGCATAAAAAATCGCAATAAAGACGGGAGTTGTCAAATACTCCTTTGGTAATATTCGCACACAGCCCAAGAGTACTTTTAAACATTTAATGAAAATATAGGCAACAAAACCAAATCCTAAAACACCAAACTCAATAAAAAATGTAATCCATGTCGAATCAAGAGCGCCTTCAATCCCGCCATCAGTTGCTGATGTTCGAAAAAGCTCTGACATTTCTTGATTGCCTTGTTCTATGAAATTTGGTCCTAAACCAAGCAACAAGCCGTATGGATATTCTGTCAGCATGAGTCTAATAGCAGATTCCCAATGGTCTAATCTTATTAAAAAACTACTACTACTCGTTGCAGCGCCAAATAGCTGATCAGTTGAATCATAATAAGAAAGGCTGAAGCTGTACAAAAAGAAGTAAAAAAATAGTATTACAACAATAAAAGTAAGCGACGTCCTTAAAATACTGGCTTTTTGGATTTTGTATGTAAAATAAATGAAAGAAACGAGGATGGCAATTATCATAGCCAATATTGCTGTTTTATTCAGCAGAGTCATAAGTTCCATAAGGAATACAACTAATATAAAAGACAGAATTACTTTTACTTTTAGCACATCTTTACAAAATACTAATCGCAGCATTATCCACCCTGCCAACATACCAATGATCAACCTAAAACCAGTATAGTAGTATCCACCACCAAAAGAATTTTGGAGGCTGTTGACCGTGATTTCCATATCCAGATCGGTAGAAAAATTTACAAGGCTGATGCCGTTCATAAAAGCGTTGATTGAGATAAGTGAACCTAGTACCGAGGCAAGACACCAAGCATTTAATATCGCACTCCATTCAATTTCACCTTTGGCAAAATTCTTAAAATAATAATTGATAACAATATAGCCATACAGATAATAGAGTGCAGTTAGTGAAATTAAGCTACCTAAAACATAACTTAGTACCCATGACATAAGGTAAATGGAGGCAAATAGAAGCTCATGAATGCGTACCTTGTTTTTTGTATGATTTACATAAATAAGATATGCAAAATTAAATGTTAGCCCTATCATCATCCACTCGCAAGATACTGCACGGATACCAAGATGCTCGATAACACCACCCGCAGGGGAAATCAATGCGATGAACGGCAGACCCAGCAACACGTTTATAGGTCTCCATAACATGAATGCAAAAGACATCATACTGACAATTTGTGTTACAAAACTAATCCTTGCCGGGTCAAACTGCAGGATAGTTAAGCCGGTGGGTATGCTCCAGAAAAGGAAAAAAACAGTCAGAACATTGCGATAGCCGGCTGCGATGTCGTGGTTGTCTTTAGGCGCTGGGGTTAAGGCGATCCTCATAGGACAGGTCGAGGATTATGAATTTCCACATTATCAAAAAACCCTTTCCATATTGCGTCCATCGTATAATCCCGCATGTAGCGGTCTTGCCCTGCCGCTCCAATCGCGCGTGCCTCTTCTGGATGCGCCAGATAGTAACGGATCAAATCGATACATTCGGTAATGGTGTCGAAGCCGATAATTTCTTTGCCGGGTTCAAATACATGGTGCAGCTGGCTTTTGTTGTCACATAGCTGACAGACACCGAAAGCGGCAAGATCATAGAGTCGACCATTGATGGGACCCAGGCTGTTATGGATGTTGATACCGACTTGTGTTCGACGATATAGGTCTGGTATGTCGGCGTCTTCAATACGCCCTTTAGCCCAACCGCCCCCGTAGGCGGCAATAAATGGAAATTCTTTTTCTATTTTTTCAAAAAAAGCTTTTTTAAGATACAAACCCGGTATTTTATTAAGCAAAGGAATACGATGTACATAACGCCACCGGGTCGCACCAAACTTGCCCCCCACAAAGCTTAACTGGATATCGCGCAGTACATTATGATGCTGTGCATCTGTGCTCGCGTCATAATGGTATGCACCGATTGGCCAAAAGAAAACCTGTTTGCAACCCCAGGACTTATACATTTCAATACAAGCGGGATTGGAAATAGCGCAGATATCATAGCTATTGGCGACCGGTTTGGAGATAACGCTTGATGCGTCCGGGTCGTCCGCACAATGATAAATCTTCAATTGTTTAAATTGCGCAAGAAACTCCGGGTGAATCATGGCCCCGTTGTAGTGAATAAACACATCGCAACTGTCAATCTTTTCACCTAACACCTCATATAGCTTCATCAGGGTGGCATCTTTTTTTCGCCACTTTTTATCCAATCGAGGAAAAATAGTGTACGGTTGAAGATCACTCATGCAAAAGGTAGATAAGTTATAGCCTAGGGTTTTTGCACTAATCTCCCGACTGCGATGCCAGTGCTTTTTATGTGCACCTGCATTTGAATGCGCAAGCAAGATACGCTTATCTTTCAGCTGTTCACTTTGTAATAATTGATTTTTTCTCATTAATACACTTATCTCCGCTATGCGTTATTTTTATTTTTTCGTATTAGTCAAAGTTTTAAGAATTAGGATGTATTCCGCCCATATTCCTCAATATGCAAGCGTAGTGTTCTGCAACTACATCGATACCTAATTGATTCTTAAATCTTTCCCGCACTTGAAATTTATACTGATCATAGTTATCCATCACCATCCGCACGGATGCCAATACTTTTTCAAAGTCTATGGGTGGAAAGTCATGCTCATAGCGCTGCGCCGTAAAGAAACCCTGTTCAAAATCATTGGCTGGCAATAAAACCCCCGCCGCACCAACAATATCGGGCACGCCACCACTGCCAATACCAACTACTGGGAGTCCATGCGCCATTGCTTCAACGACCACGTTCGGGCATGCATCCCGATAGCTGAACGTTATGTAAAGATCACTCCCGGTCAACGCCACCGTAAGGTCATCGGTAAACGATTTGTAGCGAGGCAAAGTTCGGATATATGCGCTGTTCTCAATCGTCGCCTTCATAGCGGGAGATGACCCAATCGGTATCTTTCCGGTATAGCCAATGATGCTCAAATGGATAGGCATTTGCTTGGTTTCATTGGCCCATTGCACAAAATTAACAATGTCATCCATTCGCTTTGTCGGTCTCCAGTCATCGTAAATTATCACCAGACGAATCTCTTTGTGCTCAGCGCTGACAGAAACCGTTCTTCGGTCGGTTCGCAAACTTGTACCATTGACGATTATTGAAAAAGGCTTGCGGGGAAAATACCGTTGATGTACTTGGCGCGAGAACTCGGATTGATAAATAAGCCAGTCCGCAAACAGAATACGAAAAAAACCACCGTAGTTTTGATTTAACAAGTTGGCCACCGTGGCTAAAAAGTCATGTGCCCAAGCAAACCTTATCCCCAAAGCCAGCACGGGTCTTAATGGCCATTTAAAACTTGCCAGAAATGCCGGACAAAGTCGATCGCAATAAAGCCCATCCACCCGCAAGACTATCTTTTGTCGATTCAACTTGGTTTTTAAAATGAGTTTCCAAGGTGCCGATATATTGAACAGCACCACGGCCGGGCGCTGTTCCAGCGGCAATGCTTCTGCCGTTAACGCTTGGCAGAGATCACCAAAAAATCGCTGCCCGGAAGTGGATTTGGTGGGGTCAAAAAAGACGCCAAAACCCTTATTATTCTTTTGCTTTATTCGCATTATATAGCCGGGATATATGTTATTTTCAAGCCGATACTGATAATACCATGCTCATTTTATAAGCTTTACATTCCGCAAATAAAATTCATTTTCATGCTCTTTTATGTAGTTATGGATAGTTGCTGACTTAATAAAATAGAAAAGAAAACGCATGCATTCGAACAGTTTACCCCGCTTCTTAGGGGTTTTAAGGCTTTGTAAATATCCATTAACACAACCCGAAAACCATTTTTCACATATTTTGGAATACACGCGATCACTGTGATCACCGCGTATCGCATTCCACATGTTAATCCAGTCAGTCAGGAAATATGGCTGATAAAAGTATTCATAATTTAGTTTTATATTGTCTATACTTAAGCTTTCAAAAGAGCTAGACTCACCCCAATCCATTCTTCTGTATACTGTAGGGTTATTTCCATTTTGTTCTATTTTACCGCTATCCAAAATTATCATATTGTATATATATTCAGTCATTCGCAATATTTTTAAATTAGCCGTCCTTATACGTTGCATGGCTAGGGATACCGCCTCAGTTCTGGAAACCAATCCCCAGAGCGTGGCATGTGACTCTATGTAACCAAGCCATCGCTCTTCTGCAAGCGCTTGTGCATATCCAGTTGACTGCTGATGGTAATAGAAAGGTTTTTTGTACAGGTAACGAAAGTAACCTATGCCCCCCGCAGCAACGTAATCAGTGTGTCTATCCAAAAAATCTATCGCGCTCTTGCACCCTTCAACCGAAATATAGTCATCATTATCAAATGGCAACACATAAGGTGTCTTAATGTGACTTAAAACGCTTTCAAGCTTTTGATAGTAGTCCGTAAGAGTAGCGTCGTATGGATATTCTAAATATTCAATATCAAGAGTAAGGCCCTCTACGATCGCCCTGGTTTTAGCCTTATTTTCATCACTTGATCCGTCAGAAATAATTATTTTAAAGTCTCTGGCGGATTGCTCGAAGAACCTTAATATACTCTCTGTAAAATAAAAACGATCTTTCAATGTTAATGAAATTGTCAATTTTGAGTTGACGCTATAGTTTGATTTATATCTATATATATACAATTTTATGACCCCAGTATAATGATGTGCAACCTAAGCATCCGTCACCAACATACTCCGCAAATACCCTGCATAGTCAGCTTGCCCATACTCATGGATAAGTTGTTCCAGTTGCGGGCTGGTGATAAAGCCCATGCGCCAGGCTACTTCTTCCGGACAGCCAATTTTTAAACCTTGGCGTTGCTCAATTGCGAAAACAAATTGGGCAGCTTCCAGCAATGACACGTGTGTGCCTGCGTCTAACCAGGCATGGCCACGTCCCATTTTTTCAACATGGAGTTGTTTGCGCTCCAGATAATACTGATTGACGGCGGTTATTTCAAGCTCGCCGCGTGCAGACGGGCGAATTGCCCTGGCCACATCGACCACCTGGTCATCATAAAAATAGAGTCCGGTCAGCGCCCAGTTGGATAAAAACTGTTGCGGCTTTTCACGGATTTCCAGCGGCGACCCATCGGCGGCAAATTGACAGACCCCATAGCGTTCCGGGTCGCGCACATAATAGGCGAAGTTTACCGCGCCCTTCTCGCTGGCAGCGAGGTCTACCAGCAATTCCGAAAAGCCTGCCCCATAAAAAATATTATCCCCCAAGACCAGCGCACAGGCCGCGCCATCCAAGAAATCTGCGCCCAGTATAAACGCCTGGGCAATGCCATCGGGCTTGGCTTGTACCTGATAGCTGATAGTCATGCCCCATTGTCGACCGTCACCCAGCAGTTGTTCAAAACGCGGCTGATCCATCGGCGTGGTAATGACTAACACCTCGCGAATCCCGGCCAGCATCAGTGTCGTCAACGGGTAATACACCATAGGCTTATCGTAGACTGGCAATAATTGCTTGGATATCGGTACCGTAATTGGCCACAACCGGGATCCGGCGCCACCGGCCAGTAATATCCCTTTGCGGGCCTTCATTGGTTTGCCTGCCGTAATAAGCCGATGGTCTCTCCAATGCCGCGTCGTAAATCACCTGCGAAGGCAAAACCTTCCGCCATAAACCGCTCGCACGACACTTCGTAAGAAAGCTGATTCATAATCTTGCTTTCAACAAAGCTCACTTGCAGGTCGGGCACAAACTCCCGAACGGTGTCGACCACCTGGCGCACGGTAGCGTTGTAGGTTAGCACATTGTAAATACGACCATCGAAAAGATCTTTGCGGATAATGAAGGCAATGGCCCGCGCGGCGTCAAAAAGATCGAGGTAGGGGCGCTTTTGATCATACGCCGTACTCCACACCGTAATGGGCTGGCCCATCGCGGCCTGCCAGCAGAACTTGTTAACGGCTGTATGAAAACGCATGCCAGGGGAGGCACCAAAGATGGTGCCAAAGCGGCAAGAAATTGCTTTCAACCCGCCCTCCAGGCAAAGTTTTGTGACCCACTGCTCTTCTTTTAGTTTGCTAATGGCGTAGGGGCTTTGTGGTTTTAACTCCTCGGGCGTGCAATCTTCCGCAACCACTTCGTTTTGGGTGCCATACACGCTGGTAGAGGACAGCGTTATCAGACGTGTACCGCTCTGTGCGCAGGCTTCTGCCACTTTAACAGTGGCCTGATAGTTATTGGCCTCCAATAAATCCGCCTTGTCAAAACTACCCGCCGCATCAGTAATAGCCGCCAGATGAATCAGTACATGCGTCTCTTTTAGTATCGGCTGGAGGTCAATACGCGTAACATCGGCTTCAATGAAGCGATAGCGTCCCAAGGCCGGCAAATTAAACAACGAGGGGAAACGCTGCGTCATCATATTGTCAATCATAATAATCTCGGCACCGGGAAATTGCACAGCTAAATCACGAATAAGGTATGAGCCAATATGTCCGATGGCACCGGTAACGACGATTTTCATATCAATTGGGTTTTTCATTATTCGTTTCACATTTCTTAGCCGTGAGACCGAGCATGTGATCTCGATCCCCTTTCCACTGGAAATGATCTACCGATACAACATCAAGTTTTATTTTTTTACATACCGCGCGCAACTTTGCTTCACTATAACAATTAGTGTGAAATTGCCCAGCACCATTTTGGCTTCCATAGAAAGTAGCCGTCAGATAACCCCAGCGATTAGTTGGGTTGTAGGTAAACGTACCAAACCAGTGTTGGTTGAATATTGATTCTTCGTCATTTCGATAAAAATCTTTCCAATCATCCTCGGCTGCCAGCCATTGTTTGGCTGCCATTTCAAAATCTACCGTAGAAAGATAAAGGACACCACCAGGCTTGAGAACTCTTACAACTTCATAAAAGAATCTAGGTTCATCTATAAAAGGAAGATGTTCGATTAAACCCTCTGATCTTATTTCATCCACCGAATTTTCGGCAAAAGGTAAGTTAAAAATATCATATTGAACAACAACCAGATCATTAGTAAATATCTGATTGGGATAGCGCAAACGAATTTGCTCCAGGGTATCCATGTCAACGTTAATGTAGTTAGGTAATGGACGACCGCCACAACCCAAATTTAAACGAATTGGTAATTGAGTGTTCATATTTTCCTCATTTTAAATATCACTAGTGGGCACTCCTGTATTTTTTATAATCGTCATAGCTGCGAATGTAATCCTGACTTTCATAAGGTCGATCACATAGCACGGTAAGCACCGAATTAGGTATTAAGTATGTCTGCTGTGCCCAAATACTGGGTGGAAGAAGTAAGCCAACATTTGGTTTGTCCAAAACAAAAGTTGCAACTTCAGAACCATCATTACAGAGTACCTCAACACTGCCATAGGGGCAGGTCAGAAATTGGTTACATGCTTTATGGGCATGTTCACCACGGACAGATCCATCAAATCCCCGCACAACGAAGACACGAGCGATTGCAAATGGGACATCAGTGAATGCTTCCATTACTGTGAGATCACCGTTTTCGGCAAAATCATAATGGAGATTTAGAAGTTTTACGGAATCTAAAGGATAGAGCATTTAGTTAAACCCTAAGTAATTGGATTAAGGTAACCCACAATAAATAAACTACACAAATTTGCGGGTTAATTTTTGTAAATATAAAGTATTCTGACGAAACTTAGCGGGGATTATTTATTGTGAGTTACCTAATTAAAAAATCATTGAATCGAAGATTAGGTAATAGCAATCTAGTCACGCACATATATCGCATGGTGAAAATAAGGAAAAAGATCCATAACCTTCGTCGCCCTGACCCAATAGGGCTCGAGTCCATTTAGTGTATCTTTTGGGGTGGGTAGGTATTTTTCAACATAAAGTTCCCTTGCATTCTGCAATTCTTTTTCACAAAATATATCAATAACATTAGTACAGCGCCCCAATTTAAAAACATCTAACAATTTCTCCGGACCTAATTCAGGCATTCCTACAACCTCCGGTAAATACTTTCCAATAGGATTCTTGCAATAGAACTTATCTGCTTTCCTGACGATTCTATTCATATACCCATCAATAATGGATAACGGCATCTCTTGAAAACTGTCGATATTTATAACCAAATCGGGTTCCAATAGCTCTTGCAAACCAAAATCATTGCTACTAATAAATCGTACACGATCAATAAACTCAGGCAAAACCAATTTCAAATACTTTCTACTCAGATCCAGCATTGGATCAAGATCTACAATTGAATAATCTTCAATCTGTGGAGATAAGGTCAATATTGTGTGACTGGTTCGACCAAATCCAGCGCCGATTTCCACTACTGATGACACGCTTTGAAACCCTGCGTGTGCATTTAAAAATAACCACTCCTCGACTGCTGCAAGATAATCTGCATTAATGTCACAATCAGAATATCTAACACTCAAAGGTTTCCCATAATCAGAAATGTTTATCTTTTTGTATGCTTCAAAAAACTCACTGGTTTGCTTTGCCGCAATTGTATACAACAGGAATTTAAGATACCTTGTCGAGTGCTCATAAGGATCCCATGCTACAAACTTATTTTCCTGGCCTGGAGCCCTAAAATTCTCAAGGAAGCTTTGATCTATTTTTGAAAAAACTTCCGACGAGAGTTTTTCCCACAGTTTAGAAACTTCCGTCATTTATGATCCTCTCACTAATTTTATTTATCATACGATCAATACCAGACACTAGGGTAATAGTTGGTCGCCAACCGAGTTTAACGGAAATACTACTTATATCAGAAATGTAGTTTCGAAACTCTATTTCACTAGCACCGTCAGGCCAAGGCGAATATTTAATATTAACCGTGCTACCAGTAACAATTGAAGTCCTCATGGCCACTATTTTAAATGCGTCTCCAACATTTATACTCTTACCAGTCGATACATTAAAAACTCCAACACCGACATCTTTTCTAAACCCTGCAATCATAAATGCACTAACCACATCATCTATATAAACATAATCACGCAGATAATTACCATCACCATAAACCGTCAAATCTTTGCCCTGCAATGCCATAGCTGTGACTCTATTCAAAATACCCCGATCATCTGATGAACTAACACTACTACTTGGACCATACACATTTGCCAGTCGCAATGAGATACTATCCAACACACCTTGCTGCGTAGCCAAAGCGAGTTGCTGCTCGGCAAACAGTTTATGCAGATCATAAACAGTTATTGGCTTTGGCTCGACGGTTTCTGCAATGGGGCGTTGCGGCGTCAAGCCGTAAACGGTGGCTGTAGAGGCGAAAACCACTCGCGGTTTGGATTGCTGTTTTTGCGCCGCCTTGACAAGATGATTTAAGGGTAACAGCGTTGAATTCAGACTTTCAGCAGGATTCTTGGCTGCCTCATAAACACTGGTATTTCCGGCAAGGTGATAAATAATATCAGCCTGCGCAACAATTTCAGTCCAGGTGTCAGCGTTGCGGACATCGGCCTTGATTGTTTTGGTATCAGCCAACGGCATCAGGTCCATGCGACTTACACGGATCACTTTGCAGGTATACTTGGCTAAGGCATCAACCAGTTCGGAGCCGATATAACCACTTGCACCGGTAACGACTACCGTTTTTCCATTCAGATTAGCTAAACTGTCCATCACTTATTTTTTTTGTAACAGCAAGTGCAAGCTTTGCGTTAGTCTCAAGTCTTCAGGGAAATTGGCCATTGGCAACGTGTCCTCCACATCCAATATGCGGGAGGTGGCATAACTTTTCATGGCCAGTCGGTAGCCATAGTGTTCAAAGATATCCAACAGTTCGTTTAAATTCAAAAACCAGTGTGGAATCCTGCTTTCGTAGTAGTTTTGCAGAGTGACATACGACTTAATAAACCCGGCAAATACATCCGATAATAATATATATTCCGGCTTAAGGGCCGCAAACTTTGCCACCAAGTCCTGCCAATGCTCAATATATTGGAAAGAAGAGGCTGCATGGATGAGATTAAAATTAGTGGCAGTTGGTAAATCTGATGTATACATTACCCCCCCCCCCCGCATGAAGATCCATTCCGCTCTGACAGACTTCTTGCATCTCTACAATGGTATACTCAATTCTTTTTAAATCAGCGGGAATGCTCTCGGCAAGGGTCATGTACCCAATTCCCAGCCCTCCGCCAAAATCGAGAATCTTAATCTGCTCTTTGTCTCCCAGCATCATTGCCACTATAAGCGGTAAATGCGTGCTGCGTTGCTTATGAAATGCTGGAATCGGCTTGTCTGACTTGAGCGCAGCAAGGCATTCTGTTGCCGCCTGCAAGGATCGCTTACGGTAAACCTCACCGCTAAAACCCGCGCCTTTCGCCGCCGCCACCGCAGATTGAAAGTCGGGGTAACTAC
>SESF01000759.1_pt1 | contig 15887 bp, 1 predicted proteins | sample 3171521 | NCBI WGS metagenome assembly SESF01 (sample SAMN10866945, study PRJNA518727) | freshwater metagenome | biome: subpolar coniferous forest; feature: holomictic lake; material: water; isolation source: holomictic Lake 227, 6 m and 8 m depth | place: Canada: near Kenora, Ontario | collected...
ACTATCGTTCGTCTGGTAATAAAATAAACGGGGCACCTATTGAGCAAGGTTACTGGCGCGGGGTATACCAGTATTTCTATGATACAAGCACTCCGGAAAGCACGCCGTGGGAAATGCTCGGCTTCACTGAACAACCTGCATGGTGGGAAACTAGATATGGTGTTGCTCCATATACCAGTGATAACTTGGTATTATGGAATGACATGGCCCAGGGTATTAACTGGAATAATGGAAATCCAGTTGTCATCACTCAGGCAATTCGCCCAGAACTATTAGAAATTTTACCAGTTGATTCATCTGGTAACTTAGTCTCACCATTTGTTTCTATTGTCGGTGATTACACTAATCAAACACTAAACCACGACTGGGTAGTCGGTGATGTTGGTCCCGCTGAATTTAGCTATCGACGCAGTAGCTCATGGCCGTTTGACTTGATGCGAATACTTGCCCTTACTAAGCCAGCGCAATTTTTTAATCTTGCTGTAGATATTGATAATTACAAATACAATGAGGAGTTTGGGCAATATCTTGTTAATGACCGTAGTCACCTTGTAATCAGCAATGTTGAAATTTACGGCTCGGGGACAGCGAAGACCAGCTATCTCAATTGGATAGTGGATTACGAAAAACAACTCGGCATTGATGCTACACAAACAATTACTGATCTGCTTGATAACCTCGATGTTCGTTTAGTTCACCGCCTAGCAGGATTCAGTGATAAGAATATGCTGAAGTTCTATGTGGAGAAAAGCACACCAAATAGCAATAACAGTTCATTGTTGATTCCTGATGAAAGTTACTCTGTATTACTGTATGACAACCAACCGTTCAACCGGATTGTATATAGTGGTGTCGCAATTCAAATTATACCAAGAGGTGGTTATAAGATTTTTGGTAATTCACAGACAAACGCTTACTTCACCACGATGAAGCCAAAAATCAATGGGAATTATTCAAAGGTTCAGATTGACAACCTGAGTGTGCAGATTGCCAAGGATTATTATGAAGATGAGATAGTTATTCCATACGGCGCTGAATTTTTCTCCGTTCAAGAAGTCGCTCAGTTCATAGAAAGTTACGGCCGATATCTACAATCACAGGGTATGATCTTTGATAAAATTGAGAATGGCATTGAGATTACTTGGGTGCAGATGGTTGCCGAGTTCCTTTACTGGGCACAAACTGGTTGGGAAGCTGGTAGTATTATCAACATTAACCCTGCTGCTAAATTGCTTACCATCAATAAAGATAGTAATATTGTTCAACCGCTTACATTGCAACAACAGAATTTTGTGTTGAATCAAAATTTATATCCTATACAGTCAATTGATCTTGCAGTGATCCGAGACGGAACACTGTTCTCGGCTGAGCCGCTAAATGAAGGAGATACAATTGCATACGGCACGTTCAACATCAGCAGCATTGAACACGGCATCGTGTTTGATAACGTCACTGTGTTCAATGATGTAATCTACAATTTGACAACTGGACTACGCCAGGATCGTATCGTGGTGAGGGGAAGCAAAACTGCCGACTGGACTGGCATTGTCGATGCTCAGGGATTTGTTCTTAACCAGGATAATGTCATTGATTGGGCCAAGGAAACCAAGTATACAACTGGTTCTATAGTTAAGTATAAAAACAAATACTGGATTGCCATCAAGATCGTTCAAGCCCAAGAATTGTTTGACGAAACTCAATGGAAACAAACTGACTACAACGAAATTCAAAAGGGTCTGCTGCCTAACTCCAGCACTCGCTCATACGAGAGCACCCTCTACTACAATATTAACACAGCAAATCTTGAAAATGATGCTGACCTGCTTGGGTTCTCACTCATTGGATACCGACCGAGAGATTATCTTGCGGTTGCCGACCTGACTGATATTACTCAAATCAATGTTTATCGAAACATGATTAAGAACAAGGGCACCAAGAATGCCGTGGATGCATTTAAGGGCGCTACTTTGTCACAGGGTGGAATTGACTATAACATCTATGAAAATTGGGCAATTAAGTCTGGTGATTTCGGTGGTGTGCTAAACAGTAACTTTGTTGAATTTAGATTAAATGAAAATGAACTTACTGGCAACCCAAGTATTGTCGGACTGACCCGAGGCCAGCCTACAGTTGGTGTTCAGCAAGAAGTTCCAACTTATTCTCTGTTTAACTATGGCAACTTGATAACTTCCCCGGACGTTCTTCCATTATTGGAAGGCAATACTCCGAACACGTTATACCCTGATGCCGGATATGTGAACTTCAATGATGTAAAAATGTCATCGTATTTCTATTCGGGTATGGCAACTGCTGTCGATGCATCCGGTGTGGCAGTGCCATTATCAGAATTATATGCCAGAGATTATGTTTGGATTGCTAATCAGCTAGGAACATGGCAGATATATACCCCTGTTTCTTTAGGGCAGGTAACTGCTGCTGCAAATAATCGCAATGGAACAACAACCATCACCTTTAAGAACGTTCACAATTTAACGAAGTATCAATCATTGGCGATTGTTAATTTCAATTCCAATGTTGACGGTTACTACATTGCCGCTACTATAGTTGACCCGTTCAGAATTACCATCAATTTAAATCTGAATCCGACTATTCCCAACATAACTGGTAATGGTATTGGTTTCCGCTTCCAGTCTCAAAGAATTGATCAACCAAGCGATGCCATTAATTTACCGCTACTTGATAGTGAGTTCATTAAGAACACTGTATGGGTTGACACCAACACAGACGGAGATTGGGCAGTTTATCGTAAGGGAATTAACTATTCCCATAAGGATGAGATTACTAAAACTAGTACACAGACGTTTGGTGAGGCTGTCGCCTACTCAACTCCTCTTGGAAATCTTATCAGCGACCCTGGCAACGGTGAGGCATACCGCTATCTTTTCAATGCGTTGACTAAAGATGATGTGCTAAAACAGACTCTACCTGGTGGTCGTAGCACGGCAAATGCATGGGTTGACGGCTCTACCTTATATGTTATAAATTCATCTGTTACACTTGGCCCTATGTTGCCTAAGATGGTATTGTCTGATTTATCCGGTATATTGGATGGAGTAACCATTAATTCTTTGGTTGCGTATGACAACGAAACATCAGAATTTAATATTTCAAGCGGGTTCCCATACACGACCCACCTGACAGTTACTGGTGTGCTAGGCACTCCGTTTACTGCTAATGCGTATGTCGATGGCACTGAACTATATGTTGAAATCGCCTCTATCGTCGGTGGACCACTTGAATACGGCATGGAATTGAATGACCAAACCGGTTTACTAAACGGAACAACTCTTTGGGATATGTGGTATGAAGATGCTACCTATCAGGTATGGCACCTATCTGCTTGGTTCCCGGCTAGCGATACACTAAGAGTGAGGGGAAGTTCCCCGGTAGTATTAACTTCATTTGGAAAAGTAATTGAACACGTTGATGAACTATACGCCATTGGTCAACCTCAATATGGTTATGTCGGTGGAGAATACAGTGGAAACAGTCCTCCACCATCAGTCTTTCTTTATGATTTAGTAACTACAATTGAGGAAAATAAATTAAGCTTGACTCAGGAAATTACTTTCCCCGATTTGAGGTATAACTTTAACAATCAATTGCAAATTCAGTCGTTTGGTAATGCCATTGCAATATCAGGAGACAAAAATTGGATCTATGTCACCGGGGATTATTGGTTTCAGAAACAAGTATTCATCTACCATCTGTCATCAGTTACTAATCAATATGAATATGTAAATTACATTTATGGACCCGACTTCACCACAGAGTATGCCGCTAATTTCGGCGCGTCACTATCAACAAATTATTATGGTGATACGCTTGTCGTTGGTGCGCCTGATGACTGGATAGGATCCACTGAACGTGCCGGGCAAAGCTATGTGTTTGTCCGTGGTTCGCAAAACTTTGAGGCATCATATTCAAGCCAAGTCGGTCAACGACAAGTTTTCGAATTGACATGGTGGCCTGGTTTTAAGGATTTCTTGATTCTGGAGACAACTGCACTTAATGAACTTCTTATTTTTACTGGAGATGGTGGACCTGACACTAAGTGGTTAACCGTGGGTAACCCGGTTATATTTGATGGTGAGTTATTTGGTAATATTTCCCCGAATATTGTTTACTACGTCCATGAGATTACTGACTGGAATAGATTCACAATTGCTCTTACTAAAGATGCAACTGAACCAGTAACATTGATTCCATATGTGCCGGCGGCAAGTAACATGTTTTCCTATGTCCAGATTCTGCCAATGGCTGACATTATACAAACCAATGTGTATGATCCTTATTCTGCATATGGCCCATACTGGAGAAAGTATACAAACCCGTTAAATATTTCGGTCACTGTTAATGGAACACCGGTGCCAGACAATAGCTATGCGGTAATTGACCAGACCTTCGTGTTTGTTGGTGGGTTGAATGCCGGTGACATTGTAAACGTCAGTGATTGTTCGTTGTCGCTTGAACAGATTCTTACCTCGCAAACTACACCGAGAAAAGATGCTCATTTTGGAACATCAGTTGATACAAATAAGTTCTCTTCGGAAATTTTAGTCGGTTCTCCGTTTGAATTAAACAGTGAAAATGTTGAGGGTGGAGTATTCAGATACACAAACGCCGGCGACAAGTATGGTATGGTTATCGGAACGGGTAACTATGTGAGTATGGGCGAAACTATCCTAATTAATGGATATGCCGTGACTCTACCCGGAAGTGATGCAATTGATGCTGCGGCAGCGATTAACGAGGCGCGTATTACTAATGTAATGGCAAGCACTGGTGGAATCGTTTCTGCTGGTAATTTTGTCATTGGTGACTCTTACGTCATTCAGACAGTGGGAAGCACAGACTGGGTTGCGTTAGGGGCATCTGGAAATTACGAAGGCAACACTTTTGTTTCTATCGGAGTAGGATCGGGCACCGGAACAGCGGTGTCTAATAAACTTATCATTCAGCTTATTGACTCGACTCTGGCTGTGCCAAATAATAATCTTGATATACGGGTTCCTACCGATTCATGGGACTATGTTATTGATAAAGTATCAGTTATGACTGAAATCGGTCTTCCTCTATACACTCAGACTCAGGTCATTGAAGTGCCGCATGCTGAAAGCAGAACACAATTCGGAACAGTAGTAAAATTTAACGAATTTGATTCGTTCGTCGTTTCAGCGCCAGTTGGAACACGATATGCCTCAACTACATTTGACTTCAAGGACGACGAAGTAGACAATGACACCGTGTTTGACAACAATGCCACTAAGTGGGTTGACACGTTTAAAAACGCCGGTGCAGTATACATGTTTGATTATCTTGGTAACTACAATGAAAGTCTATCCAATATTGGGTTGTATGTTTATGCTCAAAGCTTGAATAGTCAAAATCTTGTCTATGGTAAACAACCAATGTATGGGCAATCGTTAGATTTTAATGACAACACCGTTCTTGTTGGGACACCCCTGTTCATGCCAGGCTCCATCAATGGGCAAGTAGTAAGTTATGAGAACCTTGTCGGAACTCCTGACTGGTCAGTGTTTAGACAGTCTGGTCCGATAGTTGATATTAAGCGTATCCAAGATATTCAACTGTATAGCGCCTTAACTAACACCACATTGGATAATATAGACTATATGGATCCTCTGCAAGGTAAATTGCTCGGTGCTATTAGTGAAAATATTGATGTAGTATCTAACGCAGACCCAGCGGGATATAACTCAACTACGGCGCGTGGCTCCAAAGTTTGGGGTTCGGATAAGGTTGGTCAAATATGGTTCAACACCACTAACACACGTTTTGTGAATTACCATCAAGAAGATGTGGTTTATAACAGCAAACATTGGGGTGCAGTCTTTCCTGGTAGCAATGTAACTCTCTACAGTTGGATAGTAAGCAATACTCCACCGAGTCAATATGTCGGACCCGGAATTCCGTATGACACAGAATTATATACAGTAGATCAAATATTAAATCCAGCAGGAGAACTAATACCTCAATATTTCTTCTGGGCGCGTAATACGAACATCGTGTTCACTGCCATTGGAAAAACACTGTCAGATACTATTTTGGAATCGTATATTTCTGCTCCAATAAAGACCGGTATTAGTTTCTTTGCTCCGATACGCCCGGACGTTTACGCTCTGTATAATTCCAGCGAGAATATCAATGCCAATGATACAGTGTTACACCTTGGTTACCTGACAGGAACGAATGATGATGTTCCACATGCCCTGTTTAATCTTATCAGAGCAGGATACGCTGATGATTTCTTACCAGGCTTGCCTAATACCACATCGATAACTGTTCCGGAATCACTATACAACAAGCTATTAGATAGTATGTGCGGCGTAGATGAGGCCGGATCTATAATTCCGGATCCTTATCTCCCGGCAATGGTTCAGACTGGAATTCAGTCCCGTCCTCGTCAAAGCTTCTTCTATAATAGATTCGGTGCGTTAAAGAACTATCTAACTTATGCTAATGAAGTGTTATCGTTGTATCCTATTGTTGAGTCCCGTCCTGCGTTCTTCCTAAGCATGGTTGGTAAAACAAACCCATCGACTACTGGTAACCCAGCATGGTTAGGCTCCACTCAGTTGTTTTACGATACACAGGCATACTGGAATTATGTTAACTGGTGGGCGGCGGGTTACAATGACAACACGAAAGCAGCATTGCAGGTCCCTGTGTATGCTGACTTGGCCACTCTAACTGCGGTAGTTGGCTTAATTGTTTCAGTTAAGACTAACGGTATCGGTAAGAGTGAAACGTATGTTTACACCTCGGCAGGTAGCTGGACACGGATAGGCTTACAGGACGGCACTATTGCGTTCAATGCTGCTCTATGGGACTATGCTACTTATCGCTTAGGTTTCGGTGATAATTTCTTTGATACAACAGTATTTGATCTATACCCGTCCGAAGAAACAAGACAGATTATCCGTGCGCTCAATGAAGAAATTTATTCAAACGAATTGCTTATCCATCGCAACAAGAGTCTGATTTTATTGTTCGAATACATTCAAAGTGAAACCGCAGAAATGCAGAATTACCTACCATGGCTTAATAAGACTTCGTTCGTTGACGTAGATCACACAATTCGTGAGTTACGTCCAATAACGGTTTATCAATCAGACAATCAAGACTTCCTTGCTGGATATATCAACGAGGTTAAACCATATCACGTAGTTATTAAGGAATTCGTTTTCAAGTATACTGGATCTGAACTATACGGCGGAAACATCACCGACTTCGATCTGCCGGCCCAATATAATCCGGCAGTGTCTCAATTTATTTCACCTGAGTTAGTTTATTCTAACGCCACCGAAGATGCTCAATATCTACTTGGTGATCCTATATGGCAAACTCAGCCATATGTGGCCTGGTATGATAACCGTGGTCTAAGCTTGACTGGAATTACTAATTATCCGATAACAGTTACGTCCTCATTTATTGCTCTGAATTCGTTCTCATTAGCTGTCAGCAATCCGTTTGGATTCCCTATATCCGGTGTTATAAAAATAGGCAATGAAATACTTGGTTATGCAAGCGTAGATGTTTCTCTTGGCACCCTCAACGGATTGACCCGTGGTGTTGATGGAACCCCGATTGAGTCTCACTTCCCTGGGACTCAAATATACATGGATCTTCCGGCAGTGCTGTTATTAAACTCCGGTCGTGCATATGAAAACCCACCGAGAGTCACTGCTGTGGTCGATACCTCGATTTATCCGGCACCGATTCGTGATGCTATTCTAGTCCCTGTAATGAATTTGGATAGAATTCAAAGTATTGTAGTAGTTGACCCTGGTGAAGGATATATGTCTTTACCTGAGATAGTAATCGAACCCTCTATTGCTATCTCCTTCAGTTCAACTAACGTAAATTTACTCACAGGAACAATTGAATTAAGCGCCCCGTCTTTAGTAACAGGTGATCTAATTAAGTATGTAACTGGTGAAGCAACAATTTCACCCGGTGGTTTAACCAATAATCAATATTATTACGTCGGTGTATTAGAAACTATTCCTGCATTTGTCATTGCGTTATACGACAATTATGATAATTCATTGGTCGATATTGATCGGGTTGTCCTGCTCGACGCAGGCGACGGCACATCTAATTATTTGAATGTAGTCGCCCGTGCGTCTTGTATGTCAACGGCTACTCCTATCAGAGAAAATCAACTATCAATAAAGTTTGACCGAACAGCCTACAATACAAAAGTTATCGACTGGAGAGAGTCAGCCTTCTATGGTTCATTCTTTGCTGGTGATTTTGGCTCTGGCCCTACACTGGCAAGTTCTAGTTTATTATTAGATAGTCTTTACCCTAATATCGACTCAGTATCGTCAAGTTCACAGGCTGCTATATTTGAGTTAGAGTCTTTCTATGGGACCGAACAAATCTCTTGGTCAGGTCGCACAAGAAGTGTTGTTATGACATACAGTGGAACTGACTGGTTGACTATTACTCCATCGACTGTTAATACTGTGACGATGTTAGCATCTTCGATCAGTGGCACCACCCTTACAGTTGGTCTACTATCTGGTGGTCCAATCGTCCCTGGAATGTTATTAACCGGTGGTGATCCTACTAACCCACTACCAGTGTTATATATTGTTTCCAATATATCAGGAACTGGTGCAGGAAGCACCTGGGTAGTATCAGACAGTTGCACATTCAGTAACATAACTATTACAGGAAATACAATTTACCCTAGGGTTGGTCCGACATTAGGATTTTATGTAGGTATGCCAGTTAAGTTCCTCGGTGCAGTTGGTTCTTCTGGTATCGCCGCCGAAGTAATTTACTATGTGGCAGAGATTGTTAATGAAGTTTATTTCACCATCTCTGAAACTGCAGGTGGGCCTGTATTTACGCTTTCTGATGCTACGATAAGTCCAGCTGGATTGATGTGCTATGTCGGTGAAGTTATTTATAGAACATTTGTATCCATTAATTACCCTGGTATCTCTGAGGTAACCCAAACTTTCGTCGGCACTAATTATATTACAATACCAGTGACACCTGGTGGAAATGCCGGCACTTCGGGATTCTATCCCGGGTTAGCCGTATTTTTTGTAGGAGATGTATTTGGTAATATTATTGAAAATGAACCATACTATATAACAACAATAGTTGACGCCCAGACATTTACCATATCAAAGAACATTAATCCAATAATGGTTAATATTTCTGCTACGGAAAGTGGTTCAAACTACATAACATGTCCTGATACTTGGCAGTTAACAGTCGGGGACCCAGTAATATTTACTGAAATGGTTACGGGCGGCTCCGCTACTGTTGAGTTTGGTAATATATTCTCTGGTGTGACTTACTTCGTTAATTCTATCATTGATTCTCATACATTCACGATTTCCGATGATCTTTATTCTGGTGATCGCGCACTAACTGATACAGTCGGTTCGTGTGTAATGACAGATCAGAAAGATACTCTGCCATTGGTTAGCGCCATTGGCTCCATGACAATAAATGCAGGATTACCAGTTAGTCCTGGACAAATTAATGGTCAACTAGTTTCGTTTTACCCAACATCAGATCAGTTCTACCCATCATATCCGGTGGATTCACAGCCTGGAAACCTTGTTACTGGGTTGGTCGTAGCACCAGTCGCAGGAGTAAATCAACTATCAATCTGGGCTGACAGTAGATGGCTATCCGATGCATATGTTAATATGTGCGTGATTAGCAATGTTGACTATTATAATATAGTCGCCGGGGTTCCGTATTACATCACTGAAATCGGCATTGTAAACACCTCTGTTATTGCCACTGGTGCATACGGTTTAACTTGTCTAAGCACTGATGGCTTCTACATAAATATGCCAATTGTGTTTAGCGGAATGTCAATCGGTGGAATTTTATTGGGAACCACTTATCATGTTGCTACAATTGACTTAGACGGTGTTACATTTACTATTCAGGAACTCATCCCGACGGTTGCATATGGAACAATGTATGCTACGGGTCAATCCTATATAGTCGTATCTGAATCTATGAATGGCCCAACGTTCGTGTTAGATCCTACCGGATGGGCATGGGGTTCTCAGGCAACTCTTACCCAGTATGTTCCGTATTATGCCGAATTTGACATCAGTTTCATTCGCGGTGGTTACCGAACAAAAATAGTAAACCCTGGTGAAGGATATGCAGTTGGTAATTCAATAGTTATTCCTGGTAACCAAATTGGAGGAGACACCCCTGCAAATGACCTTACGTATACCATCGAATCAATTAGCAGAACAACTACTATAACCGCTACATGGTCAGCGGCAAATTCTCCTTATGGATATGATGGTATAGTATGTTTGAGCAACTATGAACTTAATTCAGGCGATCCTATAATATTCACCGGTGCTGCTATTGGTAACATTGTCCCTAACACAGTCTACTATGTCGCAAACATAGATTCTAGTGGAGTCTACATCAGTGTATCAGATACATATGGCGGTGCAAACTTGGAAATGATCGACGGCATCGGAACTATGTTATTAATTGATGATAGTTTTGGTCCAATCACCTCAATGTCAGCAGTTGGTATCCCAAATGAAATAGTAACACAATATTACATAAATGCTGTTGGTGTAAATGAATGTGAACTATTCTCAGACCCGAAGATGACCCAACCAGTTAATGTTGCATCTTTTGCCTATAGGGGAATTACAACAACGGAAGTTATTAGGACATATTCATCAGAGAGTACGGTGACGGTCACTGATGCGACCTTTAATATGTATGACCCTGTGATTTTTACCGGTGCTGTTTTTGGCGCGCTTGAAGTGGGCCGAACATATTATGTTTCAGATTTCCTTTCCACTAACATTCTTTCTACTGGGTCTACTAATTTGCACTCAGGCTGGGGCGGTATTTTGGCAATGACTGCTGGCGATCAGATTACATTTGATGGCACTGGTGGCGGGGTTGTGCAGAATGTGACATACTATGTTCACGAAGTAATTGATAATTACACGTTTTCAATTGCAGAAACAAAGAATGCCATTGCCCCAATGACATTGATTCCGGACGATGTGAACTTTTATGTTACGGACCAGAGTTGCTTCCGTGTTACTACTGAAATTAATGGATGGTGGGTTGACTTGGGTAATGGGTCTGGTTCATTCACTATGTCTAAATCAGGTGATTATGCAGTGCTTCCGGAGCCGTTCTACTTTGATCAAAGTTTGGTCAGATTCAATCACAAGATATATCAATGTATTATCAGCAACAATGATCCTACGTTTGTGTTCGGTAAATGGGAACTGCTACGCAGCGAGGATATAAAACTCAATGCCCTTGATCGTATATTTGGTTACTATCAACCAACTGTTAACATGCCAGGCTTGGACTTCACACAATTGGTAAACGGTGTTTCTTACCCAAATGGAACTTATGCTGGTAATGCGTTCGACCCTAATCAACAATTTACCCTGGATACCATACTACAGAATCAGCCGTTCACAACATCGGCTCCGGCAGAGTATGTTGTGCAAGGTGATCCGTTCACTGCCGGTTATGGTCCTGAGGAATTGCTCCCGGGTATCATCAGTGATAATCTGACAATGATCGTAACTACTCGTCCTGGCACTAACTGGCCGGTGACCCAGTATGCCAACGTCGGATATAAGGTTGTCTCGTTAGAATTGACACCAGCCGTATCAGACCAGGTGCTATATAATTTTGATGGAGCGGTTCAAACTCCGGCGCAAATCGCCGTATTTGTAATTGACCGTGTAACTGGCCTAAGTCGTTCTCTATATCTTGGCATTGATTATGTGATGACCGACGGAAGAACCGATTTGATGGTTGAAAATGGTGAATTGATATTGACTGAAGGAAGTGAAACACTTCTTACAGAAGATAGCATTGAAACTAACAGTTCGTTAGTCGGTTGGTTGACAAAAACAATTAAACTAACCAGTCCATTAGATTTCGTAACAGTTAATAACTGTGAAAAATTACGGGTTGATGTATATGAAGTCGGTAATGGTGATCAACTGGAGAAATCAAATACCCAAACTGATCCATTGACTTATAACTCAGTCACTGGTTTCAATGAGATATTACTAAATTGTAATTACTCTGATTCTTTGAATATGGGGTCTGGTTTGATTCGTCCAGGAACGGAACCGGTCGATTCGACTGCGACCGCAACTGACGCCCCGCCTGATAACACTATTACATGCACCAACATAGACGCCTTCATTCTTAACGGACCTGTGACATTCCAAGGTAACGTGTTCGGCGGCGTAGCAGAGGATACGACTTATTATGTGAAGTCAATCAGTTTGATTACTGAAAAAATAACTATCTCGACTACCAGAGTCTCGGGAATAGCCGGCGACACTTTTCCTCTTTCTGTTGACACTGGGACAATGACCGTAATTATACAGGTTGGTGAGGGATTACCGTGGACTCCGTCTCTTGTTCTTCACAATGGCACACCATTATTATTTGGATCATATAGTCTAGTTACCGAGACCGAAGATAATATTATTGCATGTAATACGACCGCGGCGATGATTGTTGGTTGCACCGTAGTATTTGATAGTAATATATTTGGTGGTATTCTTGTTGCCCATCAACCGTATACAGTTTTTAGCATAGTTAATGAAAACGAGTTTACCTTAGAGGATCCTAATAATCCCGGAAATGAGTTATTATTACCAACTGCGTTTGGTGGCTCCATCATGATTATTAACGACTATGCATTTGCAGTAGCGGACAATGGAATCTCTGCAAAGATGATATTAGCTGCGAGTTACAACCCTGATGTTGATTACTTATCATACTCTGTGTTCGGGGAAACTCTACCTGAACAGTATGGCTACACTGTTCCTGGCACAGAAGTATTCACAGTGCAAGTTGCGGAAGTTGCATTCATGCTGTCTAATTATATGGGAGGGTCAAATCCTATAAATGCCATCGTTGAGCATAACGGTCTGCGTCTGGTCAATATAGCTGATTATGTAATTGATCCTGATTCAAATCTACTTACTCTTAATTTTGTGCCGACATCTGGTGACACTGTAGCAGTTACCAGCTACAACCTCACTGATCGCCAATACTTACACACGATGTATGGTGGACCATTCGGTGGCAATACATCAGTTAATTTAATTGTCGGTAGCACGACCCATGCTGCAATTCCGTATGATGCACTGACGACGGCTGGCGACTTTATCATTGGCCAAACATATATTATTAACAGTGTGGGCACTACTGACTTCATGGCTATTGGCGCAGCATCAAATACAGTTAGTGAAGTGTTCATTGCAACTGGTAACGGAACGGGTAATGGCACTGCCTTAGTGGGATATGATGAGGGGTCGTTCAGTGAATATCTTAATTGGCTCACATTAGATTCGGGTTCCACTACGGGACTGAATATTAATGATCCTATAACCTTCTCTGCACCTACTTTGGGTGGCATCGTGGCAGGACAAGTTTACCATGTAGTTGGAATATTGAGCAGCACAGAATTTACAATTTCGGTGTTCATCAGCGGAGAACCAATGAATCTAACTTCTGAGACCGGCTCCATGTTAGGATTTGTAAATCCAGCAACAGTGTCGAACATAGTGGATATAAGCAACACGATCACTCCGCCGTTAGCTATTACTAACGTGACTGCGACAACTTTTGGAACTGATGTTTTAACATGTAATAGCACTGTTGGCTTTTCAGAAGGATCAATCGTGCTATTTGAAGTGGTATCAGGCCCTGGTCTCGGTGGAGTATTAGTCAATGGGACGGTGTATTATGTTCTTTCAGTAATAAATGGAACAGACTTCACTATCTCTGTAACTCTCGGTGGCACTCCATTCACAATAACGGCTTCTGAGACGGGTATTATGACGGCTATAGTAGGTGGAACACCAGCAGTAAGAGTTACTACTGGTATCCCGCACGTATTCGCTGAAAACAATCTGATTAGAATTGATGGAACAGTGGGATCAACCCAGTTGAACAACAATGCTTACTACGTCAAAATAATCTCTCCTACAGTATTTGATCTGTATTTTGAACCATATACTCCAGTATTGGGTGAAGGGAATCTTCCAGTAACTGGGATTTATGCATATGTTAGTTCCGGATATACCTGGATAGATGGCACCTTTACGCTGATAACAGGGATGGCAACCGCAACCCAAGATTCATTGGGAAGCGACCCAGATTCAATTACATGTCCTACTACTGAGTTAGTGGTAGATACCCCAGTATTGTTCTCTGGTAATACACTAGGCGGCATCTCTGTCGGCACCACTTACTATGTTAAGGAAATTTTCTCAGAAACTAATTTTACCATTTCGGAAACTTATCAGGGCCCAGTGTTTGCGCTCACTAATGACACGGGTTTAATGGGAGTTACTCAATGGGATCAGTCTAATGTTGACAGGCTGTGGGTAACTGTTAATGGTTACCGTTTGCCGTCGTCTTCACTGAAGGCTAATCCTTACAACAATATAAGTATACTCACTACTATTGTCCCCGGTGATGTTGTTGTTATCACTAGCATGATGCCTACCCCGTCACCAAACGAACTTATCTACATACAAAACGTAAATGAGAACGGCGAGGGGTCAGTATATAGAGCAGGGCCGCAAACTCGGACCTGGTTAACTGAGCCATTGCTCTATACTGACGAGGTTATTTATGTAAATGATCTGTCTAAGTTAACCCATACTATCGTTCAAAATGTTACTGCTCCGGCCGAAGTGGATGGACTAATAACAATTGGGTTAATGGCCGATAAGCGCATTATTTCTCAGGTAATCGTATACAATGATACTACTTCTACACTTGTAGATACTGCTAATTACTTCATAGGCACGCTTGACACTGCTCCAGTAGTTAATATCACTGGGCAAGTTTCTATTGGTGATATTCTTGTTGTTACTACAATTGAGGGTAACCTAATATATGTATTTGGTGAGCAAATTAGATTTACTATTGTTGACTTTGCTGCCAAGTCTTTAAGTGGTCTACAACGCGGCACCAATGGCACCGGCATACGCTCGTATGTTCCCGTGAATACAACTGTTTTCGGCTTACTGTCTGGAAATAGAATGCCCGACCCGTTATACGCTCGGACTTGGAATGAAGCTGACTACCCCGATAACGATGGGGATATCGACGGCGGTCCGCTTCAGATAAGCACGACTGCTGGGGCAATTTTCTTAACTATGGGCGCAAACCAATGATAAATAAAGATATGAATACCAAGGACGAAAACAAAGAGAAGCCCGAAGTTAAACCTGACGAATCTGGTGGATTTTACTTCTCCTCTTTCCTAAAAATTGTGGATCCGGAATCCAAAGAAGTTTTAGTACAAATGCGGGGCGATTAATGATAACTTTAACATACCAAATTGAGGGCTTTATTAAAATCTATGACCCCGTGACCGGCGAAGTTTTTGAAGAAAAGAAGAATGCCATTAACTATGAAACAATGTCCGAGGCATTAGCAGACACGTTAAGCAGCCGTGGCTATGGTGAAATCTATCAAATGGCATTTGGAAACGGCGGCGCATCTGTCTCAGAAACAGGGGTGATCACATATTTACCACCCAATACAACTGGGCAAAATGCTGCACTTTACAATGAAACGTATGCGAAGATCGTAGATGATACCAGCGTTTTTAATCTGGATCCGACCCGTAATAAAATGACTGTTACGCACACTACTAGTAAGGTGTATACTGACATTTTAGTGCAATGTCTATTAGATTACGGCGAACCAGCTGGTCAGGCGGCGTTCGATAACAGCACCCAGACAGATTCAACGTATGTTTTTGATGAATTAGGGCTTTTGGCGAATTATGGCACAGACTCCAGTGGCAA
>SESF01008566.1_pt1 | contig 15883 bp, 18 predicted proteins | sample 3171521 | NCBI WGS metagenome assembly SESF01 (sample SAMN10866945, study PRJNA518727) | freshwater metagenome | biome: subpolar coniferous forest; feature: holomictic lake; material: water; isolation source: holomictic Lake 227, 6 m and 8 m depth | place: Canada: near Kenora, Ontario | collected...
ATGGCTTACGCCTTCAATCTTAGCAATCTCCTGCAATGTCATCGGTTCCCCGTCTTTCATCTTATCCCCCAAAAGTAAAGATCATGACTCTCCTCGTTCACTTCAAACCCGAAGTCTTTAAAAAGATTGATCAGGTCAAAGTTATCTCTAAAATCCTGCGCCGTCAAGTTCTGATAATAATCATTAGTAAAGGGCGCAGCTTCCGGTAAAGTCTTCGTTGTGCCATGCTCTGCCCTGCCTGTAGTAGCGCAACTCATAATGACTAGGCCGTCGGATAGCTCGCACATCTTTAGGAAAGTCTGCTCCCAATAAATATCATGCTCGAGACATTCACAAGAAATGACAGTATCGAAAGACCGATCAGCGAAAGGAACTTCATGGCCTTTACATACGATATCTACGCCAGGACCATCACCTAGATCCACCCCAAGGTAATCACAACCAGAAAAGAATTGACGCACGGATCCATTAATATTTAAAGAACCGATTTCCAAGACTTTTCGATTAGTGAAATAATCAGGGAAACGCTGTTGCATCCTAGATACGAAAGTCATTTGATTGGGATGGCTCATTTCTCTTGTGCCTCCTTCAGAATAGCTTTAGCAAAACGGATGCGGGTATTCCAATCAGCTTGACTGCTGCCACCACGCAAACCCAGGGAATACCAAACGTTTTTGATATCGTCTTCGTTTAACTCTTTAATAGGGGTTTTAGGTTCGGTCATCTGAACCCCGAAATACGCGGGCTAAATACGAAAGTGGCACGCCAAGCAAGAGGTTTAGGATTGAAGTTATCGTCCACCAAAGCCCTAATGTTCCAACCCACATTAATGTAAACACACCGACTAGTAAAAACAATCCGCTTAACATAAACCAACTGAAACAATCCATTAGCATTAACCACACACCAGCCTTCTTTTGCATTGTCGTTATCCTTAATTGTTTTATCGCCACGTACTTTAGTGTAGTACGGGTTATTTATCTGCGCCAACCCATACCCATATGCCGGATTACGCCAAAGCCATCGTACTTGAGACCAATAACCAATACCGTTAATGATTTGAAAAGTCTCATCACCATCTAAGCTATTATCTGGTGTCATAAACCAGTCTAACCAGGTCGGTAATCGAGGGCCTTCATTCCAAGTAGATCCGTTAAGTAATTCGCCGTCGCGTTGTTCTTGCAAAAGCACCATCAGAGGCGCGGTGATTAGCGCTATGAACGTCAACACCAAGGACACAGGCACCATCCATATATATCGGATATATATCATTATTTAGCTCCAAAGATTGTTTGCATAGGAAGAAGTGGCATGAGTGGTGGCGCGAATGGCGGCATCATCGGCATTGGCTGGCTCACTATTTGAGCTGGGGCCACGTAAGGCATCGGTTGTAGATTGATGGCCGTTCCCACAAAGTTATTACTGCCGTCTTTGTATAGCGTCATGAAGCCGAGTTGAGTCGCTGTACCCGTTGGTACCCCATTAGCATCTGAGTAGTACGTTACCTGACCCCAGGCACGATTACCAACAAGAGATGCAATGAAGAGCAATACCATTAGTATGGCAAATCCGATTGGTTTCATTTTTTAATAGCCTCCATCATGGCGTCGGCGTATTGCAACGCCAACTTACACATTGTGTCGTGGTCAAAGGTAGATCCTTTGGCAATCAAACCCGTCATCGCTGCGGCGGCAAATTGAATGCGTAAGGTTTCTTTAAAAGTTGTTTCACTTACAACAGTTTTTGTTTTATTTGCAACAGTTTTTGTTTTATTTGCAACAGCCATGATCAGTTCCATTCTCTAGGTTTAGGGTCTTTGACCCGTGTTTTTGGATCTTCCATAATTTTGTATGTTGTGGAAGTCATCAATATAACTTCGGTGTGTAGGCTCATGATCATCGCAGCACATTCGTCACTGGTTCCATAGCCTTTACGTTCTAAGCAATATTGCACGGCCAACTGGAGCGCGGCTAACCAGCCCGCTTCAAAAGCATTGCATTGCTCGTCTGAGATAAGGGCGTTCTTACCACCCGCCCAAACACCCATTGCTTTATCCATTGCAGTCATTTACGTACCTCACTTGGTGGCACCCAGCCATACTTGCGAAAGATCTGGCTGATGTCTGTTTTAACTGATGGGACGTAAGGCTTACCATCAAGTAAGTACTGGGGTTGCTGTTGCTTTTCTTGCTTTTTCTTCATCACTTCCTCCTGTTTAAAAACACTACGGGTAGTATACGCTTGTCGCATATACCACCCGCAATAGGGACTTTCCCTAGGTGTTACAAATTGCGTTAAATGTATAACATACGCTACATATTACACAATTTCTGAAATGTATAATAACTGCAGTTTTGTAGACATATTGTGGGGATATGTACACTTTTGGTGACATTTTGTACATATTGTGTGTTCTATATACACAATGGTTGACATTGTAATGACTCATAAATAAGCCCTTAACTTACTTAATGCAACATATCTGTTGCTTTTTAAGCTGTTAACTTTTCTTTACAATCCTAAAACTTTTCTTTACAAAATGCCCCGTTCGGGAATATTTTTGGTTTTTTACACACTTTTTTATACATTCTTCCCGAACGGGAAACTTTTCCCTGTAAATTGGATTACTTTGTTTTTACAGGGAAATTTACTTTGTTATGCCTGTCAATGACCTATTTTTGCATGACTTTTTCTTTATATTTCATGCACTTATAGCGATATTTTTTTTAGGTGGTTGTCCGAAATTTGTAGCAAATATTAGACAAAAATAAAACACTTGCATGAAATATAAAGAAAAATTCATGCGAATCTACATCTTAGCCAAGATACGCGTTGCTTCATCCATATTAAAAGCTTTCAGCGCCAAGCCTTCAAACGTGGTGAGACCAGAGCCTTGGAGCCGACCGCGCTTGAAACCTTTGGAAAGTAAAAGCTGAGCTAGACGCTTATTAGTACCGCGCTTCTCACCATTCTGTAAGCACCAGGCTTCCCAATCTTCCCAGATATCTTTAAGAGTTTCTTGACTATCAGCATCCTGCACAAATCGCTCCTCAATCCAACGACCTACTGGATCTTCGTCGTCAAAGTATTCCTTAGTCGCGGCAAGGACAGCAGAAGGCGGTTTAAGTCCTTCTTGTTGCCAAGCTAAGCAGCCTTCGATCATCCAAGCAAAGATCTGAGGCCATTCATTTTTGAGTTCATCTGAAAGCTGTTTGTTGACAACTTTCGGAGTCACAATAAACGGCACGAGATGGAAACGACGGCGCATAGCATCATCTAAATTTTTAATCTCAGGCTTGTGATTGCCAAGGAATAGAAGCTTAAAAGTAGGCGCGTACTGAAAAAAGTCTTGGTGCATATACCGAGCCGAAATCATATCGCCACCAGTAATGGCTTTGACCTTGGCTTCGTCCCACGCCCGACCTTCTTGAGTCTCACTAGCCGATACAAGTCTCGCGCCCTGTAGTCCTGCCAATTCTGTAGGATGTCGATCGTTAAAGCTGGCGGTGAAAGTTTCCATCGGTGCAATCTTGGCGTATTCACCCAGAATGCCAGAGATGGCGTTAACAAATACTGACTTACCATTACCGCCTGGCCCCCAAAGGAAAGCCAAGTTATGCTCACTTACTAAACCAGTCAGGCAATATCCAGCTAAGCGTTGAAGATAGGCAACTAATTCCATATCACCACCTGCTGCCTCAGTCATAAACGCCGTCCATAGCGGCGCCTTCTGACGATAAAGTGGAGTAACTGCGGCTAACTTCGAGACAAAGCGCATCGGTTCAGCAGCAAGGATTTCGCCTGTCTTTAAATCTACAGTACCACCTGGCGTACCAAGCACCCAAGGATCGGCATCCAAGAGTTCTGCATTGGCTACGATTTGACCATTCGATTTCAGTAATGATTGCACCGCGCCCACTGTACGAGCAGAAGAGATAGCGACTGCCTTTCTAGAATTGGCCATCTTTTCTTTATCAGTAGTTCCGTGACGCAGAAATCGATCAGAGATCTCTTTACAATTTTGTACCACCATGCCGGGTACTTTTTGCATAGTATCTAAGCGCCAGCATTGGCCATCCCATACTAACCACTTAGACCAAGCAGGAATCCACTTCACTACTTCACCATGCTTTTCCAGAAATTGATCAGCCACCCAGATGTCAGATAGCTCAGCAGCCAAGAGTTCTTCTTCGTCATCAACTTCAACATCAAATGCTTCAAATTCCTCACCTGCTGAATTAAATCCAAACTCACTAGCCTGGTCATAGATCCAATCCGCGCCCAAAGTATAGGGTGCGTGCATCCGATCCCAGTCGCCTTTGACTGTAAATGGATCATTATCCCCACCTTCCCACTTCTGCGCCCACTCTAGGAAGATTTCGTAGCCTCGACCTTCATCGTCCTGCGAAGCTGCCTTAACAGCGTAGCCCATCTTCACATAGTCATCGCGACTGGGAGTGTCATTAGGGATAAGGCTCATAGCTTGAGCTAGTCGATCCATATCTTTGGCTTTAAGACTTTCCTGCGGAGTGCTGCGTTTATCCGCTAGATTGCCTGAGCCTTCTTTTTGGCACTCAATATCCATCAACTGTAGCTCATCAGCCACAGCCTCTAAAAACAACGCTACAGCGTCTTGTGTGATAGTGGTGAGCTTGGATGGTTTGATGATTGGATAAAGCCTCTCATGCTCGTTCCATGACCATTTGTAGGGTTTCTGTGTACGTGGATGGATGCCATGCACAACATATTGCTGGCCTTCTCCCAATACTTCTACTAAGTGTTGTTTTTCTGCTACTCTAAACCAAATCCGCATTCTGCCAAACGGAACATCAGTCTTATACATGAGTAGTCGTTTTGGAGCCTGACCGATACGAACTGGCGCTGGGCCAAGATGTTGTATTGCAAGCTCACCGATCATCTTAGATAGAATCTCATCTGTGCAATCGATATCTACACCAGGAAATCTTCCAGCTTTAATACCGATATTAGCCTTATCAAGATCCATCTGCTCGGCTGCGGCTTCAGTACATTCTTCTGTCTGCCAACCATAGCCAACCCAACGACCCTGAGCGTTCTTTCGACCAGGAGCTTTACCTGCTGATTCTGGTTTAACTTTGGATAAAGGCGAAAGTTCTGCGCCTGGAGGTATTACTGATACTAAGTCTGTATATCCGTTTTGGTATAGCTTTTTAGCTGTCATTTCCGGTATCTCTTTCCAATCCAACCTTCAGCGCCGATAGGACAATCCTCGGCCCAGGTTGGTACTGCACACATAATGGCTTCAAATTCTTCCACACTACCGAATCCTTCTGGGATTTCAGCAACAACTTCATCGTGGACAGATAGAATACACCCATATCCTTTTTCTTCTAAACGAAGCATGGCAGCCGCCATAATATCCCTCGCTACAGCCTGAGTGACATTCTCCGCCAGGAGGCCACCATACAGATCGTGACGCTCCCATTTCTTAGTAAAGCTATCCATACCCTCAAACGACACGGCTTCGCTTGTAGAACCCCAAGGTGTAATACGTTCTACAACCTTCGGCTTTGCATAAGCTAGTGGTCGCTTACTAGGAAGCACACACCACAAATACCCACCGCGCTGTGTGTACCGTACACATCCAACTTCCTGTACCGTACCAGGCTTTTTAGTTGCATCAATCGCAGCGCGGTTAAGTTTGCTCCAGTATTGCACAATCTTTTGGTTAGTCTCACGATAAAGATTCACCACTACTTTGGCTTGTTCAAGCGTGGTAGGGATGCCGGCTTTGATGCATGAATCACTAAACTTTTGTGACCCCATGCCATACCCTAGACCTAGAATCGCCATTTTGCCAACTTGTCTTTGATCTTTATCGACTTGATCTGATGGCACAGAATAGATCTTCGAAGCCATGACTTTATATACATCACCATTGCTACGGAAAGTTTCAAGCAATAAACTCTCTCCAGCAAGCCATGCTAGAACCCTCGCTTCAATCGCGGCAAAGTCTGCTGCAATTAAATTATGACCATCCTCGGCAATCAACATCGAGCGCAACATCCCTGAGATAACAGAAAGAACGGGCGCCTTAGCTTCGATTGCTTCGAAGTCTTTGCCATATACCATTGGTATATACGTCTCGATGTCAGCTACTTCGCCACGTGGGAAGTTTTGGGGTTGTACCAACCTACCCGCCCAGCGACCTGTTGCGGCGCCATGATATAAAAGCAAGCCACGAATACGGCCATCATCACAAACAGCTTCAAGCATAGACTCTACCTTAGCTACCGAGGACTTTCCTCCGTCAGCTCTGATTGCCAAAGCCTCGAGCGCCGGACCAGTAGCCAGCGACTGCAAGCCTTTAATCTTGTCTTTCCCAAGACCATCGACCTCAAGCCCTTGCTCTTTGAGCCATTTCGTAAGCTGGGCGACACTAGAAACTTTCTGCACCTTCCCGTTTGTAACGTCATAAATGAGGCGGTTAGCTTCAAGCGTCGCCTTCTCCGCAAGTTTTTTAGCTGCTTTCGCAAGCTTAACGTCGAGCTTGACGCCTCTGTCGTTGATGGTTTGGTCGAGGTTAAAAACTTTTGTTTCTGTATTTCCCAAGCGCCTAATAGCCCCAGCAATGGCAACTTCCGTACGGACATCCTGGAGGCAATATCTAACCAGCCTGTTAACCCGTTCCGGTATATCCCACCAAATTGGGGATCCATCATCCGAAAAGCTACGGGGACGTGCCATCCGTAACATGAGGTTTGATCCTTCCTTGTCCTTCTGCTCTTGGACTCCAAGAACTTGCGCCGACATTGCAAGCGCCCCGGGTAACGCCATCGCCCTAGCTTCGGACGCAGTGCAGACCCATTGTTGGATACTTGTCTTTGGCCAACCGTAACGCGGTACGAGTATTTCGTTCCAGATAATCCGTTCGAAGTTTGCATTCCAAGCACGTAACTCTCCTACATTTTGTGTAATATATTCCACAAGATTTTGGTCCAGATCCATACCGGGCTTCCAAATCTGTGGCTCATTGTCATCAAATGCGTAAGCTAAACACCAAATGTCAGTATTTTTATCTTGCGCATACTTATAGACTCCAGTACGTCGAAGATCGACAGTACTGCGAGTTTCAAAATCGATTGAAACTGTCATATATACCTTAGAAGGTGGGGACTACTAGCGTCTTTTTAGTCTGAAATCTCTAAGAGCCATAGAGCTGAATAGTGTCATCGTTCGCCCCCGTAAAACTTAAATCAGATCGTCAAGATCTGCTGGCTTTGCTGCAAGATCAGCTTCGAACTCATCTTCTGCACGTTTACGGCCATCTAAACGATCCCCATCGGCCATCTTCTGTAGATTGCCAAGTGAGAATGCAACACCTTTATTACCTGATACGTCATAAGCATAAGCACGCAAACTAGCACGCACGCGACAACCTGCATAAACTTGATCAGGACTGTCAATAGCGGTCGGTTTACCATCTGGGCCTGGGTAGGTCGATACTACTCCTGGCTTTGATTTGTTCTTTACGTTCATAAAGATTGAACCTGCTGGATAACCCTTGTCTTCCGCATCATTGCGAAAAGGCATCTTGAGTTTGCCATCACGAATCAAACCTTCAGCTTTATTGCCAAACTTTTCAGTGGCAGCAGCTAACGCGGCTTTCTTCAATTCGCCTAAGTCAGTACCTTTTTCAAATACTAAAGCGCAAGAATAGACTGGCTCTGTAGCACCTGGTGGTAGGTTTGGCTCAAACAAATGAGGATAGGAAAGAACTGCTTGGGGGGAAATAACTTTAGTCATCGTAGACTCCTTATTCAACGTCAATACTCGGAAGAGCCGAGAACTCATCTGCTGCCACGTTAGTGATAGCAGTTCGTGGGTCGCTGGCGGGTGCCAGAGTGTACCCACTACTTACCGCAGAATATAATTCCTTTGGTAAATCTTTTTTGCCTACAATCTTTTCTAAAGCTGCTGGCGATTTCATTTTGTAATCGTACAATTCTTCTTTATCAAGACCAATCTTTTCAGCCCATTCGATTACTTCAGTTGTGCTATTCCAAGAACGCAATGCACGTTTCTGTACTAGCTTCCAACCCGGAATATTCTTGCCAGACTCAAGTTCTGATTGCACGTGAACTCGAATACTACGAACCCAATCTTCGATCAAATCAGCACGCTCAAGAATGTAGCTAACTTGCTCGGCAGATAAGAGTCGCGGATCCACTAATGGAGCAGAGTCAGCAAATTCTAATTTTGCGATATCTTTAGTCTCTTGATGTAAAGCAGGACAACGCGGTTGAGCAGGACAGAATCTGCAATGCTTACCAGCGTGTAAATCTGCTTCGGGTTTCATTGTTTCTTTAGCAGCAATAATTAAATCAGCAGCAAACTTCAAAATATCTTGACGTGTGCAAGACCATTTACGAATCGGACCATCTCTGTGTGGAGCACGAGGTTGAACAATAACCATCTCAATCTCTTCAACTTTTTTTGATTTACCTAATTCAAGCATCGCACCTAAAGCGTAATACATTAATTGAGAATTATCATCCACATCAACTGCAACACCAGCTCCGTGCTTATAGTCGGCAACAATCAATTTAAACTCGAGGGGTACATAGCAAGTGCAATCCGAAGTCCCAAACATTGGGGCTGGAGGATTGAGCTTAGATAGATCGAATTTATGTTCGAGTCGTAACTCATTGTCGAGAACATCTAAACTTTTTAAGTAGTCAACGTAAACGACAACTGCTTCAACCATATCAGTTGAAACTTCTACTTCTTCGATTATTTCACCAAGCCAGTTAGACGGATGCAACTTGGCTGCAAAAGCAATCTCACCAAGTTTATGCGCCGCAGTTCCTTCTTTAGAAAAGAAAGTGTCTTTGCGCGGTACATCTTTTGATAGTGCTACTGAGCCAGGACAGGCCATCCAACGATAAGATGACGATGCTCCGAGATGTGAGTGAATCATACTTCCTCCATAAGTTCTGAAATCATTTGGCTTTTACGTGCCAATACTTTTGTAACTGCTTCGTCTATGGATTTTGCCAAGCCGAGCATTCTAACAAATACTGGGGATTTCTGACCAATGCGATGACAACGTTTAGCTGCCTGAGCGTTATCTGCCGGAGTCCAAGATTGTTCCACAAACATTACTTGCGAAGCTGCGTGCAAAGTAATCGCTGTCGAGCAAGCCTGTAGCTGGCCGATAAAAACGCGAACCGAGGGGTCCGCTTGGAAGGTGTCAATTGCTTTTTGTCTCATCGTATTCGTCGTAGATCCTGAGATTGATACTACTCCATATTTTTCTAGGTTTGCAATTAGGGTTTTCCCTACTTCAGTATGTTGGTAAAACACAACGATTTTGTTATAAGCACCGCTATCTATTTCATCTGCAATCATACGCCCGGCGAGCTTTGCCTTAGCAACGCCAGTGGCACGCCTTAAAGAAGCCATTGCCACCATCATGCTCTCTAGATCTGTTTCTTCAGTTAACGAAGCCATCAGTGCCATTACAGCAGGTTCATGCTCCATCTTAGCAATGTCGTCCATCACATCTATTGGCTCGACGGGAACCATATGCCAGCTAATAGGCGGCAAGTCTAACAAGACATCTTCCGCTTTACGGCGTAAAAGAATTTGCTTGAGAATACTTCTCAATTCGTCTTTGTTTTTATTACCAAGAATCTTTGGTCCAAATGGAGTATCTTGTAAGACGCAATATCTTTGCAAGAAACTAATATAGTTCAATGGACTATCCCCGATAGTAATCAACTCAGGCCATAGGGCGCGTAAATGAGGCCATAGTTCACCAGCATCGTTGGGGCATGGCGTACCAGATAGAAGCCACACGTTTTTGGCTGCTGAAGCAATTCCTTTGCCGTAGCAATACTTACCATAGACAGCTAACGTACGCTTTGCCGTACGATTCTTAAGGTAATGAGCCTCATCCAAAATAAGGACATCAGGTTCCATCTGTATAATTTTCTTCGAAATGTCTACACGTCGCGCTAACGTGTCGAAAGATTCGATAAAAATATGCATATCATGTTTGCGCCACATCTCAAACTCTCTAGCCCAATTGATACGAGCCACGGCTGGGCAGATCACTACAATCTTCTTGTAACCCTTGACATTACACGCTTCGATAGCTTGGGCGGACTTACCCAGTCCCATGCCATCAGCTAGGAAAGCAAAACGCCGCTTCGAGAGGAAGTCGGCGCCTTCAATCTGGTAGGGCATTAGCTTCATCCGAGCATCGTAAAGCCGTAGGAAGCTATTAACGCAGCATCCGCACGACCATCATCCTTCTTACGTAAGAAATAATTGACATCTTTGCTAAAGATCTGTGAAGCGCGTGATCTAGCTCCGTCTTTACCGCCAACAACTCTCATGTGCTTCTGCCATTCTTGCGGGGTCACAAGTGTAACAGGAATAGACAGACCAGCTAGGACGCCCTCCACCACACCTGCTGCGCGGCCAAAAGCAAACATTGACGATACGCCCTGACCTGGCATGGCGCCTACCTTTTCAAGTATTGCTGATTCAATTAATTGATCACGAAGAATTTCAGCCAGCATGGGAGCTGAAACTTGGTTGACCATACGAGTTCCACGTTTGATTTGCACTGACGGCATATCGAATATCTCAACTCTGCCAGGGCTGGCTAAGTCAACTATGGCTAAGGCGCCAGACGCTCCAGGATCTATACCTAGTATTCTCATCGGTAATCTTCGTAAAATAGAACTTTTAGTGTAGCATATCCCAATGGCTAAAGCTGCTCAGTATAAATATCAAATTGATCCGGACGCAAACGCTCAACGACGAGCCAATGTAAGTGCTCGCCGACGACGTATAAAAGATCAATTATTGGCTTATAAAGCGGGTGAAAGCTGTCGTATGTGTCCCGAAAATGAACCAGTTTGCCTAGAATTTCATCACATTGATCCACGTACTAAAGATCACCCTCCATCTGATTTAGCAAGGGTAAAAGGGTGGAGCTTTGAGAGAATCATTGCTCACCTAGAGACTACGTGTATTATATTGTGTGCCAATTGCCATCGAAAAATCCATAAACAATTACGTGAAAAACACCATAAACCTTCTGCTCGTAAGACCCGTCGGAAAGCCAAGACACTCTGATTGCTTTCTTGATTTGATGGAATTAGTACGCTATAGCCTTGAAGATTTAGGCTACAACGTAACTCAAAGTATTCATGCCTTCATGCCTTCATGCCGTAATATCGTCTTTGGCGCTCATCTTATGACCGCCGAAGAGTGTGATTCTGCCCCAGATAATACGATCATCTATCAGATGGAACAATTGCCGATGTTCATGTCGGTAGCACTCGAGAGGCTCATGAGACGAGCTACTGTGTGGGAATATTCAGAAGCTAATTTCCCTTGGCTTGTTTCTCATAATATACAAAACGTAAAGTATGTACCTTTTGGGTATCACTATCGAATGAATAGAATCGAGCATAAAGACGATAAACCTTATGACTTTCTATTCTATGGTTCAGAGAATAAACGACGTAAGTTGGTAATGGCGGGCTGGTGGGAGCTTGGCAATAGAGTTAAGTTCGTCTCCAACGGAGCCATAGGCGATGAGCGAGACGATTGGATATCTGATTCTAAGATTGTTGTTTCGATGCATCAATTTCAAGATAAAGTAAAACCGATACATGAAATGGCTAGAGTCTACTATTTGATGTCAAATCGGGTCTGTGTGCTGTCTGAAGTTAATTCTGATACTCACATATACCCTTGGGTAAAAGAAGCGATTGTGACCGCTCCTTACGAAGATCTGATTACTGTTGGCCAACGCTTAGCTAAGGACGATAAAGGCCGTAAAGTGCGGGCCATGAATGCCTGGGAAGCTATTAAACAACATCCCATGAAAGCAATTATTCTAGCCGCATTATAAGGGAAAACCCCTAGACTGAGTATTCAAAAAACGATCTATACTTCTTCTCCGCAGTAAATTTATTAACCACTAAAAGAGGCGATTGTATGAATATTGATCAAAGTCAAGCCCTAGTTGAACTTGCAAGAAATGTAAAAGATGTGAATCTTTTAATTACTAACCAAGTTCTTACTAAAGAAAAAATTATGGAAGCATGGAAGACTATTTTAGAAGTCAGAGCCAATGCAAATTTGGTAAAGTCCTATGTTCTTGACCGAATGGAACAGGAAGAGATAGCAGCATAAGAAAAGCGCCTTTCGGCGCTTTTTTATTTCCTATTGATTTGTTTACCAGTTACTGGGTCATATACTCCAACATCCCCAGTTTGGCTAGTTAACGCATTTAACGCTGGGAAAGCATGAGTGTACGGATTACCTGGATTAGCGAACAGTAAACCTTTTACTAAATCCTTATGTAAAGCGTAATCAGTAACCGCACCACCCAATAGACCACCCGCAGTCTGTAGCATAGTAGCTGGAGTTACAAGTCCCACTAAAGCGGCAACAGCTTTATTTTGATTACCAGTACGTGGAGTTTCAAAAGCGCTTACGCTGCGACGTGTAGCTTGAGCAATGTCGTTTACGTCTTGGATTTGATTAGATAAAGCCGTTGGGGTAGCCATTACTTTTTGAACCATTGGGTCTTGAAGATTCAAAGTATTTACAAAACGCATTGGGCTAACACCGGCTTTACTACGCTCGTCTAGACCAGCCCCTAAAGCGCGGTTTACTAATTCGGTTTGAGCTACTTCAACAGAACCTGGGCCCGCACGATTCATTGCGATTTCGGCGGTATTAGGTTTGTTTGGTCTAAATAAGCGAGCCATAATATTATCGCTGGCTATCGCTAATTCTTCTTGAGTAGCTTTTGGATCAACTACCTTTTTAAAGATAGCATTATTCTTATAAGGCACAACATTGCCCGAATAGAATTTATCAGCAACGCTATATGCTTTCGCGGCATCTGGATTAGTCTTGGCCAAATCTTCAGCCCAACCTCTAACGTCGGTACTTAGATTTTTGTAGAGTTGATCCAACTCTCCCGATATTGGTTTACCTTGACGAGCAGCAGCGCGAGCTTCCCCACCAATGAGCGTTCTAGCATCTCGCATTGCGCTATAAGGAATTGTTTGCAATTCACCAGCTTTTGCAGAAGATAAGATCTTTTTAACAGATTCTGGAACATCTGGTGACTCCAAATATTTAGGATATTCGGCTAAAAAGGCTTTAGCTTTAGCCGCAAAATTATCTACAGGAATAACATTAGAGCCAGGAACGTTAATCAAAGCAGTATTAACATCGTCATACAACTTAGTTGCAGTTGTACGATTGGCGTTATATTGACCACGTAATCCTTCAATCATTTGCGCGCCAGGCGCAGTTTCTGGTAAAGAAGCGTCTAAGCGGTTTAGCATGGCCTTAGTCTGAGCGGCTTGCTTTTGCATAAATGCATCACGGCCGGTACCGGGTAAATCTTGAGTAAAGTTTTCGATAACTGTAGCCGTACGATTGCCCAGATCACCAGCAGAAAGTTCAACACCTTGGGCTTTAGCCTTGGCATTAAGGGCCATTGCTTTCTCACCTTCGGGAGTGTAATTACCGGCTTTGTAATTTCCATATCGCTGACCAAGAATATTGGCTGCAATCGTTGTGCCTAGATTTGCTGCAAGAGATGTGCCTGGGCCAAAACCAAACTCAGTAGTAGTTTGACCTGCACCCCCGCCTAATGCGCTAGATATTACTTGAGAAGCTGGACCTTCAGCCAATTGCTTGGCGACAGTAGAAGTAACCGGGGCGGTTGTTTTAGCAATTTGATTCGCTAATCCTACCGGAGCCATAGCGGAGAAACCTTGTTTAGTCATCTCGCCAATAACGCGTTCCGGTGCTGTTTGGGGTTTTGGTAAACCAATCATATCAGCCAGATTAGTCATAGACTGGCTAACATTATTAAATCTTTGTTTAGATCCTAAAGCTTCAGATCCTTTATTCATAGCATAGGCAAGGGGCGCCCCTACCAAATCGAGGATCTGTGGTAAGCCTTCTGCCGCATAACGAGCTGTTAAGCCTGTTTGACGAACAGCTTGATTAGCCAAATTTTCTAACATACCTGGGGCAGTACCACCTGCTGGCATTGGAGCTAAACCAGAAGGTTTAACTACTTTACCCTGAGCAATTAGATCAGCCTCATTAGGCATACCTGAGCTTTCGGATTTACCCGACGGAGCAGGAGATGGTTCGCCCGGAATATAAGCTTTTCCAGCCGGACTTATAACGGTACCTTTATCTAGAAGGTCTGCTTCTGTAATCTTTTCGGCCATAATTATTTACCTGGGACTGGAACTGGCTCACCACCATCACCAAACACATAATAGCGTTTGCCGTTTAATTCGCGTACTTCAGCGTAGCGTTGTAATGACTTCTCGCGGAAGATTGATTGACTACCTTGAGATTTATTCCACGCATCATCAGCCGTAGCCAAGGTGCCAGTTGTACGTTTATGGTTATCAATAAAATCGTAATAAGCAGCAGTGCGATCATTCTGGGCTTTTTTGGCAGAAAGTAGAAACTTAGTTGCATCGGCATCGCCCATACCACTAACAGATTCTTTTAGGCGTGTAGCATCAGACTCAGATTGAGTGCCTTTTTGAGCAATCTGATCTGCCATAATAACGGCGGAAATAGTACCGTTAAGTGACGCCAAACCGGTAACATTTTGTTCTGCTTCTGGAGTAAGTAATCCAGCAGCTTTAGCATAACCAGCCAATTTACGAACAGTATCCGTAGTATTGATTTGGTTGATATTGGTATTATTAAGAGTACTTTCCGCAATCGCAATTTGATTATTAGAAGCACGCGCACCAGAAGCGGCTGCTTTAGCTGGAGCCAATACATCTTTAATTAAATACTGACCGTATGCTTGGCCTTCAGATTTGCTTTGCTCACCTTGTGACAATACAGGGGCATTGCCTTTAGCGATATTTTGAATCATTTGGGAGCGAGTCATGGCAACTTGATTACCATTCTTATCTAATACGCCGCCAGTCGGGATGTCATAGTTGGCTTTGGCTGATTCACGCGCATTTGCTCCAGCACCTTCAAGAGCTGCAACAGCCCCCGTAGCACCAGGAAGAACTGCGGTACGGAACCCGCCAGGAACTGATGGATCAGCAATCATAGTCTGATTCTTATCAACTTCTGGGATGTAACGATTTAGATTAGACGGATCGTTAAAGTTCAAAATATGACCACGAACATCTTTAAGATTTGGACCAAAGTTCTCTAATAGCGCTTTAATCTGTGTTTGATCCACAAATGCAGAACGAGGATCATTTCGTAAAGTTTGCGGGTTAAATCTTCCTAAAGTATCTGGCCCAACAGGAATGTTGCCACCATTTGGCATTGGTCCTGCTTGAGGGACGTCTTTGATTTTATCGAAAGCGTCCATCGTTACTTGATTTAATAATCCTTCGCGTTGCAATTTACGTTGAGCTTCTTGCAATGCTGCACCATGACTCAAAGCATTGTAGCCTTGATTCTGAGCATTATTGTAAGCTGCGCCTACGTCGCCAGATAACAAACCTGTAAGGAAAGTATTGCGAGCAGAATCCGCAGCAGCTTGCGCTTCTTTGGGGCCTACTAAATCCAGAATATTCTGGGGAACAAACCAACTTGTAACTGGCTCTGCCATGATTTTTCCTTTTATCCGAAGAAGCTACCGATTCCCATAAGACCGGAACCAGAATTGCTCTTTTGATTACTTACGCTTGTACCAGTGCTCACATTGCCAGAACCACCGGCAGGATTGATACCCAATGCTTGGTTGATAATGGCTTGCTGTTCAAGCGGTAGATTGCGAGTTGCATCCATAATTTGCTGTTGATAAGCTTGATCAGACAATCCAAGATTCATATTATTTTGACCAGCAGTGTATC
>SESF01012585.1_pt1 | contig 15883 bp, 16 predicted proteins | sample 3171521 | NCBI WGS metagenome assembly SESF01 (sample SAMN10866945, study PRJNA518727) | freshwater metagenome | biome: subpolar coniferous forest; feature: holomictic lake; material: water; isolation source: holomictic Lake 227, 6 m and 8 m depth | place: Canada: near Kenora, Ontario | collected...
AAATACCATCATTATCATGACCAGTAACCTGGGTGCCAGAGACAATGAAAACAACAACATTGGATTCTCCAGTGAGTTGGAAAAATCTGGTGAAGAAGATCGTGCATTGAAAGAGTTCTTCAAACCTGAACTGCGTAATCGTATTGACAAGATCTGCAAGTTTGTCAAACTGGATACCTTGGCCATCAAGAAGATTGTGGTCAAGTTCCTGGACGAACTCAAGACATCAGTAGCATCCAAAAACATCAAGTTGTTCTTTGCTGAGCCTGTGATTGAATTACTGGCCATCAAGGGCTACGATAGCAAAATGGGTGCAAGACCTTTGAGTCGCAAGATTGATGAATTAATTCGTGTTCCTTTGTCAAAGAAGATCTTGTTTGATCGACTCAGTGATTGCGACATTACAGTAAGTGTAGTGGACGATGCAGTGCATTTTGATGTGATTCCTACTGTGGCTGCAGACAGCATTGTTAGATTATCGGATCAAGTAAGTGAGTAATGATTGATCTAACCATACGTCAGGAACCGCGCGATCGACTGTTCTTTGATCAGTATCAGTATCGCATGCAGTTTTATCTGCGGTATGCTTGGTGTATGCGCAGTTATGATCATGACGATGTTGACCGCCGCTTAGAAAACTACTACGGACGATATCGCGGCCATGGTGCCTTTGGCACAAATGCCCCGTCTCTAGCAAATACACAACAGCATGCTGATTTGCACAACATGTGCGATCTGTTGCGAGCCCTGCCCACGTCATGTAAAATAATGATTCAGTATGATCATGTGTTTTTGTATACCAACGAACTGAGCACACTAGAGGACATGAGTCGAGTCGATTATATTGATCGGTGGTTGATTGGACAAGCAGTAGTAGCATACCCCAAAGATACTGTGATGCTGCTGAATCCTGTGCATCAGTATCGCACGTTCTTGAAGAGCAAATGGTGGGATCTGGATACCAGTGCCCGAGTTAAAAAGTTTCTGCTGGGCCGCCAGGATTTGTTTAGAATCCCCAGGGGCTTTTGTGAAAAACTTGAACGTCCAGGTAGATTAGCCACTCGCGACCATCACTTTTTGGATCACAACGACCCGGATCTCCTGCTGATGTTGAGTCTAGTGTGTCCGGGAATTATCAACAAAACCTTGCCTATACAGGCTAAATAAAAGACTATGGCAAAACTTATTGAACAAACCCTTGTGATTACTGTGAGCAAATTGGTACCCAACAGTGACCAATCCTCTGCACTACCGCTGACCCCGGAAAATCTTGCTGAAATCGCTTCAGTTGTAGAGGCTCTGGCCGGCGATAGCACTATTGTAGAAATCGTACCAGCATAATGACAACTACTGTTGCCCTGCTGTCCTATACCGAGCACGGTGTGCCATCGGGTAACTACGATGGCAGCTCTGAAGATTTCATTGGCACGCCACAAAAAGCAGCCAATTATTATCGCGGGCGTGGCGGAGTGCAAACTCTGCGTTGGGTATTTCGCGGCGTGCAAGGCGAAGTAACTGTACAAGCCACTCTAGACCCTGATCCTGCAGATTCACGTTGGTTTGATGTTGCTGCCTACGGTGATGGATCTACTGCTGATTCAACCACAATAACCGATACCTACTACCAAACAGTCACAGGAAATTTCACATGGCTTCGAGCTGTGGTAACAAATTTCACTGACGGCATTATCGAAACTGTACAAGCCACTTACTAACATGAATACTGCTAGTTTTTGTTGCAACGTTGATTCTACTAATACTGCTGTATCCCTTGGACTGGAAATTTGGTTAGACAATCAAAAACTATTTGATCAAGAACATGTTCAAGAAAGTCGCAAGGTCAGCGCAGATATCCCCGACGATGATGGTGAGCACGAATTGCGCTTTGTATTAAAAAACAAACTGAGCGAACACACCCTAGTTGATGCAGACAACAATATCATCAGCGATGCTAGAATCTCTGTGAGTCACATTGAATTTGAAGGCATTGCATTGAATCAACTGGTCCCGGATCTAGCTGAATATCAACACAATTTCAATAGCACTGGAGAACTATCCACCCACAAGTTCTACGGTGAACTGGGTTGCAACGGCACTGTGAGTCTGAAGTTTACTACTCCTGTCTATCTCTGGTTGCTGGAACACATGTAGATTATTTAATTTGCAGTTATCACCATGCCATCTTGATAATACTCCAAGATTGCATAATGCTCGGCAATATACGCAAGAGATTCGTTTTGAGTGAATAAATGCATATTTTTCTTTTTGTTCCGGTGTTCTGTTTAGTTGTTGTTGTCTAATTATTTCTCTGCGCTCAGTAGTCATCAGATTAACAGTCTTTTGACGCAACAATTCACGTAATTCTTCAGATATAGGACCACGTTTATGTCCAGTATTTCCTAAAGTTTTTCCTCTCTGGTCAATCGCTCTTTGATGCTTTTGCCGAATTTTAGAATTATGCATTGGGTTTCTAATAGTCATATAAACTGCATGATTCTCTGAAAATTGTTGTCGTAGGTGCTGGTATGTTCTGCCACTAACTTTATATCTTGTTTGCTGGTGATTTTCTTGATTAGCCATATTCCATGCAGCATAAACCATTTTTTCTTTTGTCTTGCCATATGTCATTTTTGTCAGCAGCAAATGACAAACAAAGTGTTCCTTTGCAGTTAGATCCACTAAATTGATTTGAAGATCTGATCCTCCAAGACTTTTAGGAACAATATGATGACGTTCTTTGTATCCAGTTAGAGATCTTGTTTTTGCTTGTTGAATTATGTTGTTATACCATGTGGTATACTTGTTGCTTAAATACATGTGCTGGTGCTCCTTTGTAGCAGTAGAGTAGTTGGATATGTCCAGTATCGCGAACTACACTTTTATTTATAAATATATTAATGAAACAACTAGTTATAATTGCGGGCGGATTTCACCCTTTTCACGCAGGCCACCTAGCACTTTATCAATCTGCTGAGCAGGCGTTTCCTGGCGCTGATGTCAAGGTTGCAGCCACAAATGACACATCCGCTCGCCCATTCCCTTTTGCACTCAAAGAAAAACTAGCACAACTAGCAGGTGTCCCTCCAGGAAAGTTCTATCAAGTCAAAAGCCCATTCCGTGCAGATGAGATTACCAAGAGTTACAATCCTGCTACCACACAGTTGATCTTTGTTCGTAGTGAAAAAGACGCCAACAAGCCTCCCTTAGCTGGTGGTATAAAGAAAGATGGCACACCTTCGTATCTTCAACCCATCAGTGATCAAATGGCTCCAATGAATCAGCATGCTTACATGGCTTACTTGCCCACTGTGGAGTTTGGACCTGGCATGACCAGTGCTACAGAAATACGCTCTGCATGGCCTACACTTAATCCCAAGCGCAAAACAGCTCTTGTGATGAGCCTGTATCCAAAGACACAAAGCAATCCCAAGTTGGCTGCTACAGTGGTCAAGATGCTAGATACTGCTATGGGTGCGGAGAGTGTAGACGAAGCTAAAAAAGAATTGCCGCAATGGAAAAAAGACTGGTATGCTCAACAAAAGCCCAACAGTTGGCCAAAGCACCCACAGCCTTATCATAATCCAAAATGGATAGATAAGTTATCTCCTGAAGAACGTAAAAAACTTGCAAATCAAGAAGTTGACGAAGGTGGCAATCAATCCAACGACTCAGAACTAAATGCCATCAAGAACTTTGCCAAACGCCACTATCCCAACCTGGCAGCAGACCCTGAATCAGCATTTGACAAGTGGGTGCAACGCAGTCTCATGCACAGCAACGTGGATGATCACGAAATGGATCAAAAGATTCACCGCATGGCCGCAGATATTGCCAACTTGAAAACAAAAATTCAATCTCTAAAACAACAGCCTGAAGATTCTGCAGATTATCTGGACGAATCCAGGTAGAAAAAAATCCGGTGGCCTGTTATACTCTGTAAATAGAAATACTATTTTACGGAGTAACAAATGGCAGACGAACAACAATTACCTTATCAGAACGCATCACCGGTGGACCAAAATGGTGGGCAACAAAGCATTCAAGTAAACATTGATTACTTGAAAACTACCCGAGTTCACATATGCATGCCCTGCTATGGTGGCCAGTTGACTGAAAGCACATTCATGAGCTTTATCAAGTGGGCCAATGTTGCAAGACAACTTGGCATCGACTGGACAGTTGAAACAATGACCAATGAATCATTGATTTCTCGTGCTAGAAACACTCTTACTGCCAAGTTTCTGCACACCAAAGAAAGCACACACTTGATGTTTATCGACGCCGATATTGGCTGGGAACCCTGGCACCTGTTGGTTATGTTGAATGCACAAAAAGACGTTATTGGTGGCTTGTACCCAATGAAGAGCTTGCCAATCAAATGGTGTGTAAACGGTATTCCAGATGCTGAACAAAACGATCCGTCAGGCTTGATCGAAGTTACCAAAACTGGCACAGGCTTTTTGCTGATCAAACGTGATGTATTTGACAAACTCAATGCTCACCCTGCGGTAAAATCCTTTACCAATGACATTGGTCTTGATCCTGCCTTGAATATCTACATGAAAACCTACTTTGACACAGCAGTGCGTGAAAATCGTTACTATAGTGAAGATTGGACATTCTGCGAAAACTGGCGCGATATTGGTGGCCAAGTCTGGGTTGATAAACGTGTGTTGCTCAAGCACACAGGCACCTATGTGTTTGACTATCAAACACAGGACAAGCTCTATCAAGATCTACACCAAATGGCTCTGAGCAATCAGGCAGCAGCACAGCCGCAAATTGTGGACACCAGTGTAACACAAGTGGCTGCTCCGGAAGTTGCTGTTGAAGCCAAAGTCATTGCCAGCAGCAAAAAGAAAACCAAACAAGAAACCACTACTGCTGAATAAAAAAGCCCTCAGGGGCTTTTTTTAAAATTGTAGATTTTTCCTTTGTTCCAAGGAATACGACCTTTCTTTGCAGCACTCATTTTTTCTCTAGATTCCTTGGAAAAAGTTTTTCCTAAATGCGCAGCACTCATTTTTGCTTTATGCTCATTAGTAAATTTTTTTCCAAGATTAGTACCTGCTTTTCCAATAGATGCGGCACTAATTGCATTGCAATGGTCTTCAGAATGTAATCGACCTTTTCTTGTTAGACTCATTTTTTCTCTAGTTGCTTGTGAATGAATTTTACCCGATGCACCTTCGCCACCATCAGTTAAATTACGCAACACACCAGTTTTTAAATCTATCCGCCCATACCATCGAATATATCGTCTTTCCAATGCAAAAGCGCCAACCTCAGATAAATTATGTTCAAGAATAATTATTCTAATGTTATCTTTTGGTGGTTGTGTTTCACTAGGATGTTTGAGCCAGGCTCGTTTTTTTGAGCCTTTGCCTATATAATACGGTATATTATGTTCAGTTAGGTACGCATATACATAGTAACCCAATGGCGTATTGTTTTTGCTAAATATCATTGCTGATGCTCCTTTCAAGCAGTAGAGTAGTTGGGAACGTCAATTCCGCGAACTACACTTATATTTATAAAGATATTGTTAAATGAACATTGAACAGTTAGAATCTTATAATCTTGCAGATGCTGTAAAGTTTCATCGCAGGTTAAATCCAACGCTATGGGGCAAGGACGAGCATCTTCTGCCGGAGGTTCGAGATAAGCTTCTTATGATTGCTGAAGAATTTAAAGAATACATGGGGGTGCCCGATTTAGATATTGTTGATATTACAATTTCTGGATCAAATGCTGCATACTCATATACTGTGAAGTCAGACATTGACTTACATCTAGTGGTAAAAATACCCAACGATCCTGTTTATCAAGAACTGTTTGATGCTAAAAAATATGCATTCAATGAGTTGCATAACATTCGCATTGGCGGTGCTGATGTAGAACTCTATGTGCAACCCGCGGATCAAGCACACCACTCACAAGGTATCTACAGTGTAAAAAACTCTGACTGGCTACAAGTGCCACAACGTCGCCGAGCCAAAATTGACGACAACTGTGTGCAAAGCAAAACTGCTGACCTTGACGCTAGAATTCATGCTGCTATAAAAACAAAAAATCTCGAAGTCATTGACTCGCTCTGGAACAAGATCAAGACCATGCGCCAGACAGGCCTGGAGAAAAATGGCGAGTTTGGCTGCGAAAACATTGCGTTCAAACTGCTACGAAATCAAGGCTGCATTGCAGACCTGGTTGCTGCCAAGACAGCAGCCCGTGATCGAGAACTGAGTCTCAACACACGACCTCGTGAGAGAAAAACAGTCAACTATGGCATGCGTGATTACTGGTATCCAGGCACTGCCTATGCCGGTCAAGATCATCCTGCTGGCACAGAATCTGAACAGGTGGATGAAAGTCAGGACATCAACAGGAAATTATCTTGGTCGGACCTGGATCCAGGACTCAGCATCGAAGACAAAATTGAGATATTCGAAACATATATCATCAAGGGCAATTTATTTGAAACTAATGATCTGAATGCCAAAGAATACTTTTTGTCATTGGCAGATATGTGTGATCATTTGATTCTGGATCAAAAATACATAGTGGTCCCATTGATCTTGATCAATAACCGGTTAATGATGTTGGATCAACCGGATGTGATGAAATTTCTAGGCACACACCAACATGCATTAAAGTTTGAATCATCTGCCGGAGAAAAAACATTTCCATCACAATTGATGAGAAATATGTCAGTGACCAATACTTTTACTTTTTCTGATTCGCAAACCTATGATAAATTCAGAAATATCATGCATTTGAAATATCACTTTGATTTGCCGTCGGTTGCACTGGATAATCAGCAAGATATAAAGGAAAATATCAATACTGATCAACTGAAAAAGATCTTGCATCGTTTCTATTCTAGTTGTGTGAGCAAACTGCAACTGGAAAATCCTCCACAGTTGAGATTGGAAACCACTCCTGAATGGAGTCAAGAAAATGGCAGCTTTGGACAGTATGATCCAGACTCAAATACCTTGATCCTGGCCACATCAGGTCGCCATGTGCTGGACATACTTCGCACCATGGCACATGAAATGACACACCGTCAACAGGACGAGCGCGAGCCCTTGCCCATTGATGCTGGAGAAACAGGTAGTCCTTGGGAAGATCAAGCCAATGCCATGGCAGGTCGTATCATGCGAGACTGGGCCGAAGAACAACCCGAGATGTTTGATGGGGTCACCCTGGAAGAAGCATCAGGCTACATCCCTACAAAGAAACAAGCCCGGGACCCTAGATTCGTCATGGCCTTGACCAAAGATGTGCGTCCCGGTGCTGTGGGCAAAGAAGCCAACAAACTGGGACTACAAACAGACGCACAGGGACATCCTGCACTGTTGATGAAATCTGCCAATACCCTGGCAGAAAGTCTGGCACGTGAGCTAGAATTATTTGAAGAACAGGACCTGTTTGAAATCAACATGGGCAGCAAGAATCTACGACGAGAAGCTGCCAAGACAGGTGCTCTGGCAGGTATGGAATTTGAAATGATTGTGCCTGGCACTGGCGGTGGTGACGGCGATATGGAAGAAGACATGGATCTTGACGAAAGCGTCCGTGACATTGACAGCATTGTTCGTTTTTTTGACGACGGTGACTACAACTCCAGAAACGAGATTAGCCGACTCCATGACAAGTTATACAACGACTTCCGCGAGTGGCAATTTGAAAAGATAGGCGAAGGCTGGTATGAAGAAGGTCGCGACTTCTTGCGTGATTACATTGTGAACAACAACGAGTTTGACGGCGGCGAGGCTGAAGCCACTGCCCGTGAGGAACTGGAACAAGATTTGTTCTATCGAGAGCTACCTGAAGCAGAACGTGAACAAATGGTCGAAAAGCGCACAGGTGAAATGCTGGAAGAATTTGTTGAAGAAGAATGGTCGGGCCAAGACGGTAGCATCTACGAAGCTGCCCGAGAAGAATATGAATCTGAAATGCAAGATGATTGGACTGAATCCACCTGGTTGAATGACAACGGACTTGACCAAATGAGTGACGTGCTGCGTGAGTACACCATTACATGGCCATATTATACCAGTCCAGAGTCCACGGTCAGTATCAATGAAATAGGCGACGAATTCAGTGATGCAATTGGCCGACCGGTCAATGCCAGCGACCGATATCATGGCGGGCGTCGCGAAGCCGGACACTATGTGGTTGAACCCGATGGCAGTCTTGATCCTGATAGTGATGACGATCAAGGTCTGGAGTTTGTGTCACCGCCCTTGCCCATAGATGACATGCTGAGTGACCTGAACAAGGTTGTGGCCTGGGCCAAGCAAAAAGGCTGCTACACCAACGATTCAACTGGCCTGCATATCAACATCAGTGTGCCGGGCTTTAGCCAAGAAAAACTGGACTTTGTGAAACTGGCCGTGCTGCTGGGTGACGAGCGTGTGCTGGACAGTTTTGGTCGTGCAGGCAATACCTATGCCAAGAGTGCTTTGAAGATTGTCAAGGACAACATAAGATCAAACCCCGGGCCAGCGGCTGCGTTGTTGACCAAAATGAAAACCAACATGGATAGTCTTGCTACCAAGGCCATTCACTCGGGCACCACTGCCAAATACACCAGTATCAATACCAAGGACGGCTATGTGGAATTCCGTAGTCCCGGTGGCGACTGGTTGGATGCCAACTTCAGCTTGATTGAACCCACACTGCTGAGATTTGTTGTGGCCCTGGATGCTGCAATTGATCCTGAAAAGTATCGTCAAGAGTATCAGAAGAAACTGTACAAGTTGCTGACTGCAGACAGCAAGGACGACAGCACAATCCGTTACTTTGTGGACTATGTGGCTGGCAAAATACCCAAGGCTGCGTTGCGCAGTTTTGTGAAGCAGGCACAACTGGAACGCGGATTGAAAAAGAATCCTGTTCAGGAGCCAGCTCCGAGCCTGGCTCGGGACCCGAGCATTGGTCCAAGACAACGCTATGTGGTCAAAAACGCAGCAGGCTCTCCTGTGACTCGAGTAGCAGCGTCAGATGCCGACTCAGCACGGATCCTGGCCAATCGTTGGTTGCGACAACAAAATCCTGGAATCAATACCAATGAGTTCAGCGTTGAGCCTGAGACTACTGAGAATCAGATACAAAACTATCATATCAGCGACACACAAGGTGGTGTGGTTCGCATGGCGTTCCGTGCCGGCACTGATGAGGAAGCCCTGGATCGATGGGAAATATACAATTACAGTCATCCAAGTGAAGGCGGTTACCGACTGTCACGCGAGGATGGAACAACAGTAACAGAGCCTGGGGCACCGGCAGCAGGCAGCACCACGGATCTACAACGCCAACGCCAAGCAGCCGCAGCACCCACTCCAGTGCCCGGAGTGCAAGACATTGACATAGATATCCCCATAGCACAACCCAGAGGCTTCTGGAACGGCCAGTGGCGAGTAGTAGACGGCAACACTGGAGAGGAATTGTATAGATTCGGCGGCATAGGCAACAGTCAAGTGGATGCCAACAGAATTGCAGGTGAATGGGTTAGAACCAACAGCATCAGTGTGCCAACCGAAGTGTATCCGGTTCTGAGCGATGGCTCAGATGTTAACGAACAGGTTGTGAATGAACTAAAGATCAACAATGCCTCGGGCATTGGGGCAGTACCCAACAATCAACAAATTGGATATCAAGGGCTGCAAGTGGTCATGCGTCCCAGCATGTTTTTGGAACTAGCGTCGCCTCTAGATGCCAAGTCTGCCGATGAGCGTGAAACTATCGAATACATCAAAAAGAACCTGGACGAAAAAGGCGTTGGTGCACCTTGGCTCACAGTGGTGGTTCCCGAAGCCTGGGAATCAGGAGATTTTAACTTGATGGCACATGTGCGTAATCACGATGGACGACACAGAATGCACAGTATTCTAGAGCAAGAAGGCAACGATCCTGTGGAAGTGCATATTATTATTCCACACATGCGTCGCAGACATATCACTGATGCCATAGTTGATCACCTGCGATCTGGCATGCTAAATCAACAGGGACAGTATGTCAGCGGTCCTATTTTTGGAGTAGCCAAATGAGAGCAAGTGAATTTACACGCAAGAAAAAACCACAACAAGAGCTGGATGAACTGAGCTTTTTGGGCTCACCCTGCACCAAGGATTGTTCGGGGCACAGAGCCGGTTATGCCTGGTCCAAAGCCCGCGGTAACCGCAGTGCCCTGAGCCATAGCAACAGTTTCAACAATGGTGCAAGATTGGCAGCACAGGGCAAATAGAATAAATAAAGAATAAATCGGACTATCCGAAAAAGGAAAAACTATGAGATCAAGTGAATTTTTAAACGAAGCGGGGCGCGATGGCACCCCAATGACAGATGCTGAATTTGCAGCACAACAAGCACAAGGTGCAAAAAACTGGGATTCTATCAAGGGCTTTGGGCAAAAAATTGCCGGTGCACTAGGCGGCAACGCCCAGGCTGCAACACCTTATCCTGATGCAGCAACAGCAAGAGCCAGTCTCACACCAAGCCAACTAAAGTGGTTAGGTGCTGCAGATCCTATGGACAAATATATCATGGCAAGAATGCCTGCACCATTGCCTGGTGAAACTGTTGCGGCAGCACCAGTGAATGTTGTAAACAGGAATGATGGCAACCCACCTCCGATACGACCTGGCACAGGATATGGCGATGACGACACTTCTGTATTTGCGGCAACTCCTGTTGCCAATGCTGTAGCAGCCAGTGGTCAACCCGATGATGTAACCGGTGTAGATGCAGCCGTGGCAGCAAATACAGCCGCTGCGGCAAATACTGGACAACAAACTACTCCTCCTGCTAAAAAACTAGCACCAGTTGATCCTGGTACTAAAGAATTACAAACATGGTTAAAAAATAAAGGATACAACATAGGTAAATTTGGTGCAGACGGCCGATTTGGGTCTGATACTGCAAAAGCAATCGCTGCGTGGAAGGCCAAAGGTCTTAAACCAGGTAATCCAGAATTTGAAGAGTATGCTGCATTACTTGGCAAGGCACATGGCATGGATTACCGCGAAAAGAAAACTGCTCCAGCGGGGGGTGGACGAGGCGACCAGGGTGGACCAACTGCAAGTGAATTGGCGGTTGGCGCTCAAGGTGGGCGTGGCGGACAAGGTGGACCAACTGCAAGTGAATTGGCGGCAGTTCAGGCTCCGCAAGCTGCGACCCCAACTCCGTCAGCGCCGCCAAAACCAATTCCAGCAGCACCACCTCCTAAACCAGTTGTAGGGCAACCCATGGCAAATGGTAAAAGAGCAAGTCAATCAGATGTGATGAGTTGGGATAACCAATACGGTCCTGCTGGAGCAGAAAGAGCAGCATCAGCAGCCGCAGCTGCCAAAGCAAAACAGGAATATAATCCTTATGCTCAAAACAAAGTTTCTGGAACAACAAATTTTGAAGAAAGCGTGAATCGCATGCGTCGCTTGAGCACCTTGTTAAAAGGATAACATGAGATCTTGTGATTTTTTGCCTCGGAAAGGTAAAGTTTTAACTGAGGCTGTGGATCCTAGTGTGCCGGGCAAAATGTATTCTGTGCAAGCAGGAGACACATTGGAAGAATTGGCTCAGGCCGCTGATACCACTGTGTCCGGTCTGCTTTATATGAATCCTGACATTCCTGCCACTGGACAAATAACTGTGGGCAGTAAAATAAAATTGCCCAGCCTGGGCGAATTTGCTCAAGGACCTGCAACAGCAGGACCATCCACCAAGATAAAGAATCCAGTCAATCCCAACGAAATCAAATCATACCTGAGCAGCAAGGGACTAGATCCCAATCAAGTTGCAGGTATCATGGCCAACATCAAAGCAGAATCCAGCTTTGACAGTGGTGCCATGGGCGATAACGGAACCAGTGGTGGGCTAGTGCAACACCATGGCCCTCGTTTCTCTGGCATGGTTCAGGCTGCTGGCGGTCAAGATCAGTGGCAAAAGAACTGGAAGGCACAACTGGACTTTGCATTAAGCGAGCCTGCAGGTGCCCGTTATCAGAACATGACTTTTCCCACACCACAAGCTGCCACCACGTGGTGGACCATAAACTTTGAGATTCCTGCCAACAAAGAACAGCAGGCCGCAATCAGAAGTCAGAGTGCAAGTCAATTTGCCTGACAGTCGCAATGACCAAGCAGTTTGTGATAGTCAAGGCGGACGTAAGTGTGGACTGGACCGGAGCCGATCCCAACTACAGAGTGTATGTGAACAATGAACTGTTTACAGAACGAACATGGATCTGGAGAGAACAGTATCTGGAAGAATTTTTGCAAATCTGGGCAGGGCCCGGCAAGTATGAATTGCGTTGGGAACTGGTTCCACCGGCTCGCGGCACAATCGAAGTAAAGAATGTGAGAATTGCAGAAGGCCCCCTGAACTCACGTATAGTAAAAAACTCACTGTTAAGGATTGAAAATGAGAGCATATGAAATAATGGAAAACGCCTCAGCAGGCTCTAGTGGATCGGGTAGTGTGGCCACTGTAAGCCAGCCCATGGGCATGGTTGCAAGATCAGGTGGTTCATTGTTGTCAGGTAAATATACTACAGATCCTACGCCTAACACGCCCAAGGAATTTAAAAGGAATAAAAATGCTCGCGGACAGTTTAAAAACTCTATTGGCAACTGAATACGCTTTTAGTATCAAGGCCCAAAATTTTCACTGGAACACAGAAGGTCCAGATTTTGCTCAAATGCACGAGTTCTTTGGCGAGTTATACGAAGAAGTTTACGATGGTAGTATAGACAAAACAGCAGAATACATTCGAGCACTAAACGAATACAGTCCAGGCAGCTTTGAACGCTTTTCAGAACTGAGCATTATTTCTGGACAAACAAAAATCCCAAGAACACGTCTCATGATCGAAGAACTCCAGGCCAACAATGGTCAGATGTTGGATCTTCTAAACGAAACATTCCAAGTAGCAACACAAGAAAATCAGCAAGGTATTGCTAACTTTATTGCTGAACGCATTGATGCACATCAAAAGCATGGATGGCAGTTGAGAAGTTTCCTGAAAGACAACAGAGCATGAGCAACAGCATCGCCAATATACTAAAACGTCTGGCTGTAATAGAGTCAGACATTACTCCCGCCAAAACAAAACACGGACTCAACGCACAACAAAAATCAGTGCCGCAATTGCCGGCCTTGTTCAAGCCTGAAAACGTGTCACCAGTTCTGGGCAGTAACAAACAACAAAAACCAGTTGGCAAGTATATGGTAGGCGATGATGTGGAACCCACAAGACCTGCACTGGCAGAGCGTATGGCCGAGATCGACGAAGACATGTTGAGCAAGGTCAAAAAAGACCTTACACAATATCTGGACCAGTTGGAAGACAAGAAAAAAGAACTGGAACGCAAGGCCAGCAAAGAAGTTCAAGACCGTAATCCGGCCAAGCCCGACGATCAACCAGTGGACGAAGATCCCACAGAAGACGAAACCAGTGGCGAAGACTATGTTCCGCCACCCACAATCAATCCTGTTGTGGCCGAAGCTGGCCCTGTAAAAATTATCACTCTAGAAGATGGCACCTGTTTAGAATGCTGGGGCGATCAGGGCCGCGGCTTTGAAATCCGTCATCAAGGTCGTGTGTTGCCCAGCCGATTCAGCAACTTGGATGAAGCAGATATGGCCGTGAGAATGTTTCAAGCACATAGAAAAAATGCTGCTAGAAATTCCTCAGCAGATTACATAGAAGAAGCATAACATGATACTTGACGAATTTTTCAAATCTAAATCCACTGCTGTTCTGGCAGAAGGCCACGGTAACTATGCAGGTGACCGGCCAGTAAATCTTGGCGGCGTGTCTATGAAAAAGATACAGATAGGCGACACTGTAAGATACATTGACCAAAAAGCACAAGTTGTTGACATGAGCCAGGACCGAGAGCATGCCCGCATCACAATTCCATCTAGCTCTACTACAAAAACGGTATTGACATCTGATCTAAGATCGCTGGGACGAGGTATGGCGGAAGACAATCTGCACGGTGGTGGACCCGATGATGAAGTGAAATTTTTCATTGACTCTGAACCTGCTTACTATGCTGTGATGGATCGCTTTGGCGACCACATTAACTTTCGCGGTGATGACATGGTTGCTCCGCAGCGACTATGGGGAGCAATACAACAAACAGCCGGAGACGCAGGCGGTGCAGCAGACATAGCAGGACTTGAAGATGAACCCATGTGGGTAGGTGATGAGTTGGATGAGCAAGGTGTGGCGGAAGGATCCGGTCTAGGTTATAATGTGATTGTTAGAGGAAATAATTTCTCATACCGCGGTTTGCAAGATGCATTGACAGATGGTCATCCAAATCAGGCAAAAGTATATAAAAATGGAAAGTTATTGGGCACTATTGGATCTTTAAGCCAGCTTCCTCAGGTCCGCGATCCTAAAAAGTTTCAGCAAGGTGTGGCAGAAGGCTCACTAAACGAGTGGGCAGATCCCGGTGCTCCGTGTAAAGTATGCGGCAAACCACACGGCCAACACCGTGTTCGATTTAATCGCAAGAATCCTAAACTAAGTTTCATTAAACCAGATGATGCGTGGAGTAATTTAGAAATGTCTAATGATGAGGATCACGAATATGTTCCAATTAAAGGATATAAACCATTGAGTCAAAAGGAAGCAGAGTTGGTTGGATTCGATAATCTAAATATAGGCCCGCCAGATGACATTTATAATAGAATCAATAGTGTAAGACAGCGAGTTGGTAGAGTTGGTTTGAAAGCAGGACAACTAACAAGAGTTAAAGAGCAAGGTGTGGCGGAAGGCTCCTTAAATGAATTTGCAGTTGATGGATTTGGAGATAGTGGTGACCACCGTAGTAAACTTCTTGCTAGTGTAGGTCGTTTATTTGACGCCGGTAACAAAGTTGATTGGCAAGTTCCTGGACAAATGGGCCATGTCACTAGAGTACAAGATGATGGTATTACTATGAAAAAATGGAAAACTCCGCATAGTAGAATGTCATTCTTCTTACCTATGCGTGATGACAGTAGAGATTTAAAGTATACAATCAAAATGGTTGGCCCAAAGCACTATGCAGTTGTTAGTGCCGAGCAAGGTGTGGCGGAAGGCTTAGATAACAAAGTAGCAAAGCATAATGCGGCTGTTGCTAAATTACCGGGCGGCCAGGCGCATAGATCAAATCATCCCGACATTCTAAAAACTGCACCCAAAGGATATAGTTTTAGTGTAAGTCATAAACTTGTACCTGATGAGAAAGATGTGGCGGAAGCCCACGGTAATTATGCAGGTGATCGGCCTGTTAATCTTGGTGGTGTGTCCATGAAAAAGATACAGATAGGTGACACTGTGCGATACATTGACCAAAAAGCACAAGTGGTTGACATGAGCCGGGACCGAGAGCATGCTCGTATCACAATTCCATCCAGCTCTACTACAAAAACAGTATTGACATCTGATCTAAGATCGCTGGGACGAGGCATGGCGGAAGCAGACGATTCAAAGTTTGTGGGATTTATGAACAAGACCATGTCCAACAAAGTAGATGCTCCCAAAGCAGATACATTGGCAGGAGCGCCAGACTTTTATCGAAATGCTGCTGTGTCAACTCTTGATGCACGCCAGGGATTTAAAAACGCTTTGAAATTTGGATTGAAAGCATTAAGCCGACTAGATCCCGAAACTAGACAACAATTGGCCGCTGGATCTGAACAGGCAGTCGAAGAATATCTTACTGATGTTGCCGAGCGCAGCGGTCAAATGGGAGATGATACATTTGTTGAAGAAGACATAAGTGAAGTCCAAGACTATCTAAGCGATGTATTTCACGATCCAAGTATCAACAGTTGGAAAGATGTGCTACAACAATCTCGCGGTGTGGCGGAAGCAGAAGAA
>SESF01002341.1_pt1 | contig 15881 bp, 12 predicted proteins | sample 3171521 | NCBI WGS metagenome assembly SESF01 (sample SAMN10866945, study PRJNA518727) | freshwater metagenome | biome: subpolar coniferous forest; feature: holomictic lake; material: water; isolation source: holomictic Lake 227, 6 m and 8 m depth | place: Canada: near Kenora, Ontario | collected...
CCCCTGTGATCTCCGTAAAAAAATCCCTCATGCTGCCACGCGCGGATATAACAATCGCCGGAGTCATGCGGGCTGCGGGGATATCCCGGATCAGCTTCATAGCCTCAAAACCCGTCATGCGCGGCATCAAAACGTCCATGATGATCAAGTCCGGCTTGTCAGTTTTGACCTTGCCTATGGCCTCAAGACCATCGTTGGCCGTACAGATTTCATAATCCGCAGCTTTGAGACGGGCGCTCAAGACACTCAAAATGGCGGGTTCATCATCCACGAGCAGTATTTTTTTAGAAGACATGGGTCCTCACTCAAGATTTTTTAGAAAAAACTTCTGTTCAGAGACAAAAAAATCATTTCTCACTGTGTTAGGGCCTGAATTCTTCGATTTTTTGAAGTATGCGGACATAACCGCTTGCTCAGATTCGGGTTGTCGTCCCGGAATGCGCTGCCACAGCAGTGCCGGGTACCGATTTTTTTCCTGAGTTCCCTCTTAAAAACATGCCGGACTGAAAAAAATGAAGCACTCCTGTTACAGATGACCCTCGGTCTGCCCAAGCATAACCTTGATCTTTTCCATAAGCTCCTTGGACTCACAAGATTTTTGAATGAATTCAATTCCAGGCATATCCGAAAAATAGTCCTTCACGCCCGCGTAAGATGAGATCACTATCGCGGGGATCGCGCGCGATTCCGGATCCTTGCGGATCTGTTTCATAGCTTCAAAGCCCGACATATGCGGCATCAAAACGTCCATGATGATCAGATCGGGCTTTTCATCTTTAACCTTCTCCACGGCCTCGGAACCCTCGCGTGCCGTGCAGATCTCAAATCCGAAAGTTTTGAGCCGGGCTCCCAGGATATCCAGCATTTCCGGTTCATCATCCACGATCAATATTTTTTTAGACAGCATAAACCCTGCCTCAGATTTCCGTTCGGGACTCCCACTTCAAAAGACCGACATAGGATACTGATTTTGTTTTATTTTACAAGCTATTCTCCATCCCCGGGGGCCGCCAGAGAAGAAAAGGGCGCAAAAAGCTTATCGGCCTGCATCTCGGACTTGATCTCTTCGATAATGAGCGGCAGGCGCCATTTTTCGATGCGGCAAACGGTGTCGTAGGGGCAAAAAGACTGGCAATCCCGCGGCCTTACCGGGATCGAAGCTACGGTGATTTCCCCTATAAATTTGCGGGCAAATACCAGCGCCCGGTCCAGGACCTTTTGAAAGACTTCGTCAGGAAGATGAGAACGGGGAGAGAATTCTTTCCCGAAATCCTTGGCGGCGCCCGAAGAGTAAAAACCGCTCCGTTTGTGATCGCGTATGGAATAGATCTCGGCACCCAGGGGCTTAAGGCCCAATTTTTTCTGAACTGCCAAAAGATAGAGCGGAAGCTGAAGCGCGGTCCCGAGCGCAAGATCCGGGGTCTTGAATTTCGCGGAGCGTTTATAGTCCATCACGACGGCATATTGCCGGGCGGGATCGCGATCGATCCGGTCCACGCGCCCGCGCAGCCGGAGCTTCCTGTCTCCGCCCTCGAGCATGAGAGATGAGGCATCGTTCTTCCCCGCATCCCCGAAAGCGTATTCGACGTGAAAAGGCTGGAAAGAAGCATTTTGAAGACGCGCTATTTCAAACTCGAGAAAATCGCGGAGCATTTCAAAAAGCTCGCGGCGGTCAAGCGCTTCCTCATAGGGTTCACGCCAGATCATCGGATATTTCTTGAAACCTTCTTCTATCTCCCGCTCAATGAATTTCTCAATTGCTTCCCAGGGATCTTTTTTAACCTGCGGATCAAAATACTGCTGGAGGACGTAGTGAAGGATATTCCCCTTTTGCATGACGCCGATATCCGCCCCCGTATCCTTCAGCCGCAGGACTTTATCGGCAAAATAGCGGTAAGGGCATTTGGCGTAGGTTTCAAGCCTCGTCGGGCTCGCTTCCTTGATCTCAAAATGCTTGCCGGCGGCTATAGTCTCATCCGTGATCTTCGCCTCCACGGGTCTGAGAGCCGAGAGAAGCCGTTCCCGGCTTTGGGATTCTCCGGATAATTCCTCCTTGGCTTCTTCCCATCCCGTTTCCGGCTCTCCCGGGTTTCGAAGCGCTCCCACCACCGAAGCTTCCAGTTCCCGGCGTGTAATAGCTTCACAGGGTTTTGGAAAAGGATGCGCGAGATCCTGCCTGATCACCTGCAGACGGTCCCCGAAAAGATCTTTCACTTCCTCAAGATAAAAGGAAGGCAGGGACTCTTTCCCTTCAAAATCCAGATGAGGACAGCTCAGATAGAGACGTTCTTTGGCTCGTGTCACGGCGAGATAAAAGAAGAAACGCTCGATATTCTGGCGGGGCAGGCATTCCGCGAGGGGATGATCCATGTCGCCGTTCATCAGCTTCCGTTCCCAGTCGGAAAGCAAAGGATCTTCTCGGACCTGCATGGGAAAAACCTTTTCAAGAAGCCCTGCCACAAAGACAACCTTATACTCTTTTTGCCGGGCAAGGGAAACGTCGTAGATCTGAATGCGGTTCTTGTCGCGCTCATGCAATGAATACACATCCAGTTCGACGAGACCGAGGAAATAATCCGCAAAGGTCTCAAAAGAAACCTTTCCCGCCGCGGTTTTCAGGAAATAGCTCCGGATCTCCTCCAGCAGGGCTTCAAACCTTTTCACGCAAGCCGCGTCACGGCGATTAAAGACCGTGTAGCGATCGCTTACTTCCAGGATCCCGAAAGTATCATAAACGGCCCGTTTGAAGAGCCGGATATGTTCCTCCGCGGTTTTAGCCGCCCGGAACCGGTCCTCCAGCTCCGCGAGAGCTTTCAATGTTTCCGTTTTTCTTGCGTCGAATTCTTCTTCCTCTCCTTCTTTCCTCCAACCCGCAACCCAGGCCTCGCGGGCTTCCGCAACCCCCCGGACAAAGGAGCGCTGCTCAAGGGTCTCGATCCACGCGTCGTCCCGGGACATCTCTTTTCCGAACCTCCGGGCATGACTGGATTTCAGGAACGCGAAAAGATCCTCCCGCTGCCATCCCCCGTGAAAAACAGAAAGAAGCGCTGCCGTCGCCGCGATCCAGGATGAGAATTTCAGGCGCTCGCGCTCATGAATTTCCACCGGGATCCCGTAACGCGCAAAGACCGAAGCGATCACCGGCGCGTAATGACGGATCTGACGGAACAGTACCGCAAAATCGCTGTAGCGGTAATCCCCGGAAGCATACAGCTTGTGGATCTGGCGCGCGATCATCTCGATCTCACCCTCCGTCCCGATCGCGTTCATCATCACAATGTCTTGTCCGGGATCAGGAACGGTTTTAACGGAGTCAGGCGAAAACAGATTCTTCTGAAGGAAGAGAAGGGAGGGCTTGGCCGTGCGATAGGACTTCGGCTTCATGGGCTCGACCTGAAACCCGAGCTTCTCAAGCGCCTCCTGCGTCCTCAGGATCGGTTCGAAGGCATCGTCAGCCGCGGGTCCCTCTTCTTTCGTGAGAGTGATCGTGATGTTTTCTGTGACTGTACAAAGTTCGCGCAGATATTCCAGCTGGAGGTTCGAGAAATCAAAAAAACCGTCGATCCAGAGCGAGCGAAACCTCACGCCGGGATCAACCTTTGTTCTTTTTCTCTCTTTTCTCTCCCGGAAGATAGAGAGCGCATCCTGGCTATCGCGAAGGCCCCGCGCTTTCAGCTGATTTTCATACTGCTCATAAAAATCCGCCAGCGCTTCGTACTTCATGCCGTAGGCCGGTTCAAATCCTTTGAGGGCGTTCATACGCCGGCGGAAGATCCCCGGGGGAATACAGGCTTCCTTCAACCCGGTAATGAATTGTGCCATGAGACCGATAAATCCCGGCTGCTCCCGAACCTCACGGAAATAGTCCCAGTCGTTTTCGCGGACCAGATCCCGGACGATGAGAGTGCGGGTCAAACTGGAAGCAACGGAGATATCCGCCACGCGAAAAATATCGTCGGCCAACCGCGACAAAGTCGTCACGCGCTTGTAAAAGAATCCCTTGAGGCCCCGCTGGATCAGAAGCGAGACAAGGCGTTCGGTATGCTCGGCGGAGGGAACGACAAAAAAATGATCCGCAAGGAAGGGATCCATTGCGTCTGACAGAGCTTTTCCGAACTGGTCGAGAAGCCGGTGTGTCTTGCCGCAACCGGCGGGACCGATCAGTAATGTCTTTGCCATGTGAGTTAGGAGTTATGCGTTCGGAGTTATGAGTTGGAAGTTTCGGGAGTGTGAGAAATTCCGTCTCTGAACTCCGAACTCATGGTTCATGACTCGGAGTAGACAGCGCAGCTATCCTGATTCTCCCAGAGCGTCACCTTGGAGACCGGGAGCTTCATGCGGCGGGCTTCCCCGAAGATCCAACGAGCCAGCATTTCTGCCGTCGGATTTTCTTCCACAAGCACCACGGGTTCGCCGGCTTTCTTGAGAAGTTTCGCGAGAGGATCCTTACTCCAGAGTATCATCTTATGATCAAGCGAGCGGTCGATCCAGTCACCGATCGTCTTCTTGATATCGAAAAAATCGACGACCATTCCCTTCCTGTTGAGCTTCGCGCTCGACATCTCGATCTCGACGCGGGCGCTGTGACCGTGAAGATGTGAGCATTTATCGTGTCCCCCCAAAAGGCGGTGCCCGTAATTGAAATAGATCATTTTTGCGACTTTGAACATACGATGGATCCTCTTTAATGTTTTAAAACGGGGGCATTATGGACGATTTGTTCCCCTAAGTAAACCCTGCTCCATAGAATTGGGCCACCCCTTTCACACACCCGGGGTGTGAAATCGGTTAGGGAGGCGGTCTTCCATGGGATATGCCCCTGAAAGGGCTAGAAGATCCCCACCTGTTTATAGTAATCAAGGATGATCTTAGCCGCGTGGAGAAACACAGAGGCGGCAACCCATGTCAGGGCCAGCACGATGACCGTGATGATGATCTTTTTGCGCATACTAAAAGCGGGATTGAACCATGCAAGCGGCAATGCCAAGGGACCTACGGTAAGAAAGCTGAGGACAAGAAGCGAGGTCTTGGCATACCAGGGGGTCTTGGGCTTCACGGGAGGCAGCTCCGCTAAAAACTCATTACAATGCTTGCATTTGATCGCCTCATCCTGGATCTCTTCGGCACAAAATGGACATTTTTTCATGATGTTCTGTCCTCTTTAAATAGATGGGGAATCATGACTGCCCAAACTTTGCATTTCTTTTCCAGAAGGACAGCTTGGGCGTCATATTAACCTTTTTTGAACAGATGTTTGACCCAACTCAAAAAACGAGCCACCGGACGAATTTCCGGGAGAATCTCAGTTCCGCAAAAAATGCAGGCTAAACTTTCGGTGGAAGTCTCTTTCTTACAGGAACGGCAGGTCACCGTTTGGGGGCCCGCCGTCTCTTCCCGCTCCCACTTACGCTTCAGAGTTTCGGGGGGCTCTTCATCCCGAATTTCCCAATCCTTCGGATCTTCCTCCTCAAACACTGCGTACCTCCGGGATCCAATCTAGATCACATTCACTTCCAAAGCCAACTTAATCTCAAACTGTTTTCGAACTGACTCCTGAATGGAGCTCGCCAGATCCAGGATCTCCTGACCTCCGGCACCGCCATAATTGACCAGCACAAGTGCCTGATCCTTATGTGAGCCCACGCGCCCGGCCCGTTTTCCTTTAAAGCCGCATTGTTCAATAAGCCATCCCGCGGGAATCTTCACAGTCCCATCGGCCTGTAGAAAATGGGGCATCTCGGGATATTTCACAGTGAGCTTTTGAAATTGATCCTTTGAGATCGAGGGATTCTTAAAAAAACTTCCGGCATTGCCGAGTTCCTTCGGATCCGGAAGTTTCGCCCGCCGGATCTGGCAGATCGCTTCGCTCACGGCTTTAAGAGACAACGCTGTGACCTTCATCTCATCAAGCTTTTTCCTGAGATCGCCATACTCGATCCGGTACTGATACGCCGCCTGAGGCGTTGAAAGATCCGTAAGCCTGAACGAAACCGAGACGATCACAAACTGTCCCCGGAACTTCTGCTTGAAAACACTGTCGCGATATCCAAACGCGCATTCCTTGGGGCCAAACTTCACGCGTTTTCCGGAGCTGAGCTCGACCGCTTCAAGTTCATGAAATACGTCTTTCACCTCGACCCCGTAGGCCCCGATATTCTGAATAGGCGCAGCCCCCGCGAGGCCCGGAATAAGCGACAAATTTTCGAGCCCTGCATAATTCCTATCAAGACACCACTGCACGAGATCATGCCAGCCGGTGCCCGCTCCCGCTTTCACGATCACTTCGCAACCGCTCCGGCTTAAAAGCTCGATACCCTGGATCGCGTTCTTTATAACCAGTCCGTCGAAATCACCGGTCAGAAGGATATTGCTGCCGCCGCCTAACACGAGTGTTTTTGAACGGGAAAAACGCGCATCCGCGATAAGCGCAAGAAGGTCTTCCACGGAACAAATCTCGGCAAAATATCTCGCCAGAGCTTCTATGCCGAAGGTGTTTAACGACTTTAGGGATTTCTCCGCTTCGATCTTCAACCCGTTAGATCTCCCGGTGTTTTTTCATTGAAAATTCGGACAGGCTGTATTCCTCCATTAAATTCCGCTCCATAAGCTATAAAGATCGGATGGAACACATGGGCGCATTCTAATATGTTGGCCGGAAATTTCATACCGCAATTCCCCCTCTTTGATTTTAGTCTCCATTCCTATCTGCCGATAAACTGGGTATGGAAAAGTCCGGCAAACTGCGGGCATGACATTTGGCACCAACTAAAATGAAAAGGAATTCCTTATGAAAAAAATCCTGCTTGGGGGGGCGATCGTGGCGGTTATTTTGACGCAGGCGGCCACCGCGATACTTGCCGAGGATAATCCTGTCACAAAATTCGGGCGCGGGGTCTCCAATATTGTCATCTCCCCGGGAGAGTTTTTTACGCAACCTATCATGCTCGCAAAAGACCACGAGGCCCCCGTCGCCATATTTGGAGGGCTGCTCAAAGGCGCCGGAATGTTTGTTGCCCGGGAATGCGTCGGGGTTTATGAAGTGCTCACGTTCCCGTTCCCGCTCAACAACAACTTCAAACCGATCATCAATCCGCCGACGACCTTCACGGATTGGGAAAATCGAAAAACGCAGGTTTAAAAAGGCCTCGTTCAGAAGGGTACCCGGTACCGGTCAAATACCTTTCTTCAGTTGCTCCAGCTGCTCCCACCGGTCGTACATTTGAGCGAGGTCAGCGGACAAGGCGTCCGCCTGCAACTTCACCCTGGAGATCTCCTTGGGATCTTTTTGATAAAAACCGGGCTCGGACATAAGCTTGTAAAGTTTCTCCTGCCCCGCCTCCGCCGTCTCGATCTTTTTAAGCAGAGTTTTTAGTTCGCGCTCTTTCTCCTGAGAGAACCCGGAAGTCTCCTGAGTCTTTTCCGGGATAGGAGGTTGTTTGCTCCCGGAAGCCTGCGCCTCAGACGCCGCGGGTTTTGAAACGCGCTGGCTCAGCCAATCGTCGTACCCGCCCGGATATTCACGGACCACCCCGTTCCCCTCCATCGCCAGGGTCGACGTCACCACATTATTTAAAAACGAACGGTCGTGACTGACCAAAAGCACCGTCCCGGAATACTCCACAAGCAATTCCTCAAGGAGTTCAAGCGTCTCCACATCCAGATCATTCGTCGGTTCATCCATAACCAGCATGTTGGCGGGTTTGGCAAAAAGCTTCGCGAGGAACAAACGGTTCCGCTCCCCGCCCGAAAGCACTTTGACCGGCGTGCGGGCCCGGTCCGGCGAGAAAAGAAAGTCCTGCAGATACCCGATGATATTTTTGGCTTTCCCGTTGATGATGACAGTATCTCCGGATTCAGCCACGTTTTGAGCAACGGTCTTTTCAAGATCCAACTGCTCGCGCAGCTGATCATAATAAGCGATCTCAAGCGCGGTCCCGACATGCACCGTTCCCTGTTGCGGCTCCATTTGTCCCAGAAGAAGACGCAGGAGCGTTGTTTTACCGCAGCCGTTCGGTCCGATCACGCCGATCTTGTCACCGCGCATGATCTTGGCCGAAAAGTCCCGGATAAGATCTTTCCCCCCATAGCCGTGTGTGATGTGATGCACCTTGGCGATCAAATGCCCGGACACATCGATCACCTGGGCTTTCATGCGGACGCTTCCGACCCCGCGCCGCTCGGCCCGTTTCTTCGCTCGCAACTTTTCAAGCGCCACCACGCGGCCCTGGTTGCGGGTCCGCCGCGCTTTGATGCCCTGCCGGATCCAGATCTCTTCTTTCTCCAGTTTTTTCTCAAATCGCGCGCGCTCAGCCTCCTCCGCGTCGAGGGCCATCTGCTTGCGCTCCAGGAAAGTCGGATAATCGCAGGCCCAGCTGAAAAGCCGGCCCCGGTCCAGTTCCACGATCCGCGTCGCGAGATGCGTCATAAAAGTCCGGTCGTGCGTCACAAAGAAAAGAGTTCCAGGATAACCTTTCAGGAAACCTTCCAGCCAATCGATCGATTCAATATCAAGATGGTTGGTGGGCTCATCCAAAAGAAGGATCTCGGGTTTAAGGACAAGCGCCCGGGCAAGCAGCGCGCGTTTTTTCTGGCCGCCCGAGAGTTCTTCAAAGAGGCTTTCGGGGTCCAGCTTCACATGCGCGATCACTTCCTCAACCTCGCGGTTCGTCTCCCACCCCTGAGTGTGGTCCATCTCGGCCTGAAGATCGCCGAGCTGTTTCATGAGCTGCTCCGAATACTCGGTCTGGAGGCGGTGATTCACATGATGATAATCGCTTAGCAGTTTAACGCGCTCCCCCAGGCCCGAGAGTACAAGATCGAACACATTGCCGGTGATCCCCGTAGGAACTTCCTGGGGCAGATGCGTGACCCTGATGCCTTTTTGATAAACCACTTTGCCGGAGTCGGATTTGATATGCCCGGCCATGACTTTCATGAGAGTGGTTTTGCCCACGCCGTTCCGGCCCAAAAGAGCCACGCGCTCTCCTTGTTCGAGCTGGAGATCCATGTGGTCAAAAAGCGGCGGTCCCCCGTATGCCAACGAAATATCCTGCAGACTGATCAGTGCCATTTCTCTCTCTTCTCCAAGCCGGGCTCCGGCGCGACATATAAAGCACGGGATTCCAGGCTCTCGATCCGTGACAAGTTTCACAAACTCCGATCCAAAAAAACCCGGTTTTAAAATCCGTGTTACGCGTTTATCCGGATCTTGAGAATTTAGATTTGTCTGGAACTTAGGATCTCGAATTCAAAGTTTAGTTTCCGGATCCTTCGACCGGCGTTATTGCCTGAGCCGGCAGCCCCTGGGGATCGTCGCTATTACGATTGAGGCGTTTCAGCCGTTTTGCTTCCTGCTCCTGCTTGCGCGCCGCCTCTTTTCTCATCTTGTTTCCCTTGTAATTGACTCTCATTTTTTGCCTTTCCTTTTAGTGGTTCGAAAGCGTTTCGTGGAGATATCCGAGAAAAATATGCAAAAACTGCCCGATTTCATTAGGTAGAACGCGATTCACCCCCTATGCTGACCACAATATAAAGGGGGTGATCTCATTGGGTAACAAGAGCAAAGTGAAAAAGAAAAAAACCGCCGTAAAGAAAAAGAAATAATTTTGAAAAAGTGACGGCTATACCGGGCTTTGTCCATTTCAATGGAATTGAAATTGGAAATGTCTCCGGGTGGCCGTCACTTGATCATTCTTCCGGGGACTGATTGCCGCCCGCCAGTGATCTTCATAGTGATTGTAATACATTTCCGCATGCCCCAGAACCTTTCTTTTCTCCGCTTCCCGCACCCTTGTACGCACCGCGCCGGTTATTATTTTCTTTTTATCGACGGTAACCGGTGCGGCCCCCATTGCATCTTCGATGAAATGGATAGGCATTGGAACCGAGCGTGTACAGGGTGGGTGCTGGGAAGATTAGAAGAAAAGAAAAACGGCCCCGGAGTACCCTCCCCAAAGCCGGTTTTGTTTGACACCTGTATTTTTTTCTCGGTACACACCCGGTGTGATCAGGGTGGCTTATGCGGCCACCGAGGTCGCCTGGATCGCGATAAGTTCGGACAGCACTCTCTCAAGAGCCGCCAGAGCTTTATTATTGAGTACCAACCGTCCCTTCGCATCGAATTTGACAGCGCCCTCCCCAAACTCCCGGGCCAGAAGATCCCCAACGACCTTCCAATCTCCGGCGCTGATCTCCTGTGCGGTGCTGTGCTGGGATACCCTTATCGCCGCCAAAACCTGCAGCGCAGCCAAGGCTTCGTCCTTTTCAGCAATAATGATATTGCCCTGCGCGCTCTTGCCGACCCTATCCGCTTCCCCAGCACTTTGAACAAGGATCGCCGCCACTTTACCACTGAGCCGCTGCGCTTCACTAGAAGCCATCTGTATCGCTTTATCCAGATTCCTGGCACCAAAAAGAATCCAGCGTCCCTCGAACTGAGACCCTATCGCCCTTAGCCTCTTCAGTTGATCGGAAGTCAGGGTACCTTTCCTGTAAGCAAAATTAATCGACTCCATGGGGTTCTCCATAAGAAACAGCGCCAATTTACCCAAGAAATCTTCAGATGGCATTCCCTCCAAAGGTATGACCACACCCCCCGAAGCCTTCGAAACCTCGAACGCGGGATTCTTGTCCATAATTTTCTTCGTGTTTTTAAGGAACTTAGTCCAGCTGAACCTCTTAGATGTCTTGGCTTCATGGAATTTCTGAAGAATCTGTACGATCACCGCTGCCTTCTCAGAAGTAATCCCTTTCGCGGGGACAATGATCCCCCACAACACATCCGCCAAAAAGTCCGTCGCAAAAGCAGGCTTCTCTTTTTGATACCACTCCACGACTTCCGGAGATTCCTTTGTCAAACGCGCCAGAACATCATCCTGAAGCACCTGCCGTGCCTTAACGGCGGCCCTCACAACGGCCTTGGCTGCAGACTTCCCAGGTTTCGAAAGCTGGCTGTATTCTGCTAGCGAGACCGGAACCGACACATCAAAAGGCGGAATAAGCGGAACAGTTTCCTCAATATCTTTGAGTTTAGCCGTATTAAATGACGTAATGACGAATTTAGATTTCTTAGGTTCACTGCGATTAAATTCATAGCGGATACTTTCCGCATATTCAACATCGATCACGACAGGTTTTCCGTGTGCCGACTTCGTAAGAATGAGAAGCCTCGGCATGCCCTGCCGCTCCGAAGTCACAACCTTGAACCTCACCCACGTCGGAAGATTCTTATCAGCCCTCAACGCCGTAACCTGAGTTTCCAGCTCGCTCATTTCCCTCGCCTCGGAGCGAGCCGGAATGAACGCTACGGCTACACCATTCGCGAATGGCAGCACGTCCACTGTCATGGGGTATTTGACTTCCTCGAGCCGGGGCTTCATCAATTCCATGAGAGCGTTAAGCGTACTCACCTCCGACAACTTATAAACAGATTTGGGTTGAAGCCTCCCCCCGATGACCACAAACGTTACGGTATCCGAAGAATTGGGGGGATTCTTATGAGCCTTGAGAATCTTCTGTAGAGCCTCGAGAATCTTCTGTGCTTGTATACGCAGATCTTTAGACGTATTTACGGTAAATGAAACTCCGACCTCGGAGCGGGAAAGACCGCTCTCACCCTTTAATTGTTTGATCTCCGTTTTAAGACGCGCGAGTCTTTTTTGATAAGCGTCCAGGAGCTGCTTTGTATTTTCGGCCTGGCTCGCCTCGATTTTGATCTTTTGTCTCTTGAGGAATTCCTCTTCACGGAGTCTGGAAGCCAATTCGATTCTTTTCGGGATTGACAAAATAAATTCCCCTGTGGCGGGCCCGAGATTCGTTGCAAATTTCTCAAAGGCATCCAACCATCGTCCGAATCCAGAGAGCCGGCGATTGCCGCGGGAAGCATCCCATTTTTGATAGGCCTCTTTGATTTTTGACACTGAATGCTCGAGCGGGTGCACCAACAAGAAGGCCAAAACTAACGGGACTAACATTATGTGAACATTGCCGGGAAATGCAAAAAAAGCGACGCCCGCAAGTGCCGGAGCTACCACGTAAGATAGAACCTTATTGGGAGAGCTGAAAAGGCCCTTCACCCCGAAGATCTTCTGATACGCCCAGGATCCCAGTTCGGGTCCCATGTATACAACGATGCCCGCCATTAAGGCGGCAAGCATTGCGATAGGAAGTCCCACCGCAAAAACTTGCTGCGCAGAGTTCAGATGGTGGGCTGCTCTCATATGATCCGTGATAGGCACCAGCACCACCTTAAAGACGAACCCGCTTACTATCCCGGCAGCATACAGTAAAAGCTCTTTTCCCCTCACCTCGGAACGGGTCAAAATTAATTTGCCCGGAGTCCCATCTCCAGGTCTATTAGTGCCCGAGATTTCCATGGGTTGGCCGATCGAATTTCTTGTCTCGGAGGTGGGGACAAGTTCAACCCCACCGGTTTTATTCTCAGTAATGTCAAAGCCAGACGTCTTAAGCATCTCGTAAGCAACTGTCCCTCTATAATGTTCGACAGCTTTTGCAAGATCGGTTTCACGCACTATCTTCATAAATTCTTGAAAAATACGCGTGACATCGATGCGCCCCGTTTGTCTCCTTTGAGCGTCATAATTGATCATGCGCGATCTCGCCTCAAGGTAGGATATGTCAAAAGTACTATTGTTTTTTTGCAGCATGATACTGCGATACATATTCTCATCGGATTTTTCGGAGAGGCGCGGAGTGACGATGCCGTAGCTCACGGCATTTTCGCGGAACATGTCGCTCATGCCGTCGGTGTGAAAACCGCCGGTGATCAAAATGGCCTTCGTGATCTTGCGCTCGGCCATGGCCGACTGCATCTCTTTATAGAAGACGGCTTCGCGCTTGTGGGCAAAATCATAAAAGTCCAGGCCTGCCGTGAAAAGTTCGTCCATCGTTTTGGCAAATTTTGGAGGCATCACTTGTCGGTCGCTAGTTTCTGGCCTTTGATCGCTGGCCTTACTAGCGACAAGCGACGAGCGACTAGCGACTTGTGAGGACAGCTCCGCCGTTTGCACTGCGGTTTTCAGCCGCGCGACGAGGCTCGGGATCGCGACGCGGTCTTTTTCCTCGAGAAGCTGCTGCCACTGAACGCGATTGAGTTCCAGATGCAAAAGTTTACGCAAAAGCTCACCATCCCTGTAAAGGGTCAGGAGAGATTTTTGTTCAGGCTCCTGGGCTAAGGTATCGAGCATCTGCGTAAAAAGGTATTCGATCTCGTCAAACAGGACTTTGGAGTCGAGTTCGGAGCGAAGGGTGACATAACCGGCAAAAAGGCTGAACGCGGGATAATCGCTGAACTTAAAACCCTGCGGGCCGGCCTCAGCGGCAAGCCGCTCCAGCACATCCCTCGGTAAAACCTCCTTGGTGGAAGTTCCGACGGCGATGCTTCCCTCGTTGAAATTCTCAAGCGCTGACAGAAGTTCTTTGGAGACATTCTTGGTACGCAGCATCTGAAGAAGCCCGGTTTTTTCCGCGAGGCCCTTGTCCTTGTCGAGCGTCTTTTCCATCTTCTGGATGACAAGAAGGCGCGTGATCTGCGGCCAGCCTACCTGGGCAAAAAGACTTTCGAGGTCGACTTTCAGGATCTTCTTTGATTTGGTGACGAGGCTCTGAACGAACGGCATGAATTCTCGGCGGCCCTGTTCAAAACGTTTCCAGTCGGCGATCAGTTCCCGGGTTTCGGGCGTAAAGGTCTTGGAGGCGGCTTTATCGAGTTTCCCGTCGAATCCTTTGAAGAAACGCATGACGTCAGGCTCAGCGCCAAAGACTTTTTTCAGCGCTTCATAGTTCGATCTGTAAAGAGCGGCCTGCTCTATGGGAAGACCTTCAATGTCTTTACCGGCTTCCATGAGATAAAGTTCCGCGCCCGTCAATTCCCCCTGCTTGGCAAGCTCATCGCAAAGCTTGAGATTGCGCTCCTGGTCGGGAAACAGGCGGAGATAATCCGGGTCCAGCTTTTCGGAGGCGCCTTCCACGAAGATGGTTTTAAAGCCGTACTTTTTGTTCATGTAGTCCAAAAGCTGCTTGATCTTGATCTGGGCCTGATAATTGGCGTGCGCGTTCTGTATATGAAGGATGAATTGCGGGTTCGGCGATGCGGGCGCCTCGTAAAGCGCGTCCACGGTTCCAAGCTCTGCGGGAACATCGATGTTTAAATAAGTAGGCAGTTCTCTTCCTCCGGCCATCTCGATACCGGCCGACGGGGACGCGGAAACACACTGCGTCGTCAAAAAGCATATCAGCGTAGTCATAGCTACTGATCTTAACACCCTGTTCAAACAGCCTCCTTATTCACACATTTAAGTACATACATTTTAACGATATTATAAATCTTAATAAAACATAGCACGAATCTAAAATAATTCAAGGGTTATGATAAATAAAAAAAGCTCGGCTCGTCCATAAAATTAATAGCCGCAACCATATCATCCATAACAAGATACATCATCATAGAATTAACCTCGACGGTTTTCTTCAAATTCGATCCCGAATCCGAGCTGCTCCCTACGGATCTCCTTGCGGCGAATTCGTCCGGAGACATGGTAGTCCTCCGGGAAATTCGCGCTTGGAAATATGTGGATCTCGATCGGAAGGTTATCGATCGGCTCAATAGCTGTGATCTTTCCTGCAGCCTCGAGATCGAGATAGTCAACAAAGAGACCCCCTTGACTGATATTGGTCGCGATCGCTTTCGTGATCACGATCTCATTCACGGGAGTCGCTATCCTCAGTTCGACGGGAAGAGCGACGTGCATACGATGACTCCGCCGTCCTTCGAGTTGGGCCCCGAGCGATTCCTTAGGCGTCTTCGCCTCCTTATCAAGGTACCTCTTATCCGGGTCCTTATCATAGAGGAACGGACCGAAGCTCTCGGCCACCTCCTTCTCATCCGCGCAGATATCCACCTTTCCCGTAAAGCAATTCTCCTCGAGAAATGAGGCCATTTCCGCGGGAGCGCCGTAGATGGCGCTATGTTTCGGCCTGATACAAACGGTCAGCAGACGCCGCAGACCGATGGTGTCCATAGGGCCCGCTGCCTTAAAATTCAGGATGATCTGATGGAAGTGATGGCGCCGGATGTTCTTCTGGATCTTCCAGGCCACCTCCTGAACTGACTCAAAGGTAGGCTCGCCCTTCAGATCAAAAACGGCGACCCCTCCTATTTCACGCGTGGAATAATGGAATTTGCTCATAACATTCTCCTCTTTCGAGAACGCTCTGTCCGCCGGAGTTCCCGGTGGATTTTCGGCGACATGTATCCGGTAAGAATATCGCCTTGGTGCATAATACAGAGCGTAAGAGGCCCCCCCTTTCTGTTCATTTTTTCACTTCTGATGCCGTATAGTCCGTGTGTCATTTTCTTATCTCCCTTTTTCGAATTTTCATATCTTTAAAATGGCTCTATTCCCCGCCTCAATCAGAACAGTAACTCACGGACTATCATTTGTCAATATTAGCGCTCAAAACTATTTAATATAATCGTATTAAGCCTTATCGTATTCTATATATAGCTTAAAATGACATAGAATTACAAAAACTGGCTCATTTTGGCTCGATTTTAACCTCAATGCGGGGATTTAAAGCGAAGATACGGGCTATCAGACTATCAGTGAATCGACATAAAAAAAGACCCGGAAGCTTTCGCCTCCGAGCCTTCTTTCGATCTGCGGTTGTGTCTTAGACCTTCACAACGTTAGAAGCTTGGTCGCCCTTGGGACCTTGGGTCACATCGAACTGGACCGACTGACCTTCATCCAAAGACTTGTATCCCTCACCCTGGATCGCGGTATGATGCACGAATACATCGGCACCGCCATCACGGGAAATGAATCCAAAACCTTTTTCATTGTTGAACCATTTTACTTTTC
>SESF01019872.1_pt1 | contig 15879 bp, 10 predicted proteins | sample 3171521 | NCBI WGS metagenome assembly SESF01 (sample SAMN10866945, study PRJNA518727) | freshwater metagenome | biome: subpolar coniferous forest; feature: holomictic lake; material: water; isolation source: holomictic Lake 227, 6 m and 8 m depth | place: Canada: near Kenora, Ontario | collected...
CGAGCTATTCGATCCCACGGAGTTCTACGCATGACGCCCGAACGATTCCATGACCTCCTCAGCGAGCTGGTTGATGAGAACCCCTTTGCCATCCGGCCCTTCATCAAGATGGTCGGGGTCCGGTTTACCGAAACGATACCCACCATGTCCGTCACCCGTGAAGCCAGACCGGAGTTGCTGGTGAACCTGGCCTTCATCCAGGCCCACTGCCAGAGTGATGCCGAAGTGAAGGCGGTCATTCTCCATGAATTTCTTCACATCCTGCTGCGCCACACGGAAGGGAGGGGACCGCTGTGCCCCGCCGAGCACCTCGCCATGGACGCGGTAATCAACGCCATCATCCATCGCCAGGTCGGGTCATCGGCCAGCGGCATGATGGCCCGCTACTACGGGAAGGCACGTGGCCTGAAGCGCCTTCTAAGACCTCCCCTCCCAAAGGAAATCCCAGAAGACTCCAGCAACCGATCAATTCTCCAGAACGCCTGGAAAGGGCTCTACGAAGGCCGCCTGGTGGTAGATGACATCCGGGAATTGTCCGAAAGCCTGGCCCCAAATAAAGGGACCCTACTGATCGACCTGAACGGACTGCTGGGCAACCACCATGAACTGGGCAAGCCGATTCCTACAGAGCTACAGGAAATCCTGCACCAGGCTCTCCGTACGATGAATGGCGGCGGCATCTGGCGTTCTCCCAAGGATCGAGGCCTCGGCATCACGGCCTACGAGTCTCTGGTGGTGGGCAATTCCCAAGGCATCCGCGCCTGGGAGCGCACGGCCATGAAGGTGCTGCAAGACTACCTCCAGCCGGACAAGCGGTCTCGAGCCAGCCATCAAGTGTCCCGGACGAGCCTGCTGCCGGTCTTGAGTCCGGCCGATCGACGCGCCTTCCTGCAGACCCTGTGGAGCCCGATCCTGCCCACGGCACGCTGGGACTTCCTAATCGAACAACCTATCGGGACCGCCCAGATCTACCTCGATGTCAGCGGTTCCATGAACGCTGAAATGCCACTTGTCATCGGCTTGCTCAACCGCCTACGGCGGTTCATCCGGATGCCGTTCTGGGCTTTCAGCACCCATGTGGCCCCAGCCCGAATCGAAGCCGGCGTCCTGAAGACCGACACCACCGGAGGCACCAGCCTCGCCTGCGTCCTTGACCACATCAGCAAGACTCGGCCCGAATCCGCCGTGATCGTCACCGATGGCTACATCGAAGCGATCCCCCATGCCCTAGTTGGCTCTACGAGTCACAGCCGCATCCACGCCCTCGTCACCCGGGATGGTTCTCCTTCTGAATTGGACCGGGCAGGCCTCTCCTACACCCAACTTCCCAAGGTGCCCCAATGATCCGCTTCAGTGAAATGGTCCTTCCTGGCCATCCGGACAAGTTCTGTGATCAGGTGGCCGATGCCATCGTCTCCCACTGCGAGCAGGCCGACCTAGATGCCTACTGCCAAGTGGAAGTGGGGGTATGGTGCGACCAGATCTGGATCTCAGGCGGGTTCACGGTCCGCCCAGGCGAAGACCTCAACCTTCAGGAAATCGTCCGAGAGGTCGTGGCCAAGGTCGGTTACCGCGATCCCAACGGCGCTCCAAAGGTATTCAAGGTCCTGGACGCCGCCTGCCGCCATGAGGAGGACCCCCGTATCTGGACCCACAAGGTCAATGACCAGGCCATCTGCGTGGGTTGGGCCGGCTACGACTTGCTCACACGCTTCCATACGCCTGAACACTTCTTGGCCCACACCTTCCGCGAGGCCCTCTGGAATGCCATCCAGGGCGGAGAGCTTCTTGGGCAAGGACCTGACGGCAAGCTGCTGGTGGTGATGGCCGAAGAAGGCAATTCCTGGCGACTGGAGCAGCTCTTGGTGACCCTCCAGCAGAGCCATGAGGTGGAGTTTTTGGGATTCACGCAGAAGGTAGAGGGGGTTCTTCGAGTTGCCTACAAGACTACTTGTGCACTCGATCCCCGCTGGGTGGCTTCCTGGGAGGCTGTGGCCCTTACGATCAATCCAAACGGTCCCCTGCTTGATGCGGGGCCTGATGGCGACAATGGGCAGACTGGAAGGAAGCTGGCCATGGACTTCTATGGGCCGCGCATCGGGCAGGGTGGCGGGGCATTGAGTGGGAAGCACTTCAGTCACATCGATCGCATCGGGTCGTATGCGGCAAGAAAAGTCGCTGTCCAGGCCGTCAAATCTGGGGCTAAGTCATGTCTCGTTCAGTTGGCCTATGCCCCGAATTGTTCAGAACCCCTTGAAGTAAATATTGAGATAGAAGGGTCAAAATGCCTTTATATAAAGTCGAGATTCAATCATTCTATGTTAGCAACAGACCATCGAGATATTATTATCAATAAAAATTTGATCGATTGAAATATAACTTTAATCAATCAATTACTTCACGAATTTTATTTTTTAATATTTCTCTTCTTGTGTCGTGAAAATTTATGAAATCACTAAATTCAAGACTGATGCCATAGGGGATATGGTTTGAGATCAAGAAATGATCCTTTGAGTGCGCATCTGGATAATTCCCTTCTAGCCAATCCTGGAATGCTGAGTCTCGTTTTTCTTGGTTTTCTCTCCCTTCCATCATCTGTAAATTAGGAAGTCGATCTTTTAAGTTATTCCATAGCGTTTCTTCTTCCACACTTAGACCCAATTCATTATATTTTTGTCTATTAAATTTGCTTCTTGGATGAATATGATCTTGATGGAATTCCACCTGATCATAACGTAAATTTGGATATAACATTGTCAGTATTAACCGCGAATATGGACCTTTTTCAAAATTTAGAATTTGTTCAATATCTTCTTCAGAAACTCTCAAATTTTTATCACCGGGAAGAGCGACATTTTCAAGCGCCGAAATAGTTATTTGTATATTTTGTAATCTATACATTGTTATTTCGTCTTCCACATATGGCTCACGTAAAAAATCACGATACGCCGATAATACTCGGTCAGTTTTGTTATTAAAAATTTGACTAATAAGAGACTTAACTAAATATTTTCGCCATTCAACTTTTGTTCTTTCAATATCGCCCTCTTTATAGATATAATATGCAATAGGAATAATGGCATTTAGCGAAAACAATGTATCACCGCTGAACCCCCACTGTACCAACAAATCAACAGTTACTTCGAGAGATTCTCTTATCCTCGGCCATGCTGGTTCAATTTTTTGAATATTATCACTGTTAAATGATTTTACTTTAAAAAGCACAGGGAGGTCGGTTAGAACAAGACAGCAACGCATAATAAAATCATTATTAAAGGAAAACCCATTCCCTCTGCCATTCAATTCTCTAAGTAGTGCTTCTATTTCTTCACGCCCCTGTTCCCATCTCGCGATTATAGAAGCAAATAAGAGATCAGTTTGTGTTAAATCTTTACCTGCATTATTAACTCGAACAAAAATTGGAACAATTTCGTCTAAATCTTGCTCTTCTACTAAAAAATAATTAATGATAGGTTCCATAGATAATTTATTAAATAAGAGTTGAAGGGTTGGTCCACCAAAACTAGCTAGCGCTTCTTGGATGCCTGGGTTTGCATTTCCGAGATCGTTTAATGCAGTAAATACTGAACCAGCATCAGGCCACGTCAATACGTTTCTGACAGGAAACCAACAATGATTTTCATCTACAAGGACATCATCACTTTTTAAAAAGTTAAATTCATACATAATATCCGAATCGCTTTCATCTGTCCGGCGATACAATAGATTTATATATAAATTTCTTACAGGATAAGCTGTGTCATCAGTTCTGCGAGCACCCTTTCTTCTATAAGCATAGGTCCCCTGTAATGCTACGTACAATGATGCTAGCCTTTGCTGCCCATCAAGAATACCAATAATATCTTGAAGGTGAGGAACGGCTGCAATTTCGTTGTTACAATTATCTCGTTCATGATAATGAGTGATGAATTTATAAAAAGTGTAGTCATTGGCTCTATCATTTAATATAGACCACCATAAAAAAGTACCAATCGGGTATCCCCTCATTATTGAATCTAAAAATAAAACGATATCTTCTTTCGCCCATACAAACTTACGCTGAATAGATGGCAAATATATTTCATTTCTACTGATTTTTGTCATCGCAGCTTTAATCGTTATACCTGCATACGGCATAATTTCTCCTGTAATACCTATAAATATCATGATATTTAATCAATTAAAGCTATATAAAATTGTTATCACAATATAATGCATTTATAGCTCTCACAAAAATCTATATCATACGCTCCTTAAGCCCCGAATACCTCTTTTGCATCTTGCTTCCAGCCTTCCTGATCGCATTTTCGGATCCAATAATTGTGACCACCCGCTTCGCACGCGTTAGTGCCGTGTAGAGAATCTCCTTTGTAACAAATTCCGAGTCCTGCTCAGGCATTACTATAACCACCTGATCGAACTCAGATCCCTGCGACTTGTGTACGGTCATCGCGTAGGCCAGTTCCAGGTGCTGGAGAATTGGGGAGATGGCGAGGGCCTTGAACCCTCCGTCAGGCGAGGGGAAGACCGCTTCCAACCGAGGGTAACCTCCATCCCTGGCTACCATCAGGATCAGCCCCTGATCGCCGTTGAAGATCCACCGCCGGTAGTCATTGCGGATCATCATCACCGGTTCACCCAGAGAGACTGCCAGAGTTCGGCCAAGGGCCTTGTCCCGGGTGCGACTCGCCTCTTTGTGGAGGAACTCGTTGATGCCCCTTGCTCCACGGAGACCGGGGACCTCCTTGAGTGGGCAGAGGATCCTGGTTTTTCGGTAGTGGTCGAAGAGGTGCTTCAGGCGACTCAGGTCGTCCGGGGTCCACTCCCCTTGATTTTCCACATGAGGATGGCGGATCAGACGGAGGAACTTGTCCGGTGATGCCGTGCACTCGATCTCCTCATGGAACCAGTCCAGAAGAAAGGTCCTAACTTCCTTGTCCTTCCCATCCAGGAAATCTACCTTGGGGGTCGGGTCACCCGGCACATGGGGAACCAAGGGGTAGGGTTCTGCGAACAGATCCCCAGCAGGGTCCGTGGACATCTTCAGAGCAGCTTGATAGACCGCCTGCCCTTCCGGGTGGTCCATCCGGAAACTCTTTCGCAGCCGGACCATAGATTCAGGAAGACCGCTTACCAGGTCTTGAAATACACAGCCGGCCTCCACTGAAGGCAACTGTTGGGCGTCACCAAGCAACACCACCTTGGCCTTTGGAGGCACCGCCCTAAGCAGGCGTTCCATCAAGATGAGGTCGACCATGCTGGACTCGTCCACGATCACAAGATCTACATCCAGGGGATTGTCCCGGTCATAGCGGAACTTGTTGGCGCTGGGCTGATAGCCGAGCAGACGATGCAAGGTCGAGGGAGAGAGGGCTGGCGTCAATAGGGGCCTGTCGATCTCCTTCATCTCAACCAGAGCCCCGAGCGCTTCCTGGATCGATCCAAACATCCGGTTTGCGGCCTTTCCTGTGGGTGCGGTCAGAGCCATACGCTGGAGGGTCACCCCGCGTCGCAGCGCCTCACGGAGGATGGCCACGATGATCGAGGTCTTGCCGGTGCCGGGTCCTCCGGTGACTAGGGTTAGCTGGGCGTGCAGGGCCAGGCGGACCGCCTGGACCTGTTCATCGTTGAGTTGATGGATCTTTTGCGTTTCCCCGTCTTCTGCAAAAACAAGCGAGGAACGAACCTCCGGATCCAGGTCAGGGCCAAGATCTGGCTGTTTATCAGAATCAAGAGGCCCCGTCTTGGGGACACGAGATCGGATGGCCAAGGCCAAGCGAACCTCAGCCTGGTGGAGCCGCTGAGCGTAGAGGGTGTCGCCATCAAGGACGAGGGGCTTCGAGGTCCCGGGGCCACCGCGAACAGAAGCAAGCGCTTCCGACTTGGCCAGATCGGCCAGCAGCGCTGGATCTGCCTTGAACTCCTCCGCGAGCCGGCCCAGCAAGGAGCCTTCACCTGGGTCCAGTGGTATTCCAGCATGGCCCTCAGCCTGGGCAAGGAGCAGCAGGAGGAAGAGAAGCGTGGCGTTCCGGAGGGTCTCTTCCTCAGAAGGGGGAAGGAAGGAAGCGAGACCTTCAGCCAAGGGCAGAAAGTCCTCCCCTTGACCGTGCTGACTGAGGCCTTTCAGCCAACCCTCAGGTAATTGTCGCAGTACGCGGCCACCCTTCTCCTGAAAGGCAATGCTAGAGGTGGACATGGATCGACTCCTCATGGCCCACTGCCAAGGCCTTCTCCCAGGTCTTCAGGTCGCTCCAAGAGGGGCGTCCACATGCTTGACCCGCTTCTGGCATCCCGCGTAGGAAGGCATAGAGGCCACCCCCAAAGCGAGCCTCATACGCTTCCTCGCTCTTGATGCCGAGAAATGCGCATACCGCCAAGGTATAGATGGCGAACTGCAGGCCGTATTCCGACCGCAAGGCCTCGGCGCAGGACTCACGGGTGTAGTCCGGCAGGAGGTTGCTTTTCCAGTCCACGAAATAGGTCCGCCCTTCCCACTCGAAAAGCAGGTCGATGGAGCCTTCAAGGTAGTCGGCAGTTCCAGGCCGTTTCATCAGGAATGAGAGCTCCCGAGAGAAGGCCCTGATCGTAGATACCTCCACCAGCCCCTTCCCGCCTGGGAGTAGAAAGGCCGAGCAAAGGGTCTGAAAGACCAGACCGGCGATGCCACGCCGATGACTGTCGCCCAGCCTATTGTCCCTCATCGCTTCCTTAACGGCGTTCAGCACCACTGTCGAACTCAGCCAGTTGTCAAAGTCCCCGGCGGAAGCGGCGCTGTCCAGAGGCACTTGTTCAAGGATTGCGTGCAGGCAAGTCCCAACCGCTGTCCCGCCGGGAACGCCATGGTTCACGACAAGGTCTGGGTGGGTCTCTGGGTCGATACGGCCGGCCTCACGCAGTTCCCTCGATAGGCTCGTAAATGAATCAAAGGAGGCTGGCGGTTTCACTTCCTCCCAGAACAAAATATCCGGAGGCTCAGGGATCGTTAGACCGGAGTGATCCAGAGCCATGGAAGCGAGGGGCGTGCTCCGAGAAGAATCCAGCTCGACCACTTCAAAGTGGGGATGCTCATCGGCCTCAAGAATGCCCCGAAGCCTGTGATTAAGGACGCCATAGTCCCCCCCTGGATCGGCGGTTACCGGGTCCATGTTGCGGCAGGTGACCCCTGTTTCTGTGACAAACACCGGAAGGATGAGTTGCGCCTTCGCGCGGGTCAGAGCTACGTAGAGGAGCCTTTGACCCTCCTCCCGGAGCTCCTTCTGGATCCATGCATCGAGTCCAGGTGACGGATCGGAACCAAGCCAGTAGCGGCTCTCCCCTGCCACCGCGAACCTATGAATCTCCGAGGTAGGAAAGGGGTTGAAGCCACCGAAGAGAACGACCACCTTCGCTTCTAACCCTTTAGCCTTGTGCATGGTGAGAATCTGGACGGCTGACTGGTCGGTGGAAGCACGGTGCAGGGAGGCGTCCTCGTCTGGCGGGGCCACCCGCTTGTCGATGCAGTCCGCCAAGTAAGTCACGGCCTCCTGGAAGTTTCCTTTGCGAGCTGTGCATTGCTCCAGCATAAAATCCATCAGCTGCAACCAGATGCTGGCCGATTGATCATCCTGCTCCCTGCGAAGAAGTCGGCGAAGCAGTCCCCCATCCACCATGTGCCGGAACAACTCGCCGAAGCGACCGGTCCTGGCCAGGTCGTGCCAGGCGCGCAAGGTTTCCATCAAGGGATGGCCGTCTGGAAGATCCTGGACCCCTCGGAGATCAGCCAGGCCGACGCCGAATACTGGCGTGAGGAAGGCCTTGGCTCGCCTGGAAGTAGCTCCTGGCTCGACCACGGCCTGTAGGACACTTAGCAGATCCTTCGCTTCAGGGGATTGGAAGACGTGGTCCTTTTTGTAAAAGGTTGCCGGCACGCCCACTTCGCGCAGAGCCTCATGAATGACTCTGGACTCGTTTAGCGTGCGGGTAAGCACAAAGACATCCTCGGCCAGAAGTTGGCTCTTCCGCTTTTTCTCGTTCTCTTCCTTTTCGTCCCAGAGTTCCGGTTTTTTGTCTAATAGAGTCCGGATTTCCCGAGCCAAATGTCTGGCTAAGTCCCGGCGCAGGATCGGCAGGGATTGTTTGCCTGAGAGCTTGGCCCGAACCAGCCGGATGGGCGGCAGGTCCAGGTCCGGCTTCTCTGGGTCCACCCAACGGAGGCCCTCATTGCCGGCACAGACAGGGTTCGGGTATTTGATCTCCCCGGTGAAGAAGGGAGGGTCGATCTTCTGGTCCACAATCGTGTTGTATGCCTCGATCATTTGAGGCGTGGAGCGGAAGTTATGCACCAAGCTCCTGGTCTCAGCGCCCTTCTGCCGAAGTGATGCCTGGGCCTTCAAATACGTATGAACGTCACCACCTCGGAACCCGTAGATGGCCTGCTTCGGGTCGCCGATGAGGAAGATACGCCCGCTATCACCAAACAACTTCTGGAAGATCTGCCACTGCTCCGGACTCGTGTCCTGGAATTCATCGAGAAGCACGACCTTGTAGCGGGATCGCAGCACTTCACCAAGGCGTTCTCCGATGAGTTCGTTCTGCAAGGCCTTCGCCATTCGACGAGCCATGTCGTCAAAGTCCAGGAGACTCTCCTGTTCCTTGAGCTTTTCTCCATAGGCACATGCATCCTCCAGGAACAGGTCCACCGCCTCGACTTCAATCGATGGCAGGGAGGCATGGAGTTCTGTGAGGGCCTGGCAGATTGCACGTGCGCTGGCGTGAGAGGCCTCTCTAGATTCGGCCAAGCTAAACAGGGCCGCAGGGCCTTTGTTCTTCAAGTTGAAAAGAGGAATCAAGGAGTTGGCTAAATTCCCCAAGTCACCACCTGATGCAGCGGCACAGACTGCGTCCAGGTTTTTCAGCAGAGAGGGTGTCGACTGCGGTGAGAGGCCATTGTCCCTCAGAATCCTCTTGAGGTCCTCCCGGTTGTAGGCGGACTGGAGCCTTTCTAGCGCACCGTCGCTTTCGGAGGGCTCCGGATAGCGTCTGCCAGGTAGACTTCGGACCTGATAGAGGAACTTCGCGAAGGCCCCCTCGCTGCCGAAGGCTTCGAGGACTCGTCCGATATCCTTTTCCCTGGGTGACCCAGGGATCGCCCATTGTTGGCGGATGCACTCATGGACCGTCCTCTGGAAGAAACTGAGGCCGTCTACGAGCTCTGTCTCGAACGGCTCCCCGGTGAGGAAGGCCGTCTCTCGAAGCAGACTTTGGCAGAATCCGTGGATGGTGGTGATCGTGGCCTTGTCGAAGTGCATGCGGGCCTGGTCGAGAGCCTTTAGGGCCGCCTCATTCAGGATCCAGCAGGGATTCCCCTCCTTGGCATCCTTGAATCCCTTCCCACCTCGGAGCAGTTTCTCGATGAGGACACGGATGCGTTCCCGCATTTCCCCCGCGGCCTTCTCCGTGAAGGTGGAGACCAGGATCTGCTGGATGCGAAGGGGCACTCCATCCGGCTGGGGTCTGAGTAAAAGATCCAAGACAATGTGCTCAAGGGCGAAGGTCTTCCCAGTCCCTGCGCTGGCGTCCAGAATGAGACTTGCCGGGAGTGGATCCGGGAGATTATTGGGGCGGGGATAGCGTCTGAAGGAGTTCATGCTCGGCCCCCAACTTTGAGTTCCAGGAACAGCTGAAGTTTGTCCCTCCACTCCTGGAGGAGGGCCGCGCTGGGCGGAGGGTAAGTCCTTGGGTTGGAGACAGGTCCGAAATCACAGGAGATTGTTACAAAGCTTTTATCAGCAATTATTTCCGCCCAATCCTCCAGGGACTGGTCATCCATCAGCCCATCCACCTTCATGGTTGCCTCGATGGGCATGAGGAAAGCATGGTCGCGAGTCAGAAGGTCCAAAAGGATGGCCTCAATGGTCTCCCTGGCCTCAGCAGGCTTGATCTCATCGAACATGATCTTTACCAGTTTGCCTTTATTTTTATCGCACCCCACCAGGTACACGACATGCGCAAGGGGTTCCTTTCCCATGGCAACTAGCACAAGATGGTCGATCCAGCCGGTGAGGAGATCTCGGTAGGGTAGCTTCCCGGCATCCACAGCTTTGGCGAGCAGAAGGATGGAACCCGGGCCGTCCCCAAGATCCCCTTGGGCGCTCAAGGACCCGGTAAGCTCCACGTCCTGCTTAAGTCCCTCGCCTAGATCAAGCGTCAGACGAAACACGCCTAGAGAGGCCACCGTGGCTGGGTCCTGGTCCCTCCTCACCTCCGCCAGCGCCGGGAAGGTCACAGAGGTATCCTCCGGCACCATGTCCCGCCAGGCCGCGAGGGTCCCCAGATGGCGGTCTCTCTCCTGCTGGGAGAAAAGACCCAGGGGCGCTGCCCCAGCCCTTTCCAGGGGTCTTCGACTTGTTGAATAGGCGGCCGCGGGATCTCCCTTCGCAAGATGCGCAGCCCAAAATGCGTTCCGCAGCAGAACCACTTCCTCCCTGCGGGCCATGACCGCCGGTTCCTCCTGCATCCGATCGGGATCCTCATCCTCCTGCCGAAAGCCCAGGAGGGCCTTGGCCCAACCCTGGAGGGGAGAAGCGAGGAAATCACGCAGGCCACTGGTGCGGATACGAAACAGGGGGCCGAACGCAGCCGATTTTGGCCGTGGCGTTGACTCTACGGGAACCGTATCCGTTCCTTGTTCATCTGGTGTTTCACCTAACGAAGACAAGCTGCGGTGCCTGATTTCGGCCCTGGCCTCCAGGTAGGCGGCAGCCTGAACCGGGAGAGTCCCGGAGGCCTGCTCGAAACGCTCAGGATCCCAGCGCCGCAATGGGTGGACATGAATCAGCGTCCTTGAAGCTCCAGGTTGGTGAATCTCGTCCACGATCTCCAGCAGCTCGGCAACCACTGGCGACGGCTGAAGCACATCTCCAGACAGGGGTTGCCTCGCGACATAGCTCACGATGAACCGCTCCCGGGCAGCCAGCAGGGCTTCCAGGAACAGATATCGATCCCGCTCCGAGGCCGGGACATCCCCGGGCAGGCGTTTGCGCAGCCTCAGGTCCAGGTCGTCCACCGCATCTTGACCGGGGAACTGGCCCTCGCCCATGCCGGCCATGATGACCACCTGAAAAGGCAGGCCGCGAAGTGCCGCAGGGTCCCCCAGAACAACTCCCTTGAAGCGCTGAGAACCCCTGGGCACCTCAAGTCGCTGCAGTTCCTGCAAGGCCAACTCGCGGGCACAGCCAAAGGCCTGCTTGACAGGTGTTCCGGAGGTGGGCTCTAGATCGGACATGCGCATCAGAGCCTTCCGCATCCTGATAGCTGCTGCCTCGTTGGCTTTCTCTGCCCCGCCGAGCCAGTCCATCGTGAGTCCGCATAGGCGCTCTGCCCATCCTTGCAGAGTCCACTTCTCCTCCTTCAGGCTCCGTACATCCGCAAGGAGGGTCCGGGTCCTAAGGATGAAGGTGCCTGCTGATGCCAATTCTCCAGAGCCGATCTCCCGGGCCGGGTAGTCTTCCCCGTTCTGCGGAAAGGCTGGCTGGTCTAAGCTGAGGAAGGCCCCCAAAGCCAGGCGACGGTGTCCCTGATCCCAGTTCAAGATATCGCCGGAGAAGTAGGTGGGCTCCAGATCTGCCTGGTCCATGCCGCGAACGATTCCGGTTTCTCGGCACCAGTCGCCCCACGTCTCGGAATAGGCATCGCCCAATTTTTGACGAACGGCAGGATGTCCCAGAAAACCAAGGATGTCCGCTCGGGACAATTGGCTCTCGGGGAGGTGTAGAAGGATCTGAAAGGCTTCCAACGCCTGGGCCAGAGCACCAGACCCCGCCGTCAGCATGGTGAGGGGGATGCCGGGGTGTTCGCTGAAAGCGGCGCCCACATGGGCGGCATAGGTCTCCAACTGCCCCAGAGGCACCATGATGGCTACGTCCTCATAACGCAAGTGGGACCCATCGGGGCGCTTGCTGCGGAAGAGGTCCCAGAGAATGTCACAGAGGGTCTCAGCTTCCCGGTGAGGATTGGGACAGGCGTGCACCTGGATGCTGCCATCAGCCAGATCCTTGCCCGCATCCCAATGACCCGAGGTCCTTCGATAGAGGATGTCCTGTTGCAGGGTATTGAGTAGGCTTCCCGAGCCTGGATCCTTGAAATCGTCCTCGAATTCCCAACCCCCCAGCTCATTCAGAACACGGATTTTCTCGCGCCCGGCTCGTCCCCATCGTCGCAGCAGGATTGATTCGCCGGGATCCTGCAGACCGTAGGGATCCTCCTCTGGCACAACCTCCCCCGCCTCTGGGAGGTCGAAGGCCGCCAAGCTGCGACGGGCACTGAGGCGTCCAGCATCCTGACCATCGGAATGGTCTTCCCAGAACTCCTGGCAAGGATTCAGAGAATAGAACCGGAGGCAGCCCGGAGCCTTCTTTCCGATGGCATCCAGCAGCATGTGGTAGCCATAGGCCAGATGGGTCATCCCAAAGAGGTGGATGGGAGGGACTTCGGGCGGAACGATCAAGTTCTTGGAGGCCTCCCAAGGCGTTAGCCAAGTTCGGCCAGTCTCCTCTAGGTCTTTCTGCACTAAACGCCACAGGGCCCGCTGGCAGGCTTCCAACTTTGAACCCTCTGGTTCCCCTGCACCTGTTTTCCATAGTTGAGCCCACTTGGGGCGCGAATAAAGATACTCCTCCAGGAGTCCGCCCAACCGATAGGAGAGCTGGGCGACCCGTTGCGGTTCTGCCGGATTCTTGAGGTACTGCCGCACTGGCGCGAAGACTTCAGCCTCCAGGCCCACACCACTCTGGAAGCGTCTCAATAGAACCCCCTGGATGGCGGGGCGATCGATGAGGGGTTTGTCTTCCGGCAAGAAGTCACCCAGAAGTCCGCCCAGAAACCCGATATTCAGATTGGCGGCAATCCCCTGGGTCTGGACCAAGTGCCGCTCGATGCACCACGCCGTAGCCTGGTTGGGAACGATGATCCTGATTGGATGCCAGATCCCGTGCTCTGCTCGTTCCGCCAGCACCGCCTCTTGAAGGGCGTCCAGAAGAGGTTCCATACGGTTGGAGTAACGGAGATGGATCATGGGGGATCCTGTTGTGCCAATGCTCGATGGGCGTTCTAGAGGAGGATCTGTCTAAGACCTAGCTACAGGTCCTCATCAGCTTCACTGCAAACTTTGTCTTTCAAGGAAGTATTCCACCACCTGCGGCCATCCAGATAACTTTTCCTGCCCAGAGTGAATGTGCTGACCTCGAAACGATCGGCGCCATGTTTCAACCGGTCATCGACCAGATAATCTCGATTCAGATTCTCGTGGTGGGACAGAATCGGCCCCTTCGTGGCTGGATCGCCTAGACACCGCTTCACGGGCCTGCTCCGCGAATAGAGATTTGATTTTTCAGGCCACTCCCGGGTAGCCCTTTCACGCCGCACGAAACTGCTCGACCAGGGTCAGGATCAACTCAGCCCCCTGCTTGAGGGTTTGGGGATCCACCCGATCAGGGGTATCACGGGAGGTATGCAGGGTCGCCCAGGTGGGAGGCATCGCCAGGGACCACTCCTCGGAGGGGAGGGCGCAGACCAGGGTTGACGGGATGCCGTGCCGCAGGAGAACGATGTTGTCCGAGGCCGGCGTCACCCGAGAGGGAAGCCCCTTCGCCAGACCAGCTGGGTCCCCCCCTGAGACGAAGAATTCCCCACGCCCCGATACATCAAAGACCACGGCCTTCCCCGGAAGGGCCTGGGGACGTGCCTCCAGGTAGGTGCGGGAACCCATGCAGGGAGACCCGAACAGCTCCTCGTGATCCCAGAAGCAGAAGGTGACATCGGGTTCAGGGCCGCCCCGAGCCACCTGATCCTGAAGGCGCCGGGCGGCTCCGATCAGTTGCACCAGAGCCGCGGCATTGTCGTTGGCGCCGGGAGAATACGGCACGGCATCGTAGTGAGCACCGATGACCAGATGCCCACCCTCCTTCCCAAAGGTCACGAGATGGTTCACGGTTTCCCTGGCAGCGGCTCCGGCTTCCCAGGATCGCGTTTCAACCCGTAGACGATCCGGAAACAGCGCGGCCAGGTGGGCGGCCAGGGCCTGCCGGCGGGAGGCCGCGTCGGTAGTGCAGAGTTCATGCAGCAGTGCCTTCATGGGTTCTCCTTTTTGGTGCTGGGACCAGGGGTGTCTTTCGTTGCGGGTTTGGAAAGGGTGATCAGGGTGAGTCCCAGAAGTTTCCACCCTCGACGAGGCGGTGCATCTCCAGAAGGCGGGTGCATTCCTCCTCCCAGTCCAGGAGGGCATAGCCCGTCGCAGCGTTGAGGATGGTGGTAGATCCAGCCTCTTCGCAGCCGAAGGACTGATGGACATGCCCGCAGAGGACCAATGCCTGGGGCCAGTCCCGCACCTGGAGGTGACGGAACAAAGGGCGGTGGCCGATGTTGGTGCCCCGGTGCGTCTTGTCCCGACTGCCGTAGGGTGGCGCGTGACTCAGATAGATGAGGGGTTCCGGTGCGGTCTCGAGCTGCGCCTGCAACTCGGCCTCAAGGACCGAATCCGGTGATCCCTTGGCGAAGCTGAAGGGTCCGGCATCGCCGGGAATGCCCTCCAGGCGGACCACGCGGCCTTCCAGGGGACCAGGCAACCGGAGCATGTCCCCGTCCAGGAATCTCGACTGCTCATGGTTCCCCAGGATGAAGGTGGTGACGGCCCCTTCCCGCAGGAAGCAGCCCCGATGCTCGCGCCAGAAACCCAGCTGTGCGTCCAGCCGCTTATCAGAGGGCCGGTTGCTGAAGTCAGGCAGCATGTCGCCACAGAGCACCACCCAGTCTGGCTGGAGCTCGGAAGTCAGGCGTTCCGCCTCCGTGAAACCGTTCCCGTGCAGATCCGAGAAGACCAGAATGCGCATGCCCCTCCATGATGTTCACGATTAGGATGGGCTTCCATAGCGGACAAAAACTGTCCAAGGGTAGGAACCTTCAATTATCAGAATCCAGATGGCGGCTTCCCATGGCCGTCTCAGAGAATTCTTCCACACCCCACCTTCCCGAATTTAAAGGGGGAACACCGCCAAGAGAACGCAACGACGGCCCACTGCTACATGTATTTCGCCCGGTCCTAATTTAGCCCTAGGAGTTCATCCCACGAACACAAAGTTGAACAACCTGGTTGCACTTACTGTTGATTATCTTCAACTCTGACTTTAATTTCGATATAGGTCCTGCCATCGTATCGGAGCAAATGGAGATAGTCACTCCCATAGGACTGCCCCTTGAATACCAGGTCCGAAAAGCCATGGGACCTTACCTTGGATGCCCAGCACTCCATGTAGAAGTTCCCGCCATTGTAAGCAGAACGGTAGCCCTTTGGGGACGAGACGAAGATCAGGAAGCCACACCCGCCTGATCCACAGTAGTCCGGATCCTCGTGAGCAATGACGTAGTCCATTTTGCCATCGTGGTTTAGGTCAAGCTCAACGTGGGACCAGGTTCCCACGTTGAGTCTTGAAGGCTGTTTCCCGCCATAAACATCCCTAGCTATTGCCAGGACAACATCTTTGGGAAGCGGGCGTACCTTCATGAGTCCAAAAGCTGGAGATCCAACAGTTAACATGACAAAACAAGTGACAAAAGTAGTGACGGAGTTCATGGGGTCTCCCTGTCAATCATCCCAGATTGATTCTAGCCATTAACCTGGCTTCCGGGAATTCTGCCCCCTCTCCAGACAGCCACCGCGTTCAGCGAGTGTCCTCCCGAAACCGCGTCCAAGAAACCCGACTGCTCGTGGTTGCCCAGGATGAAGGCGGTGACAGTCCCTTCACGGAGGAAGCAACTCCGACGCTCAAGCCAGAAGTCCAGCTGTGCGTCCGGCTGTGCGTCCAGCCGCTTGTCATTGGGGCGGTTGCTGAAGTCAGGCAGCAATTC
>SESF01005131.1_pt1 | contig 15859 bp, 15 predicted proteins | sample 3171521 | NCBI WGS metagenome assembly SESF01 (sample SAMN10866945, study PRJNA518727) | freshwater metagenome | biome: subpolar coniferous forest; feature: holomictic lake; material: water; isolation source: holomictic Lake 227, 6 m and 8 m depth | place: Canada: near Kenora, Ontario | collected...
TTTCGGTTCATGGAGAGAATTGTTGGCAGAATACCTGCCCGATTTGGCAGGGTCTCCGCTCTCCACGGAGGCGGTCAGGGCAACAGATCTACTGCTCGCGTGGCTAGCTCCAGCATGGAATTCGGGAACATGCCGAGGTAGAGCATTCCCGCGATACAACCATAGATGGAGATCTGGATCGGCTTGGAAACTCGGATGGGGGACAGATCAACTGGGTCGTCGGACCAGTAGATCGCGCGGATGACACCGAAGTAGTAGTAGAGGGAAATCACCACCCCCGCGAGGGCGGTAAAGGCCAGGCAATAGTAGCCCGGGTGAGCGGGAGCCTGCTCGATGACGGCTTTCAGCAGCAGGAACTTCCCAAAGAACCCCGCCAGCGGCGGGATGCCGGCCAGCGAGGCCATGGCCAGCGTCAGCGCCGCCGCCAGCAGTGGCGACCGCCGGTGCAGCCCGGCGAGGCCGCTCAGATCCGCGCCATCCGCCTGCCGCAGCACAAGGCAAATCACAGTGAAGGCCCCCAGCACCGTGAATAGGTAACCGCTGAGGTAATAGAGCACGGCGGATCGGCCTGCCGCGCTCAGGGCGGCGATGCCCAGGAGCAAATACCCGGCGTGTGCGATGCTCGAATACCCCAGCAGCCGCTTCAGGTTGCGCTGCGGAATGGCGCAGAGATTGCCGTAGAGAATGGAGACGCCGGAGAGGATGATGAGCAGGTTGGACCAATGGGCCGTGATGTCCGGCACGGCGACGAACAGCACGCGGAGCAGCAAGGCAAAGCCCGCGGCTTTGGACCCGACGGCCAGAAAAGCAGTCACTGGCGTGGGGGCTCCCTGATACACATCCGGGGCCCAGATTTGGAAGGGAAACGCGGCGATCTTGAACCCAAGCCCCGCCAGCACGCACACGAGGCCAAACAGGAAGATCGGGTTGCTGCCAAATTGCCCCGCCACCAAGGACAACTCGCCGAACTTGAGCGTATGGGACATTCCGTAAACGAGCGCGATCCCGAACACGGTGAAGGCGGTGGACAGCGCCCCGATGATCAAATACTTCACCCCGGCCTCAAGCGAGGTGACCACACCGCGCTGGAAGCTAGTGAGCACGTAGAAGGTGACGGTGATCAGTTCCAGCGACACGAACAGCAAAGCAAAGTCGTTCGCCGAGGAGGCAAAGAGCATGCCCGCGAGGGCAAACAGGATCAGCGCGTAGAACTCCGAGATTCCGGCTGCGATGCGATCGGCGAATTCGACCGACATGAGCAAGACGATCAGCGCCGCCACCAGGAAGAAGCGCTTGAAGAAAAGTGCCAGGCTGTCGAGCGCATACATTTGGCCGAAGGCATGTTGCACCGGTTGGTCCGGGGAGAGCCGGACGCAGCACAGGCTGTAAAGCAGGATCAAGCCCACGCCGATCGCGGCGGCGTAGCCCAGCTTGCGTTTAGCCGGGAGCGGGAGCCACAGATCAACGAGCAGCAGCCCCAGGGCAAGCGCCAGCACCAGCAGTTCGTGATTGAGCAGCAGGAGGTTCATCGGGTTTGCAGGGTAACAACAGCCTTCTCGCTCACGCTTGGCTGGATCTTATCCGTGAGCAGCTTGGGGAAGCACCCGAAAACCAGCAGGCTGGCGAGCAAGAGGATGAACGGCGCTTTGCGCCAGAGATGCGGCGCGTCAGCCACCGTGGCCCATTGATCCGGCAGCGGGCCATGCAACACCGCGCGGACCGCGCGCAACATGTAAACCGCCCCAATGATCAAGGCCCCCCAGCAGGCCAGGATCGTTACGAGCGGGAAGGCCTTCCAGGCGCCGAAGAAGACAGTGATTTCACCCGCGAAGTTGGCAAAGCCGGGCAAACCGCACCCGGCGAATGCCGCCATCATCAGGGCGCTGCCGATAAACGGCAGCCGGCGAAGCAGGCCGCCGAGGCGGTCCATCTGCACCGTGCCGGTTTGCTGATAAAGGTACCCGCTCAGGCCGAATGTAAGCGCAGCCAGAAAGCCGTGCGCGATCATGACCAGCACCGCACCCGTAACCCCGATGACATTCAAGGTGGCGATGCCGAGGAAGACAAAGCCCATGTGGGCGACGCTGGAATAGCCGATGAGCCGGTTGAAATCCTTCTGGCGCATGGCGACCCAGCCGCAATAGACGAGGTTGCCCAGGCAGAGCCACGAGAGGAGTTGCATCCAGTCGTGCGCGGCATTCGGAAGCAGCGGCAGGGCGACGCGAATCAGGCCGTATAGGCCAAACTTCTTCAGCACGCCGGCATGGAGCATGGCGGTCGCTGTGGGAGCGGAGCCATACCCAAGTGGTGCCCAGGTGTGAAACGGCCAGAGCGAGACGAGGATGCCGAAGCCAAACAGCAGCAATGGGAAAATGAAGTTCTGCGCGCCTGCAGAAAGGGGATTCTCCCGGATATGCTTTGCGAGTTCGGGAATATCAAACGTGCCGGCGCCCGACTGCAGGTAAAGGGCAATCAGTCCGATCAGCGCGATCAAGGCCCCGATGCTCAGGTAAAGCGTGATCTGGAATGTAGCGTAGTTCTTCTGCTCGCCACGGCCCCAGACGCCAATCATTATAAACGTCGGCACCAAGGCCAGCTCGTGAAAGAAGTAAAGGAAGAAGAGATCAAGCGAGGCGAAAGCGCCCAGGATACCGCCCGTCATGACCAGCAATAGGATGTAGAACTCTTTCTCGCGCTCCTTTATTTCCCAGGAGACACAGGCCGCCGTGAAGGCCACGATAGCGCCCATCAGCAATAGACCGACATTGATGCCGTCCACGCCGACGTGATAGCTGATGCCGAGGCTGGTTACCCAGGAAACCTGCTGCTCGAACTGATATCCGGGGGCGCCGGCATTGAACTGGAGGAACATCTTCAGCGCCAGCAGCGCAGAGATGAAAGTGGCCAAAATGGCTACGGCACGCACCACCGGGCGAAAGGTGCGCGGCACCAGCAGCAGCAAAACCGCCGCGAAGAACGGCCAGCCGATAATATAGGTTAAGGGCGACATGGCTATTTCAGCACGAGGTACAAGACCAGTGCCACACCAAGGGCGAATAGGAAAGCATAGGTCTGCAAATTGCCCGTTTGGAGCAGGCGCAGGGCCCGGCCGGCCAGCTCCGTGGTGCCGTGCGTCCCGCGCACAGCAAAGCCGGCAATGATCCAGCGATCAAACCAGTCGGCTACGGCGGCCAGAAAATCGTGCCAGCGGATGACGGTAGCCTGGTAAAGCTCGTCGAAGTAGAAGCGGTTTCGCATCGCGCGTGACAACGCGCCCAGTTTCTCCGGCAGCGGGTCCTTGGCTGCTTTCGCATAAAGTGCGTAGGCCGCGACAAAACCGACCAGGACAGCCAGCAAACCAGCGCCGGCCGCAAGCGGAGCGTGGAGTATGGGAGCGATGATTTGCCCTGGAAACGAAATGTCCGCTTCGACGCCCGTCCTTGGGAACTGCCTTGCGTAAAGTTGCTCGATGCCGATGAGGCCGGCGATCACGCTAAACACCGCCAGGATTCGGAGGGGCCAGGCCATTGCCGGGGGGGATTCGTGCGCGTGGCCGGCGGCTTCAGACCTCGGCGCGCCGAGCAGCGCGACGAACACCAGGCGGAACATGTAGAACGTCGTCAGCGCGGCCACGACAACTGCCAGAACAAAGAGCGGCCGGCTATGTTCGGCGGCCTGCGCGAGGATGCTGTCCTTGCTGTAAAAGCCGCTGAAAGGCGGCACGCCGGCCAGCGCCAGCGTGCCCAGCATGAAGGTTATGAATGTGACCGGCATTTTCTTACGCAGCCCACCCATCTTCCAGATGTCCTGCTCGTGATGGAGCGCCACGATCACGGAGCCGGCGCCCAGGAACAGCAGCGCCTTAAAGAACGCATGGGTCGATAGATGGAACATCGCCTGAGGCGGTCCGTGGAGGCCAACGGCCATCACCATGTAGCCGAGCTGGGAGAGTGTCGAGTAGGCCAGGATGCGCTTGATATCGTCCTGCTGAACGGCGATGACAGCGGACAACAGGGCGGTAAACCCGCCAATCCACGCGATGACTTCCAACGCATGGGATCCGGGGATATCGAGCAGGAAATACACGCGGCAAAGCATGTACACGCCCGCCGCTACCATCGTCGCGGCATGAATCAGCGCGCTGACGGGGGTGGGGCCTTCCATGGCGTCAGGCAGCCAGACGTGGAGCGGGAACTGCGCACTCTTGCCCATTGCGCCGCAGAAAATCAGCAAGCCTGCGGTCGTCGCCAGGGTGCCCAGAGCCTGCGGATTGGCCGACAGAGTCTTCTCGATCTCATTGAACCTCAGGGAACCCAGGATGGCCCAGACCATCAGGATGCCGAGCAAGAATCCGAAGTCCCCCAGGCGATTGGTGATGAAGGCCTTCTTGCCTGCGTCCGCCGCCGCCGGCCGTTCAAACCAGAACCCGATAAGCAGGTAGCTGGACACGCCGACCAGTTCCCAGAAGATGAAGAGTTGAAGGAAGTTGTTAGCGAGCACGATGCCGAGCATCGAGAAGGTGAAAAGGCTTAAGCAGGCGAAAAAGCGTGGGAACCCGCGATCCTCGCTCATGTAGGCCCAGGAGTAGATGTGAATCGCGCTGGCGACACCGGTCACGATGAGCATCATCAGCAGGCTTAAGGAATCGAACCGTAATCCGAAGTCGGCTTGGAGGTCGCCAACCGCCAGCCAGGTGACGGAGGATTCCCGCGCCGGCCCCCAGTTGTTCAGCTTTATGAAGATGAGGCTCAAGACGAATCCCGCCACCACGGCCCCAATAGAAAGACCCGCGCTCAGCTTCCGGTTGTGCTGCGTGAACGCCATGATGAGCGCCGCCGCCAGCAGCGGAAGGAAAAGAATTGTCCAGGGTAACAAGTCCGGGTTCATCAGTTAGAGTTTCAGCGTGGTCAGATCCTCGACGTGAGCGGTCTGACGCTTACGGTAGAGCGCCACGATCATCGCCAGGCCGACCGAGACCTCCGCGGCGGCCACAGTGATAATGAAAAACACGAATACCTGGCCGTCGAGACTGTCGGTGTAGCGCGAGAAGGCAACCAGCGCGAGGTTGGCCGCATTGAGCATCAGCTCAAGCGACATGTAGATCACCAGCAGGTTGCGCCGCACGATCACCCCCAGCAGGCCGAGGCAAAACAGCAGCACGCTGACCAGCAGGTAATGTTCCAGTCCTACATTCATGGCTGCAAGGATTGCAAGTTTACACGGATTACATAGTTACACGGGGATTGCGGACAGGCTCCGGAACACATGTAACGATGCAACCTAAGTAACTTATGTAACTCTCTCATTTCAGATCCTTCTTGCTGAGCAACACCACGCCGATCATCGCGACGAGCAGAAGCACGGAGACGATCTCAAACGGCAGCAGATACTGGGTGAAGAGCAACTTGGCGAGCTCAACCGTTCCCCCTTCCACTGCGGGTGATGGGGCGGCCCTGAGTGGGACCTTTAGCAGGCTGCTTAGGAAAATGGCCAGAATAGACCCGACTGAGACCACCCCCCCGACAACGCCAAGCGTCTTGAGTTTACGCCGCTCCTCCTCTTTCAAGTCCAGCATCATGATGACGAACAGGAAGAGCACCATCACCGCACCCGCGTAAACCAGCACCTGCACCGCCGCGAGGAAGAAGGCGTGCAGCAGCACGAACAGACCCGCCAACGAGACAATCGTCAGCACCAGAAACATCGCGCTGGTGACCGGACTACGGCTGAACGGATTGGCGATCACCAGAAAGCCAAACACCAGCGTCAGGAACGCGAACGTATAGAATAGAGCGTCCTGCATGTTCTAATTTTGCGCTTTACGACTCATGTAACCTTCTGAACTCATTGAACACTTCCCCACGTGGCCCGCGCGGAGGTCATGGCGCCACCCCCTGGGTGCGCGCTTCTTTGGCCTTCCGCTTCCACTTTCCTATTTTGTCCTGATGCACGCCCCCCAGGGCGAGCAGTTTTTCCTTGTGGTAGATCATCTCCTCGCGACTCGTGCCGGTTAGCGAATAATCTTTCATCAGGAAAATGGCTTCCTCCGGGCAGACTTCCTGGCAGTAGCCGCAGAAGATGCAGCGGAGCATGTTGATCTCGAATTGCTTCGGCGCCTTCTCGACATTGCCGGCTTCCGGGGCGCCCCCCGGTCCGGGCGGCGTAATGCGAATGGCTTTGGGCGGGCAGACAAACTCGCAGAGCTGGCAGGAAACACACTTGGTGCGACCGTCCTGGTCCTTCACCAGGCAAGGCGCGCCGCGGTAGCCCGCCGGCACCACCCACCGCTCCTCAGGATACTGCATCGTCACCTTCTTCTTGAAGAAATGGCGCAAGGTGACCTTGAACCCGCCGATCATCGCCGGCAGGTAAAGCCGCTCCCAAAGATTCAGTTTTCTGCGCTTTATTATCATCTAGCTCTTCGCCCAAAAGGTCTTCGCCCAAAGCACCACGGCCGTCAGGACGATATTTGCCAACGCCAGCGGAATAAACCTCCGCCAGCCCAAGTCCATCAACTGATCATAGCGGAAGCGCGGCCACATCCAGCGCACCCAAATCACCATGAACAGGATGAAGCAGAGCTTCCCCAGGAAGATGCCGATCTGGAGCAGCCCGACCCAAAGCGTCGCCGCTGGCTGGTCCAGGCCGGCGACCGGCAGTGTCCAGCCGCCCAGGAACAGCGTCGTCATCATCGCGGCGGCGGCGGTCATGTTGGCGTATTCCCCCATAAAAAACAGCGCGAACTTCATCGAGCTGTATTCGACGTTGTAACCCCCGGCCAGTTCCTGTTCGGACTCGGGCAAATCGAACGGTATGCGGTTGGTCTCGGCAAACATCGCGACGAGGAAGACAATGAAAGAAAGCGGCGCGTAGAAGATGAGCCAGCCGTTCCCGGCCTGCCAGGTGACGAGGCGGTTGAGGTTCAGACTGCTCGTCCCTTCCAACAGTTTTTGCCAACCTGCATTCAACTGCGAGACGTCCAGGCCGCCCGCTATCAGGAACAGCGGGATAACCGACATGCCCATCGCGATTTCGTAAGAGATTAGCTGCGCGCTTGAGCGGATGCCGCCGATGAACGGGTACTTCGACCGGGCCGCGTAGCCTGCGAGCACGATGCCGTAAACCCCGAGCGAGACAATGCCGAAGGTGTAGAGCACACCCACGTTCAAGTCCGCGATCACCATCTTCTGGCAGCCCAGCATCGAGCCAAACGGTATAATGGCCACGGTAAGCAGGCTTGGGATCATCACGATCGCCGGGGCGAGCCAGTAGTACGACTTGCGCACGTGGTCCGGAGTGAAATCTTCCTTTAGGAATGACTTGATGGCATCCGCGGCCGGCTGCAGGAGGCCGAATAGCCCAACCCGATTGGGGCCGTGCCGGTCCTGGATGGCGGCGGAAACCTTACGTTCCACCCAGACCGAGTAGGCCACGATGAACATCAACACGGAGAAGACGGCCAATATCTTCAGCGCGCTGAACAACGTGAATTGCCCCGCTGCGCTCCCGAACCACTCTGTGATCGCCTGAATCATCGCTTAAATCCTGACTGTCACCCCTGTCTCGCCCAGACTGGCCCAGGTCAAACCGTTGAACGCGGGCGCCTCGGCGGCCATGTGGTTGAACAAGCCCTCAATGCTCACAAAACCGTCCTGGCCTGACAAAGCGGAAACGAGCTCGCGCAGGAATTCCCATTCCGGCCGAGCGTCACCGGGGGGCTCAACCGCTTTCATGAACTTCTGAACCCGGCCCTTGGTGCTGGTGAAAGTGCCGCGTTTCTCGGCATGGGCGCAGCCGGGCAAGAGGTAGTGCGCCCGCCGGGTCGTTTCGCCGGGGAGGATGTCGCTCACGACGAGCATCTCCAATTTACCGAGCAATTCTGCGCTGATGCCATGCCGGGTCACGTCTTCGCCAATAACAATCAGGGTCTTGATGCGTCCGCCCCGGATGCCCTCAGCGATCTTCAGCAATTTAGAGCCCATGGGCTCGGCGGCGATGCCCGTGAGTCGTGCGCCAGTGCTGTTCGGATTCCTGTCCGCGTTCAACAGCAGCCGGTCGCCTTCTCCGAGGCGCGGCACGGAATCTGTCAGCGCGCCCAGCTTCTTCGCCAGCTTGGCGAGCAGGTAAAGTTCCTCGTTGGTCTGCCGCGCCGAGGCGACAATAGCCGCTGAGCCTGCCGGTGCCCGCTTCAACTTCTCGGATATCTCTTTCAACACCGACGACCATCCCTCCGGTTGACTTTGGTCTTTGGACTTTGGACTTTGGACCTTCCCGAGCCGGTCTTCCCGCCCGATCCACTTGTAATTCAGCCGGCCGGAATCGCACATCCAGTATCCATTGACGGCGTCGTTCTCGCGCGGTTCGTAGCGATGGATCTTTCCCTCTCGCGACCCGATGACAATGTTGCAACCCGTCGCGCAGCTTGTGCAGAGGCTCTTGGTCTCTTTCAGGAACCAAACGCGCATCTTGAACCGGAAATCCTTGGAGGTGAGCGCGCCGACCGGGCAGATGTCCACCGTGTTAAGGGTGTAGTTATTGTCGAAGACCTTGCCGGGATACGCAGTGAGCGTGTTATAGCTGCCGCGATTCACGATGCCCAACACGTCATCGCCCACGATGTCTCGCGTGAAGCGGATGCAACGCGTGCAGAGAATGCAGCGTTCGTCGTCCAGCACAATCCTCGGACCTAGATCGACCCGCTTTGGCTTGTGCACCTTCGTCTCGACAAACCGGCTCTCTGCCTGGCCGTAATCCACGGAGTATTCCTGCAACCTGCATTCCCCGGCCTGATCGCAGATCGGGCAGTCCAGCGGATGATTGATGAGCAGGAATTCCAACACGCCCTCGCGCATTTGTTTCACGGCCGGCGAGTCCGTATAGATCTCCATGCCCGGGGAAAGCGGCGTGGCGCAGGCAATCGCCGGGCGCGGCGCCCGGGCGATCCGCGGCGTCCCATCCGGGTTCAGGATCGGCTTGCGGTCCTGGCCGATGGCGGGCGTGCCGAACTCGACAAGGCACATACGACAATTGCCGGCGACCGGCAGCTTGGGATGATAGCAGTAGTGCGGCACCATCGCGCCCGCCGCAAAGCAGGCCTGGATCATCGTGGTCGGCACCGGCTTGCCGGAAATCGGGTCCGGCATCGTCTTAGGGACCTCCACTTCCTTGCCATTCACCCTCACCCGGATCTTGTCAATGGGTGGCGGCGCGGCCTGGGTTTCAGTTGGAGCGGCGGTGGACATCTTTCAAATCAATCCTGTGGACTCGCGGCAATTTTCACGTCGGTGCCTGGGCCGGCGCCTTGCCGGGAACGGCGTTCCTCGTCGGCGGCGCCCCGGGCGGCGAATTCCTCTTTGAACTTGCCAACAAAGCTCTGCACCGGCCAGGAGCAAGCTTCACCGAAGGCGCAAACCGTGCGCCCACCGGGGATGTTGTCGGCGATGCGGGCCAGATAGTCGGCGTCGCCCTTGCGGCCTTCCCCGTGCGTGAGGCGGTGGAGGGCTTTGGCCATCCAAAGCGAGCCTTCGCGGCAGGGCGTGCATTGGCCGCAGCTCTCATGCGCATAAAACTCCGAGATGTTTGCCAGCGCTGCCACGATATCAGCCGAATCGTCCAGCACGATGATGGCACCGGAACCTGACATGCTGCCGGCCCCGATGAGCGAGTCGAAATCGTACGGCAAATCGAGCATGTCGAATTCCTGTTCGGTTTCCTTGCCGTCGAGGCTCCGGCGCCGGAGCTTGTACTTCTCGCCCGCTTTAAGAACCTTGGACGAGGACCCGCCGGGGATCACCGCCTTCAGCTTTCGTCCCTCGCGTAAACCGCCGCCAAAAGCCGGATCGTTGATGAGTTCGCCGATGGTGGCTTTGCCAACCTCGATTTCATAATAGCCCGGCTTCCGGACGTGGCCGCTGATGCTGACGATGCGCGTGCCGGTGTTGTTGGGCGTGCCCAGCTTCGCGTAGTGTGCGCCGCCCATGGCGACGATGTGCCTGACCGCGCAGAGCGTCTCGACGTTGTTAACAATCGTCGGACACAGATACAGGCCGAGCACCGCAGGAAAGTAGGGCGGCTTGATGCGCGGATAGGCACGCTTGCCTTCCAGCGACTCGATGAGACCCGTTTCCTCGCCGCAGATGTAGGCGCCGGCGCCACGATGGACGTGGATTTCGAGGTCGTAGCCGGAGCCAAGAATGTTCCCGCCCAGGAAGTTCTTTGCCCGCGCCTCCTTCAGCGCGCGGTTCAGAATCCTCGCGCCCTCGGCAAACTCGCCGCGGATGTAGATATAAGCGAGGTGCACGTCGTTCGCGTAGCAGGCGATGATCATGCCCTCGATCATCTGGTGCGGATCCTTGTAGATGATCTGCTTGTCCTTAAATGTGCCCGGCTCCGATTCATCCGCATTGCAGATGAGGTAAATCGGTTTGCCGCTCTTGCGGTCCACAAAGGACCACTTCAGTCCGCAGGAAAAGCCGGCGCCGCCGCGGCCGCGCAAGCCGGAGGCCATGACCTCCTGCCGGAGTTGCTCCGGACCGCCAAGCGTCTGGCCGTTAGGGAGTGTTTTCGGCTGAAGCGACAGTGCCTTCCTTAGGGCCTCATAGCCGCCACTACGCAAATAGCAATCGAGGTCGGGAGTGTAACCCGGCTGATCGACGTATTTCAGGATTTGGCGGTATTCTTGCGGCATATCAGCAGCTTGACTCTCCCCGGGAAATCCTTACCTTGTTCCCCGCTCCGGCTTGCCCGATGGTGTAACGGTAGCACAGCAGACTCTGGATCTGTTTGTCATGGTTCAAATCCATGTCGGGCAGCCATTTTTCCTCAGCAAACTGAGGTATTGGCCGAAACAGACACAGTTCCCGCACAGAATGCGGCAGTATCCGAAAGGGAGAACGTGAGGTTCCCGAAAACAGTCCGCCACCGCCGTGCCGAGTGCAAAATCTACGGCAAGAGCAAGCACTACCCGTTTTATCGGGTCTGCGGCTACGTGGCCGGCAAGCGGCGCATGACGAGCTTTGCGACCTACTCGGAAGCGAAGGCCGCCGCCGATAAGCTGGTGCGAGAGCTGGCCTGCGGGAGCCAAGCTTCCGCCCTGACCGCCAAGCAAGCCCGTGATGCCCTGGCCGCCCTGGAGGTTCTGCAAGGCTTCTATCAGTCCACTGGAAAGCGAATTTCATTGCACGGGGCAGCGGTTCAACTCATTGAGTCTGCCGCTAAATTGAAGGGCCAGCATAGCCTCGCCGAAGCCGTGGACGGCTTTCTAGGTTCAGTTGTCACAATCAAACGCATTTCGGTGCGGGATGCGATAGAGCAATTTATCACTTTCCGCAAGGTCAAAACCATCGCCGCCGACGGGCGCAGACCACAATTGAGCGAAGATCATTGGCGGAATACCGGGTATTGGCTGCGCGAGTTTGCCGAGGCATTCCCCGGCCATGACGTGTGCGACCTGACCAAACAGCACCTTGACGCCTACATGACGAAGTTTGCCCAGGCCGCGCCCAAAACGCGGAATGAGCGGCGCGGGGTGGTCAAGATGTTCATGGCCTGGGCCGTCGAGCAGGACTTTCTGCCACCGACCCACCGGCTGGCCGAAGCCAGTCAGTTGAAGCATGAGAATGCGGACGTGGAAGTAATCGAGTGCTACACCCCACGAGAACTGCGTCACATGCTGGAACGCACCAGCAAACAGCCGGAAGCTCCGAAAGAGGGAGAGCAGCCGGAAGCCGACTACCGCAGCCTCCTGCCGGTTCTCGCACTCGCAGGACTGGCAGGACTGCGCGAAAAGGAAATCCTACGTTTGACCTGGGATGACGTGTTCCGCGTACCCGGCCATGTCGAAGTCGGCGCACTCAGCAGCAAAACACGCAGCCGCCGACTGGTGGAAGTCTGCGCGAGTCTGGCCCTGTGGCTTGAACCTTACCGCAACCACAGCGGCGCAATCTGGCCGAAGGGTTATCAGCGGTTCCATGCCGACTTTGGCGACCTGCGCACGGCGCTGAAAATCAAGCACCGCCGCAACGGCCTGCGCCATTCCTTCGTGAGCGCCCACTACGCCATGCACGGGGATGAGGGCCGGACCGCGCAGCAGGCCGGTAACTCGCCCGCAATGGTCCACAAGAACTACAAGGGGCTGATGACAAAGCAGGACGGGGAAGCGTGGTTCGCCGTGGCCCCCGCGCAAGCCGCGAACGTCATCCCGTTTGCCGTAGGCACCACGGCGCGGAGCCCGAGCTAAGTTGCCGAGCCCAAGAGAACACTCGCCACCATGAAGCAGCCAAAGCGCAATCCAGAGGCCCCAGCCAACAGAAAAAGGCCCACTCCCTCAAAGAAGCGGCGGCACCCCGCTGCCTGTGTCGAGGGACCTTCGCCCTTTGAACTTGCGCAGACCGCAATCGCACTTTGTCAGTTACACGGCAAAGACCCCCAGTCCCAGCCGCCAAGCCATTACTTCGACGAAGCAACTGGCTTATGGACCAAAGCGCAAGACTACCTCGCGCCGGCAAATCAGGAAAGACTTCACCTCGAACGAGCCAACTTTTTAGCCGAGTTCCTTCAGACGCCAGAAGCGTACCGCAACGCGAACAAACCGATTCCCTTCGGGTGGCTTCTTCGACCTGCGGAACAACCTGCCGACAACCAAGAGGCACCGAGGCGCTACGCTCCCAAGAAAGCTCGGACCCTGGTTGGCGCAATCACAACGAGACACGGCTTAGAAAGCGCCGTCCGGCGCTACTTCCCCAAGGCAGACGCCGCCCGGATTATTCAGGCTCAGGCCATGATGTATTCCGAGTTCCAAAGGCTGCTGGGCGCACAGCAGGAGGCCATCGCCCTCCGGGCTGCCAGGCGTGTCAAGGGGTGAAGTGTAGAAAAAGTCAGTCTGTCTAGCTTCAGTTTGAGCCGTTTATCCCGGTGGTTTGCACATTCTGAGCTAGGCCAGAGGCCCGCAGAAGACTTCTCAGCCGACTGCAGTGCACTTTCAGGCCATCCCCACCTGCGCAGTCCGAAAAAGGGCCCTCATGCTCTGCTAAAGTGCATTCATGAGCAAAAAATTATTATCTGCGGCACCGCCGAGCGAGGTGGGGTTCCTTGATGAGAAGCAGCTCCTCGAAAAGCTGCCCATCTCCAGGCGAACGCTGTTCAACTGGCGAGCAAGTGGAAAAATCCCATTCGTGAACTTGGGGACAAGGAGAATCCTCTTTCACTGGGATTCTGTCCGGGAGGCGCTGCTGCGCCAACAAAGGGGGGGCTCGCTGTGACTCTCAGGACCTCTCCCCCCGCGCCTGTAGCAGCCGCCAGCGCTCCCGAGCGTGTGGAAAATCGCAGTGCATTGCCGCAAGGAGAGGCTCTGACAGAGGCACAGGCTAAACGGCTTACCCAATGGCTTCCCAGCCGTCAGAACATGATTAAACGATGTTGGCAGGGGCAGGCTGGCCGCAAGCTGGCCATCCACATGCAGTGCCTCGATTGCTGCGGTGAAGATGTCGAAGCTGTCCGCACCTGCTGCGCCCCCTGCTGCCCGCTTTGGCATTTCAGGCCATTTCAACAGCACAACGTCAAGCGAGCCGAGCATTCGACCGACCTGATGGGGATTACTGCTGTCATTCGTGGCAACTGCAGCGACAGCGTTCTATGAAAATGACCTCCCCAACTTCACTCATTTCTAAAAAAGTCGCCTACTGCCCTACTTTATGCCCCTCCGCTGGCGCTGGCGTCCATTCCTGGCTCATGGCCGAGGCAAACCGTTGTCGGATAGCGGGAATGACCGCTGACGCAACAGAGTGCCTCCTGACGGCCGCCATCACACGACCACCGAAGCCAGCGAGCGAGATTCAAACGACCGTTGCCAAGGCATACGGCAGCAGCACTTGGACACCATCGTCCAGACCAGCACCATGCAGGGCGCACCATCGGCCATCGGTGCCACTGACGAGGATTGTGTTCGCCCCCGACAAGCTCAAAGCAATTTCCAACACCATCACGCACCCGCGCAACTGGCACCACTGGCTTTGGGAACGACACCGAAACGGCCGGAGACGCAAAACGCCTTTTCCTTCATGGCTCATCTATACCGCCCCGGTGAAAAAGTGCTGGCCTTTGATAAGATGGAATCGAAAACGGCGGTTGAAGTGGTGGAGATCGCACAGCCGATGGACTGCCGCGTTCCTGGCTCGATTCGCGACGGTGGGCGTCATGGGCTGGGCATCTGGTATCTGTGCAACCCGGTGGACGGGCTTTGGCATCCGAATCCGCGCAATGAGAACAAGCCATCCTGCCGCAGTGAAGAATCACTGACCGCATTCCGGTATTGTGTGCTCGAAAGCGACCAAGCACCGTTTGCTGAGTGGCTGGCCTTTGTTGTGCAACTGCCGCTGCGAGTTGCTGCTATCTACACGTCTGGCGGGCGCTCGATTCACGCTCTGATTCGACTGGACGCGGCCAACAAGGCGGAGTTTGACGCCACCATTGCACCGCTCAAGCGCCCCTTCAAAATCCTGGGCGCTGCCCCTGCTTGCCTATCGGCTGTTAGACTGACCCGCCTGCCGGGATGCCATAGACCGGAGAAGGGCGGGTTTCAAAGGCTGCTCTATCTCTGCCCCAATCCGCCCGCCGTGCGTATGGTGGACCTGCCCGTCATCTTTCCGCGCTTTGAGTCTCTAGACCGCTGGCGGAATATCTGTTCCCGTTGGAATCAGAATCAGGAGGCTTTTTTATGAGTATCACAATTCAAGAAATGGTTGAAAGCATGGCTGGAATCGGTCCCGACGGACACCCACCCGCGGACTCCAGCGCCGATATTCGCGGCCACATTTTGAAGACGGTGCGTTCCAAAGACGCGCCATTCCAGAAGAACCAAGCCATTGCCGACGCTGTTATTTCGGCACTCTTGCAAGCGGGCCGCTTGTTCTATCATGCCGAGTTTCGAGACTTCGAAAGCGCTATGTTCTTCAACTCGTGGCTCAAGCGTCTTGAACGCATACGCAGCGACTCTTTCCTTTCCTGGATTTCGGAATGGCTCGCCGTCAATCGTGCCGACAACCTTTTCCGCCACATACAAGCCGCTGTTGAAACCGCCTCACTGGGCAAGTCCGCCAGCGCCATTCTACCGGCAGCCTATTGGCAGGCGACGCCAGGATCGGTTTATTTGTCGAACGGTGATGGCCAGATTGTCCGCATTACGTTAAGCGGCTGGGAACTCTGCGACAATGGAACGGACGGCGTTTTATTCGCCGCCGGGAAGACTCTCAGACCGTGGAATGTGGAAGCCTTTCCAGAAGATCCGTTTGAGACTTGCCGGTTATTCCGCGAAGCTCGCTCGGCGGCCGCGCACGGCAAGGACCTTTTGCGGGCTTGGACATATTCACTTCCGACAACTCCGAGATGCAAGCCGCCGCTTTGCCTTAGTGGCGAAATTGGAAGCGGCAAGACCCGGCTGGCGGCTGGCATTGCCGAGCTGTATGGCGTGCCGTTCAACGCCCAAAAAGTCGAAGAATACAGCGAGTCGGACTTCTGGCCGGCGCTGGACGCTGGCGGGCTTGTTTGTTTCGACAATGCAGACTCACGCACCCGATGGCTGCCCGACGCCGTGGCTTGTGCCGCAACCGGAGGCAGCCAGCGACGACGGCAACTTTACACAAACTCTGACCTCGTGACGCTGCGCGCAAACGCTTGGCTTTGCGTGACCACCGCCAACCCCACTTTTGCCAGCGACGCCGGCTTGGCTGACCGCCTGCTTTTGGTTCGCACCCACCGCACGGAAGGCGACAGCAGCGACAGTGGATCAGCCTCCACGCGCTTCTGAGAGTTGCGGAAGCATTGGGGGTTCCCGTTCGCGACCTTCTCCGAGACCTGTGATTTC
>SESF01024069.1_pt1 | contig 15851 bp, 14 predicted proteins | sample 3171521 | NCBI WGS metagenome assembly SESF01 (sample SAMN10866945, study PRJNA518727) | freshwater metagenome | biome: subpolar coniferous forest; feature: holomictic lake; material: water; isolation source: holomictic Lake 227, 6 m and 8 m depth | place: Canada: near Kenora, Ontario | collected...
CTGGTGACACCGCTGGTCGGTGCCGACGGCGAGGTTTATGCGGTCGCGCAGGGCGCGGTTTCGGTCAGCGGCTTTTCCGCTCAGGGCGCCAGCGGCAGTTCGGTTACCCAGGGCGTCTCAACCGCCGGCCGAATCGCCTCCGGGGCGATCGTCGAACGCGAGATCGAATTCTCGCTGGCCGAATTGCCGGTGATCCGCATCTCTCTGCGCAATCCCGACTTTACCACGGCGCGCCGGGTAGCGGAGGCGATCAACGGCCGGCTCGGTGCCGCGGCGGCTCAGGCGACCGACCCGTCATCCGTGATGCTGACGGTTCCGCAAAACCGACGCGGCGACATCGTCAATTTAATGACCGATATCGAGCAACTCCGGGTCTCGCCCGATCAGCATGCGCGGGTGGTGATCGATGAAAAAACCGGCGTCATCGTCATGGGCGAAAATGTCCGGATCAGTACGGTTGCGGTCGCTCAGGGCAACCTGACCGTACGCATTACCGAAACGCCGGTGGTGTCCCAGCCCAACGCGCTCTCGCAGGGGCAGAGCCAGGTGGTGCAGCGCTCGGACGTTCAGGTCGATACCCAGAACGACCGTCGGATGGCGGTCATGCCGGGCGGGATAAGCCTTCAAGAGTTGGTACAAAATCTCAACGCGCTCGGCATCGGTCCGCGCGACATGGTCAGCATTCTTCAATCGATCAAGGCCGCGGGTGCGCTCCAGGCTGAAATCGACGTGATGTAAGCTTAACGGCGGCGACGGCCGCCGCGCGCCCCGTGGCACGAAGCCGGCGCGGCGTCTGAGCGCGGCTTAAAGATAAAAGAGGGTTTTGATATGGCATCCACTCACTTTGCGTCTTACGGCGGCCGGGTGCCCGCGCCGACCCTTCCCCCCGGCGGCGCAGCGAAACCCCGCTCCGGATCGAGTGCCGGGACAGCCGGCGGCAAGAGCAGCTTTACCGAAGCGCTTGATCGGACGGAACAAGCGGATAAGGTCGCGGCAAGCGGCGGGCGCCCGGCGGGACTCGCGCTGAACGGCAAGTCCGAAGCCGAGACCCGCGCCGCCATCCATAAGGCGGCCGGGTCGTTCGAATCGCAAGCGCTCGGTCAATTGCTGGGCTTCATGACCCAAGGCGTCGAGGTTGATCCGACCTTCGGCGGCGGACACGGCGAAGAAATGTTCCGCGATCTGTTGAACACCGAGTACGGCAAACTTGTCCATAAGGCCGGAACCGCCGGCATCGCCAAGTCGGTCGAGCGCGAAATGCTGCGCGCTCAGGGTCTTGCGTCGAATCAAAGAGTATAAGACTATGGCAACCTCTCCCGCCGCAGCCCAAGCACACCGCCCGCCCGCCAAGAAGCCGCCGGTGGTTCCCGCCGGTACGCCCGCCGAGCGGGTCATGGTCCTGATCTCGATCATGGACCGGTTGCACGAGGTGCTGGAGCGCGAACTCGATCTGGCCCGCAGCGATGCGCTGACCGGAGTGATCGCGTTGCAAGCCGACAAGCTGGCGCTGACCGGACGGCTCGACGAAATCGGCCGGGTGGTGCGGCTGGACCGGGCCGGTCTGGCCGGGCTAGCGCCCGAGCTGATGAATCGGCTTAAGGAATCCGGAATGCGCTTGAACCGTACGACGGCGGCCAGCGCCGACTTTTTCTCGATCCAAGCCGCGGCCAGCAAAGCCGTCATCGATGTACTGGTGCGTAGCGTCAACCGGGATCACCGTGTTGAAGCCGCCTATAGCCGGCAATGCACCGGATACATGCCGCGCGGACCGCGTCCGAGCACCACCGGAGCCATGACTTTCACGGCGACGCTGTAGGTGTTGCGCTCATACGCCGCACTCACAGATCCCGGAAACGGCCGTAACTGTAATAGGCGGCACAGGCGCCCTCGGCCGACACCATGCAACTGCCCATCGGGTTTTCCGGAGTACAGACGGTGGCGAACAGTTTGCAGTCGAGCGGACGCTTCAGACCGCGCAGGATCGCGCCACAGGCGCAGCCCTTGTGATCGGGCACCGAGCCGCCGGGAATCTTGAACCGGCGCTCGGCATCGAACTCGGCGAAACTGTCCTTCAGCCGAAGCGCGCTATAGGGCACCACACCCAAGCCGCGCCACTCGAACGCGCGGCGCAGCTCGAATACCTCGGCGACCAAAGCCTGCGCCTTGGCATTACCGTCGCGGCTGACCGCGCGGGTAAACTGGTTTTCAACCTCGCAACGACCTTCGTTCAACTGGCGCACCAGCATCAGGATCGCCTGCATGACATCGAGCGGCTCGAAGCCGGCGACCACCACCGGCTTGCGGTATTCTTCGGCAAAGAACTCGTAAGGCCGGCTACCGATCACCGTCGAGACATGCGCCGGGCCGATAAAGCCATCAAGCGGCACCGTCCCCAACTCACGCACCTCCGGGCTTTCCAGAATGTTCTGGATCGCGGCCGGGGTCAGCACATGGTTACAAAAGACCGAGAAATTCGCGAGCCCGCGCGCCTTGGCTTCGCGAATCGCCACTGCGGTCGGCGGCGTCGTGGTCTCGAAGCCGATCGCGAAGAACACCACCTGCCGGTCGGGATTGGCTTCGGCCAGCCGGAGCGCGTCGGTGGTCGAATAGACCATGCGGACATCGGCACCCTCGGCCTTGGCCTTCAATAAACTGACCTGCCCCGAGCCCGGCACCCGCAAAACGTCACCGTAGCTGCACAGGATCACACCGGGATGACGGGCGATCGCCACCGCATCGTCGATCCGGCCGATCGGCAGCACGCAGACCGGGCAACCCGGCCCGTGGATCATCCGCACCATCGAAGGCAGCAAATCGGGAATGCCGTAGCGGGAAATCGCGTGGGTATGCCCGCCGCAGAATTCCATCAGATGATAGCGGCGCTCCGGCCTAGCCTCGGCGGCGATAGCGGCGGCCAGCTTTTCCGCCAGCCGGGGATCGCGGAACTCGTCGATATATTTCATAATGCCCCGATCAAGCCGCGGCGGACGGCACCGCGGCAAGGCGTACCGGAATCAAAGCGTTAATCGTCGAGCGCTGTTCATCCATACGTCCGTCGATGCGCGACAACATTTGCAGCACTTGGGTCAGCAGATGCTTGACCTCCTTCATCTCGGTCTTCAGTTCGGACATTTCGTCGCGTAATTCAACGACCTCCTCCTCGATGTGAGAGAGCCGCTCGTCGGTGGTTTTTTCGGCCTTGGCCATGATCATGTTCCTTTCACACGCTATAACTATGCTGCGGCCTTGCCGATTTCCAGCCGGGCCCAGACTTCACACAGGGCATCGACCAGTTGGTCCATCACCGCGTCGTCATGGAGCGGGGTCGGCGTAATGCGCAGACGCTCGGTCCCGCGCGGCACGGTCGGATAGTTGATCGGCTGAATATAAATACCATGGGTTGCCATCAACCGGTCGCTGGCCTGCTTGCACAAATGGGCGTCACCGACCAGCAACGGTACGATATGGCTGATCGAGGGCATCACCGGCAGTCCGGCGGCGCTCAATCGGCGCTTGAGCGTGGCGGCGCGCTCCTGGTGGCGATCACGGATGTGCTGGCTGATCTTCAGCTCGCGAATCGAGGCGCGGGCGCCGGCCGCAACCGCGGGCGCCAGCGAAGAACTGAAGATAAACGAGGCGGCGAAGCTGCGCACGGTATCGACCAGCGCGGCCGAACCGGCGATATAGCCGCCCTGAGTCCCGATCGCCTTGGCCAAAGTGCCCTCAATCACGGTCAACCGATGGGCGCAGCCGTCCCGCTCCGAGACGCCGCCGCCGCGCGGGCCGTACATGCCGACAGCGTGAACCTCGTCGATATAGGTCATGGCGCCGTGTTTCTCGGCGACATCGCACAGTTCGGCAATCGGGGCGATATCGCCATCCATCGAATAGACCGACTCGAAGGCGACCAGTTTGGCCCGCTCCTTCGGATAGTGCGACAACAAACGGTCAAGGTCTTCCGGGCTGTTATGATGGAAAATATGTTTCTCGGCCCCGGATTCCCGAATCCCCGAAATCATCGAGTTATGATTGAGCGCGTCGGAAAACACCACGCAGTGTGGCAACAGCCGGGCCAGTGTCCCGAGCGCCGCCAGGTTCGAAGTATAACCCGAGTTGAACAGCAGCGCCGCCGCCTTGCCATGAAGATCGGCCAGCTCCTGTTCCAGCAGCACATGATAATGATTGGTGCCCGAGATATTGCGGGTACCGCCGGCTCCGGCGCCGCAACGCTCCAGAGCTTCATGCATCGCGGCAAGCACCGCCGGATGCTGGCCCATGCCTAGATAATCATTAGAGCACCAGACCACCACCTCTTGTGCACCGTTCGGACCGTGAAAAACGGCCCGGGGAAAGCGGCCGGCTTGGCGTTCAAGATCGGCAAAGACCCGGTAGCGGCCCTCATTTTTCAGGCCCGCGATACGGTCGCAAAAAAACTGCTCGTAATTCATGGCGGCGTTCATGGTGGCAAACCCGTCCCCTCGATCCGGCGAACCGCGAGACTAGCACAGCCATGGCGGGCGGGCCAAGGCAGGGTTTGTCCGGGCAAGCCCTGTCAACTTCACGAGACATCGCCGTCGGGGTGAATGCCTGATAGCGATCGAAGACAGCGCTCTGCTCTTAAAGAACACGGCGTGTTGCCTTGGCAACCCGATTGCGCTATTCCATGCTCAAACAAACGGAGCGCTTTTCATGCCGCCGGCAGCTCGCCTTACCGATATGCATACTTGTCCGATGGTAACCGGAACCGTGCCTCATGTCGGCGGACCGATTGTCAGCCCGTGTGTGCCGACGGTAATGATCAACTTTCTACCGGCCTCGGTGGTCGGGGACCAATGTGTGTGCGCCGGTCCGCCCGACGTCATCGTCAAAGGCTCGACCACCGTAGTCATCGGCGGCCGTCAAGCCGCCCGCATCGGTGACCAAACCGTCCACGGCGGCGTTATCACCACCGGCTCCCCGACCGTAATTGTCGGAGGGTGAGGGGGGCGTCTATTTCACTGAGCTTGAACAGTTTTCATGTATCCAACTCACCAATTGTATGCTCTCGCTATCATATAATGGCGCCAGAGGAAGGTTTGCTGCACCCAACATGGACTCGTATGTTTTCATAGCCCATTTACAGTCAAATTTGACACTTTCATCATCAAGCCAAGAATGGGACGACAGCATTTCTGACAACGCAACATAATAATTACGGCGGGATTCCATGATATTCGGGTTTAGGCTAAACCTATGATTATCCCTATCCCGATCGATCATGATCCCGGAAGGAGAGCTAATCTCACTCCAGCTCAGTATAGATGCTGGATATAAAATTGAGCAGACAATATGAGGCCAGCATGGAACACGGCTCGGGGCTATTATATTTGTTGATTCATCTGTCACATTTTTACCAAATAAAACGCTAACTAAAATGTTCCTTCTAGACCACTGAGGAATAGGCAATGTCTCATACCATTCATCAATAATGTGCTTGCGATAATATGAGCTTCTTCTCATACCCTTCACCGCCTCTGCAACCCATACATTATTCACCGCTCACCTCACCTATAATCATGAGTGGACATCATATTATTCAATACTTAATCCGATGGCCAGATAGGCTTACTCGTCACATTCATAGAACCCGCTCCGCTTTCCAGCGCGTCCTTTAGGGCATCAGATGTTATATAGTATTGCTTTCCTACACCAGTGTCGTTGATATAGACACCCTCCATTTTTCCATCGTCATCATACTTCCCATGCGTAACAACCACAGCATGCCGCCCCGCCTGACTTATTCCGAGGCCGCTCCAAAGAACACTGACATCCGTAGAAATAATAACCCCTTTTCTTTCTCTCAAAGCCTGATCAACAGCGCCAACAGAAGCGTCTTCTATAATTGAGTCTACGCCATACTGGCTTAAAATACACTGCCTATTTTCAGCATTTGAACCACCAGAATCTATTGGATGATTATCAGCCTTATCAACAGAGCAAGAATTTATTGCTTTGTTGAGAAACTCAAGCTCATTATCAACTAGGCAAATTATGTTTGCTTGTTCAATGATTTGACGCGCAGATTGGATACCACAGTTCTGATATGATTGCTTTCCAGGGAAAATGGCTTCTGCCGCACTTTTCCAAGCTTTTCCAACGACTGGATATAATGAACACGTTGATACTGTTTTACCAACGCAATTACCAGGTTCTGACGTGTCTAACTCGCCACCATTTGTTAAGTAAGCATCCATCCACATTTCGCGTAGCGAGGCATCTTTTGTACTCAGTGTAAGCCCCCTTCCTCCTGTCAAAGAGTAAATTGACTGATTAGCCGCTTTAACGGCAGCCTTATTTAAAGGACGCTTCGCCATTCTCATAAGTATTATCCTTTGTCTGAAAATAACAAATACTGACTAATCATGTAAATTTTTTTGCCGCCGCTCAACTCATTATTTCTAAGAATTTGCTCTATATCTTGACAGCCAGGCCCTTTTTCAAAGGGCGCGCCAATCATTACATCAAATTCAACATAACGAATAATATCATTTTCGGCATTTATATTATATGACATTGCTCTGTTGATTGAACCACTGACAATATTATTAACGTCTCGTCCTTCTATATAGAAAGCAAAGTTGTGAAATATATGGTTACAGACACGCTTAGAAAATAAGCGAATATCTGCCTCCCGAAGCAAGTTAATTTGGTTAATAGTTATGGTAATCATCAAGCACCTTCTCTATAATGATGCCATTTACATAATTTTTTGTTTCATGCTTGTCGCCATCCCACTCGACCCCGTAAACTCTGTCACACCGGTTCCCCGGTCTTCGTCTTCCAGAACATATTTTTCGATGACACCGAACAATTGCTGCACTTGGTCGGGGGTGGCGATTGGAAGGAAGTTTCGTAACACGCGGGGATCGTAAAACCGGAATAACAGAGACTTTCCAGCTTCGGTGCTGACGATGGTAAACTTACGGAAGTGGCGGCGAACCTCGTCAAACAGTTCAGGGGAACGAGCCAGAATGCCCCAACTGTTGCCCCAGCTGTTTTCCAGAAGCCATGCGGTAAATGGCGCCTCGCGGTCGAGTTGGACCAGATAGGGCGCCACCTCTGATAGTTCCTGTGCCAAATCCCCTTGATAAAGACAGCGGATCGGTACCTCGCCCTCATGATCATAGAGCGCGCGATAGATCGCCGGGTCGCGAGCGGCATCAAGGACAGCGTAGAGAAAAGACGGCGCTTCCGGGTTAAACGGCTCCGGATACAAGACCTGAAACAATCGGCGCACGGCATCCGGCGCAAGAGCGGGGGTCACCATCGTAGTCAGACTCCTTTAATGGCTTTGGCCGCTGCGGCCTCGACGCACTTTTCGCAGAATGGCGTGCCGTTTTGTGCGGCCATACGCATGACATGAGCTTGAACAGTCTGTTCTTTCATCTTGCCGGGCGCAGGCATGCGCTTGGGCTCGGGCGGCTCGGCCTTTTCACCCGGCTTGGCATCGTCAGCAGCAATCGGTAAATCCGGCGGTTGTGGATGTGCACTCAGCGGCGACGCGGCGCCACCACTGTTGATCAGCACCATCGAGCCGTTAATCATCACCCCGGACGGCCCGATCGTAATAAAGTTGCCGCCCGCCTTTAATGAAATCATCATTCCGGCTTCAAAGACAATATTCTGTCCTGATTTGTGAATGAAGTTCATGCCGACATCTTCATGAACCTCCATCCCGACTTTCAGTGAGAGCGCGCCGCCGATTTTCTGATTATGATCCCCTTTAATAGTCGAATGCGTGTCACCCTCGACCTGATCCAGACGATTCTTTTTAATAATCAAATGACGGTTGGCACCGACCCATTCGCGGCGATTCGCCTTGACCCGGACATCGATATCGCGCTCGGCATGAATAAAAACCTGTTCTTTGCCTTTTTTGTCTTCGAAACGCACCTCGTTAAACCCGCCGCCGCCCGGCGTGGATCGAGTCTTAAAAGCTGACTTGGTCTTTTCGGAGGGCAAAGTATAAGGTGGCATGGTGTCGGCATTATTGACAAAACCCGTGACCAACGGCCGATCTGGATTACCCTCCAGAAAGTCGACAATCACCTCCATGCCGACACGCGGCAGCACCTGCGCGCCCCACTGACGCCCGGCCCAACTCTGTGATGTACGAATCCAGCATGAGCTTTTATCATCATACTTGCCGCGCCGGTCCCAATGAAACTGAACCTTGACCCGTCCATACTTATCGGTATGAATTTCTTCACCGGACGGCCCGACCACCATTGCGGTCTGAGAGCCATGCACCAGTGGCTGCGGGGTAATTCGTGCCGGCCGAAATGGCGCCGTAGCGGGAATACAGGTGAAGTGATTGCGATAATAAGACGAACCGCCGGCCCCGGAAAGATAGGTCGCCGCCGCCGCATCGTGCTCTAATGCAATAATCGCATAGGCCTTGTTGGCCTCGCTTGGGCAATCATGCTTAGATAGCGTAAATTTCCCTCCGGCATAGAGGGTTCGACAGTCGCTATCGGCCTGAACCGTATCGTACACGGCTTCCTGTTCTTCGATCCGAATTTTGGATAAAGCTTCACCCTCCGGCTTTTTCCGGTAAATTCCCGGATAATCATAGAGTTCAAAATTCTCTACTCCGGGCAGCTTAACCATGGTCCGGGCCTGAGTTGTCAAGTCCAGGCGTGGAGTCTCGAAATTATACTCACCATGAGCCCATGCACCGGTATGAAACTGATAGCGGTGCTCCCAACTTGAAATATGGTGTTCAAGAATATCGGCTGCGCTGTATTTAATTTTACTCTCGGGACATGCTCGAAAAACAGCCTGTCGGTCGGCTAGAACAAGGGTGTGTTTCCCATTGTCATGCGTGAAGAAATAAAAGATGCCTTCCTCTTCCAGCAAGCGGCTGACAAAAGCAAAATCGGTTTCGCGATACTGAACGCAGTATTCACGCTGACTATATTTGCCGCTGAGACCGCCGGTCTCGTAGGCATCAAAGCCTAGATCGCTGAAGATTTCTTTCACAATCTCGGGAACGGTCTTGTTCTGAAAGATACGGCAATCGCTGGTCCGGGTCAGAAACCACAGCCAGGGCACCACCTCCAGTCGATATTGGCGGAATTCCCGAGCGACCGCCGGCCCCCCGATCAAACGCTGAATCACCCCGTTGAAGTAACGTCGCTCGTCATTATCGGTCCGCAAAGTCGCGGTCATGCGTTTGCCGACAAGTTCCTCCGGTTTCAAGTCATCTCGACGCGATAATACGGTAAACTCATAGTCAAATAATGTCGAAATTGCCTCGCGACCATGAAATGCCTCTAACAGCAAGGCATCACGACCCAGCGGCGTTTCAATGGTTAGCAGCCGGTCGGCCTGGATATAGGCTTCACTCATGACAAGGCCGGTTCCGTGTCGTCAAACCGGAATCCGGGCGCAAAGTCCCAGCCGCGTTGCTCCCACCGGCCATCAACCAGGGCGGTAAAGGCATTGGCGCCGGGCAACCCGCGATGTGCGGTCAAAGCGGGGGGAATGACATCGGACCCGACGCTCCACCATAGACTGTAGGAGGTAACGGAACGAGCGACGGCTTGATCGAACAGGCCGGCAAAAACCCGCGCCGGATCACCCTGTGCGTCCGAGGCCCATTGCCAGCCGTTGGCTTGCCCGCTTATGCTCATCCATGCGGTTTCGCTGGGTTTGGCCATGGGTATGACTGCGGGAAATTCCAGAACCAGTGCTTCAACCCTGCGTTCAAAGTCTTCAAACAAGAAACCGGCTTCGAGGCTGGACAGCGCCAGCACTTCAGCGGCCCGATACCACTCGGCCAGCGCAACCGCGATCACGGCGGGAGCGGTGTCGGCGGGCAACAACGCCATGATTGTCAGGGGAAAATGGCGGCCGACCCGATCGAGGTTCGGCACCATCACCCCCGCGACCGCACCCGCACCGCACAAACCCCCGGAAAGAGCGAAGCGCCAAACCGGCTGATTAAGATAACAGCCCAGCCAGTCCTCTCCGATCAATTCGCGGCTACGAACAAGGCCGTCCTCGACCCAGCCGAGCCATGTCTCGGTGACGACGCGCGGGAGGTTGGCGGTCACGAAATCGCGCCGAGCCGGAAGCTTGCCGAAATAGCCGGTGCGCACCCTGCCCGGCTCGGGATCGGTCAGAACGACGCCGGGCACTGGAACTCCTTCAGTTCGCTAAGCAGAGAAAAGGGATTGATCACGCTGCCGGTCCGCATTTCCAGCACGACCCGTTGCGCAGTCGGCCCGCTCCCGGCTGATACGGGGACCGCAATGCGGTCGGCGGTGCGCTGCATTCGCCCGGTCACCAGCCGGTACCATGCCCATGGCCCGTTCTGGCCGAACCGAATCGGCGGAACCGCCGCTACGGGCGGCACAGGCGCCGCCGGCTGCGGTACGGCGGAGAGCAGCTGAACGGGAAGACCCGGCACCGCCGGAGCCGGTACCGCCGGAGCCGGAATCGGGGTGAAGCTTATCCAAGCCTGACGCGGGCCGGATGGATTGGGCCACCCCATCTGGGTCGCCTGATTGCCGTCACGTTGAAAAGTAAACAACTGCCCGTCAACATCGACCGCGACCTCTTTGGTAGACGGGCCGAAACCGCTCGCCCGCAGATCGAACCGCACGAACGCGACCCGACCGCCTTCCGGAAAGAAACCGTCTTGAATGTTGCGAGCATGCTCGAAGGCGACCAGCACTGCGGGAGAAATGGTCAGCGCCGTGTTATCGACCGACTGCCAGCGCCAAGGCCGCGCGGCGGTATTAACGTAGCGGGCCAACCGGTTCTTGAAAAAAGCATCGAACAGCCCTCCCGGTGCAAACAAATGCGCGAAATCATCCATCGCCATGTCGGGTGCTCCGGTCCCGGCAAAGGGATAGCGGCCTTCCAACGAGCGCTTGCACCAGGGCAGCACGTCAGCCTTCCAGGCTGTATCAAGCTGCGCCCGCAAACTGACCGCCCCGGCGGCGGCGGAACTCCGGGTAATCGCCTGAATCCAGTCCTGCACCGGCGATGGCAGCACGCTGGCGCTTGCCGTTACCTGTCGCAGCGCGATCCCGGCATCCGCGGTTGGATCGACGGAGCCGGACGCGACCCCGTGTTCGGCATTCGCCGCCGCGGTCAGCGGCCCGATCGCGGATTTAAGAGCGTCGAGCACCGCGGCCAGGTCCGAGGACATGGCGCCGGCGTCCTTGGTCAGCGCATTGATTGCCTGAAACTTCCCATTGAAGTCCCGCAGCGGCGGACCGAGCCAGGGAGCGACGGCATCGGTGACCGCGCCGGGCAGCGCGGCTCCACCGGGCACCGGCGGGCTCAGCACGGTCTCGGCCCGCACCGCTTCCAGCAATTTCAGCAGCAACGATGATGTACCGGACAGCCGCCTTACGATATTGGCCGATTGAGTCCACCCTTCGGGGGTCTTGACCGAAAGGTTATTGAGCAGACCGTTCCACGTCTCGGCGTAGTCGGTGAGATAAAGTTGAAGTATGGCCTGATCGAGATGATCATAAATCGGATCCTTCGGCCCCAGTCCGGCGACCCAGCTTTCATCGGGGATCAGCTTTGCCTGCGCCCCGATCATCGGCAAGACCGCCCTGAAGCCGGTGACCGTGAAGCGGCCGGGAATGCCGTCGGTCAAACGCTTGTCTCCCGCCCGGGCAAAGACCGCCCCGAGATTGGCATCGACATGATCGGTCAGCCGCCATTCCGGAATGTTTTTGATCGGCGCCGCTTCGGAAATCGTGCGCAGGCCCATGGCGGCCGGCGCCTCACGCGATAACTCCCGCCGCGCCGCGATAATCAGCGGCTCCGCGGCCAGCTTTTCCGCGGCGATCAGCGGATCGGCATGTTCCGCCAGCAAGGCGTCGAGATGCTCCGCCATTTGGAGACGCTCGGTCTTAAGCGCGTCGCCGGGAAACACGGACTCCAGGGTCGGCCGGAACCGATCCGCAACGAAGGCGTTATTAACCGGACCCTGGCCATCGAGAATGAGGAACGCCTTTAGAGCATCGCGCAACGCATCGGGATGCCGGGGGTCGGGCCGGGCCAGACCGTCCTGCATCCGATTGCCGAAATGAACCAGCAACCGCGGCAAGAGCACTTGAACCAGGGCGTGCCGGTATGCCTGGGTTCCGGCCGAACCAAGTTCTTTACCCTGGTAAAGCCCCAAACCCATGGCCTCGGCCTTGCCCTCTTTCTGCTTATCAACCCCGGCGGGCAAGCCGCGCAATTGGTTGAGCAGCGGCAGAATGCCCTTGAAATCCTCGTCGGTGATCTTGGAGCCCGTAAACGGCTGAACCGCGAGAGCGTAACTTGCGGCTTCGGCCGACAAAGCGCCGATCAGGCGCTCATTGCTGAAATAGCCGGCTGTCCATAGCCCGGTGCCGGCCAATACGGACAAGGCGAGCCCGGCATAAGCGCCACGGCGCAGCCACAATTGACGACGTTCGGTCTCGGCGTTGATTCCGGCCATGCTGGCTTCACCGAACACGACTTCACGCAGCAGACGAGTCAAAAAATAGCTGCGGCTGGACCCGCCGAACGGCGACGTAACCGGCCGGTTGAGACCGAATGCCGCCGCCATCGCCCCCAACAGGCGATCAATCGGCGTGCCTTCCTGGGTTCCGCTGGTGAAATAGACGCCACGCAACAACGGCCGGGTTTCAAAGCGGCTAGGCTGGAAGATGTCGGTCAAGAACCGGGAGGCAACCTCTTTCACCGAGGAAAACTGACCGGGAAAACCGAAAATCAGGGCGCGGCGCTGAACATCCCGCTCCTGATGAACCCGATCAAGCAAGCGATCGTTCAACCGTCCGACCACGCCGTCGAATTCGGCCGGAAATTCAGCCACCGCGCCCTCGGGCCGGCTTTCGTCATCAAGGGCAAAGGTCATACCCAGCACCTGTTCGCGCTCTTCGCGTCCCAAATCTTCGAAGAACTCGACAAAGCCGGCAATCATGTCAGTCTTGGTAAACAGGACATAAACCGGAAAGCGAATGCCCAAATGCTCGTGCAATTCTCGTAGCCGTGTCTTGATCGCCACGGCATGAGCATTGCGTTCGTCGGTACTGAGATTAACCAGATCGGTCAAGCTGATCGCAATCAGCACACCATTGATCGGCTGGCGCGGGCGATGAGACTTCAACAGGTCGAGAAAGCCGAGCCAGGCCGCACTATCGACGGACTCCCGGCTGTCCCGGGTCGTGTAGCGGCCGGCGGTGTCGACCAGTACGGCTTCATCGGTAAACCACCAATCGCAATTACGGGTGCCGCTGACACCCTTGACCGGACCGCGACCCAAGCGGTCGGCCAGCGGAAACTGAAGCCCGGAATTACGCAGGGCGGTCGTCTTGCCCGAACCCGGCGGTCCGACGATCAAATACCAGGGCAGGCTATACAAGGAATCGCCTTTACCGCCCTTGGCGGTACCGCCGACTTTCTTAAGCAGGATCAACGCCTCGTGCAGCTTTTCTCCCAGCGCCTGCACTTCCTCGGCACCGGCGGCGGCGCTGTCGTCAACCACATTTTCTCCGGCCAACGCCGAAATCATCGAGGATTCGGCCTTGGCCTCCCGACGAAGACTCCAATAATTACCAAAGGCCCACAGCAGCAAAATAAGGACACTGCCGACACTGGCCGCGCCGATACTGTCAAGACCGACCAGCGGCCCCAACAACCACAGCAAAGCAATCAGCCCGAGCGCGCCCGTCAGGGAAACCAAAAGGCGAATCATCGCGGATTTCGATAGTTTCATCATGACCCCGACCTCTCGGTCTTCACCAACAACAGCTCGATCCGCCGATTCTTGCTTCGTCCTTCCGGGGTATCGTTGGTCCCGATCGGAATCTGATCGCCTTTACCTTCGGTCCGCATGCGATCCGTTGCCGAAACATGCCGGCCGATAATTTTGCGCACCGCTTCGGCGCGGGCGACCGACAGGTCGAAATTCGAGGGAAACCGGATATTTCGCCGAATCGGAACATTGTCGGTATGACCGGTAATTCGTATTTCACCGGGCTCATTCCGAAGTGCCTTGGCGATCCGCTCCAATGTTGAGCCGTAGGGATCCTTGACCGCATCACTGCCGCTGTCGAACATGCCATCGCCAACCAACCGCACCGTCATCACCTGCCGGGTTTCGGAGACATCAACCAAACCTTCGTCGATTTCGCGCTTAAGGACACGGTGCATCTCGGTCGCAATCGGGCTGGGGCCAAGCACGACCGTCACCGTGTTGGCCACGGGTGCCGGCGGCGGTTCGGGATCGCTCGGCTTCGGTGCTGGCGGCGCTGCCAGCGCTAACGAGACCAGCCCCTTCGGCGGCAAATCAATCAAGGCGTGAGCGGCGATTTTGGCATCGCTATGCAAGGCAAAGTTAAAGCCCAGATAAAGCGTGGTCAGAAACGCCGCCGCCACAACCCCCGGCACCCACAATGGAATAACGGAGGCCAGCGTACGGTGCACCGCCTTGATGCCACGCCAGTGAGGCGATAATTCGCGCTCGTAGTCGCCGCGCACCTCACGGATGGTGGCATAGACGCCGTCCCGGATGCGGGCATGGTCGGAACGCCCGCGATCGAGCACCCGATACCGGCCTTCAAATCCCAGCGACAAGCAGTAATACATCAATTCAAGCACCGGACCGAACCGGCCGGGATTTTGTTGCAGCTGCTTCAGCCAATCAAAAAACTGATCGCCGCCGACAACATTGCCGTGAAAGGTACTGGCAATGCTTTGCTTGGCCCAACCGCTGGACTGCCCCCAAGGGGTCCGCTGCACCATTTCGTCGATGAAGGTGCACAGCGCGTAATGCCCGACCCCGAGCACCTTGTCCTCGACCCCGGCCGCCTTGCCCTGCTTTTCAAAACCGCGCATCGCTTCGATGATCCGGTCGCGCAGAGCGCCGACATCGGGTTGCTCAACCATGGTCTGAATCCGGGTCGCCAACGCCAACAATGGTGCCGCCGGGGCCAGCAGCGGGCTTTTGGCGCTAACGCTCCAAAGCGGCAGATCGACCGGTCCGGCGGCCGGTTTGCTTGCAGAGGTCGGCGCCGGCTGAGAAGAAGGCCGAGTGCGCCCCCGGCCGCCCGGAGTCGGCATTGCAAACGTTGTTGAGTCGTCATCGCCGAACATCTCTCGATCACTCATCATTGACGACTACTCCCTGATCGCCCAGCATTCTATTTCGACATTTGGAAAATCTCCGGCGACGTGAATAACCAGCCCGGCAGATTTGTTGAGTTGCGCCCAATACTCGCTGGTACGATCCAGTTCAAAGTAAGTGGTATCGGCTTTATATGGAATTTGACGCGGCGCCACTTGCAGCGGGGTCACGGGGATACCGCTCAACGCACTGGAAACCAGTTCCCGGATACTTTCAGCCGAGCCGATTTTGATTTGATGGGGTAACAGGCGACGTAATTGCTCCGGCGGCATCTGCGCCTTGACCGCCAGCACGAATGTCGCTCCGGTCAACAGGGTACGATCCTGAATCACCCCGGCCCGGAAGCCCCGGCCCCGATCCTGAAGCGGAATACGCACCGCGTTCTGTCCGAGCATCACGCTCAGATACTCCCGCAGTTCCTTCATCACCGGGGCGAAAGTCCGCTGCAAGTCATCGTGCCGGTAGGGCGGAAACAGCGACGGCCGCCGGGTCTTGGTATTGGTAAAGGTCGCCAACTCCCCCGCCGCGGAAATCGCCAAGGCGAAGAAATCCTCGGGGTGCATATCGGCCAGCGCGGCATGGTGAGCAAAAAGCGGGGCATAGCGATTGACCAACGCCAGCAACATGAAATCGGCGATTTCGCCGCCGGCCTTGCCCGACGTCGCGG
>SESF01006976.1_pt1 | contig 15847 bp, 15 predicted proteins | sample 3171521 | NCBI WGS metagenome assembly SESF01 (sample SAMN10866945, study PRJNA518727) | freshwater metagenome | biome: subpolar coniferous forest; feature: holomictic lake; material: water; isolation source: holomictic Lake 227, 6 m and 8 m depth | place: Canada: near Kenora, Ontario | collected...
AATCCAACGTAACCGCGATCAGATTGCAGAGAACAGGATGCACATTGCCATCTTGGAAGAAAAAGTTCCTGTAAACGCAAAAATCAAAACTGTAACTGGAAAGGATTGATATGGATTGGCTTAAACAAATTGCACCCACGATTGCCACAGCTTTTGGTGGCCCTTTAGCTGGCATGGCTGTCTCTGCCGTTTCTAAAGCACTGGGCATCCCGGCAGAGGAAGTGCAGAACGTAATTTCTAGCGGCAAGCTGGACGCTACCCAAGTAGCCGCCATCCAGATGGCTGAACTGGAACTCAAAAAACAAGCCCAAGCCATGAACTTGGACTTTGCCAAGCTGAACGTAGAAGACCGCAAATCTGCCCGAGATATGCAGATTGCTACCAAGTCATTTATCCCGTCTGCTTTGGCTATAGGGGTAACCCTAGGTTTCTTTGGCATCCTTGGTGGGTTGATGTACGGCAAGATCGAACACGCCCCTCAGATCGACATAATGCTCGGTTCTCTCGGAACTGCTTGGACGGGCATCATCGCCTTTTATTTTGGCTCCAGCGCCGGCAGCCAAGCCAAGGATCAGCTCCTACACCAAAGTGAGCCAACAAAATGACACCCAATTTCACATTGGCAGAACTGACCACCACCGACCATCGGGAGTATAAGAATGAGCCTAATCCTAGTGAAATTGCAAATCTCCAGCGCTTGGCTGAACTGCTGGAGCAAGTTAAAGTCGCTTTGGGAGGCAAGCCAGTCATGGTTAACAGCGCGTTTAGGAGTAAACAAGTAAATGACGCAGTGGGCTCTAAAGACACTAGCCAGCATCGGATCGGCTGCGCTGCTGATATTCGTGTACCCGGCATGGCCCCCGACGCTGTAGTCAAGGCGGTTATTGCGGCTAAATTACCCTTTGACCAGCTAATCCGCGAGTTTGATCGCTGGACGCACATCTCGGTGGTAAACGACCCCAAGGGAAAACCTCGGGGCCAAGTCCTCATCATAGACAACCAAGGGACCCGCCCTTACAATCAAGGGTAACGAGGACTGAAAATGACGACGCCATCCTATGTTCTGACTTACGATAGCCTTACGAGCACGGTGCTTCAGTACCTTGAGCGTAGCGATCCCGCCGTCGTCGCTTTTATCCCGGTGGCCATTACCTTGGCCGAGTTTGAGATTGCCCAAGACATTAAGACACTGGGCCAGATGGCCGTGGTGGACTCCACCATGAACATCAACAACCCGGTGATCGCCAAGCCTGCGCGCTGGCGCAAAACGGTTTCCATGACCTTGGTGGACGCCACCGGCGCCAAAACACCCATGTACTTGCGCAAGTTGGAGTACCTGTCCAGCTACTGGCCCGATGTCACCGCAACCGGTACGCCACTGTACTACTCTGACTACGACTACGACCACTGGTTCATCGCGCCCACACCCAGCGCCGCGTTCTCATTTGAGGCGCTGTGCTACACCCGCTTGGAGCCGCTGTCCTCAGCCAACCAAACCAACTGGCTTACCCAAAACGCGCCCAACGCGATGCTCTACGGCACGCTCAAGCAGACCGCGCCTTTTGTTAAGGACGACCCCCGCTTGACCGTCTGGTCAGGGCTATTTGACGGCGCCATGGCCGCGCTCAAGGCTGAGGATCAACTCCGCATAGGCGACCGCCAAGCAATTGCTCAGGACTCTTAATTATGACCACCTACACGAACCCGTTTACCGGCCAGACTATCAGTCCTTCGTCGGTCAGCTACGAGTCCATCACGATATCAGCCGACACGGCGCTTGAATGGCCAATAAACGGCAACCTTAACACCCCGGCCAGTAGCATCATTGATGTCACGGCCACCGCGCCGGGCTTTAAGTTGCTCCTACCGCCTGCAACGCAGGTATCGACGGGTCAGACCGTGCTGGTGCGCAATATTGGCCTCTTGGCCAACACCTTCACGGTAACGGACTCCACTGGCGCCACCATCGTGTCGGTGTCCTCGGGCGTTGCGCAGTTTATTTTCCTAACCAACAACACTACCACCGGTGGCGTCTGGTCCTCTGTGGTACTTGGCGCGGGCACATCGTCTGCCAACGCCGCCGATCTAGCGGGCGCCGGACTTACGCCGATTAACACCACGCTTAATCAGGCTTACACCACGACAAGTTACTTCAGCAACGCCACGCTGCCTTCCACGGTGCGAGCCCAGCTTGTTGTATGGTCCAGTGGGGTAGGCACGCTGACGCTGCCATTAGCCTCGGATGTAGGCGCAAACTGGTTCTGCATGATCCGCAATGGCGGCACGGGAATCTTGACGCTGACTCCTAGCGGGGTAAACACTATCGACGGGAACGCGAACCAGCAGCTCCAGCTCACCGAGTCGCTGGTGCTGGTCTCCGATGGCTCCAACTGGAACACTTTTGGTTATGGCCGCTCTAACGCCTTTGCGTACACCCAGCTATCGCTATCGGTAACCGGGGGCACAACGATACTGACCTCAGCGCAAGCGGCCAATACCATTCAGTATTACTCTGGCACACTGACCAGTAACCAAGTCATTCAGGTCCCGTCCACGGTTCAGTTTTATATCATCAGCAACTACACCACGGGCGCCTACACCTTTACGGTAAAAACAGCGGCGGCGGGCGCCCTTACGGTGACCATTGGCCAAAGCAGCACGTTGACAATCTATTGCGACGGAACCAATGTTTTTAATGCGTCCTCGGGCGCATCAGGCGGCGGCGGTTCCACCAGCTTTACCACAATTACGCTTGGCAACGGTTCCCCAAGCGTCCCGTCGCTTAAATTTGCAAGCGATTTAAATTCCGGTCTTTACCTGCCAAGTAGTGGGCAGGTCGGCATCGTTATCACTAACTCGCAGGCCGCGTACTTTGACTCTACCGGGCTTACCGTAAACGGTAAAGTAGCGGCCAGCGGCGTCGTATCAGGCACCTTGGGCACGTTTAGCGGCGCCGTGTCAGGCACCACAATATCAGGCACCATCGGCACATTCACCACTGGCATCACCGGGGGCACGTTTTAATGACTAAAAAAGTCATTTCGATGGAGGTCCCTCCGGGGATACAGCGCGACGGCACGGTGTTTGATTCGCCATGCTACGTAGACGGGCAATGGGTCCGTTTCCAACGTGGCCGTCCGCGTAAAATTGGTGGCTACAACGGTATTTTCTTAAACGCCACCGGCATATCTCGGGGCATGGCCATGACCGCCGTTAACGGTTTTAATTACGTGGTATCGGGCTACAACAACGGTTTGCAGCAATGGATAACCGGGCCAAGTGGTGGCGTGGGATCGGGCCCCTATAACTACACCTTGTCCAACTTTACAACCAGTGATGAAAACCTATGGCAATTTGATATTGCTTATGACTCCACCGGCAACAACACGAACAACTTGGCGGCACACCCCGGCCAGAACCTGTCATACATTACCTCAACCGCTAACACACCCGTGCTGTACGGGACGTTCCCCGGCAGCTTTGGTTACCTGACTGGTGTGGCTATCACGGGTACGGCAGGGCAGTTTTCCTGCACGGCATCTAGCGTTGTGTTGACCGTAAATCAACAATTGACAATAAGCGGCACGTTTGGCGGCACTGGTAGCATCACCGGTTACCTAGACCCAAAAACGTATTTTATTATCGCCACTAATGGCTCCACGACCTTTACTCTGTCGGCAACCCTTGGTGGAACGGCGCTAACCACAACTGCGGGCACGCCCACCGGTTTGACCTACACAACCGGACTTTCAATGACCAAGGTCGGGGTCTTTACGGCAACTGGTAGCACCACAAGTGGAAGCAACGTATTTCTTTTAAGTAGCAATAACGTGCGCGTAGGCGCTGGCCAAAGTATTTCGGGGACTAACATCCCATCTGGGACTACGGTAACCACTGTCAGCGCAAACGTATTAAACATCACTGCATCATGCGCGGGCACTACGTTAACCACTACGGGCAGTCCCGCATTGTTAGTCGGGATGACGGTAACCACCTTAGCTAATGGGACAACCGCAGGAGTTAGTTTAGGGACAATTGTTAGCGGGTCTGTTAACACGTGGGTCGTCACTATTGGCGGTACTTTTGCCTCACAAACCATGACGGCTTCGAGCAACGGTATTACGATAGTCGTTATGTCGGCTAACGCTACTGCCAGCGCGTCTGGGATTACAGCCGTTTTTGACAACAACATCGCCGTGTCTGGCGGCTGCGTGGTGATCCACCCGTATTTGTTCGTGTACGGCAACAATGGCCTGATCCAGAACTCCAGCGCGGGGGACTTTTCAAACTGGGTCTCCCCGGACGCAAACGCAAGCAACGTGGCCACCGGCAAGATCGTAAAGGGTCTACCTATTCGGGGCGGTTCCACGTCGCCTGCTGGCCTGTTCTGGGCCGTTGATGCCCTAATCCGGGTGAGCTTCCAGCCCTCATCCTCGGGCGGCATAAATTACTACTGGGCCTACGATCTTGTAAGCAGCCAGACCTCGATCATGTCCTCCAGCTCAGTTGTCGAATACGATGGCATTTTCTACTGGGCGGGCGTGGACCGCTTCCTTTCTTATAACGGCGTGGTTCAGGAAATCCCCAACAGCAACAACCAGAACTACTTCTTTGACAACATAAACATGGCCCAGCGCCAAAAGGTTTGGGTTACCAAGGTCTCGCGCTACGGTGAAATTTGGTGGTTTTACCCCAAGGGTGACGCCACCGAATGCACCGATGCGATCATTTACAACGTGCGCGACAAGACGTGGTACGACGCCGGCGAAGCCCCCGGTGCGCGCCGCTCTGCTGGTGTGTTCTCAGAGGTATTTCCCAAGCCTATCTGGGCGGGCAATGATGCCAACAGCGAGGGGGGCTACACAATGTGGCAGCACGAGACCGGCGTGGACAGCATCTACCTGACCAACGTGGATGCCGTGCAGAGTTACTTTGAGACCTTCAACATTGGCACGCTGGGCGGGCTGGTGGGTTCGGTCCAACAGCCGGGCGATAACCTGTGGACCCGCCTTGAGCGGATTGAGCCTGACTTTGTGCAGCAGGGCGACATGTCCGTGGTGGTCACGGGGCAAGGCTACGCCGATGATGCCGTAGTAAATTCTGACCCGTATGTGTTTTCACCGGGTACGCTCAAAATAGACATGCGCGAGCAGCGCCGCGAGATGCGGCTGCGCTTTGAGTCCAACACAGCTGGTGGTACGTACCAGACGGGCCGCGTGCTGCTATCTGTCACCACTGGTGATGTTCGCGGGACGGGTAACCCATGATCCCAATTACCCAAGCAAAGCAGGTCTACGACCCCAGAAATCTCACATGGGATGTTTGGTGTGCGCTCATGGCCGAGCTATTTGCCGCCAATCAACTGGGAACTGTGCCGGAAAAGATGTGGACTACATGGGCCGATGGGGTAGCGGGCATTGGCCGCTTTGCGGGCGTCCCCGATAGCCGCAACTTTGCGACGTGGCAGGACTGGGCATTTGCTTTTAACAACGCCTTGCGGAGATAGCTATGCGTGGTATCCATTATTTTGATGAAGGCGGCGGCGCAGGCGGCGACGGTGGCGCTACCACAGGCGCCAATACAGGCGATAGCGCTGCCTCTACTGGCGGGGATTACAACGCCACTTCGCAGCTCGCAACGGCGCTTACTGGCTCAACGAATTACGGTGCTTTGCCTAGCACCACTTCTTCAAAGCCGGGCGAAGGCCAGATGTCTTCGGATGCTGCGGCGGAGTTCGGGGCCCAGTTGTCGCCGGAGCAGATGAGCCGATTTGCGGATATTTTGGGTGTACCCGAAGGCTACAACTTCAATGATCCCGGGGTTAAAGAAGCGCTGTACGGGGGCCTGCTTACGGCAAAAAATGAAGCACCGGGGTTTTTAAAAACGATTGCAGAAACAGCGATAGCAAAGAGCCCTTTGGGCCTCGCATATAACGTAGCAAAAGCGGTAGGAAGTCTGGCATCGGGCGATGCAACCCCCGGCGGCATGATCACCAATTTGGCTATGTCCATGGCCGCGTCCAAGCTAGGCATTTCAACATCAACCTTATCCGCCGCACTTGCAGGCGATATGGGCGGCGTGGCCAAGTCCATGGCGTTAGGCGCAGTTAGTTCTCAAATCTCAAAACAAACGGGTCTTCCCTCGGCCATAACTAACTACGGGCTCAATGCTACTGGGGTAAATAACGCCATAGGCAACACCGTGCGCGACACGGTTAATAGCGCGCTGCCTAATACCTCTACTGGGTTCACAAAAAGCAATATTGCTGGTGCGATAGATCGCGGTATGGGCGCCATTCCGGCAGGACCCGGTAGCCTAAACTCGATGGATACTTTCAACCCATCGCAGGACACGCTCATGGGGACCCCGACGCCTACAGGGGCCACGCAAAGCCCTACGGTGCCGCTGTACGACACGTACAACGCGCCACTCCAAGCACCGGTCATCACCTCGCCTGCTGCTAATGCGCCGGTCCTATTAGGTGACCCTGCGGCTGTAGAGAGCGCAACCGCGCCCGCCGGGGGGTTAATTAAACTAGGCCGCGCTGGTGGTAGAGAAGGGATGTACATGGATGCGTTGGAGCAATTAGCGTCTGCGCCAAGCCAACACAAATTGGCGCTAAATCAAAGCATGACTTCAACAGATGCGGAGAAACTATTAAATATGCTTGACCAAAACACTTCTGTATTTGCAAAAGAGGGTGGCAGTATCCAGCACTTTGCTGGTGGTAGCCCCGGCGGCATATTTGGCAGCGGTTTAGATATCGCCAGCATGTACACCGACCCGGCTGAAAAAGACGCGATGACCACTCTCCAAAAAATGAGCCAAGATGATATTGAGGCGCCTGAAGGGATGAAAACCATGGGCGGACTACTGCCCATCGGCCAAAGCGGTACGCCCGCCTCGCAGCGCGCTATACGGCACATGGACGTAATACCCCAACTGGCGGCGCTTTTGCAGGCCCGTGGCATGCACCTGCCCATGCGCATGGCCGAAGGCGGCACGTCAGACCACGAGCACCCGCACTTTGATGGCACCCCGCTGTTTCGCACTGGGGGCCTTGAAAGCCTTGGTGGAAAGTACGTGGAAGGTAAAGGTGACGGGACCAGCGACGATATCGCGGCCATGCTGGCCAACGGTGAGTACGTTTTCTCTGCCGACGTGGTGTCGGCGCTGGGCAATGGCTCCAACAAGGCCGGGGCCAAGGAGTTGGACCAGATGGTGCAGGCTATCCGGGCTCGGGCGCGTTCTGCCCCGCCGGATAAATTGCCCCCGGATGCCAAGCCCCCGTTAGAATACCTCAAGTCCTCAAAGGGGAAAACACATGGGTGATATAGGTCAATCATACGCAACAACGACCACCACGGCGCCGGAATACTACACAAATTACCTCAGTAATTTAGCGCAGTCTGGTCAAGCTGCAGGCGCGGCCACAAATCTGGCTGCGTGGGACCCTAATGCCTTGCAGAACAAGGCCTTTGCCAATGTCAATGCTAACGTGGGCAACTACCAGCCCGGTTTAACACAGGCAAATAAATATTTAGCAACAGGCGCCGGAGTGGACATTACCGGGGCGGCTAACCCGTACTTGGAAGCTGGCTCTTCAAGCTCCGCTAATCTGGTGGGCGGCTACATGAATCCGTACACCACTAATGTGGTGGACCAGATCAGGACAGCTAATCAACAAAATATTGCGCAGAATTTATCGCCGGGCATCACTGCTGGCGCGGTGGGCTCTGGCCAATTTGGCTCGCAACGCGGCGCCAATGCGTTGGCGCTGGGTATCTCTAACGCCAACCTTGGCGCGCTAGGCGAGCAATCAAAGGCTTTGCAATCGGGCTACGCGCAAGCCTTGGCAGCGGCTCAAGCCCAACGCACTGCTCAACTTGAGGCGGGTAAGACAGCGGGTAACGTGGCCAATATGCAGGCCCAAAACCTGCAAAATGCTGGCACGCAGCAAATGAACTTTGCCAATCAAGTACAAAGCCAAGGTTTGGCCGACGTAAATGCTTTGGCCAATTTAGGCGCGCAGCAACAGACCATTGCCCAAAACCGGCAGCTTGCGCCGCTTGAGGTGCTGCAAAAACAATCCGCCATTATGAGCGGGCAGCAGATACCTACGACGACCACAAAAACCGTTACGCCATCGACTCTTTCAACCATCGCGGGCCTTACCAGCATGGGAGCTGGGCTTAAAAAGGAAGGCCTTTTTGATTGGCTTAAAGGCGCGCTACCTACGTCCTCGGGCGGGGGTGAGGCAACGCCCTACACCGGGTATGGGAACACAGGCGGTATCTTTAATGTTAGCGGCCAACCGGGCGGCTCTGTGAACTACAGGCCCCAAGTTATTGCGGATGGAAACGGCAACTACATAGACACCGCGACGAATAAGTATGTAAACCGGGACGGCACCCCTATAGACGTATACGGCGAACAAAACGGTGGCGGTCATTGGGACGAAGACGGCAACTGGGTTCCAGATTAACAAGGACTAGATCATGGCAGGACCACAAACAATGGGCGGGCTACCTATCGCCGACATCACCAAGATCAACCAATACGGCATGCCAAGCGATATGCAAAAAGAATTGCTTGATGCTAATGACGCAGGCCTAGCCGCGCTTCAGCAGCGTTACGCAGAGCCAAATTGGTTCAACGTAGCTGCGGGTTTCTTTAAGCCTCAATTGGGTGGTTTTAGCGCGTCTTTGGGTAGTGCGTCACAAGCATTGGGTGAGAACTTGGAAAACCGACGCGCCAATGAATTGCCTATAGCCCAAATGCGGGCGCAAAACGTTATCATGCGAAACCAATTTGGATTAAACCAAAAAGCCGCAGATATGGTGAAGGCGCATGAGACTGAGGGAGCACCGCTGCACCAACTGCCTGACTTGGTTGCAAAACTAACGCAATTGGGATCGCCTTTGGCGGCTGGCCCAAAAGCGCGATTAGACGAAGCACGCAAGAGCCAAGACACCATGGTGCAACGAGCCCAACTTGTCCGTGCTCAAAACGAACAAGAAATGGCCAAGATAAATTCTGATTTGGTTAACAAGGTTATAACCATCGCGGAAGCCGGTAAGAGGCGTGCGGCGCTACCGCCAGTGCCGGATGTACCCGACCTGTTTGCCGTGCCAAAGCCCAGTGCTGGAGGCGAGACTACGTTACCTGCTGCTGCTGACGCCGCGCCACCCAAGCCGCCCGAGCTTTTAGACCGCAATGCGTCAGCTTATTCCGGTACGGATACTACGCCGCCCCCGCCCGCTGCCGCAGCGGTGGCTACGGACGCCGCAACCCCGGTTAAAAAGACACTTATTAAACCTGTGTTAGACCTCGGCGCCGAAACAAACAAAACCGAAGCAAATATCCGCGCTAGAGCCGAAACTGCGACGATGTACGCTAAAGAGGGCAACGAGGTGTATGGCTACCTGCGTAGCACTGCTGGCCCTGAAGCGTACAACAGCACCGTGGCGCCCATACAAAATGCTTTGGGGCTTTTGGGTTACGGGGTTGCTGACCCAGTTAAAAAAGCTGAGTTAGAAGGCAACGCCAAAAAAGTAATGAACGTACTTTCTGGCAATGCTTTTAATGCGTTGCTAAAGTCTATAAACACTGGTGTGGGTGGAAAAATAGGCGATTTGTACGCCCAAGTAAATTTACCTATTGAAGATTTTGTCAGAGCTAAATTCCCTTTAGACTTACAAGATTACGCCAAAGATTTAGCCCAGAATTTGGCGCAAGCATCACTTGCTCGCCAAAAATTAGGCGGGATAAGCCCAAGTGCCGCTCGTAATGCTGAACTGCATTTATACGGTGAAGCCTCTCCAACAATGGGCGCAACACCTTTGTCGGCCATGAAAAACTTGATGCATCTACACACGTCGTATGATCAGTTGCGCGACATGTACAACTTTGTAAATCAAGTTGATACGGGGGAACACCCAGATTATGAAGTTGACCCAGCCAATGATGTGACGCGCATATACGATATCCTACGTAGTAAAGGCTACACAAAAATAGCCGATGATTATGGTGAAAAACACCGGGGCATTGAAAAAGTTAGCCTTAAAAGGAAATAGCTATGGGCTTTGAAATTAACCCCGATGAGCTTGCGTCCAGTTATGGTGGAAAAACTGCGCCTTCAAAACCCGTTGCTGCGCGTGTAGTTCCTGCGGACCAAAAAGAAAAAAACCAAGGGACTTTGACAACGCTAGAAAAACAATTAGCTGAAACGCTTGCAAAAATAGAATCTGATACCGCTAAAGCAGCTAGCACAAAAGATTTAGATTTTCGCAAAGAATTAACGGACCGTATTGAACGCGCAAAAGAAGATATACCGGAGTTAAAACGCGAAATAGCGCGAGCTGGCGGTACACCAGCGCCCGCTGATGCCGCATCGGCGCCTGCTGCGTCAACGCCAGCAAGCGGCACTGCGCCGGGATTTGCCATAGACCCCAAGTTGCTCCAAGACAGTTACCCCGGCGGGGATAAAACAGAACCGTCTTTGTCTAACGCACAGATAGCCGCAGGCACGGGCGTGGTGGCTGGCGCTATATACGGGGCGCGTAAACCTCTTGTTACGGCGGACAAAAGTCTTGCCGCCCGTTTAATGGAAAAGCAACATGGTTTACCCGCTGGCTCTTTGGCTGCTTTTGAAGGCGCATTAACGCCAAGCATGCCAACGCCTACGGAAGCATCTTTAATCGCGGCGCGCACCATTACCCCGCCTCCCCCAGCTCTTAACCTTGCTTCCGCTTCGGGCGCGGCCCCTATCGCAGAAAACCCATTGTCGGCCATGGAAAAATGGGCAGCATCGCAGGTTGGAAAAGAAAGTGTGTTGCCTTCAAATGTTATTGGGCAAGCCACCAGTAACTACGCAAATGACCCATCGGGGGCACCGCAAATAATTCAACGAGAAGCGGCAAATACCCGGTTGGCGCGGCAATTAGTGCCCCCTAGTTCAATGCAAACATCCGCCGGGGGTATTCCCTATGTAGTAGGCACCGGGGGTGGTCCTCGCCCGCAAGCGCCATCTGTATTAAAAAGACCAAGGGCTATAGGTCCCGCGCCATGGAATATCGATGTTCAACCTTCGCCTCTTGGAAGCATGGGCGGTGTATCGCCCGGCACTGCGCCCGCCCCAGCAGCTCCTGCGGCCCCCGCAGCTCCGGTCGAGCCTGCACCCCAACGACAACCAACGGTTGAAGAAATCGCAGCCAAAATCCGTGCTGCCTCTGCAAGGGCGCATGCCCTTCAACGTGGCTCTAACATCGCTGTGCGCGGGCTCTTTGGCGCCCCGCTTGCCGCGCAAGCCTACGGTATGGCCACGCAAGATGAGCCTATTGACTGGCAGCAGTGGTTAAGTCTGGGCGGGGGCGCGCTTGGTACCTTTGGGCCATTGACTTCCAAAATCCCCGGAATTGCAAGCCGGTTACCTGTAGCGGGGCCTTTAGGCGCTTTGGCGCAAGTACCTTACGCATACCAAGAATTTATGAAAGAAAACCCAACAGGGGACGTAGACCTTGGCAAATATTTACCGCCGTCAATGAGAACAAAAACTCGCCCCTGAAACAATTGTCTCCTAGGTCAATCACGACCTTTAGCCCCCAGCGATGGGGGCTTTTTTTTTACCGGTGGTACAACAGCCCGATCACCCACATGACCACGCAAAACCAAAACCAAAGCCGGACGGTGGCAATCACATAGCCCCGCGCTTCTCGCTCAGTGCCCGCGCCACCTCGGCGTTAAGCGACTTGACGAACTTGATGCACTCGGCGCGCTCAAGGCGGGCATACTTCAAGGCCAGCTTCTCTTCGATCTTGGCCGCAAACTCGATCACATCCAAGTTGTCGCAGTACAGGCCCTTGGGGTCCACGGGCTGGCTGGGGTCTTGGCTCTTGCAAACCCACAGTACGTCTTTGATGTCTTGTTCAGTCAACATAATGCTCTCCGGTTAGTGTAACTTTGGGTTTGATTATAATGCGGCCATGACCCTAGCTGAATACTTCAAAAGCGATGTGCGCGGCGCCAAGAGCGAGATGGCCGAGTACCTCAAGATTACGCCCACGTGGATGGCGCTGCTTGTCGCGGGCAAGCGGCAGGCATCCCCGGTGCTGGCGCTGGCTATTGAGAAGGCCACCGGGGGTCTGGTGACCCGCCAAGAGCTTCGTCCTGACATCTTTCGGTGACCGCCTTGCGCCACTGCTCCAGCAGCATCTTGCTGTCCTCCCTGAGCCGCTGGTTTTCCTCCACCAGCTCGTGGGCGATGCGCTCTAAGTTTTCCCTCTGCCACAACGCAAAATTAACCATTTGTTTTCCTTCGGCGCTTCATGGCGTCCATCAAAATATCTTGTACCTCGCGCTTGGTCTCCAAGCGCTCTAACACCAGCTCATCCACGGTCCCTTTGGCCAGTATCCGGTGGATGAACACCGGTCTGTCGTGGCCAGCCTGCATCTGCCGGGTGGGCCCGATCCGTTCAATGATCTGGAGGTGCTCTTCCAGATTCCAGTTGATTGCGAAGAACACCAGTATGTTGCCGCCGTCCTGCAAGTTAAGGCCGTGCCCGGCGCTTGCCGGGTGGGCGAACAGCAGCGGTATTTTGCCCTCGTTCCAGTCCCGTATGGTCTGCGGGTTCTTGTCCAGATGACGCCCCTGCGGGAAGGCCTTGAGCAGCCGTGCAAGGTCGCTCCTGAAGTTGTAGGCCACCAGCACCGGCATGCCTGCAGCCTCCTCCACAATCGAGTCTAGGGCCTCTATCTTGGCCTTATGCAGCTCGCGCCACTCCACGGCGCCCTCGCCCACGTACATGGCCCCGTTGGCGATCTGAAGGCACTTCTGGGTCTTGGCTGCGGCGTTGAACGCCTCGACCTCGTGCCCTGAGTCCAGCGACGTGAACATCTCCTTTTCCATTTCCTTGTAGTGCTTGCGCGCCTTGGGCGGCAGCGTCACCATGATGTCGTTGATGATGGGCTTTTTCAGGTCAAACCAGTCCTTGGCCTCGATGGTCAGGCACACGTCGCGCAGCTTGTCCTGTATCTCTTTTTGGGCATGGCGCATGGGCTCCAAGCCAAAGCCGTCGCGGGCCGTTTGGAACCAGCGCTGGCTAAAGGCCGAGAACGTGCGCCCAAGGCGGTTGCCCGCGTCGATGAACCACGCCTGCCCCCACAGGTCTTTGAGGCCGTTGCTGGCCGGCGTGCCGGTCAGCTCGATGAGCCGGTTAATGCGGGTGTGGGCGATGGAGCCCAGCGCCTGCGCCCGCTTGCCGCCTTGGCGTAGCCTGAACGACTTGACCCGGGTGGACTCGTCCAGCACCACGGTGCGGTAGGGCCACCTGTCGCCCCAGTAGGCCACCAGCCACACCAGTTGCTCGTAGTTGGTGGTGTAGACCTGCGCCGGGCTGCGCACGGCCTCTATGCGCTCTTTCTCCGTGCCCGTGATGCTCACGACGTTCATGCCGCACAAATGCTTCCACTTGAGCACCTCGTCAGGCCACGTGCCGGTGGCCACGCGCAGGGGCGCCACGACCAGCACCGGGTCGTCCTCCACCATCAGGATCGCCTCGATGGCCGTGAGCGTGGCCACGGTCTTGCCTGTGCCCATACCGGCCCATATTGCGCAGCGCTTGCTGTCCAGTATGTGCTCGATGATCATGCCCTGATACGGGCGGGGGGTGAATACTTGTCTCATGCCACTAGCGCGTCCACGCCCTCCATGCTGTCGATCACCTCAACGAACTCGCCCAGCCTGCGCATGCGGTTGTGCTCGCGTATCTGCGTGGAGCGGGGCTTGACGCCGGGAGCTTTCAGCTCAATCCAGATGGGCGGGCGCCCCGGCAACATCACGCGGCGGTCCGGTGCGCCGACGTGGCCGATCCACTTGGCCTTGCGGATTTCGCCGCCCAAGTCTTTTACCCGTTTAACAAGGTACTTCTCAATGTCTGATTCGCGCATTATTCTTTCCTGTATCGGTATGTCTCAAAACCCGCTGCTGCCAGCGGCATGTCTTGCGCCCACGAGGGCGGTGTGGCCAGCAACGCGGCCATGTGGTCTACGTTGTACTCGGGGCTATCCGGTGCCTCGGCGATGATCTCGTCATGCACCGTGAGCACGATCTGGTAGCCCGCCGCCTCGATGAGCGGCATGTTCGCGGCCATCACGTCGCGGGCGATGGCTTGGCACAAATTCTCGAAGAGCTTGCCACCGTGGGTGTGGACACGGGTCCACTTGCGCGTGAACTGGTCGATGCCCATGTAGGTGATGCCGTCCTCCACGACCTTGGGCGCCGGGTAGCACAGCGTGCGCCCCGAGGGCAGCGTGATCAGCAGCCAGCTCTTTGCGGCCTTGATCTTCAAGCCCAGTGTGGTGTAGGTCTGGCCCCGGGTGTGCAGGGCTTGCAGCACCACGTTCTTGAGTCGGCCCCAGTAGCCTGAGGTGTTGGGGTGGGCGATGCGCCATGCGCGCTTTAGCACGTCACAGGCCACGAAGGCGTCATCGGACAGCCCGTAGCGTGGGCGCTTGTCTTTGATGGCCCACTCCAAGAACTTGTCGGCCTTGGCCACCAGCTCCTCGTCGGCCAGCTCTAATACCTTTATGGCAAGGTCTTCGAGGTTGATACCGTAAGCCCCGGCAAAGGTCGCAAAGGCCCCTACGCCGCCCTCGTAGGCCAGCGCCAGCTCTTGGACCTTGCCCACCTGCCGCTGGTCCTTAGTGACCGCGTCAGGGGCCACGCCAAAGGACTTGCCGTAGGCCATCTTGTACAGGTCAGGGCCCGTGCCCTCGTCAAAGTCGCGGAAGGCTTTGAGCTTCCATTCCTCGTTGGCCAGCCACGCCTGCACCCGGCCCTCGATGTTGGCCAAGTCGGCAATAACCAGTTTTTGCCCATACGGCGCCACGATGCAGCTACGGATGGACGAGCTGATCAACTCCATAGTGTTGCTGGTGATCAGGTGCGCGCACCCGGCCTTGAGGGCCTCAATGCCTAGGTCGATCTGCTCTTGCTTGAGCGCAGGCCGGGGCAGGTTCTGGGGCTGGAACAGCCGCCCGGCCCAGCGGCCAGTGCGCGCCGCGCCGTTAAATTGCAGCAGCCCGCGCAGGCGTCCATCCGCGCTGGTGCCCTTGCGCAGCACCTTGTACTTGGCCGTGCTGGTGGAGCTGGCCTGCAAGCGCACCGTCAGCAGCTCTTTTAGCGATGGGTCGATGTCCATGGCCAGCGTCTTCTCCACGGTGGCCATTTGGAGGTCCGGCATGTCAATACCGTAACTCTCAAGTATGTGTAAGCGCAGCACTGCCCCTTGCGTGGTATTGGCAACGTGGCCGTCGGTCAGCTCCACGGAGCGCTCAGACAGCTCGCGCTGCGCCTTGCCCACGGCGTTGATGGCGGCGTCCACCAGAGCCATGTCGATGGCCACGCCCCGGTCGTTGATGGTCTGGTCGAGCTGCCACAGCGCCGTTTCCGCCGGGGTCATGTTCACCATGGGCATGAGCCGCATGACTTCACGCATGGCCTCGATGTCCGAGGCCGCGTAGGCCTTAAAGCGCTCCCACTCCGCTGGGTGCGTCTCGCGGGTGGCCCGGCGTAGGATGCGGTTCTTGCCCAGCGGCTTGCAAAAGAGCTGGATTAAGCGCTTACCATCCTTGTCCTTGGCCTTGTCCGTGGGCAGGCCCAGCACCTCGCACAGCATGCCCAAGGACGCCGGCAGGCCGTGGCTCAGGGCTTGGATCATGGTGTCGTGGATACGTGCCGTAGGGATGTCTACGCCCCACGCATGGCGGATCACCGTGCGGTCAAAGTGACTGTTATGGATCACCACCTTGACCTCGGGGTCGAGGATGGCATCGCACAAAGACAATC
>SESF01013428.1_pt1 | contig 15843 bp, 13 predicted proteins | sample 3171521 | NCBI WGS metagenome assembly SESF01 (sample SAMN10866945, study PRJNA518727) | freshwater metagenome | biome: subpolar coniferous forest; feature: holomictic lake; material: water; isolation source: holomictic Lake 227, 6 m and 8 m depth | place: Canada: near Kenora, Ontario | collected...
TACCATTCATTGGTTTGATGCCAGAACGGTCATAATAGAAGAAGTGAAAAGAGAAAAGATAAAAGATAAAAGATAAGAGATAAAAGTGAAGAGTGAAGAGTGAAGAGTGAAGAAGAAGTGAAGAGTGAAGCAAAAAGACTGTAACCCCAGCTTTCAAGCTGGGGGTCTCTATCAAAATAATATTGTTTAGAATTTGATACCGAGTGTGGCCATCACTGTTCCTCTTGCTCCGGTTTGTGATGCAAAAGTGTTAGGCTTATCATTTAAGCGATAAGCAAATTGAACGTCTTTCTGAAATGCATGCGCATAACTAAGATCTATAAATATGCCATGGTTACGATAACCGATTCCACCACTAGCTACAATTTTGTCGGCTTTTAAATTTGCATCTACATAGGGACTTCCATAATATCCTCCACCCAATCGCACCATAAATACATCAAATTTTAATTCACCACCAACCCTGAAATTGAAATTGGCTTTATAATATTCTTTTATGGCATCATTCATCAGTGTATAATAGTCCACTAATGCTTTGTCTGATTTGTTTGCTGCAGAAAAACGGGCGCCGCGGTAGTTAACATATTCTAAATCGGCACTCAAAAATGCACGCTGTTTTTTTACATCTTTTACTTCCCTAAAAACATAGCTGGCACTGATAATTGCACGGTAAGGTGTAATTAAATTGTATTCGCTTTTTCCTGGGTTGCCACTATTTAAATTATTGCTCGATTCACTTTGAATGCCTGCGTACCCTTCTGTATTGGTGATCATAGAAGATCGAATCTCATCTTTATAACCTATCAACTGAGGGGTATGAAATGCCAATCCAATTCTCCAATACTCTTTTGGTTTATAGATCATTCCTAATTTCATACCAACCCCAATTCCTCTAGACGAAAACGACTCTTTATATTCGAAACTGCTGAAATTGTTGTTAGGATTACTAGTAGCATCTTTTTCTGAATAAACTATTTCTCTGTTATAACTGATAACAGGTATCACTAAACTACCACCTACATACATTTTATCATCCATATTGCCCGCCAATCCCAAAGCAATTTCATGATAGCCTCCTGATGTTATTGCATCGTAAGATTGATTCACACCAGTAGATAACGGAACTAAACTTTGATATCCGGTTAACACACCACCAGCCCCGCTGATACTATCGATCAAATAAGTACGAAAAGCAAGTGATGAACCATACACATAATTACTCAATGCTGCATTGACATCCGCTTTATCGTGTGTGAGCTCTTCTAAATACTTTTCAGAAAAAGAACTCATATTGTTGAAGCCCGTAAATTGTATATGATTATTATAATTCGCAATCTGATTCACAGAAATAGCAAATGCGCTACTGGTCCATTTACGCTTATAATCTGATGATGAACTTAAAATCAAACCAGTTGCACCATAATTGAAATTGTTTTTCTGTGCACTTGTATCGGTACCTCTGTAATTGAATTTATTATTATTCAAGTTGAAGCCAGGCGATAATACAAACTCATTGGTTTTAAATAATCCCAATCCCGCAGGGTTAACGTGGTTGGCAGTAATGTCTCCTCCAAGTGAGCCCATCACACCCCCAGTTGCGGTATTTCTACCAGAACCATTTTGTGTAAACCATGATGTGCGTAAAGCATCATCGGGTGTTTGTGCTAGAAGGCTAGCACAATAAAAGAAACTTATGAAGAGTAAATATTTTTTCATTTTTCTTGGTTTGGGATATGGGTAGGTTTATAGAAGTAATACGAGGATTATCTTCTTGTCTCAGGAACCAATTAAGTTTTAATTATTTCTTGTTGCCCTAGGAGTACTTGCACTACTTCCAGAACTTTTTACTCCTCCACTATTTCCACCAGCACTGCTACTTGGTGCCGCATTAGACCCAGAAGAGCCACTAGCTGAATTACTAGAATAAGTGCTGCTTGAACTACTACTATTGTCAAAACTTCTTGCAGCTCGATCGTAAGATCCACCTGCAGCAGAACTACTAAATACTTTTTTTACCAGATTGCTAAAATTACTAGAGCCACTAACACCTGGGGTAGGGATATTACTATTGTAATAACTAGATTTAGAATAGCCAGTGTTATTGTTATTATTATAGTTTTTATTCTTGTAAGCAGTTATCCCACTTTCACTTGGTTTGCCAATAGAAGATTTTGGATTATAATAATTGACCAAAGTATAGTAAGGATTACCCCAACCATAATTCCAATTTTTGTTAGAATAGTAATAATTGAATCCAATAGGATTATAATAGTTATAGTGACCAAAGTCATAGCGACTATCATTCCAATAGGTATAGTCATCTAACATATTCCAACGATAATAATTACCCACTTTCATGCGTAGAAATTGTTCATCGGTATTGTTTACATAGCTCTCGTATATTTCTTTTTTCTCTTGAGACTTGGTTATGTCAACCTTTTCAACACCGGGTCTTCCTGGTGAATAATACACGTCATCTACTGTTTGATCTAGCTTGTTAGCAGTAGAGCAACTGGTAACTAATAATCCTACTCCAATTAAAGCAAAAAGTAAACTGTTTTTCATGGTGACAGGTTTGAACAATTAGATAATGTGAAGTTACATACATTTGCGATGCCTAAGGTATCTTAAGAAGTATGACAAATACTCTGCCACCTTAGATTATTAATAACGTTTATTTGTTAAAGAAATCATAAAACAAAATGGGCAAGGAAATCGCAACTCGGGAACAGGACTATTCTCAATGGTATAATGATCTGGTTATTAAAGGTCAACTGGCTGATTATAGCGCAGTTAGAGGCTGCATGGTAATCAAGCCCTATGGTTATGCACTCTGGGAAAACATGCGTGATGTGCTGGATAGAAAGTTTAAGGACACAGGGCACCAGAATGCTTATTTCCCATTATTTGTACCAAAGAGCCTATTTGAGGCCGAAGAAAAGAATGCCGAAGGGTTCGCAAAAGAGTGTGCAGTGGTAACTCATTACCGTTTAAAATCGGATGAAAGCCGTCCTGGAAAATTAATGGTTGATCCGGAAGCCAAATTGGAAGAAGAACTAGTAGTTCGTCCAACTAGCGAAGCTATCATCTGGAGTACTTATAAAGATTGGATTCAATCGTACCGCGACTTACCCATCTTGGTGAACCAATGGGCGAATGTGGTTCGCTGGGAAATGCGTACCCGTTTGTTCTTACGTACAACCGAATTTTTATGGCAGGAAGGACATACCGCCCATGCTACAAAAGAAGAAGCAATCGTTGAAACTAAACAGATGTTGGAAGTCTATGCCGACTTTGTTGAAAACTGGATGGCATTGCCAGTTATTAAAGGAATAAAAACCGCAAACGAACGTTTCGCAGGAGCAGAAGATACCTATTGTATTGAAGCTATGATGCAGGACGGTAAAGCATTACAAGCAGGAACATCACATTTCTTGGGCCAGAATTTTGCAAAAGCATTTGATGTTAAGTTTAGCGATAAAGAAAATAAACTCGACTATGTTTGGGCAACCAGTTGGGGGGTGAGCACCCGTTTGATCGGTGCATTGGTAATGGCGCATAGTGATGATGATGGATTGATTCTGCCACCAAAGATTGCTCCAATACAAGTGGTGATTGTTCCAATCTATAAAGGCGATGAACAAAAAGCACAGATAGATGAAAAAGTTCATGCCATTATAAAAGGTTTAAAAACATTGGGTATTACAGTGAAGTATGATGATTCCGATAATCAGCGTCCGGGATGGAAATTTGCTGAATACGAATTAAAGGGAGTACCTGTTCGATTAGCAATTGGCGCACGTGATTTACAAAATAATGTTGTTGAAGTTGCACGCAGAGATACTAAAGAAAAACAAAGTGTAAGTCTGGATGGTATTGAAGATTATATTAAGAACTTATTAGAAGAAATTCAACAGAATATCTACAACAGAGCATTGGCATTTAGAGATGACCATATTAGCAGTGCAGATACCTGGGATGAATTTGTACAGATACTAGATACCAAGGCTGGTTTCGTTTCTGCGCATTGGGATGGTAGTTCTGAAACAGAGGATAAAATCAAGGAATTGGCAAAAGCAACCATTCGTTGTATTCCTTTAGATAATCCACTTGAAGAAGGTAAATGTATTTTCTCCGGAAACCCTTCTACACAAAGAGTTTTGTTTGCTAGAGCATATTAATTTTTATTTTTTATTATGCAAGCATTGCAATCTTTTTTAGACGGACAAGTTGTGTTGATCGACAAATCAATGCAGTGGACCTCTTTTGACGCTGCTAACAAAATCAGAAACTTGGTCAAGATTAAAAAAGTGGGACATGCCGGTACACTTGATCCGTTGGCAACTGGATTACTCATTATTTGTACTGGGAAGTTTACCAAGAAGATCAATGAGTACATGGGTATGGAAAAAGAATATATTGGAACAATTACGCTCGGTGCTACAACACCTACCTATGATCTAGAATCAGAACCTGCAAATTTTAAATCTATCGACCAACTAAGCGAAGAACAGATTCATGCCGCTACCAAACAATTTGAAGGTGATATTTTACAGATGCCCCCGCAACATTCTGCGATCAAAAAAAATGGCGAGCGATTGTATGTATCGGCAAGAAAAGGAATTACTGTAGAAATGGAACCAAGACCTGTTACCATACGTTCTTTTAGCATCGAAAAAATAGAATTGCCATTGGTGTATTTTAAAGTGATCTGTTCTACTGGAACTTATATCCGCAGCTTAGCAAACGACTTCGGCGCAGCATTAGGAGTAGGTGGATATATGAGCAGTTTGCGGCGCACAAGAATAGGCGAGTTTAATGTTGAAAATGCAAAAACAATTACTGAATTCGAAGCCGAAATTAAAATGATTCGGGCAACATTAGAAGGGGAGTCCGATACCCAATTGTAAAGCAAAATTCGAGACCTCTAAACCATTGGGACGAATATCTGTCCAATTAAATTTATTAAAACTCATCCAACCATTATTTCCCATTCGTACAGGATCTTTTACTTTATAGGCAAAGTCTAATCGAATCATAAAGTAAGTAAAGTCTACACGCAAGCCAGTACCAACACCTATTGCAAGATCCTTACCAAAATTAGAGATGGAGAATTCTGATAAAGGATCTGTTGGATTCTTTTTTACATTCCAAATATTACCAATGTCGGTAAATAAAGCACTTCCAATTTTTACCCCAGCAATAGTGGCAAGATTGAATCGGTACTCAATATTTCCTTCAAAAGCCATATCGCCATATCGATCTCTAAAAGTACTTGAAGAGATACTATCATAAGTGTTAGAACTACCTAGCCCCAATTGCCGCAAACCCCATGCACGCATACTATTTGGTCCGCCCAAAGAGAACTGTTTAAAGAATGGAAGTGTTGAAGGGATCGTGCCCGGATAAGAGCCGTAATTATATCCATAGCCAGCAAATGCCCGATAAGCCATTACTGATTTTTTGTAGGTTTTGGTTTGCTTGTATTCTGCTTCAATTTTAATGTATCGATAAATATTATCTTTCAATCCCTTGAAAGCACCGAATAGCAAACCAGTTTCTTCTATACCGAACCGCATAAAATGATTCTTACCATTTGGTGCATTTACGGTACGTACAAATGATAAACTCTGACTATAAATATTACCGGTATTAAATGAATTTCTTAAGAAAGGATTTTTCATAAATAGGGTATCTAACCCAGGTAACGTATCTAGAGAATATAATTCAACGTTGATAGGTTTGAATAACCAAGTATTCTCTGCTTTGCGATATACTTTCTTCCATTCATATCCCCAGCTTCCCACAATAGAATGCAATTTGTAATAATTTTTTCTATCAACATAAGATGCATTGATAGCAAGTAGGGTTCTTTTATTATCTAATGTTTTAAGTCCCTTCCACCTATTAAAAGGTTGAATTAATCTCGGGAAAGCAAAGGTCTGACCAGCACTGATATTAAAGGTTTGAACTAATTGATTATTTAAAGAACTACTATTTCCCAAATTCAAATTCAATTCAACTCCGGTTCTGAAATTAGTAATAGATTGTATGGCCTGTTTCCAAACATTTCTATTTCTATAAGAAAGGTTTGTTGAGATGCCGAATAGGTTTCCTGCCCCTATATCTCCTGTATTTCTACTGCCTTCTAAATCAACTGTGAAGTTTTGTTTAAGGGCTGGAGTCAAAAAGAAATAAAAATCAAGTGTGTCATTTGCTCTTTGAACTATTTTCCCATCAACCTGCTGCCAGGCACCAACCTGACCCAATGTATTCAATGATTTGAAATAGAGTTCTTCGTTATACACTTCGCCATGGGCAAAGAAAGTGTGCTCTTTTAAGGGACTATATTTGAATTTATCTTGTTTGAAGCGCATCCAGACATTGCCATAATTTTCTTGCGTGAAACTTTTATCTAACATTAAACTGTCGGTAACATCGCTTAATTTAGTCTCAGGATAATAATAAATATTTCCAACAGAATATTGAATGAGTTTACTGGAATCGTAAGTAGTTCTTTTTTTGATAAAGATATCCCATTTCGGATTCTCTAGTCTTTTTCTAGTAGTAGCGGCTATAAGTTCGGCTTGCTTAAAAGGATCGAGTGTGATGCTCATTAAATTAATATTGGAACTATCTACTTCGGCAAAGATGTCTTCTTTAGTAAACTTATAATAGCCTTTGTTTCGATAAATTTTAATTAATCGATCCAATTCTTCATTGATGATTTGCTTGCTGTAATTGCCTCCCTTTTTCAGAACTGTTCCCTTCATTCTTTGTTGGGTAATTGATTGAAGACTCGAATCCTCTAATTGATAATCGATTGAATCGATTGTAATGTTTTTACCCGGACTTACCGTCATTAATGCATGCACCCTTATTTGATCTTCTACCGAATCATATCTGATACTGTCTTTAAAACTCGCATAGTAATAACCTTGAGAATTTAGGTAAGCATTCATGTAGTTTCTAGACCTATTGATGTTTACCGTATCAAAAACAGGAGGGGTTTTAATTCGATACCAAAATATAAATCTTTGTTCCTTTCTAGCTCTAACACTATCATCCCAATAATTATCCAATTCAAGAGTTAGTTTATTTTTTTCATCTTTTGCGGTAACACCGTTTACAATAATTTTATTCGAATAGATGAATGCAGTTCTGATCGGGTAGTCATTTTTTTTTACAGAAGTGCGGCGTTCTTCAGAACAGGAGTTAAGTAGTAATAAAGACAGGATCCCTATTAGCCACAAAAACCTATTAACTTTAACCCCTGTGAAATGCATAATATATGTTAAGCAAGAATGAACTCAAATATATTCAATCTTTGTGCCAGAAAAAACAAAGAACGCAAGATGGACTCTTTTTAGCGGAAGGTCCGAAGCTTGCAATGGAGCTTTTGGCGAGTGATTATCAGGTTGAAAAGGTATTTGCAACTGCCGATTGGCTTGCCGAAAACCGCGTTAATATTGATGTTACCATAGTTACAGAAGCGGAATTGGCAAAAATGAGTTCTCTGCAAACCCCAAATGAAGTACTCTTGGTTTGCCGGCAAAAAAAAGATATCGGAGAACCAATTTTTAAAAATAGAATCACACTAATCCTCGACGGTTTGCAAGATCCGGGTAATATGGGAACGATTATTCGGATTGCCGATTGGTTTGGGGTGTATCAGATCATTGCGAGTGAAGATTCGGTTGAGTTTTATAATCCCAAAGTAATACAAAGTACCATGGGTAGTTTTATTCGTGTTAGATGCTGGTATCGCGATCTTTCCGAAATACTCCCAACTGTGAATGTGCCAGTCTATGGGGCTTTATTAAAGGGTCGGTCTGTGAATAAAACGGAAAATCTGAAAGAGGGGATTTTAGTGATTGGCAATGAATCTAAAGGAATTCGGGAATCGATATTACCCTATATCTCAACAGCGATTACCATACCCAGAATTGGGCTGGCGGAATCTTTAAATGCAGCTGTTGCTACTGGAATTATCTTATCACATCTCTGTGCAAAAGAATCATAGTTTAACGGAACTGTATGGCTTTGGTGGGTTGTATCCTTTTAATAATCCAGGTTGGAATGATCAAGGCTAAATAACAAACCAATGTAGTGCCAGCACAAACTGCAAAAACCTGCCACCAAATAATATAGATCGGCGCTTCAGCAACATAATAGGCTGATTCGTCTAGTTTAATGATACCGGTATATTGTTGAATCAAACAGATGCCGATACCTGCTACAAATCCAATTCCAATGCCAGCAAAAGTGATAACGGTTGCATGATACAAAAATAGTTTCTGGATAAGCCAATCGTTGGCCCCTAAAGCCTTTAGGATGCCCACCATCCTTGTTCTTTCCAGAATCAAGATCAATAAGCAAGTGATCAAATTAATGATGGCAACCACGGCCATTACAATAAATATCACATTTCTATTTACATCCTGAATATTTAGCCAGTCGAAGATATTGGGATAGACTTCACGTATTGTTTTGCTCATCCATTCGGGTGGTAATTTATCGGCCAGATGATTTGAAATGCTGTCCATCTGATGATAATCACTTACAAAAATCTCGTAGCCCCCTGTTTCATCTGCTGCCCAATTACTCATTCTGCGTATGAGTTGCTGGTCGCCAATTACAAATAGTTTATCATATTCTTCTATTCCTGTTTTATAGATAGCAGACACGATCAATTTTCGATAATTTTTACTCCCATCAATACTCGAGATAAAATATATATGGATCGTATCGTTCAACTTTATTTTCAACTGTTTGGCAAGTTGTGCAGAAACAATGATGTCTTTGCTATAGGTACTATCATTGAATTGAAGCCAGCGACCCTCTTTGATAAATGGTTTAAGTTGAGAACTGTCGTAATTTTTTTCAATTCCTTTCAACAACACACCCTCGATCTCCTTATTTTTTTCGATGATGGCAGATTTGGTTGCAAAAGTTTGTAACTGATAAACACCAGCTTCTTGTTTAATGATTTCTTCGACCTTCTTGTTTTTTTTGATTGGTGTTTCTTCAGCAACCAAAGATTTATTAGGTTCAAATTTCTGAACACGAATATGCCCCCAGAAACTAAATACTTTATTGGCAACAGTTTGCTGAAAGCCATTCACAAATGCCAGTGTAATGATCATTGACATAACGCTCACAGCAGTGGCGGCTATAGATAAGCGGATAATAAATCTTGCAAACGATTTTTGCCTGGTGAAAGCGATTCTTTTGGCGATATGGAATGCAAGGCTCAAATAAAAGGGTTTAGTCATTCAAAACTACATTGCCAACTTGAATGCAGCAAAAGCTTTTGAAGCTCTTGGGAATGTTGTAAGTTTAGGCGTTATTTTTACTTATGAAGCTACTATTCACCCTAATAGGTTCTCTTACCATACTTATCTCACAATCCCAGCGATTGCCTGACCGTATTTATTCTTCCTCGATCAATGGTGTAAAACTGTTTCAACAAAACAACCAGTTTAGTCCCCCCATTATCCAATTAAATTCCGGTGATCAACTTGAATTGCATTTCGACGATTTGGGGGCAACTCCAAAAAATTATTTTTATACTTATGAATTATGCAATGCCGATTGGACGCCAGCCAATGTAACGGTGTTTGATTACCTGAAAGGGTTTAATCAGATGCGAATTAGTCAGTATAGAGTTGCCAGCATAGCCGCCATGAAATATGTGCATTATCAAGTGCTGTTGCCCGAAAGAAATGCCATGCCAATTCTGAGTGGGAACTATTTATTAAAAGTGTATAGGGATGGAGATACTTCAAAATTGGCTTTCACAAAAAGATTAATGGTAGTTGATAAGCAGGTCTTTATTGGAGCGCAGATTCAAGTGCCTTATGATAATCAATTAGCAAGAACACATCAGAAATTACAGTTTTCAATAGAGACTAAGCAGTTGAACTTATTGAGTCCCCAGCAAGTAAAAGTGGTAGCCATGCAAAACAACCGTTGGGATGATGCTATTGTTAACAAGCAGCCTGTATTTATCAAAGGCAATTTGTTAGAGTATAATGGCGAGATCGATTTTTTGTTTCCCGCAGGAAAAGAATACCGCTGGGCAGATCTAATGAGTTTTCGATTTGAGTCTGATCGAATAGCCAAAGTGGATAGAGTGCAAGAGCCCAATACAGTATATATGAAGCCCGATCAGGTAAGAAGTAATTTTGCCTATATCAACTTTGCAGATCGGAATGGATATACAGAAATCAATTCAAGTGAATCTGTTAATCCCTGGTGGCAGAGCGATTATGCATGGGTGCATTTTAGCTTTGTGCCTTCAGGAAAGCAAGCAATTGCGGGCCAGACGGTGCATATGATTGGTGAGATCACAGGCAATCAGATCAGCGATAGTTCCTTAATGCATTTCAGCACATTGGAAGGGGCTTATACGAAAGACCTTTTATTAAAGCAAGGATATTATAGTTATGCTTATGCGTTAAAAGATAATCGTGAACCAAAAGATGCCGCAGATGTTTCAGTAACCGAAGGAAACTATTGGGAAACAGAAAATGATTACCTCATTTTAGTTTACTATCGGTCGTTGAGTGGAAGGCATGATGAGTTGGTAGGAATTGCCGCAATCAACTCAAGACTTGGTCGCTAATTACCTCTTATAATTGTTCAGCCAGATAGAGGTATGCATTAATAAAGTGATGCACAAATATTTTTTCCGGGTTGTCGGGGAATTTTTTAAAATAGTCTTCTTTAGCCATTAAAATTATTGTGGGACCTACCCGAACATAATCAAATGTTTTTGCGAAATCTGGTGCAACAAAGCCGGGTAGATTTTTCTGAACCATCTTTCCAGCAGTTTTTCCTAAATAGTTTTCGTAACGACGGTTCCCTTTTTTAGAAACATTGTTCAACCTATTATAAGCGTATTTTAAAACCCAATTTTTAGGGAATGGTTGCTTGTTTATTATTGCGGAAGCATTTGTGAAAGGATTGGTAGTATTGAAGTCTGTCAATGCTTGAATCGAAAGGGGAGTCTGCACAACCCAATCGGCTGTATTCACAATGTTATAACCCCAACCATCGCTTACCATTTTTTCGTATTCATATGCATAGAATAAATTACCCGGTCGCGGTGCAGCACTGCAATAGGTTTTAAATCGAATATCAGAAGGGATTTGGTTTGTCTTTTGCAATTGATTAAGATAGGAATTCATCAAGTAGGCGATAGCGCCACCCTGACTATGTCCAAGTATGATCATTTCTTTGATTCCTGATTTATATAATGAATCGATTTTTGGTAAAATGTCTTGCGATAAAAAAGCGGTTCCAATTAACCATCCTAGATGCACTGAAGCTCTAGGGTTGTCTGCTAGATGGTAATTGAAGGTGAAATTTTGACTCATTTGAATAGAACCCGAAGCTGGTACCATGGCCGCATAAAAGTTTTCTAGCCAACTATTCTGTGATTTTGTAGTGCCCCGAATACTGATCACCGCAATAGAATCTTGCATCATCCATAAGTCCCATTTATTTTCTAGTCCCACTACTTTTGAACGATATACGAACTTTGTTTTTTCTGGCATAGGGGTCGTAACATGGGTCCATGGCGTATCCATTTGGTGACCCGTTATTTTCAACATTTCTATATATTCTGCTTTATCGAAGCCCGGTTTCAATGCTATATGCTGAGCCATTATTTTCTCAGTACAAAGAATGAAAATGCTGAATCCTGCTAATAAAATGGAACGGATCATAAGGGAATGAATTTTATTTCAGATATAGTTGTGTAATATACTACAGGCTTTTTTTATCGAATGATTAAAAAAAATTGAAAAAATTAACGCCCAAACCTTACTTTTGCGCCGGCAGGTCTTACACGACCAGCTCCTGCTGAATCTCCCCAGGGTAGGAATACAGCAAGGATAGGCGGTTGAGCGGTGCGATGTGAGTAGCCTGCCACTTTTTTTATTTCGCGAATAAGTGTAAGATATTCGTGAAGCCATTATGGCGATTGATAAATATTGAAGTAGGCTTTCTAAAAGCCTACTAATACAGAAAACAAGCAGGATCCCCATTTAAAATATTAAAAAATAATACGATGAAATTTTTTATCGACACAGGTAATTTAGCACAGATCAAAGAAGCTAGTGAATTAGGCATATTAGACGGGGTTACAACCAATCCATCATTGATGGCACAAGTGGGTGTTAAAGGAGAAGCTGCTATTGCAGCACACTATAAAGCTATCTGTGAATTAGTAGATGGTGATATTAGTGCGGAAGTTTTATCGACTGACTTCGAATCAATGGTTGAAGAAGGAAAAAAGCTAGCTGCTATCCATCCAAATATTGTGGTAAAAGTTCCCATGATCAAAGATGGTATTAAAGCCATCAAGTGGTTTTCAGATAATGGAATTAGAACCAATTGTACCTTGATATTTTCTGCTGGTCAGGCTATTCTTGCTGCCAAAGCGGGAGCTAGTTATGTATCTCCATTTATTGGTCGGATCGATGATAGTGGTTGGGATGGAATAGAATTGATCAGACAAATCCGTCAGATCTACGATATACAAGGATTTAAAACAGAAATACTAGCAGCATCAATCAGAAATGCTTTACACATTACTAAATGTGCAGAAGCTGGTGCTGATGTTTGCACCTGTCCACTGGATTCAATTCTTGGATTGTTAAAACATCCTTTAACCGATATCGGTTTGGCGAAGTTTTTAGAAGATGCTAAAAAGATGTAATTAATTTATTTGCGAATAGTAAATGCCTTCCAGTTGGGAGGCATTTTTTTGTATTAATTAGAAATTCTTTTCAGCGCTTCTTTTTCACTTAAAGGAGATAATTTGTTATTGCTTACAAATGTTATTACCCATTCGGGATTGGTTTTTGAATATTCTCTTAAAGCCCAGCCAATTGCTTTTCTTATGAAAAATTCTTTGCTGTCTTTGCAATGCAGTATATGACTAGCTAGTAAGGCTGTATCAGTATTTTTTTTATAAGACTTCTGAAATAATATACTGCTTCTTTGTAACCAAATATTATTGCTTTTATTCCACTGTGAAGTAATGAGAAAAGTTTGTTCAGAAAATAATTTAAAATAGGCACCAAGCCAATCGCTAGCAATACCATCTACTGTATCCCACCAACTTTTATTCGTAATACAATGCTCAATTAATTTGATGGAACTTTTTGACCATAATTTTTTATGTGCAACAAATAAATCAATGGCAAAATATTGCATTTCTCTTTGGGGTTGCTCCCATAGTTCTTTAATCACTTCTTCCAAAGACATGTTATCTGGAAGTGTGTGATCTTTCAGATAGCCCTTAACAATTTGGTCACGAACAACTGTCTTAATTCCCCAGAATTCAAATTTATTAAGCATATAAGCTTTCATGGACGATGCATTTGAAGGATCGGCCTCTTTGGTAAAAGCATGATATACTGGTTCAATAAATGGATGCATGAGAGAATTTAAACGAATGGAGTTTTTAGTAAGGTAACAAAATTTGTTTTTTTAAAGTATGACTTTTTAAAGCAGATTCAATAATTCTCATCACATTAATTCCTTCCTTCGCGGTCACTGGCATATCCGTTTTTTCACGAATGGCTTTCTCAACCAAAGCATAATATTTTGCATAATTACCAAGTTCAGTTGGCATTTTTTGTCTAATCACAATTCCATCTTTTTCGGTATGTAATAACCCTTCTTCTTCTTTGGGTTCTCTTCCCCAATTGGAGACATTGGGTTTTTGATTAGCTAGTAAAGCTGTTTCCTGTATATCTGCTCTAGATTTAAGAAAGCTTCCCTTATTTCCGTGAATCACATAAGATGGAATTGGTTCCCTCACCATATAACCTGCTTTAAGGCGAACTACTTTATCGGAATAAGTCAAAAGCAATTCGAAATAATCATCTACTACAGAATGAGGCCGAGTGATACGCAGTTCTGCATATACTGCCAGCGGCATGCCAAATAGGTGCAGCGCTTGGTCAATTAAATGCGGACCAAGATCGTTCAAGATCCCCGCGCCGGGTCCGGCTATTTCTTTATGTAATTTCGGACTGAGGGATGTTTTAAAACGATCGAAATGAATTTCTGCTTCTACAATGTCACCAAGCCATCCGTCTTTAATTATTTTTTTAACGGTAGTAAAGTCGCTATCCCAGCGGCGATTTTGGAAGACAGAAAGTTGGAGATTTTTTGAAATTGCCAATTCATCAAGTTCAATAGCTTCTTCAACTGTTGTAGTGAATGCTTTTTCTACAACAGCATGTTTGCCTGCAATTAATACTTTCTTTGTGTATTCGTAATGTGTATTAATTGGTGTATTAACGATCACAAGTTCAATGCTGGGGTCGTTTAGAATTTCATCGAGTGAGCGATAGATTTTAATATGGGGATAAAATTCTAAAGAAGCAGAATGGGTTCTTTCCCAAATACCTACTAATTCAAATGCAGGATTAAGTTCAATAAAAGGTGCATGAAAAACCCTTCCAGACATTCCGAAAGAAAGAATTACTGTTTTTATGACTGGCATCGAGTTTTATTTCTTGTAAATATAAAATTCTAACCAATAGAAAACAATAGTCTACTGAAATACTCGAACATAATCAACCACCATTCTTTGTGGAAATACAGTAGTTGCAACTGGCGAGCCAGGCCAACTGCACCCCACAGCCACATTTAGGATAAAGAAGAAATCACTATTAAATGGATTATTACTTCCGGCTATATTCGATGCTGTGACGGTATTGTATAAAATATCATCCACCAAAATTTGTACCTGATCTTTTACCCACACTAAACTATACACGTGGAATTGTTGGTCAAAACTTCCAGTACTTAATACATAATTAGTTCCTTTAGACTGGTGCAAGGTGGAACTTGCGCCCCAATGTAAAGTGCCATAAATTTTATTGGGTTCTTGTCCCAATAATTCCATGATATCCATTTCACCACAGGCAGGCCAGCTAACTTGATCTATATTATTACCTAGCATCCAAATGGCAGGCCATATGCCTTTTCCAGTTGGTACTTTTGCGCGGATATCAATCCTGCCATAGGTAAAATATTTTCTAGCCTTGGTAATCATTCTAGCGGAAGTATAATTATTACCTGTCTCTCTGCGCGCTTCAATAATTAAATTTCCTTTTGATTGAAAGGCGTTTTGGGTTCTGGCTGTATAATTTTCCAATTCAGCATTTCCCCAGCCACCACCTCCAGTTTCAAAAACCCAATTGGCTGTGTTAATGGTATTCCCATCAAACTCATCACTCCATACCAAGTTTTTTCCAGGGTAACTGATGGGGGTACTATAGCCAGTATTATCAACAGTATAGGAGAGTAAATTTTCATTGACAATCGTGCCTGTTCCTTTGTTATTAGAAATCGTGCATCCCGAAGGACTTGATAATTGTACACTAAATGTTTGGTTAGCTTTTCTTGTGCTATCGCCAATAACTTCCACTTCAATGATTCCAGAAAGAGTATTTGCAGGAATAGATAAAGTGCCTGATACTGGTTTGAAATCTGTATTTGAAACTGCCGAACCATCGGCAGTTGTATAACTAATGCTAATCGCAGTGGTACTTACTTTATCAACTGATATATTAAATTGAAACTTAGTATTGGTGCTGCTACGGTCATTACTAATATCACTGATTGTGGCTATTGGTAATGCAACAGTGGGAGTAGATGTTCCCCCGCCACCAGAACCCTTGCTACAAGAACTACTGATCAGGACGGCTAGAAATACAAACGCAATAGATAGTTTTTTCATATAAGGTATTTGTTCAGTCAATCTAGAGTCAAAATAGTTTTTTTAATGCAAACCACGATAAACTGTTGAATGAA
>SESF01031479.1_pt1 | contig 15839 bp, 5 predicted proteins | sample 3171521 | NCBI WGS metagenome assembly SESF01 (sample SAMN10866945, study PRJNA518727) | freshwater metagenome | biome: subpolar coniferous forest; feature: holomictic lake; material: water; isolation source: holomictic Lake 227, 6 m and 8 m depth | place: Canada: near Kenora, Ontario | collected...
CCGTGCAGTTTGGTGCATCTACGATTCGGTTCAGAAACTGGGCGTATAGGTGTCCTGTACAGCGAAGCCGGGGTGTCTATGACTGGTCCGGCAGTTGCCGGACCAGTGTACAGGCGAGGACGCCTATACGCCCAGCCTATCTGCCTATGCGCCCAATCACAGATGCGTCATCGGCGTATCAAATATCCTCAGGTCGGATAGTAACCCAGAGTAATTTTCGCCGACGGAAAGATGCGTGCCGATCAGTGTGGCATTGTCCAACGCCTGTTCTGCTACGAGCTTCCCATTCAGATAGAGGGTGGCGTTGTTCGAGGACACCGAGGCCATAATCTGGCTCCAGGCGTTCAGCGGCGGCGCGACAGCGATCAGTGTTGTCCCAGCCACCTGCCAAGTAAGCGCGCCCTTGCTGCCCAGTGATAACTTGTAGCCGGTGGCGGGATTGGTCCCGACGGAACGGCGGACAAGCGTGCCGGAAAATTTATCGGGCTTAATCCACAGGCTGACGGTGCTGGCAATGCCCAGGCTGTGCTGGCCCGTGAGCGCCAGCCCTTCGGCCCCCTTGTTAATTTTGAGCACGCGACCGCGCGGAGCATCCTCGACCACCTCCGCCTTTGTAACCCCGGGCTTCTTCGCATCCGGCAGGACCAGCGCCATTCCGTTCGTTCCGGAGATGCGGCCATCGGCAAGCCGGTCGCCGGAAATGATGGTAAGGCATCCACGCGGTGTTGGTCCAGCTAGGACTGCTTCACCGGCGAGGTAACCAGCCGCAGCCAGAAAACGGTCAACCGTACGCATGACCGCGAGGAACTCGGAGCCGGTGGAACGATAGCCCAACAGGATGAAGGCATGCGACGCGCCCGGTAAGGTGCTCAGTTCGCTCCGTATGCCCGCCTTCTGCATTCGTTTCTGAAGATCAGAGGAATGGGCTGGCGCGACGACACCATCCGCCAACCCATGCAACAGCAGGGATGGAGCCGATGATGACGTGACGTTCCACAGCGGAGAAATAGCCTTGGCCCGCGCTTCGCGGCTCAGCGGCTTATCGCCTTCCCAAGCTCGCGGAGTCTCTGGAACATAATCGAGCCACTTGGGGTCCAGGAGATCGGTGATGGGGTTACACGGGATGGTCAGGTTGGCCATGGCGCTCACCGATTTATCTTCCCCCGGTTCGTCGAAACGGTCGATGGTTCCCAGGCAGGCTGCCAGATGTCCTCCTGCGGAATCCCCGATGACCGCAATGCGTTTCGGATCAATGCCCAACCGCTCTGCATTCTGTCGCAAGTAACGCACGGCAGACCGACAATCCGCATAGAGTTCAAACAGGCTCGGCCCCTTCTCAAAAGCCGCTTTGTCTTTTGCTGGACGCAGCACGTGGCGATAACTGATAGTCACGCCTACAGCGCCGCGGGCTGAAAAATAACGCGCGTGAGGCACCAAGATGCCTCCGTCCCACGTCTGCCAATCCCCTCCGCGCCAGCCCGACCAAGCACCCCCATGAATACACACGACAGCAGGTCGCAGCTCCTTAATCGATAGACGATCCTTAGGCAAAAAGAGCGCCATCGGAAGATCCAGTCCGTCTACCCGCTTGTAGGTCACTCGCTGATCCGGCTGCCAACGATCATCATCCAGTCCGTCAGGGTCGATGCAGACGTTGTTATGAATCATAAACGTTTGCTTCACAATATCCGCCGTCTTCACCTTGGGATCAACAGCTCGTCCCCATTGCCAGGCGCCGACCGTCACTTCAACCGGGAAACGCGTGCGTGGCGGGATAGACGTGAAGAGAAGCTTTCCGTCCTTCACGACCGCCGGACCTGCGATCACGAAAAACTCGACTGGCAAACCTGCATCGGATTGCGCCACAAGCGGAATGTTAACCGTACCCGCCTTAACATCGTTGATTTTCTCAAAGATGATCTTCTGGGGTTGACCCTCGCGATTATTCATTTGCCGAAGATCGATGCGCATGGGCTGTACCACACCACGAAGCGTATCCGTGCCCGCTTGGCGCAGCGCCACATAGGTGGTCCCTCCGTTGAGACACGTGCGGTCGAGCACGATACGCAACCTGCCGTGACCCAGCGATGCGACGGGACCGCAGAGCCATTCCAATTCAGGTGTCCCAGACGCTTTCCCAAGTTTTTCGCCAGCGCATGCGAAACCCTCCGGAATGCGCTCCAGCAACGTGCCGCGCACCGTAAAGGTGATACCATCCGACTCCATCGTCATTGTCTTCAAGTTCAGATCTGCTATTCCGTTGAACGCACACGGCAGCACGTTCCCTTTGTCATCCACAAATGCCGGAAACTGCGTCTCAGCCTTCCAATTGATCGCCGCAAAGGCCTGCGCTGCCTCTGCGCTTGCGCGATCAAAATACCACGGGAGCGCCGCGTGAGTCGCCGCAGGTCGGATGGACTGTCCTTCATGGCCGGGTACCGGAAGATCAGCATAAAAACCACTCTTCATCTTGACTGACTTGAGTGTCGGACTGCCGTCATCGGAACATCGCGCCTTGGCCACGAGATCGATATAGCGTGCGAAATACTGTACCAACGGCTCCGAGCAATCGAAGTGTCCGCTGTGTCCGTCGATGATATAACTGAACGGCCAATCCGGGTATTTCCGCCGCTGCTCCAGAATACCGTCGTAAGCTTTTCCAATGTTATTCCAGTTCGTACGAATATCGCTCTTGTCCTGTCCCCATTCCTGCGCGGTGCCGTATGTCACGAGCGCAGGTACCTGACGATTCTTCGGCGGCAGATGGTTGTTCTTGACCCAGATTCCGGCGAGGCAGCGCTGTGGCATGGCCTCGACCAGCGCATCCACCATCAGCAAATGTCCAGACTCTCCCATCGGCAACCAGGGCGCCGTCGCGACTTCCTCATAACCAGATGATGTTGCAAGTCCGTCGAGCAGTTTTTGCAAGAAACCTGCAATGGTGGCGTGCTCTTCGGCCATCTTCTTTTGGCCGGGCTTCTGTCTGGCAAAATTCATAAATGTGGGCGTGCACCAGACAATGCCAAGATCATTGGACGCACAGACCGCACGAATGACAGGATGTCCCACAAGCCGATGCTCCGGCACATTGGCACAGAGAATCAGCAACCCTCGGACACGTTTACAGCTCTCAGGAATCCAGAGATATGCGGTTGCAGTGTTCGTGGAACCATCGCTCCAGGCCGTGCAGGTTGCGCTCTGCATAAACTGAAAGACCTGATTCACTGGCGAAGGTTGTGCAGTATCGGCAATGATCGAGCCTGTCAGCAACAGGGCTACCCAAAGGATCGCTGCACACGGCCCTGCACATTTATTTGTCTTCCTCATGGTTTTTTGACTCCCTCAATCGTGTAGATCTGACTGGCCTCTGCTGACGACAATGCCTTGTTGTAAATCCTTAAAGAGCGCAGTAACCCTTTGTATCCCATCAACATGTCCAAGGAATCAGAGTGGAGTTGCGCCGCGAATTTTTGTCGACTGACTTCAACTCCGTCAACATGGATCGCTGTTTCATCCCCGTTCCACGTGAAGACCAGATGTTGCCATTCATTGGACTTGCAGATACCCGCTCGGCCGCCTCCCCGAATTGTATAACCTTTGCCAAAGTAACCTGCGCCAAGAATCTGATGATACTTGCCGTCAGTCAAAAGCGTGACGCCCGGCGCCTCCATCTTGAGCCATAGCGAAACGCTCAGCGCGTTGTCGACCATACCCAAATTGACCAGTTGGAGTCCCATCTTGGCGCCCGACAAGTACAGGGCCGGACCGCTGGCATCGCTCATCGAGGAGGCTCCAGCAATGCGGGCAACTACCTTACCGCATACAGGCGGTGCAAGCTCCTTGCCAATCGTCTTAAAGTCCCAATACCCTAGTAACGCGGCCTGAGGAAGGCTCACCCGTTCACAGCGCACCGACGTAATAGCAGTCACCGGCTTTCCCTCCTTGAATGCGAGAGCCATAAGCGTGACGGAGTGATCAATATCAATAGGCTTTTCAAATGTCGGTGACGTGGCAGTCGGTATTTTTCCATCTAAGGTGTAACGAATCTCCAGTTTGCCCGCCGCAGGTGGAACGTTCATTGTAAAGCGTGTCGGTTTGAATATCTCATAGAGTCTCTGCGCTGCTGGTTCCCCTTCGGGAATGATCCCCACGCGCACCGGGCGATAGAGACCCGATGCCGTCAGGCGCACTTCATTTGTCGCGTTCGGATAGTATACCATGAAATCGGAACGGCTCGAACCCAAGCGCAATGAAATTGGATGATATCCCGTTTTAAGAAAAACCTTTCGCAGAGGATTGCGCCCTGGCACGCCCCGCTGGACAACTACTTCGCTTCCAATCCGAATCTGATTCCGGTCATAACTGTCAAACGTGCGCGCCGGAGCGTCAAACGTATAAATGCCATCAATTGGCGCGAAGAAATATCCGTTATAGACATTGACCACACTCCCGTTTGCATTGGGTGCGATATCGGATCTGTTTTCGGTTGCGAAAGGTTTCAGACCGTCAATGTCGAGATAGTCATTATCGCGGTCCTTGTCCTTCCGGTCATAACAGGCGAGTTCAAGACCCGGCTCAACCAAGAGGGATACAGGGTCATGCTGAGCAATCTTGATCGGGGATGAACAGGCTTCACGTCCTGCATCGCACAACAATTGGCTGGCTTCGATCTCTTGCTCATTACCGCCATTGATTTTGAACGTGACCTTAAACGGCATAGGATCGTCCATATTGATTTTCCAGAAAATCGGATCGCACACCGTGAGGGCGATCGCATGCCAGCCAGCCGCGAGCGCGACTTCCCCTCGGCGCACCTTTTGATTCTGATGATATTGCCCAATTTCCTCAATGGCTGTTTGCTTTCCAATATCCAACGTAACGGGTCCACACGAGTCTATTGCAAACTCATAGATGCCGTCAGCCGGAGCTTTAAAATATCCGGTAAACGCGAAAAATGCTTTGCGCTGTTCACGCTGGGGCGCGGAAGGAGTTAAATGTGGCAACTGGAATGTGTCGACCCGATGGACGCTGACCGCCTTCTCGTCACTCAGCTTGGGCAACATGCTTTTACTGGCATCGAAAAAGCCCTTGTCGTTGTAAGGCACAGTCAACACTTCATAGACCTTCAACAAAAGTCCATTTGTTGTGTTTGCTGTCTTCATTGTCTGGTTGGGCTCACGTATCACACTACAGAAATTCGCAGCCACGATTTCGCTTAAATCAGGACCAAAGGACCAGTCACGCACAAACGTCCGGGCGCGTAGTTGTGCAGACGCAGTAATCGTGATCGGAGCGAGATAACAGGTGGATTCACGACTGGGCTCGCTCCCATCGAGTGTATATCGAATCTCCGTACCCAGTTGCGGTTGTGGGAACGTGACCACTGTCGGCTGATCAACAAGCAGCTCGGGAATACGCTTCGCATACCGTGTATAGCGGTCTGAATAAGTGTCGAACGTACGACCCCGAACCTGCATGATCGGACGAGGCGGCCTTGCCTGACTGGAAGTGATGATCTTGCCATCGCGCGCTTGCGCAAACACGGTACGATCCCCGTCTGTTTTACTGAGACGATAGAGATCCTTCTGTCCTGGAAAATCAACCACAAGTTCCGTGTTTAAACGATTCCATGTGGTCGTGGGCAACGGATCACCTTGCTTGTGCGGATAGACGAGAATACGGAATTCCGGCGAAACAGAAATCGAGGGAACGGAAATCTTATTGAAGGCTTGATACCGTTCGAAACGTGGCATCGGCATGCCATACTCAGACTGTCGCTGGAGCACACGGACCAAGAGCAGCGGATCACCTTTCTTGGGTTGATAACTGAGCTCGGGAACTCCTGAATACAATAAGCCGGCCTTGCGCGGCGTATCAATCTTTCCGAAAAGCATCTCGCACATCACTGGCGCTGCAACACCATCTCCTGTTCCAACGATACGACTGCTGAACATCTCAACGTCCCCGGGAAGCGTCATGTTCCATTCATAAAGATGCCTCTGCCCATCTTTGAGAAGATCATCAAAGAACAGGATATAGGGATACTTTCCACGCGCCAGATGCAGTGTGCGGAAAGCATTCTGCAGAGGATTCCAACTCCGATAGTTTTCGGTGACACGTGTCTCGCCATTCCATGTTCCATAATCGGTATGCGCATAGCCATCATGGAACTTTACCACCACATCATGGAAGGGAAGTTGCAGGTCGCGCGCAGCGCGGAAATTTCCCTCATCCCAGCCTTTGAAGCGAGCCGTAGCAACCTCAGGAGCGAGGAAGGGATGCACCTGTGCACTCTTCACGTAGGTATAGGCATCGCGATAATCAACAACGGCTGTTGCGGCGAGTGGCGCGTCCACGACACCCAGCCACGTACTACTCACTGGCGGCCATAATCCGCCCTTGCCATCAATGGAAACCATGTTCTGGTTTGCAGAGACCTTGTTGAACAGCATCGAGAGATCTGCGGCCCAATTCACGCCGTCCTTCCAGATCAGGAAGCGTCCTTGTTCAGGACCTTCGTGGCCATTGTAAATGAAATCTTGTTTGCCAAAGATACTGACGTGCAGATCGTCCTTACGCCAAGAGTTGTGGGCCTCCATATAGCCCCGCTGAGGACAGCTCCAGGTCAGCGGCGCGTTCAAAGCATTGAGTCGCGCCTGGTCTTCACAGGAATAAGGTTTCCCAGTAGCGTCAACCATGCCGTCATCGGCGAGGAAGAGCTGGACATCTGATGTACATCCCACGGTGTCGATGGCCTTTGCCGGCGTGTCGTCGTCAAGATGGTGCGTGGCCAGCGAAGCCTTGTAGAGGAAGTCGATCATCGGATCAGCCGGATAAAAATAGTGCATAAGGAAGTTGACGTGAAAAGCGGAATTACGCATCTCCTCTCGGATACGCCAGCCGCCGTTCTGCCAACGCGCAGCTTGAAGCTGGTACTGCATTTTCGCCCGCAGATGGCTATGTTTGAGCAGATCACGTTCGCGGCGCGCCACAGCCAGATAGACCGGCGTGTTGAGCCATCCCTTAATCGTCTCATAGCACATCCCCGAGGGTGAGAAGTAATAGGTCAACAGTGCGCGAACTTTATGTGCGGCAAGCGCAAACGTCTGGGGATCATATCCCTCTTCGCCTTCTATCAAAAGCATCGGTGGAACAAGTTCGCCCATGCCGAAGCTGAGATGATTGTTGATCATGAAGTGGTCGGGTACCTCCATGAAATTGGTTGATTTCTTAGCCGTCATCTGGGCAATAATCCGCCTGATCTGACTGCGCTGTTCCGGGGTGAGCCACTGATAGAGATAGTCATACGCAAAAAACTGATTGATAGTCACCGCGTCAGCATCCGGACTTTTTTCGCCATCCAGGGTTCCTCGAAGCGCCCACAAATTGTCCTTCTCTAATCCCTTACGACGCTGAATATTCGCAACCTTGGGCTCGATCTCGCCAGCTTTTTCCGCGAGTTTGGCAGCAAGTTCCTTGCCCAATGCCTCATCTTGAGTCACCAACGCATAGAAGGGGGTTTTCGCTTTGGTTTCAATTGTCCACAGTTTACGAAAGGCAAGCGGCGCTTTATCCCCCAGCGCAACTTTTTTGCGGATCAGGTCAATATCTTGGGGACTGAAGAAGACACGGGGATGCACACCAGGAGGCGGTACGGCCGACAGACGCTCCTCGGCGAAGCCCGGGCCCGCGTAATCGACAGGCACCTGCGGTGAAGGCGGCGCAAAATTACCTTTTAACGCCTCTGCGGCGGGCAAGGTGACTCGGGCCTGCCACGTGCTGTGCTTGTAGTATTCCCTCGAATCAATGCCACCAAAAGCAATCGTCGCAATTGAAACAAAACCCGCAAAAAAAATTGCAGGCTGCAAAAGAGTGTCACTCGTTTTATTTAAGGTTTTTTTCATGGCAGTTTATTTCGTTTAATTGAGCAGAAGATGAAATACGCGAAGCGCGGTGCGGGTGGCCTTGGGGTTGTGGCCGGCGACGATTCGCACCTTGGCGGTGTGATGGCCGTCTTTCAGTTGGTCATCGAGAATTACCGCCCACGGCAGATGTAGGCTGCCGCTCCATGGCGTGTAAGTGTCGATGGTGCGGTAGGGAGCCCCATCCATACTGAATTCGATTTGCCCGGCATCCGGTCCGGACGCGACAAACAGCCCAGCACCGGTACCATCGAAACTGAACTCGAACTCCGCACCGACCTCAGTACCGACCAACGCAGGCACGTTCACAAAACCGGAGCGCGCCGGTTTCATGTCCGTCGGCTTCCATGCTTTTTCCAATGTGAACCCTTTGATGATGTGCGCCTCAGCGATGTTGCCGAAGCGTCCGCGGCAATAGCTCTGCGAATCAACAGGTGCCGGTAGCGAATGCGGTTTTGCGACAGTGGCGAACGGTTGGGAAAACGCGGCATTCAACATGCGAGCCATGCTGTTGGCGTAGAGTTTGTGCCCAAACGGCGACGGGTGCAGATTCTTGAAATCATCCTTCCAATTAAACTCGCCGGCATTGATCCGATCGGTGACTTCATTTGCAAGGTTCAGCGTCACGTTTCGATAGGCTTCGGCTACTTTTTCGTGTTGGGCAATGGACACTGGCGTTTTGCCGCTGTTGTAGTCGTCCATGTGCGGAGGCATGACAAAGTGCATCTGGATAATATCGGTTAGCGGGCTGACCATCCGCACGTGCCGAACAACGCCCTCCATGCCGCGCAACATGTGATTAGGGTCTGTTGTGTTCGAGGTATCATTCACCGCCGCCTCGACAAACAGCAAATCAACCGGCCCCTTTGACAACACATCGCGCTCCAACCGGAATGCATGCGGCACGGAGCCGAGCGAACCGATCCCCGCTCCGATGAACTCAAACTTTGTCTGAGGGAATTTCTCCTGAAAATACTTCATCATCAGGTCGCGCCAACCACCCCCGGCCGTGATCGAGCCGCCGAGAAACGCAATGCGCCCGGTTTTCTCATGCTCAAACTTCAGCCGGCAGTTTGCAAGACCATCGCGCAGTTCAAAATATTCATGTCCCTTCGGCAGGACATTCGGATCGTATCGCGGTTGCGAATGAGCGGTCGAGGTGATCAGGAGTAATGTGGTCAGGAGAAAGAGTGTGTTTTTCATGGTTGATATTTCGATTGTTTTGTGTTGAATTACTGTTTGAGAATTGAAACCCCATCTCGTTTGATCTCGACTTGCGTCCGGCCAGCGTCATTGTTGGTGAAGATCATTTCATCGGACTGTCCCTCACACTTGACCGTCGCAGTCTGCTTGTCTCCGTCATAAGAGACTCTCGGCAGCGGCTCGCCCATACGGAAGGGGAGGAGGATCACGCGATAGTTTACGTGCTGTGCGGTTTGTGCAATGGCGATCCGTTGATAGAATGTCTCTTTGCCGTACCGGTCGTTGCCGCACGGTTCCTGGCTCACCTTCATCAGCGGTTCAGCACCCAGTTTCTTCATACCGAGTGCACAGACCAACAGTAGCGGTTCGCCTTGCTCAGGCTTGATGATCGATCGGACAGCGGGATAGGTTGAAAGCTCTTCACGCTTTGCCAGGATCATTTGGTTTTCTGCCAGTCCCGAATATTCCGCCTGCCAGACACCTCCGCCCACCATGGCTGTCCACTGATAGAGATGATTCTTTCCGTCTTTCTTGAGGTCATCAATGACGAGCCCGTACGGATGTTCACCTCGTGCCAGTGCACTTGACCGAAATACATATTGCATCGGATTATAGGGCGCGCGGCAGGTCGGGATGTAATTGCAGTAAAGCGGCATCCACCATGGACGTAATTTATAGCGCGCGGTACCTGCAAAGATTTTCAGGATCTCGGGCGAGGGATCGACCTCCCATCCCGTATCAATGCCTTCGCCCGTCCAATCCTGCGCGGGCTGCGTACACCAGCGATAGCTGTAGGCGTAGGTCAAATCTGCACTGGCAACTGAGCCTTCTTTCCCAGTCTTCATGCCCAGGTAAACACCAGCCGCATTATAGCCGTTGACAAAGATACCCTTGTGAACCACCTGGCCTGTAACAGATGCGGCGGAGGCCAAGGAGGTTCCTTGCGCCATGTATTTTCGTTCGCCGCGCTCGAGGGACTCTGCCTCGGATCTGCCATCCACGAGTACCTGATTGTGCAGCTTGCCCATGTAGTTCTGACTCTGGCTGCTCTCCGTGAACCAGTCCACGCCCAGACCAGAGAAGTGGAACATCCCTGCGTCAGCATGATGATGCCCGGCGCCTAAGTAGTGGTTCGGCCGTACTTGCAGGCAGAGCCAAGTGGCATTGGTCGAACGGTCACTATAACTCGAGGCGATACCTTGCCCCGGCGCATTGAAGTCGAGAGGCAGGGCCAACTCCGCACGCGTAACAGAAGCATAATCCGTATCATAAATCACGCTTCTGACAAAGCCGGGATAGGTCGGACTTGGTAAACGGCGACGGCGCTCTTTCGCGACGTCCTGCGCATACGTCTCTGGATTGAATTCCAGTGACCAGGCATTATCATCCGCGTTGTCGGACAGGAGCTGCGTCAACAGGTAATCCGAGCAACGCTGCTTCGGATAAAACGCCTTGAAGGCATCGACCAGGCACGGACTCAATTTCTGCCGGCTGTGCGGCGCATACTGCGTACCGCTGTTGACCACTACTTTTCCGCTCGGAGAGGTCATTTGAATCTGTCCAGCAAGGAGGCTACGCCAATGCGGATGGCCGAAGAGATTTTCGCCGCGCCGTGCGAGCGCAACCATGGAGTGAAGAATGAACTGGAAGCTACCCGGAGTTTTACCGTTACTCTCAAAGACGACGCCAGACGCATCAATGCCCCACTCGCAGAAGGCGCGTACCGTGGCCCTGTTTTCGTCGTGCGCTTCGCGGTCAAAGCCCTCTTGCCCTTCAATCGCCAACAGGGCAATATAATGCGGCAAGTCCCAGCCAACCCAGTTCACATCCCGGAAACGAATCGGTGCATCTTGTCCATACGCACGCTTGCCATACGTGGCTTTCGCGATGATGCGGTACATGTCCTTCTTCTGTGCGGCATCCATCCATTTTGCACAGAAATCGAAGCCAAGCCCGAGATTCATGTGTGCCACAGTTCCATGCATACCGCGCCAGTGCGTGGTGCTGCCATTGCCGTTCATCGCGAACAAGGAGCCGTCGCCTTGAATCGCTGAACTTCCGAATTCTGAATCGCTGGTGCTGTTCCAAGCGTCGACGAAGGGCTCGCGCAAACGATAATAATTAACAAAAGCATTCGCCACCTTCCTGCCCAGTCCGTCATCGCCCTTGATCAAGGCATAGAGTCCCATCGAGGTCAAACATTCCGGGATGTAAGAGACATGCGAGTTTTGAATGCCAGGTTTGTATTTGGCAAATTGATTTTCAGCGAACAGCGCATGCGTTGTGCGAAATTCGGCGATATCGCCGGAGGCCAGTTTCTCAAAGAGTTTGCCGTCGTCCGCAGTCGGATTCCACCAGGACTTTTTGAACAGCACCTCCATCTCTATGAGCGATTTCTTGCCAAGCACCTGGGATTCAATCCGCTTGGCGAAGATCGGCACATCTTCTGGACTGAAGAGAATACGCGGATAGACACCAGGGGGCGGCACCTTCGACCCCAGCATCTTTGCGTTAAAGCCGGTCTCGTCAAATTTCGATTTTGGCGTGGTCTCCCATTTTGTTGCAGGACCGTTCAAGATGGCAAGCTGTTCAGGTGTCGCCTTCACATGCTCAGTGAATACACCCTGCTGTTTCATCGTCGCGATATATTCAGGGGGCAACGAGGCATCCGCATATTTTTCAGGCGTGTCAAACTGCGTAATCAACGCATCCAGCTTCTCCTTCGCCATCTCGAAAGAGAAAAGCTTTTCGCCGATCACAACAAGACCACGCGGGGAGCAGGAAAGAATCCGCCCTTTTTCACGGACAGCGCGGTTCAAGGAGACCCATGGGCCCGGCTCGCCTTTGAAGGAACGCCCCTTGATCGTATAGACCCACTTGGTCTTGAGATAGTCAGGCGCAACATCGAACGACACGGAAGGTGCCAGAACTGCATCCACAAAACTTTTTGGCACATAGACATCCCCGTCTGCACGGCGCTCCGCTTCAGCATGCCAATCCACTTCGTCCAGCCGCACCTTGTGTCCCTTCACGTAGGCATAACGGCTTCCAACAAAGACGACCGTGTAGTCCTTGATTAACGCAAGACTCATGGTCTGCGCAGAGCGTGTGTACGGCAGGCCCTGATCCTGTGGTGGTGGCGCCAAGGGAGCTGCCGCGTTTGCGTTCGCATTCGTCTGTTGTGGCGCTGCCCACGTCTGAAGTGCAATCATCCCTGTGATCGCCAGAATCGAAAGATTATTGATTTTGTTCATAGTCATCCCTTGTTCGTGTTTAATGGTTCGTAAAAAAATATTTTTTGTGTTCAGCATGAGAAAGCGTTTTCTATTTGTCGGATAGCACGGGTAGCGCGGACAGCTCGATATGAAGACAATAACGTCTCCTCAAACTTTAGAACTTTAGCACTCTCGCACTTTAGAACTTCCCCTCTCACTCAACCCTCCATGCTGCATTTGTGATTGCTTCCGCGATCGGTTGTGTGACATCCTCAAAAGTGTTCCGGCTCAGAACAGCCCCTGCCACATTTGCACCGAGCTGGATGCCGACAGCACTGTGTTCGATACGGTTGCCATCGATGATGATGTCGCAAAAACGTGGACCTCCTGGACGCGGACCCGGTGCTTTTTCGCTGCTCCAGGGCTGGACGACCAGTCGCTGATTATAGCTCAGCGTGTTGCCGCGCAAGATATGCCCGCGTGTGGTCGGCAACACACGCCCGATCACTTCGTCGGCAAATAGGGGAATCTTCCGATCCGGATATTGAAAGGCCTGCCCTTTGGTAATCCGCAGACGATCCGAGGTCAATCCAGTATAGCCGAAGGGCGCTCGCTTTTCCAGGTTCGGTCCAGGCATGCCGATGCCGGGATGGTAGCTGTTGGCAAAGTTGACCGTGTTGTCGCGGAACTGCACGAACCAGCCCATCTGACCCCAGATACCTTGTGACCGCTCGACCCGGCAACTGTCCACCGTGAAATCGTAGAAGGAGCCGTAGAGCTGCGCGAACGAGCTGGTATCCTCGGCGGAACTGGCATACACGATCATGTGCCGCATCAGCGACCAGACGCCCATGATGCTGGTCGTATCAGGGGTCACGTCCCACGTACGTTCCAAAATTGCCTGGTCCGCGCTATTCGCGGTGATGACGCGATACTGGCCAGCTCCCTTGCCATCGAGTACAACAGCGGTCATGCCGACAAACTCCTGCGGAAGCCACCGTGCGTCCGCTGCAACAAACTCGGAGCCCTTGCTCTCGCGCAACCGGCCGATCCATGCCGTTGTGCCGCCATGTGCGCGTGCATGCCGAGGCGCGAGTTCCATGTAGAGCTTGCGCGGTGTCAGATCCGGTGCAGGCTTGAACGGCTTGTCGAGGATCACTGTATCTGCTGTGTTGTCCACAATCGTCCGCCACTGATTCGTGCCTGGGCCACCGTCATACGCGCGGATGGTCGCCATGCCGTCCTTGAAACAGCCGGGGGTCCACTTCACATCGGCAAAGCGCAGGAATGGCTTGCCGTCGCGCTCGCCGACCTCGCTCGGTGCGCCCCAGTGCTGGCTGACGGGCCGCGCCGTGGGCAGCGCGCTGATGTCCAGCGTCATGGCCTCACGTTCGCCGCGCACGAAGTTGTGGCTGCGATTGTGGGCCGAGTAGATCCGCTGCAAGCCGATCCACCCCCAGCCCCAGGAGGACGAGCAGTTCAAGTCGTTGCGCTCGCACACCACATCCTGCGCGCCGCCTCCGAGACAGGTCCACGAATGCCCGCCCATGCCATTCGCGATGGCGTTGCCGGTGATGCGCGCATTACGGATGTTTTCAAAATAGTTGTTGGCACCCCACAGGACACAGTCGCTGATTTCAAAATTCTTCACGTCGCCAATCCGCACGTTGTACGCCCCTTCCCAGTACTTTTTCGCCAACTGCGGCTGCGACTCGGGATGACCGCACAGCAGCCAGTGCTGGAAGAATACGCGTCGAAGAAACACATCGCGGAACCCACCGAATGGCTGCATCTTGGACAATACCTCCGGCGGTACATTCCGTCCGTTGATCGTCTCCCAACTCAGATCCATCAGCGCGGTGTCGGCCTTGCGTACCACGATTGTCAGATCTTCGAGGGCATACGGCGGCGCGCCGAAGATCGCCGCTTTCATAAAATTCGTTGTTGATTCAGGGACATCCACCGGCCACTTCAGAAGCGTGCTGTCGCGGCTCTCCCCGCGAACGGTCGTGCGCGGCGGGATGCATACCCAGTTGGTCAGCCGGTACGTGCCCCACGGAAAGAAGACCACGCCGCCCTTGTTCGTGTCCGCCGCAGCCAGCGCAGCGCGGACGGCCTTCGTGTCATCCGTCACATCATCGCCCTTTGCACCGAAATCGCGTACATTGAAGATTGTGACGGGCCACGCGTCCGGTGCCCTGACGTCCACGGCCAGCGCCTTGCTCCACGCCGCCTCGCCGCCGCATCCGTTATGGACGGCGAGCTCATAATGTCCGGCAGGCAGAGCCTCCGGCACCTTCGCCACCAGCGAATAGAGCTCCGCCTTGACAAGTTTCAATTCAGTCAATGCACCGCCTTGCTTGGCTCGCAGTACGAGCTTGGGCTTGATGCCCTCAACCGTGCGCAGCATGAAATTCTTACCGACAACCTGTATCTCTGCGCCGGGCGGCACTTGATTCACGTCAAGGCCGGGTCTTAACGACGTAGGCTGTGCGAACCAGAGTTCAGGAACATTGAGCAGTTGCGTCGCACTGCGGTCGTTGCCCGCGACCACTTGCACCCCGAATATGCCTTGCTTAAGTGTCTTGGGTATTACGAACTTGACCGAGTTGGTGCAGGGCTGCACCCCGGTGACTAAAACAGCATCCGCAGGGGCTTCCGATACCGCATCTCTCGCGACTAGTGCTTTCGTTTCACTGTCCGGCAGTCGCCACACCCGCACCTGCTCCGCGCGTTCGAGTCCGTTGCCATAGAGCAAGGTCACGTCGCCTGGTGCGACTTTATCTGGAGTCCAGAAGACAACAGGCTTGTCAGCCCCATACGCGACTGAGCTAAGCAAAAGCATGCAGGGGAAACTTTTTAGCATCCGAAAAGTGCGAAGCTCCTGGGCGTATAGGCGTCCTCGCCTGTACAACAAAGCTAATAGGTGCTGGTCCGGCAATCGCCGGACCAATGAACAGGCGAGGACGCCTATTCGCCCAGCAAGGCTCCCAAACCCCATCATTCCAGTGAAGTATCTATTGATGCGACTATTTTTCATTGATTCCCCGTTGCTTTCGTTTGATGCGTCATTACCAACGCCACTGTCAATCCCGCCAACGCCAAACCGGCCACGGTCAACGCACCCAACAACCCCAGCGCCGCCACTCCGTTGGCGTCAGGCTTGGTTAAAAAGAAGATCAGCACGCCAGCCAGCATCACACACGAGGCGATCACCCGGTCGCGGATGCCACGTTCCTTGAAGATGAACCAGCCGAGGATGACCGCCAGAATAATACCTGCACGCTTGATGCTGATGACTAGCGCCGCTACCGTAAACTGCATCGCCAGAAGTTGAAGCACGAGCACACAGGCTTCAAGCACACCTGCAAAGATCAGCCATTTGGGCACATCGCGCCAGACCGTACTCCAACAGAGTTTCGGCTGTCCGGCAGCCTTCTGCGGGAAGAGCCTGTTCCGGAACAGGAACAGCCCTGCGAAAAAGGGCTCTTCACGGTTT
>SESF01025300.1_pt1 | contig 15821 bp, 12 predicted proteins | sample 3171521 | NCBI WGS metagenome assembly SESF01 (sample SAMN10866945, study PRJNA518727) | freshwater metagenome | biome: subpolar coniferous forest; feature: holomictic lake; material: water; isolation source: holomictic Lake 227, 6 m and 8 m depth | place: Canada: near Kenora, Ontario | collected...
TCTACTATGGGGCCATGTACGGCGGTTCGACCACCTCGATCCTCGTCAACACCCCCGGCGAGTCCTCCTCGGTCGTCACCTGCATCGACGGAAACAGGATGGCCAAGAACGGGCGCGCCGGTCCCGCCCTCGCGGCGGCGGCCATAGGCTCCTTCATAGCCGGTACCTTCGCCACCATCATGCTGATGCTCTTCGGGCCCCTGATCGCGCAGATAGCCCTGAAATTCGGGCCGCCGGAGTTCTTCGCCCTCATGGTGGCGGGACTCACGGTCGTGACCAGCCTCGCGGGCCGCTCCATCGTGAAGGCACTGCTTGCGACGCTGTTCGGCCTGGCCATCGCGATGGTCGGCATCGACCTCCAGTCATCCGTCCCCCGCTTCACCTTCGGCAACATACGCTTCATGGACGGCATCGAGTTCCTGGTCGTCGCAATTGGTCTCTTCGCCATCACCGAGGTCTTCGTCAACCTCGTCGAGATGAGCAAGGCCACGAAGGTCGAGCTCATCAAGATCAAGGGCGGGCTCATGCTCACCAAGGAGGACTGGAAGCACTTCTGGCCCTCCTGCTGGCGCGGGACGATCTCCGGCTTCTTTGTCGGGGGAGTCGCGGGCGCTGGCGCGGCGGTGGCGAGCTTTGTGGCCTACGGCCTTGAAAAAAAGGTCGCGGGGCGACGGGCCCTCCTGGGTACCGGCATCATCGAGGGAGTCACTGCCCCCGAGGCGGCCAACAACGCGGCGGCCGGCGGCTCCCTCATCCACCTCCTCTGCCTCGGCATCCCCGGCTCGGGCACGACGGCCATCATGCTCGGCGCCCTCATCATGCTGGGGCTCCAGCCCGGGCCGCTTTTGTTCACCGCCCAGCCCGAATTCGTCTGGGGCCTCATCGCCTCGATGTACATCGGCAACGTGATGCTCCTCGTCCTCAACCTCCCCCTGGTCGGCATGTGGGTAAAGCTCCTTGACATACCCCAGTACCTCCTTACGATGTTCATAGTGCTGTTCTCCTTCATGGGCGTGTTCACGGCCAACAACGCGGTGGAGGACCTCTTCATCATGATCATCTTCGGCCTCATTGGCTTCGGCTTCAAGAAGGCCGACATCCCGGCCGCCCCGGTCATCCTCGGCATGGTCCTCGGCAAGATGATGGAGGAGAAGATGCGCCAGTCCCTCATCATCTCGGACGGAAGCATCGCCATCTTCTTCAACCGCCCCATCGCCTGCTTCTTCATGATCCTCGCCTTCATCTCGATCACCAATCCCTATTGGAAGTACATCCCGATGGGGTTCCGGGCAATCTCCGGAAGGGGAAGGAAGGCAGCATGACGATCGATGCGACCCTCGCGGGGGCCTTCGCTCCGGGCGGAAAACTCAGGGCCTCGATCAACCTCGGGAATCCCCTTCTGGCGCAGCGGGGACAGGAGGGTGCAGCGCCCAGGGGCCTGTCCGTAGAGCTTGCCGGCGAGCTGGCACACCGCCTGGGTCTGGCCCTTGAGTTTGTCTGCTTCGAAGGCGCCGCTGCCTCGGTGGAGGCGGTCCGCGATGGCCGTGCCGACCTGGGCTTTTTCGCCGTCGACCCGGAGCGCGGAGCCGGACTGCGCTTCAGCCGACCCTACGTCCACATCGAGGGTTCCTACCTGGTACGATCGGAATCGCCCATACTCTCCAACGAGGGGGTCGATCACGAGGGCATCCGCATCGTGGTGGGCAAGGGCAGCGCCTACGACCTCTTCCTGAGCAGGACGATCACGCGGGCGGAACTTGTGCGGGCTCCCAGCTCTCCGGCTGTGGTTGCGACCTTCCTCGAAGGGGGCTACGAGGTGGCCGCTGGCGTGCGGCAGCAGCTTGAGGCCGACTCAGGCAAAGAGCTTGATGCGGCGGGCAGGCCCCTTCTCCGGCTCCTGGCCGGGCGCTTCATGGTCATCGAGCAGGCCATGGCAGTGCCTGCCGGCCGCGACGCTTCTGTCGGCGATGCCCTCGAAGCCTTTGTCGCTGACATCAAGGTTTCAGGCTTCCTCGGCGACTGCATCGCGCGTCTTGGCCTCCGGGGCCTTGCCCAGGCGGGGTAACCCAGCACGTCCCTCGAACCCTGTTGGTCGCCGCCAACAAGCTTCGAGGAACTCCATTCACGCCAGCGGATTCAAAAGCGTGAACCCTGCGAGCCTCCGGAAATCAGTGTCGTTGCTGGCAATGGTGGCGCCCTGCTCGATGGCGAGGGCCGCGAGATGGATGTCGGTTGTCATTGTGGAGCCAGCAGCGCTTGCCTCGAAGAGCCCGCGCATGATCCGCACATGGCGCATTCCGGGGGCGACGTACTTGACCCTGCCCGTATCGAGCCATTCCGCCACGACATCGAGAAGGATGGCGGCCCTGACGGGGCGGACAAGCACCCTGGGGTTGGACATGAGGCGGACAAAACCGAGTGCTACCACGGGCGCCAGGCCCACGATTTCCGCGCCGTTGAGGCTGTCCTCCCACCAGAGGCGGGCACGCTCATGCCAGGGCGAGGCGGTATTATAGGCGTAGACGAGGAGGTTGAGGTCGGGAAGGATCACGCCTCATCCCTCTTGCCGTCGGCACGGTCGCCGTCGGCAAGGTCGCCGTCGGCAAGGTCGCCGTCGGCACGGTCGCCGTCGGCACGGTCGCCGTCGGCCAGTTCGTTGAGCCTCCCCAGGTCGATGCCGGGCTGGAAGCCTGCATCGAAGGCCTTCATGCTGTAACGGGGGGGAGACTCTGCGACCGAGAGTGCTGCGAGACCTCGGGCAAGCACGAGGTTGACTGCCTCCTTGTAGGAGCAGTGCTCGCTTTCCGCCAGTTTGCGGAGGCGCTGATCAGTATCGTCTTCGATGGTCAGGGTGGATCTCATACTGACATCATGGCACAAAGATGCAAGATGTCAAGGCATCAATAGGGCAACCCTCCCTCCCTCAGCCCCTTATCCCCAGGATCTCGTAGGCGACTGTCGGCTGCGCCATGCCCTTGAGCGAAAGCGGGGCAAGGGCCTGTCCCGCAAAGTCCGCACTGACCAGTTCCCAGGTGCGTGCGGACACGACAACCTTTCCCGGGCTCCCACTCGACTCCAGCCGCGATGCGAGGTTGACGGTTTTTCCGAAAATCGTATAGGTAAGCTGCGAACTCGAGCCGAAATTGCCGACCGTGCAGGGGCCGGTGGACATTCCGATGCGGATGTCCAGCGTCTCCTCGATGCCGAGCCTTTTCCATTCTGAGACAACCAGCGGGATCTGGGCCTGCATCTCGAGGGCCATGGCCACACAGGCGACTGCGTCCTGGCGGAGGCCCAGGCTCTCCGGGTCCCCGAAGAAGACCATGACCGAATCGCCTATGAATTTATCGAGGGTGCCATGGTGCTTGGCCACGATCCGTGCCATCGCCTCGAAGTAGCTGTTCAAGGCCAGGGTGAGGGCTTCGGGGCCCAGACGCTCGGATTTCGGAGTGAAGTCCTCGATGTCGGAAAACATCACCGTGAGTTCCTTCCGCTCCGACCCGATCTTGCCGGCGATCGAGCCCGCCCTGATGCCTTCGACAAGCTCGGGTGAGAGGTAGGCGGAGTAATGCCGGCTCAAACCCTCGAGGGCGAGGCGGGCAGCCCGGAGTTCCAGGTGGTTCCTGACGCGCTGAATCACGATCGTCGGGCTGATGGGCTTGGTGATGTAGTCGATGGCGCCCATTCCGAGTCCCTTGACTTCGTTCTGCTCGTCGGTCATCGCGGTTACGAAGATCACGGGAATGCCCGCCGTTTCCGCGTCGGCCTTGAGCCGGGCACAGACTTCGTAGCCATCCATGCCGGGCATCATGATGTCCAGGAGGATGATGTCCGGCTTCACCGCGCCGCGGCAGATCTCAAGGGCCTTGGCTCCCGAGGTCGCGACGCGGAGGGTGTACTCCTCGCCGAGAACTTCCTTCAGCACCATGATGTTGTCCGGGCTGTCGTCCACGACGAGCACGATCTTCTGAGCCTGGGCTGCTTCTGGCCTGGTATTCACAATTGTACTATTCATGGCTTGATTTCCATCCCCGCTATGACCGCGAGCGCGGCCTCGAAATCGAAGTTGCGCACCAGGCTGTCCAGCCTGGTGAAGGCACCTCCCATGGAAGCCGAAAGAAAACCGGCTTCCGCATCCACGAAGTTAGCAGCCTTGGCGTTGCTGTCAGACAGGAGGACAGAGAGTCTCCCGAGGACCTCCTTTAGCCTGCCGGCATCTTCCTTGCCGATTGCCGTGACGCCGTGCTCCACCGGAAAGAGGTCATCAAGGGCATCGAGAAGGGGGATGAGCATGTCGTCCACGGCAGCCTTCCGTTCTTCGACCGTCAGGGCACTTTCCCGTGCACGGATCGCAGACTCGAGCCTCTCCGCTTCCTTTTGCAGCCCGGTGGCACCGATGTTGCCGGAGACTGACTTGAGGGTGTGCGCGAGCCGCTCGGCCTCGGGCATGTCCTCGACCCCTATGGCCGCGTCGAGGGCCCCGCTGGTTTCCTTCTGTCCCGAGGCAAATTTGCGCAGCATTGCTCCATAGGCCTTCCGCTTGCCTAAAACGCGGCTGAGGCCCAGCTTCATGTCCACGCCGGGGATGTCATCGGGAAGCCAGGTTGCCGCTCCGTCCATGGCTGGATCGGGCCGCGCAGGTCCAGGCTCCGCATGTGGTGCAGGCGCAGGAAGTGGCGCCTCTTCGGCAGGCTTCTTTCCCGGGCGGGCGCCGATCCAGTGTCGGAGCCTCGAGAAAAGCAGCTCGGGATCGATCGGCTTGACGACGTGGTCGTTCATCCCTGCGGCAAGGCAGCGATCGCGGTCGATCTGCTGCGCATTGGCGGTCATCGCAATTATGGGTAATCCTGCCATTGCAGGATCCTTCCGGATTTCGATCGTGGCAGTGATGCCATCCATCACCGGCATCTGCATATCCATGAGGATGGCATCGTAGTTGCCTTCCCTGGCCTTGCGTACCGCGATCTCACCGTTCTCGGCGAATTCCACCACAATCCCCAGCTCGCCGAGGAGCCCGGCGGCAACCTCCTGGTTGAGGTCGTTGTCCTCGACAAGGAGGACTCGTGCGCCGCTCAGCGCTGAAATGAGCTCCACCGGCGCCGAAAGGGGCTTCGCCCCGGTCTGCCTGGCATCGGCTACATGACCGAGCAGCTGCATGCTCGCATCGAACAGGAGCGATTGGTTGACGGGCTTGATGAGGACGCTTTCAAAACCTGACTCAAGGGTCTGTTGCATGACCTCTTCCCGTCCGTAGGCAGTGATCATCACAAGATGCGGAGCTGGCTCGAGGCCGAGGGCCTTGATCCTCCGTCCCGCCTCGATGCCGTCCATGCCCGGCATCTGCCAGTCGAGGAAGATTATCTCATAGGGCTCGCCGACACGGGCGGCGCGCGCTGCCTCGACGATGGCCTCGGCGCCTGAGGCCGAGTCGCCGACCTGGAAGGTCATGGATGAAAGTAAATGCACGAGCACGGCGCGTGCTGTCTCGTTGTCGTCCACGACCAGCATGCGTCTGCCCCTGAGGTCCGCCGAAGGAAGGAGCCTGCTCCGCCTCTCGACACCCTTTCCAAGGCGCGCGGTGAACCAGAAGGTCGAGCCCTTGCCGAATTCGCTGTCCACGCCGACATCGCCGGCCATGAGGGTAGCCAGGCGCTTGGAGATCGCCAGGCCGAGCCCGGTGCCTCCGAATTTCCGCGTGGTCGAGGTGTCGGCCTGCTGGAAGCTCTGGAAAAGGAGGGCGCACTGCTCGGGTGTGAGCCCGATGCCGGTATCGCTCACCTCGAAGCGCAGCATGACCCCGGTCTCGTCCTCGCCGGCAAGGGTGATCCTGATGTCGATCTCGCCTGACTCCGTGAACTTCACCGCGTTGTTCGCATAATTGATAAGGATCTGTCCGACACGGAGGGGGTCGCCCACAAGCTGGTTCGGGACTTCCTTGGCCACGTCGAAGATCAGTTCGAGGCCCTTGGAACCTGCCTTGTCGCCGATGAGGGTGGCGACATTTTCGAGGACCTTCTCGAGCTCGAAGTCGATAGTCTCAATGGTGAGCTTTCCTGCCTCGATCTTGGAGAAGTCCAGGATTTCGTTGATGATGCCCAGGAGGTGCTGGCTGGAAGCCTGGATCTTCCGGAGGTAGTCGCGCTGTTTCGGCGACATCTCGGTCTTCATCGCCAGGTGGGACATCCCGATGATGGCGTTCATCGGGGTTCGTATCTCGTGGCTCATGTTGGCCAGGAAATCCGATTTCATCCTCGTCGCCTCCTCGGCGACCTCCTTCGCGGCCGCGAGTTCACGCTCGGCCTGCTTGCTCCTTGTGATGTCGATCAGCCAGCCGAGGATGGCGGGTTCGCCTTCCCAGTCCATTGCCATGTAGGTGGCCAGGAGGTCGCGGGGATTCTGGCGGCGATCCCACATCTGAAGCTCGTGGTCCTTGAGCATCTGGCCCTCGTGGACGGAGCCGGCGACCGTCGCTGCCTCGGAGGGATCGACGTAGCGGTCATCCACGGATTTGCCGACCTCCGCGACGATGAGGTGCGCGAGGCGGGGGTTCACAAAGCGCATGATGCCACCGACGCTGATGCCCACGCCGACGGGTGCCGTCTCGAGGATATGGTTGAAGCGTGCCCGCTCCATCTCCACCTGGAGCTCGATGCGCTTGCGCTCGGTGATGTCGATGAGCCAGACCAGGAGGGCCTGCTCGCCCTCCCACTGTGAAAGCATGTAGGTTGCCAGGAATTCCTTGGGCTGGCCCCCGGGTCCGAAGAGCCTGAGTTCGAAATTGCGCATGATCCCGTGCACGTTGAGCGCGTCGAGGATCATGTCGCTGTCCTCGGGATCGACGTAGATGTCGATCATGTCCGTGTCCTGCCCGACGCCGATCATGGCCTCGAAGGCCGGATTGACCATGCGGATGATGCTGTCCACGGAGATGACGAAGCCGATCGGCGAGGTGTCGAGGATTTCCTGGAGGCGGGCCTTCTCCTTCAGGAGTTCCTCGCCGCCAGCCCGGATGCTCTCCTGCTGCACGGCCAGCTCGGCTGCCTGGTCCTCGAGCGAGCGCGACTGCTCCTGGCTCCAGGCCAGCAGTTCCTCCGTCTTGAGCGCTCCCATGAGGAGCTCAAGGCGTGGCGAGAAGGTCGTGGAGACCTCGTCGATGAGGGCGCCGGTCCTCCCGTCGAAGTCGGTGAAGGTGGCGAGCTCGACGACTGCCAGCACCTTCTCCTTCCCGATGATGGGTATTATGACGATCGCGGTTGCCATGGCCGATCCGAGCCCGGTTCCGATGCCGATGTAGTCGGCCGGGATGTCCTTCAGGATGATCGTGCCCCCGTCCTTGGCGGCCTGGCCGAGGATGCCCAGGCCCAGGGCAAACTGGACCTCGCTTGCAGGGTCGCGTCCGTAGCCTCCCACGCAGCGGAATTCGTCCCCGTGTCCGTCGCGCATGTAGAAGTTACCCCGGCCCGCGCGGAGGAGGGGAGCCAGTCCCGAGAGCAGCACATCGCCGAAGCCCCCGAAGGAGTCGATGTGCTGGAGCGCCTCGGAGATCTCCGACAGGCCCTGCTTGACCCATCGCTGCTTTTCGATCTCCTCGCCCATCCTGCGGTAGTCCTCGAGTGAACGCGCCAGGTCCCCGATTTCCGATTGCTCCCCGAGATGGCCGTAGCGGAGCCCGTGGTCCCCCTTGAGGAGGGCCAGCGTCCTGTCGGTGAGGTCGACGATGGGATCTATGAGCTTCCGCCGATAGAAGACTCGGAAGGCTGCCAGGACTGCAAGGAGGTTCAGTATGACGGCTACGGCGGAGATGAGCGACTGGAGGAGGGAGGCCGAGGTCAGGCCCGCTATCCGGGCGTCGAGCCGCGTGCGCAGGGTTGCCTGCAGGGTGCTCCCATTCCTGTCGATGCTGTCCATGTCGCCGAGCACCGGTCCTTCGAAGACCAGGGCGATGGATTCCGCCAGGTTACCCCCCGCCCGCAGGTCCATCGCGGAAACCAGGCTGTCGGCGAGGCTGTCGGAGTAGTGCTTAATCTGGTCGACGAGGCTGCGCTCCTGGGCAGTCAGCCCGAGTCTGACAAGGGTCTGGACTGCCTCCTCGCGGCTCTTTCCCTGGAAGAACTCGTGCTCGAAGCTGTCGCGGTACCGTCGCTCTCCGGTGGCGACGTAGGCCTGTGCGTCGAAAAACAGCGACTCGCTGCCCTTCTGGAGGAGTTCGGCGGCATCGTTGAGTCCCAGGAGCAGGAGGAATGAAGACCGGCGCCCTTCGAGGAGGAGGGATGAGCTGATGATGGAAGCCAGCGTGACGACCGCGAAGACCGAAATGACCAGCGTTATCAGGTTGCTGCCCTGCCGTATTTTCACCGTCGGCCTCCCGCGAGTTCCCCGGGCCTAATTCCGGAAAACGGATTTCCGCCCGAACGGTGCCGGATCCGTTCCTGCACCGGCGACAGGGGTCTGCGGGGCAGTATAGAGGAATATCGCATAACCCGCCAGCGGAATAGCGACGGAAAGATGGCACCGGGCGCGGGCTCAGGGCGGCGGCCCCAGGCGCTTCAGTCCCCCACAAGTCCGTGCTTGAACGCGTAATGTGTCAATTGAGCGTTGTTTTCCATGCCCATCTTCGCCAGTATCCGGGCCCGGTACGTGCTCACTGTCTTTACCGACAGGGCGAGCATCTCCGAGACCTCGCCGATGGTCTTGCCCGAGGAGAGCATCCGGAAGACCTGGTACTCCCGGTCCGAGAGCGACTCGTGGGGCAGGGCAGTGCCCGAGCCCGCCATCTCGTCGAGCAGAAGCTCCTGGGCCTTCTGGGAGAGGTAGCGCCTGCCGGCCACCACGGTCTTCACGGCCTCCACGATCTCGGCCGGATCGCCCGCCTTGTTGAGGCAGCCGGAGGCGCCAAGCCTGAAGGCGCGGATCGCGTACTGCTCCTCAGGCTGTATCGAAAGTATTATGATATGGGTAAGTGGATCTATATCCTTGATAGCGCGGATGAGGTCGAGGCCGTCGCGGCCGGGCATCGAGACGTCCAGGATCACGACGTCGTAGCGCTTGGCGCTGGCCATCTCGAGGGCCCGGGTCCCGTCGTCCGCCTCGTCGATGCCCTGGACTTGGAGGTTTTCCGCAAGGAGCTGGGACAGGCCCTTCCTTATCAGGAAGTGGTCGTCGGCGACGAGGATGCGAAGCATCATGGGGTCCTCCGGTACTCTTTGACATCGCCGACAGCGCCACTACTGCCGGCGCCGCCACGACTGCTGGCTGTGGGGCGGGCAAGGCGGGCGAGGGGCAGGGTGGCCAGGAGGCGCGTTCCCGCTCCGGACGAGCCGGAGATCCTGACGCCACCGCCGAGCGAAGCGCAGCGTTCACGCATGCCGATGAGGCCGAAGGAATCCTCGGCCTTGTCGGCGCCTTCGGGCAGGCCGACGCCGTCGTCCGCAATCTCGAGGATGGCGTCCCCTCCCTCCACGCGCAGTTCGACCCGCACCTGGCAGGGACCGGCGTGCCGTGCCACGTTGGACAGGGCCTCCTGAAGGACGCGGAAGAGGGCAGTTGCAGCCTCGTCTCCGCACTGGGGAAAGTCCCCGGCGACCTCGACCGCTGCCTGGATGCCCGTACGCCGCGCGAAGTCCCGTGCGTACCAGCGCACGGTCTGGGCGACCGAGAGCGAATCGAGGGCAACAGGTCTGAACTTCGTAGCCACGTTCTTCACCTCTGCCATGGCGCGGGAAATGGAATCACGCATCTCGTCGACCCGTGGGGCCCGTTCGTCGCGCGTGGCGTCCGGGTGGCTTGCCAGCCAGAAGGCCTGGAGGTTGAGCACTACCAGGTGCTGTCCGATGCCGTCGTGCACCTCGCGGGCCGCGTCCGTGCGCTCCTCCTCGCGGGCCAGCTCGATGTGGCGCGAGAATTTCACGAGGAGGGCATTGCGCGCGTGGAGGGTGCGAATCCGGAACAGGATGAGTGACGCCACGGCGGCGCCGAGGACCAGGGCGACGAGGGCGCCAAACCAGGGCCTCAGCCAGAAGGGCGCGACGACCTGGATGCTCAGCCTTGCGGCAGACTGGCTCCAGATGCCGTTGCCGTCCGACCCGGTGACAGCCAGAACCCAGGTACCTGGCGCCAGGGGGGCGATGTAACCGGTGTTGACATGTCCCAACTGGGTCCAGTTGGCCTGCCTTCCCTCGATGCGCATCGCGTAGCGGTTGCGGGCAGGGGCGACGTAGTCCAGGACCCCGATGGTGAAGGACAGGCCCGCGTTGCGCCAGTCGAGCAGGAGGTCGCCGTTCGCCCTGCGGCGCACCAGCCCCGAGCCGTGGGCCACGACGCCGGTGATGGCGACCGAAGGCGGGGCGGCCCGGGTGTCGATGGCCACCGGATCGAAGCTCGACAGGCCGTCGGGGCCACCGAACCAGAGACTGCCATCCGAGGCTCGGAGGTAGGAATTCTGGGAGAGTTCCGAACCAGCCAGCCCGTCCTCGAGCCCGTAGCTCAGCCAGGTGCCCGAGTCCGGAATCCAGCGGGACAGCCCGATCTGGGTCGAGATCCACAGTTCGCCACTCGCCGACTCGACGATCCCGTTGACCGTCGCGGCCGCCAGCCCCTCCTCCTCGCCAATGCGTTCGAAAAGGCCCCGCGCCTCGTCGAAGCGTTCCAGCCCTGCGCCGCCTGTGCCTATCCAGATGCGCCTCGCTGAATCCTCGAAGATCGCGTTCACGCTCGAATCGGCGAGCGAACCCGCCTTCCCCGCTTCGGGTCCATAGGAGACAAAGGTCTTTCCGTCCTCGAGAAGGCGCGAGATGCCTCCGTCCCAGGTGGCGACCCAGAGCCTGCCCCGCGAGTCCCTGAAGACGCTGCGTACCGAGGCTCCTCGGAGCGAGGATGGCGAAAAAGGGTCGGGTCTGTGGTGGATGAATGTGTCGGATCCGGGGGCAAGCCAGTCGAGGCCCCCGCCCTCGGTGCCGATCCAGAGCCCACCGTCGGCTTCCTCGAGGATGCACCACACCACGTTGGAGCCGAGGCTCCCGGCATCCTCACCATGGCGCCACTGCCTGAGCCTCCCGTCGGGGGACAGGGCGAAGAGTCCCGCGCCGTCGGTACCGTACCAGATGGTACCATCCTTGCCCACATTCACGGCGTAGACCTTGCGTTCGTCGCCTGTCTTCCCGGTGCCCGGGACAGTCCGCACGGAGCCGTCCCGGCGGTCGAGCTCGACGAGGCCGAGGCCATCGGTCCCTGCAAGGATCTTTCCGTCGCGCTTTTCGGCCAGGCCGCGGAGCCCACGCAGGCGTGTACCGTCGATCATCGTTTCGTGGCGGGAAAAGGCCGCCGAGCGCGGGTTGTAGGCGCGGGCGCCGCCGTCCTTGAGGCCAGCCCACATAATGCCGCTCCGGTCGCGATAGAGCGCCCGGACATTGGCCGCGCCCTGGGGGCCCGGAAGCGAGAGGGCGCCGCTCTGGGGATCGATCGTACCAATTCCCGCTTCTGCCCATCCCACCCAGACCGCCCCCGAGTCGTCCTCGCCCAGGGCGCGTACAGCCTGTCGTGGTGCACCCTCGCGCGGCAGGGATGCGTGCGCGAAGCCCTCCCCCGAGCGCCGGTCGACGGTCCCATCCCCGAGCCCGACCCAGAGCCTCCCCCTGGAGTCGACCAGGAGGGATCGCACCGTATCCGAACCCAGGCTCGCGGGATTTCCGGCTTCGTGCATGTGCGGAATGGTACGGAGCTCCGGCGTGACCTCGAAGAGTCCCGAACCCTCGGTGCCGACCCACATCGTGCCGTCGGGGGTCCTCGCGATGCAGCGGACGGGCGCGGCCGGCACCCTGTCGCCCCCCGATACGTCGGGAGGCCAGAGCCGCAGCACCTTGCCGCTCTTCGGATCGAGGATGTTGACGACGCCGTCCGCGCTGCCTGCCCAGATCCTCCCCGCCCTGTCCTGACCGAGGGCAAAGACCCGGTCCGAACTCAGGCGCTCGGGATCGGAGGGAACCGCCCTCCAGGTGCTCCAGCCCTCAGTCGCCATATCGAAGCGCGACAGGCCGCCCCCGTCGGTGGCTACCCAGAGGCAGCCATCGCCCTCCATCAGGGAGAAGATGACCGAGGCCGAGAGGCTGGCCTGGTCCGGCCGCGGCCTCCAGGTCGTGAAGGTTTCGCCGTCCCAGCGCGACAAGCCTCCGAAGGTGCCGAACCACATCAGGCCCTTGGAGTCCTGGCGAATGCAGTACACCGACGAATTTGCCAGCCCTGCGGAGATACCGAGGCTGTAATAGCGGAGCGCTGAGGGTTCTTCGGCCGCGAGCGTGAGCAGGGTCAGGGCAGCGAAGACCAATCCAGCCAGGCAGCGGCCTGCCTCTTTCAATGCTGCCCCCCGCCATCCTTGCGGCCGAGGTAGCGGAATGCTGCTATTGTAACGTCGTCATCTGCGAGTGCTGCCTGGCTATAGACCGCGAGCTCCGCGATGAGAGTGCAGACGATGTCCATCGTCGCCGCCTCAGATCCGAGGTTCCGGCAGGCTGAGTGGAAGGACTGAAGGAGGCGATCCTGCCCGTACATCTGTCCCTGGAGATTCCTGGCCTCCATGAGGCCGTCGGTCGTCGCCAGAAGGACATCCTTCCGTTCGAGGGAAATGAAGCTCTGCGTGAGGGAGACCTCCTCGAAGGCGCCCAGGATCATTCCTCCCTCCGCGAGCCGGAAGACCCGGTCCTCCTCCTGCCTATAGACAAAGACCGGCGGATGTCCGCAGTTGACGTAGCGGAGAACAGCGTTCTCGAGATCGACGATACCGAAGAAGGCTGTGGCGTAGAGTCCGGAATCCCCTGTGACCGCGCAGAGATCCGAGTTGACGTCGCGGCAGATCGCGTCAGCGTCAAGTCCCCAGCGCGCATGTGTCCTGAAGGCTGCCTTCAGGAACATGGTGATAAGAGCGGGCGGTATGCCGTGTCCCGACACATCGGCGATCACGATGGCCCAGGCGTGGAGTCCGACCCGGAAAAAATCGTAGATGTCGCCGCCGACCTTGTCCTTGCTCTCGAAGTGACCGGCGAAGTCGATCTCCTCGCAGCGTGAGGTCTCCAGGTGGGAGGGCAGGAGCTGGAGCTGAACGCGCCGCGCTGCATCGAGGTCGCGCTGGGTCTCGTCATTCCTGGCCTGGAGCGCCTCATAGGCCCGCGCAAGTTCGAGCGAGCGCTGTGCCCTTTTCTCGTTTTCCAGACGGACATGGGTTTCCCAGTCGATGCTGATCTGGTTGACGAGCTTGCCCAGGATGCCTGCAAGGGGCACGTCGTCGCGGATCGAGACCTTGAAGGTGATGTCCTCTGTCTTGCGGGCCGCCAGTTCGTCAGCCATGTGCTCGAGGGCGTCCAGGAAATTTTCGAGCGTCGTAGCCTCTTCGGCGTCATGGACTGAAGGATCCATTTCCCGAGTGTAGCCGATTCAGGAGGTTTTCGCGAGCGCAGAGTGAAAGATGCCTGCCCTCAGCGCCTGGATATGCCTGTACGTGCGCTGGCCGACAGCGGCAGCTCGGCATCGACGATCCAGGACAGGAGGCGATCGAGCCTGGAGAGCCGGAGCTGCCTGAGCGCCTCTCCGGCAAGCTCATAGTCCCTGAGCGCAGCGTCGCGCATCCAGGAATAACCGAACAAGCGCCAATCGAGTCCATTCCAGAGCACCTGGTTGATGTGGTACCTGACGGTGAAGTCATCCTTCCATGCGAGGCGGGCTTCATCATCGATCTTCTCGAAGCTTCCCGTCTCGTCGAACAGGAGGTCGAGCTGCACCGAGATCCTCGCGATGCCCTCGCGGTAGGCCTTGTTGCGCTCGAAGGCCCGATGGCTTACGGGAAAGCTCCGCGCCACAAGGTCACGCAGCTCGGAGGCGAGAATCTGTCCGTCGAAGGCAACAATCGGGGCGGCCGCCGCGTTCGTGCCAGTTTCCTGGGGGCGGAGGGCCATCTCGGCGAGGAGCTTTTCCGACCTGGCGAGCTCCTCCCTCAGGGCCGCGAAATCTATGTATCCACCTCTGCCCCTATCGGCTTCGCCCGAGCCGGTCCCCCCCCGCGAAGCCATTGCATCCGGATGGTAGCGCTTCACGAGGCTGCGGTAGATGCGGCGGAGATCGCCACGGCTTTTGACCCTCCCCTGCGTGACGAGGTCGCTGAGGAAGTTCATGCTTTCAGTCGGCGCCGACGTTCAGGCATTATGGTTTCTATATTCCTTCCAGATGGCGCGACGAGCCCGCTTATCGACGATGCCAGCGAAGGGGCTTGACTGCCGGAGCTGTACGCCGCATTCCGAGGTATCAAGCAGGACTTGTCTCACATTTTCCCAAGTACCGCGAAGGACGATCTGCCACTCCCTCATCGCAGGAGTCATTCCGGCGATTTCAAGCCAGCGCTCACAGCTTGCCCGCGCACGCTCCAGCCCCGCATGGGCAGGATCCTGATCGACCACTGTTACGATGGCGCGCGCCAGGCTGAGGCTCCTCTGGTCGATTTCGGCATGGCTACGCAGGCTGGGTTCCTCCTGTCGGCAATGATATCCCGGTGCACAGGTCGGGGCAACGCCTCTGGTGAATGCCCTGAGGAAAGGAATGTAGCGACAGCCGAACGTGGGTAGCTTGTTAGCTGCAGTAGGTCCGTGCGTCTTCTCGCTTAAGTTTCTCTTCAATAAATTCCGGAGCAATATCAGCTCCATTTTCCCATTCGATAGTTCCAAATGCTTTTGATATCTGATATTTCCTAAACAATTCTATATTTCTCAATGGTTCGAAAACTGGACCCCATAGTTCATCCTTAAAGTCAATTATGCCACATTGGCCGCTATTCAGAGTTATCCTTATCTTGTAGTCTTCGATATATTCAGCTCCAACTACTTCAAGAAACATTAGGACCGCCTTATTCCAATGGTGGAATGTTCTTTAGGGGTTCATGCTTTTTCGCTAACTCCCAATCACATAATAATTCGTCTCTATGCAGTTCATACCATTCCATTACTGCATTCAATGCCCGCTTGGGGAATTTCCCTTCGACACTTCCTGTTTGTTTCTCTACCATAATTTTGAACTCCCCATAAACTGCATGAAAATGCGGAGGTGCATGGTCATCATACAGAAGCGCTATGATAATTCCTAAAAAAAATAGGCTTAACTCTGGCATACTCTTATGATAAGAGGAAATTGCTATGCTTTCAAGAGGCATGATGTCAGGTATGCATTCGCCATCCCCGTAGCCCAGGCAGGGGCAATCAAGACAAGAGTTTCTTGTACTCGTGTTCAAGGGGGCACAGAGGTATTTCTATTTGGGAAAGCTTCACTTCCTTCTGCCTGTAGGCTTTTCCGCGCCCCTTGGTCGTGCTCACCCAGATCCGGTTGGCTGCGGGAATCCCAGCGCGTTCAGGCCAAACATGATCTCGCGTGGCTCCGCTCCATTGCTGTTGGGTCAGTCAGTGCCTCCGTTGACCAGGAAGTGATAGTAAAAGTTATAGCCGCCCGTCTGCCTTGCAACCACGTCCGCGTCGCCCGAACCGCCATTCGGAGACCGATTCGCCGCTCTGACGCTGCCAGTCGAGTCCGCGCAGTCGATCATGGTCACAAAATCGCTCGAAATCGCTAGCCTGACCCGTTCTCTTCGTCTTCGGATTCCATCCACGGGCAGACTACCCCCTGCATCTCTGGCCGTCAACCGAGCCGGAAAGGCATGATTGATGAACCGGAGCCGCATATACCGGCAGCGAGGCGGTGAGATGATGAACTCTCCCTTCACCTAGTGCGGTGGCCCCCGCCCCTTTCCTGCAAGACAAGCGACGATGCCCCTGATCTCCGACGGATCCAACTCA
>SESF01019563.1_pt1 | contig 15816 bp, 8 predicted proteins | sample 3171521 | NCBI WGS metagenome assembly SESF01 (sample SAMN10866945, study PRJNA518727) | freshwater metagenome | biome: subpolar coniferous forest; feature: holomictic lake; material: water; isolation source: holomictic Lake 227, 6 m and 8 m depth | place: Canada: near Kenora, Ontario | collected...
GCAAGAAAAGTCTGTGAAACTGGCGGTCGGCCCGAAGGGCGCGGATATTTACGATGCCGTATCCCAACGGTTTGTCGCCAGGAACGTCAAGGGGCTTGCCACGATCACAGTGCCGCGGGACGGCGCGGTGCTGGCGGTGCTCACGCCCGCTGGCGGACGACAGACGCAGGACGGCCAAAAGATGTTGATCAATGGCGTGGTTGTGGATTATCGGACCGGAGAACAGGGAGACGCACAAAACAGGAGAGGCCAATGAGGACGTTTCAACCGGATTATCGGAACATTGAGGACGCGGCCAGGAATCGCAAACCTAGACGGGTCCCTCTTTATGATCATGGCATCCATCCGGCGGTCATGGAACCGATGCTGGGCAAAACATTCTGGCAGATGATGTTTGAAGGCAACGCTCAGGAGCAAGTGGAGGGGTATCGCCGCTTCTGCGAGTTTGGCGTGAACTTCGGCTATGACGCCATTCCTGTGGAATTCGGCGCCACCTATCTGGTACAGGGAGGACATGGTCTTTGCGGACATAAGCCAGGGCTCTTCAAGACCCGGGAAGAGATCGAGCGCTTCCCGTGGCAGGACTTGCCGCGCCGGTATATCGAGGTTTTCGATTCCCATTTCAAGGCCTTGTCTGAAGCACTCCCACCTGGGATGAAGGCCGTTGGCGGCATTGGCAACGGCATCTTCGAGACCTTCCAGGATTTTGTACCCCTCATGGAACTCCCCTTCCTGAGGCTGGATGATCCGGATGGCTATGCCTTGCTTTGGCAAAAGGTGGGCGACCTCTTTGTCGAACTCTGGTCTTGGTTTCTGGAGCATCATGCCGATGCGTTCGCTGTCTGCCGCATGGGCGACGATCTGGGATATCGAACTTCAACCATGCTCTCGCCCGAAGACATCCAGACGCACATCATCCCCCAATACAAACGCGTGGTATCTATGATTCATGCAAAAGGGAAGCCCTTCCTCTGGCACAGTTGCGGCCGGATCTTCGATGTGATGGATGAGGTCATTCGTGACGTGGGCATTGATGCCAAACACTCAAATGAGGATGCGATCGCCCCCATCAAGGAATGGCTTGATCGCTACAATGATCGGATTGCCATTTTCGGGGGCGTGGATATGGACTTGCTCTGTACAGCCGAAGAAGATATAATCAGAAAAACTGTTCTGAACGTACTTGAGCTTGCTGAACACTACAAGGGCTTTGCGATAGGTTGTGGCAACTCGATTGCCGATTATGTGCCGGAAGCAAAGTATCGCGTCATGCTTGAGACCGTTAGAACATATCGTGGTGACTTCTGATCTTCATCGTGAAGCATATAAAGGCGAGGCGCTTATGGCGGGAGACAAAATCATAGATAACTGGAAAACGTTTCACCCCGATGCCGCACATAAGCGCGACGAATATCTTGAAAAAAGTTTGCTGATCTCCGAATTGACCATCCTCGGCTGGACACATTTCACGCGCGCCATGCTCCATGCACAGGAGGCGGACACACATGATGAGGAGTTCGAGTTCCATTATCTGGTCGGCGGTGAATTGGATTGGTGGGTCGAGGACAAACGCTACACGCTCCGGAACGGCGACCTGATCATGACGCGCCCCGGAGAACTGCATGGCGCAAAGAATGGCGTACTTCAGCCATCTGAATTCTATTGGCTACGTGTCAAAGATTCAAAGAAAAAGGGGTGCCTTGGCCTCTCACTCCCGGAATGGTCAGACCTTCGACGCAAATTGCTTTCCGAATCCACACATGTCTTCCGAGCCCCTGAGCCGATCCACGTCTGCTTTCGGAAGCTGATCGCGGAACACCGCCAGCCGGATAGCGTCAGTGCCTGGATGTGCCGGGCATTGGTCTGCGAACTCCTGTTATGGGTCGCACGGACTAAAGACAATCAACCCTCTCCAGAAGTCGGTAACAGAGCGCCGATCACCTTTGTCACGCGGAAAGCCCTGCGAACAATCCACCTGCTGCTGGACAAGGATATCACGCACTCCCCCTTGATCTCAGAACTGGCTGATCAGGCGGGGTTGAGCGAATCAGCCTTCCGGAGAAGATTTGAGCATGATATGGGAATCTCCCCCAGTGCCTATATCAGCCGCAGACGGATCGAGCTGGCAGGTAATTTGTTACGCTCCGGGAAAGGCGTCACGGATGTCGCGTTCAAGTTGGGCTTCTCCTCCAGCCAACATTTCTCAGCCACCTTCAAAAAGGCCACCGGATTCACACCGACGGATTACATCATCGCCAACGACGGACGTTGATGTACGGACGATGAGCCAGACTGGTCAAAAATCGACACGCTCGAATCTTGAACGCCAAGCCTCAATCCCTGTGGTAATCTGTTTACACAATTATGTATCAAGGCAATCAACGTAACGGAATACGAAAGGATCACGACATGAATACACGTTTCGCTTTTCTCCTTATAAGATGGGACGCCTTCAGGACGACGACCGTGAAATGTATCCCTGTGATGGTGATCGGCATCACCGTGGCATTGACCGGTTTTTCCGTTGACCGAACCTGGAATGGCGGCGGCACGAGCGTGAACTGGAATGAGGACGCCAACTGGGGAGGGACAAAACCGGCCAGCGGCGACAAGGTGTTATTCGGCGGCTCGGCCAAGCTGGCGAACACAAATGATTTTATCGGTTATAATATCGGCGGCATCACCTTCAACTCCGGTGCCGGAACTTTCACGTTGGGAGGTAACGCGATCACGAACACCAGCCACATCATTAACAATAGCGCAGCCCTCCAGACGTTGAATATGGGCATCACGCTTAGCGCGGAGACATGGATTAGCGGCGTGTCCGGGCCTTTAAACTTCGGCGGACAGATGAACTTGAACGGACAGATGGTCCGAGTAGGCTATTCTTCTGGCGCATATAAGAACATTGCATTCCCGGGAGGTGTGGTTGGAACGACGGCGGGGCTGCTATTCTACCGGGGCACCAACATCGTTTTGAATAGCACGAATACGATTACGATAACGGGGTATGGGTTCGATATCATTAACAGCGACTGCCCTGTGCACGTGGACTTGGGGGCCTCAAGCAGCATTAATGCGGGCAGTTACCCGACCTATATCCGTGGAGGAGCTGGTGGACCCGGAACACTCTCCATGAGCGGTGGCACGTATACGACAACAGATCGGATCTCTCTTGGCCTTACAGCGAATCAGAGCGGCGTGCTCAACATCGGCGGTTCTGCCGCCGTTACCGTGAAATACATGTTTGTCTGCGGACAAGGCACCGGTACGGTCAATCACACCGGTGGCACTTTGGCAGTCACCGATACCAGCGCCACTTATGGGTTTCGGATGAATGATGCTGTAACCTCGCATGGGTTCGGTTCCTATAATCTAAGCGGCGGCGAGTTGCAGGGGAATACCTGGTATGCCCCTACGGATGGAACGAACGGGGTCTTCAACTTCAGCGGGGGAACCATCCGACCGTACAACATCAATAACAGCAGTTTCACCATACCCTTGACGCTGACTGGATCGAATAGTGTGATTAGCAGCACCGACGGCGGGAGCATTGCTCGGACGTTCATTATGAGTGCGCCGATCGGGGAGGCGGGCGGAGCACGTGATCTTACGTTTGCAGGCACGGGTACGATTTCGCTGGCCACGAATAATGTCCATAGCGGCGTAACGACCCTTGCGGGGGGCACGTTGGCGATCGCGCATCCGATGGCATTGAAAAACAGCGCACTGAACTATACTAACGGCACGGTCACCTTTGCCACCGGTATCACATCGGCGCAGTTCGGCGGGCTGAAGGGAACCGGCAACCTGTCGTTGGTCAATGCGTCCAACGTGGGAGTGGCCTTGACCGTAAGCAATTCGGCTACCATGACGTATGGGGGCGTGCTCAGTGACAACAGCAAGACCGGTTCATTGGTCAAGGCCGGAAGTGGAACACTGATTCTGACCAACACCAGCACCTACATCGGCGGAACGACGATCAACAACGGTATCCTCCAACTGGGCGACGGGGTCAATAACGGTGCCGTCAACCTGTCGAATCTCACCAACAATTCACCCATTGACGGTGGCTTGACGTTTGCCTGTCCCGCGGGTGTCACGTTGGCGAACACCCTTGCGGGAATCGGGTCGATCCGTATTCAGAGCGGTTCACTCACGCTGGGGAGTAGCACGAATATTCATCAGTTCAACAACTTGCCGAACAATGCCGCTGGAATCCGGACCGATATCTACGCGGCGGGAACGGGGTTCAAGGTCAACGCCGGCAAGACGATCATCGTGACGCAACTGGGTATTTTCGACAGTGGAGGCAATGGGCTAGCCAATGCGCACAATGTGTATCTCTACGATAACGCCACAGGCAAGAATATTGCCACGGGCAACGTGGCTTCCGGCACGGCGGCGGCGTACGCGAATGGCTACCGCTTTGTCTCCCTGTCCACGCCCATGCCCCTCTCCGCCGGAGCAGCGGCGCTGACCAACACGGTTTGGGGCGATGCCACGGGTAACGGAGATGCATGGGCATACGATCCAGTGACCTATGATAACGGCGCAAATGGAGAGGTTACCTATTTGACGGGACGGGCCGGTACGACTACGAATGTTTATCCGGGGGGCTACTCGGGCTTCACGTATACATTTGCCACCTTCAAATTCTATAATCCGAATGCGGACATTAGTTTGGGTGCACTGACGACCAATTCACCGGTCCAGATCGGTCCGACAGGCATTCTGAATCTTTCCGCCGGCAATCAGCAGGTGGCTTCATTATCGGATTATGGCGGGGGTGGCGTTGTGACGCGCAGTGTGGCGGGTGCGGCTGCACTGACGCTGGGAGCCAATAATGGCAGTTCGACCTTCAATGGCGTCATCCAGGACGGAAACGGCATCCTGAGCGTCGTCAAGACCGGGGCAGGCACACAAGTGTTGGGTGGAACAAACACCTATACGGGAACGACCACGGTCTTAAACGGCACATTAAGTTTGACACAGCCGCAGTGCCTCTCGTCGAACACGGCTGTAATTGTATCTGGCGATGCCAAAATCGATCTCTCCTTCACTGGCATAAACATTGTGAAAAGTCTGACCGTCAATGGGGAGTTGAAGGTTCGTAACAGTTTATATAGCCGACGTAATCTGCCAGCAGTCTTCAGTGGCGACGGATATCTGTATGTGACAGACGGCGCACGCCCTAAAGGTACGATGATCCAGGTGTTTTAATCGGATCGGGTTGCTGGCTTGATGAATGGATTTCTGGGGGAAGATCAGGGCTGATCAAGGGGACGAGGAAGAATAACGTATTGGGTTCATATTCAAAAAATGAATAGGTGGATCTATGCAAGGGAGAAATCGTATGGTCAAGTGGATTAGTTTTGTATTGTTCGTCTATCTCGCCGGGGGGGTGTTTGATGCTGACGCGGGGTTGTTTTCGCGTGGCCCGCATGTTCTGCATTTACGCTGTGAGAACCAAGAGTCGCCTTTGGGGATTGATGCACGGAACCCGCGCCTGAGTTGGATGCTGGAGAGCCCTGCGCGGGGCACCCTTCAGGCCGCCTATCAGGTGCTGGTCTCCAGCAGTTTAAAAAAGGCGAGGGCCGGTACGGGCGATATGTGGGATAGCGGAAAAGTGGAATCGGAGCAATCGGTCCATGTGCCTTATGCGGGAAAACCTTTGACTTCCCGGACACGCTATTATTGGACCGTTCGCATTTGGGATCAGGCTGGCCGGAAATCTGACACCAGCGAGCCCGCTTGGTTCGAAATGGGGCTGCTCGATCAAAAGGAGTGGGAGGGCAAGTGGATCGGGGGAGAAAACCTGCTGCGCAAGGAGTTCGCGGCGACCGGAAAGGTAGTCCGGGCACGGGCCTACATCGCGGGTGTCGGCTACTATGAATTGCACCTGAACGGGGACAAGGTCGGCGATCATGTCCTGGACCCCGCCTGGACCGAATTTGGGCAAACAGTTTTGTACGCGACGTATGACGTGACCGACCAGTTGCGGAGAGGCGTGAATGCCGTGGGCGTGATGCTGGGCAACGGGCGCTATAGTCATTATCCCTATCATTATTCCCCAAGATTAATGTTTCGTCTGGATGTGGATTACGCGAACGGAATGCGGTCGCAGGTGTTCAGCGATGACGCGTGGACCATGGCAGCAGGGCCTGTGGTTTCAAACTGCATCTTTAATGGCGAGGTCTATGACGCCCGCCGAGAGCAACAGGCCTGGGACAGTCCGGGTTTCTCCAACGCCGCGTGGCGCGGTGCGCAGGTCATGAAGAGCCCTGCAAAAAAGATCGAGGCCCAAACCATCGACCCGATCAAGGTGATCGAAACAATAAAGCCGGTTCGCATGACCAACCCGAAACCGGGCGTTTACGTCTATGACATGGGGCAAAACTTCCCCGGGTGGGCGCGGTTGAAGGTCAAAGGAAGGGCTGGGACCCTCGTTACCCTGCGCTTCGCCGAAAACGTGAAGCCCGACGGAAGTCTGGATCCGCGAACCAATGGTGACGCCAAAAGCACCGATGTCTACACCCTGAAAGGCGGCGGGCTTGAAGTGTGGGAGCCGCGTTTCACCTATCGGGGCTTCCGCTATGTGGAAGTCACAGGTTTCCCGGGCGAGCCAGTATTGGAGAACATCGATGGGCGTGTGGTACACAACGCTGTCAACCAGATCGGCAGCCTGCAAACCTCCAATGAGCTCATCAACCGGCTCCGTGCCAACATTATTTGGGGCATGCGCGGCAATTTCTCCGGTGTGCTCACCGATTGTCCCCAGCGCGCGGAACGCTGCGGTTGGCTGGAGGTGGGCCATAACCTGGCCGATTCGCTCTTCTACAATTTCGATATGGCCCGGTTTTACGAGAAATGGTTCAACGACTGCCGGGATGCGCAATTGGATGAGCGTTTCCCGCGGGGCAGTATTCCGAGCCAAATTCCCTTCATGGGTTGGGCGGCTTGGCCGGGTGACGTGGGCTGGTCCAGTTTCTATATAATTGCGCCGTGGCATCTTTACCAGCACACCGGCGATGCGGAGTCGTTGCGGAGGCACTACCCAGGGCTCAAACTCTATATGCAGTCGCTGGTGAACGAGGCGGACGGGTTCATCATTGCCGGGCCGCGACAAAAATCCGGAATGAATTATTCCCCGACACTCTTTGGCGATTGGGGCGATCCTGACAGCGGCAAAAACAAGACGCCGAAAGATCTGCACGGAACCGCCTTCTTTTACTATTGCGCCTCTATCATGTCCCGGATTGCCCTAGCTCAAAACGAAGGGGCGGATGCGAAACAATACTCTGAATTGGCTGAGAACATCAAGAGGGCGTTCAATGCAAAATATTTCAACCCGGCCACGAATGTCTATGGAACGGGTAGCCAGTATTGCTCCGCCATGCCACTGTATCTGAACCTCGTGCCCGAGGGTTGCCAACAGGCTGTCTTGGACAATCTGGTGCGCAATATCGTCGTGGATCATGGGGGGAACATCAGCATTGGGGAAGTGGGATTGCCGTTCATGATCAGGGCGTTGACGGACCATGGGCGGGCGGATGTTGTTTATAACATGATCACCAAGGAAACCCCTCCGAGCTGGATGGCTGACCTCAAGAAGGGGTTCACGACGTTGCCCGAGTTTTTCGGCGGCGGCGGCTCGCACAACCACATCATGTTTGGAACCATTGAGGAGTGGTTCTACAAGGCGCTGGCCGGAATCAACATCGACCCAGCTCAGCCGGGCTACAAACGGATCATCATCAAACCATGTATCCTGGGAGACCTGAAGCGGGTCAGCGCCTCGGTCCAGACCGTGCGCGGGCTTGTTGCCTCTGGCTGGGAAAAGAAGCACGGCCAATTAACGCTGAACGTCACGCTGCCTGCCAACAGTGTCGCTGAAGTACATCTGCCAAAAATGGGAATGAAAAATGCCGTTGTAAGCGAAGGTGGAAAAGTCGTATGGCGTGACGGCACAAAGGCAGGAGCGCGTCCTGGCATAAAGGCCATCAGGGAAACGGCAGAGGCCGTCATTATCGAAACGGGAAGCGGTTCCTACGGTTTCATGATCGATTCCGTCCAATGAGGATCGCTGGGACTGGAATGGACGAGAGAGAGGTAAGTGTGATTTATTCAACGAGACGACGGGACTTCTTCAAGCTCATGTCATTAGGCACAGGGGCCGCGCTGGCTCAGCCCTTGCTTGCGACAGGCGAAGAAACGGTTTCCAAGACAGCGTCGGGGCCAAGCACGGAGCTAGAGACCGACGTACTCGTAGTCGGTGCAGGGCCGTCAGGTATTCCGGCCGCCATCGCGGCTGCGCGTACCGGCGCGAAGGTGATTTTGGCGGAACAGGATTTTGTTCCGGGCGGCGCACCCGTGAACATGTACGTGTCCATGATCTGTGGAGGTCCCCAAGTGGGTCTCGCCAGGGAACTGCACGAGCGGTTAAACGCGCAGTTCGATCTGAACGGTGTCGTGCGGGCACCGCGTACGGATGAGCATACGCGGAATGTCCTTTTGCCCACAGCCAATTGGTGGTACCTGCCGTCGAGTTTCATGAATGTGTACCTAGGGATGCTCGGTGAAGAAAAGAACATCCTCTTCAAACCTGGCTTGCGCGCTTCAGGGGTTCTTTTCACAAAGAGTCGAGGAGGACGAACGAAGATCGGCGGCGTGCAGTTCGATGCGCCGGGCTCCGTCGCGCATGTCATCCGGGCCCGGATCGTGATCGATGCCACGGGCACCGGGCTGATCGCCCAATTGTCTGGTTGTGACTGTCGTTATGGGCGTGATGCCAAGGAAGAATTCGGCGAGCCTTGGGGGGTCGAACGGGCCGACGAGCACGTCCAACGTCTGACCTGGATGTATATCAGCCAGCGCATCCGTCCCGGCGCATCGCTCGATGTCAAACAACTGCAAGGAACCGGTCTGGTTGAAAACGCGATTGCTAACTGGGTGGGACACGGACCTGCCGACTACTACGAACGCAACACCGGAATTTATCTGCACTGGGGGGCGACCGTCGAGTGCCGCGACACGCGCAATCCGGCAGAGATCGCGGACGCCCAGATGCGGGCCTTTCCCATCATCAAGCATGACATGGAGGTCATGGCGCGCAGCGGCTTCGCGATGCACCTTGCTCCGAAAATCGGCGTGCGTGAAGTGCGTCGGGTCATGGGCGAATACGTGTTGACCACAAACGACCTCTATAAGGGCACGCAGCCGGACGACACCGTGGCCTTGAGTCATTATGGCCTTGATGCCTGGGGCACACCAGTGCCTGCAGAATACCAGAACAAAGTTGTGAAGCCCTATGGCATCCCGTATCGCAGCCTCATCCCCCGGAACATGGAGGGCCTGATCATGGCCGGCAAGGCAATCAGCGCGACGCATCTCGCCATGAGTTCCCTCCGGGTTCAGCCCGTCGTGGCCAGCATCGGAACAGCGGCCGGTGTGGCGGCGGCGTTGGCCGCGCAAAAGAATACGGGTGTCAGGGATATTTCTGTTTCCGAACTGCGCCAGCAACTCGTTGCCCTGGGTACACTGTTCAAAATGTCGTGATGTAGGAACATTTAGAAAAGAGGATGTCATGAGGATCTTAATGATGCTGGCGTGTAGCGCCTTGTTGGCGCTGAGTGAAACATACGCCGAGACGAATCTTGCAACAGGTAAGCGCGTGACCGCCTCCAGTCAGTGGAGTGCTGAGTACGGCGCGACCATGGCCGTGGATGGTCGATTGGACACCCGGTGGAGTGCCGCTGGCGCCCATCCCGGCGAATGGCTGGAAGTGGATTTCGGCCAGGCGGTGCAATTCAACCAAGTCTTCATCAGGCAATATGGCGGGTCGATTCAAGCCTACCGGATCCAGTATTGGAAAGAGGCGACGTGGCACGATGCCTACCGCGGCGGACGCATGACCGCGGAACAGACGGACGTCTTCGCGTCTGTCACGTCCAGTCGGCTGCGGCTGCTGATCGTGGCGGCCGAGGGGGGCGTGCCGAGCGTGTGGGAATTAGAAATAAATGATAATCCGACGGCTATAAACGTCAACGGATTGAGTTCCAACACTATGCCTGCGGCACCAGAGAATCTGGCGGCCAGTAAAACGGTTATCGCCTCCAGCCAGTGGAGTGATGAATACAGTCCAGGCAAAGCGGTTGATAGAAATTTCGCTTCACGCTGGAGTGCGGCCGATGCGACGGCGCAATGGCTGGAGGTCGATCTTGGGCGCCCTGCCGTCTTCAATACCTTGGCCTTCGTCCAATACGGTGCCTACATCGTCACCTATCGTGTGCAGTATTGGGTGGATGGAAAATGGAACGATCTTCACACAGGTGTGGATATGCCGACGTTTGTCCAGATCGTCTTTCCGCCAGTGACGGGCAGCAAGGTACGTCTGTCCATCGTCAAAGCCAAAGGGCCGTCGTCCATTTATGAAATGGAAGTCGTGAACGATCCCTTTGCCGAAATGCCCAAGCCGCTCGTCGCCCCCAAGAAGCCGTCGCGATCCAATCCGCAGGCTCAACAGGAGATCGCCTTCAGCGCGCTGGATGAAGGCCGCGTCTTCGAGGGTATCGGCGTTCTCAGTGCCGGCGGCAACACCGGTTTGCTCAAAGATTATTCGGAGCCCTTTCGCAGTGACATCTTGGATTTTATGTTCAAGCCGAAATTCGGTGCAGGATTCCAGCATCTGAAAGTGGAGATCGGCGGCGGCGAGAACTCCACCTGCGGCTCGGAACCGAGTCATGCCATCACCCAAGCGGAAAACGCGAATCCTAAACCGCGCGGCTTCGAGTTCTGGCTGATGCAGGAGGCGCGGAAACGTAACCCAAAGATCCTTCTCGATTGTCTGCCCTGGTCGTTTCCGGCGTGGACGCGCGGGGCTTTTACGCAGGAGAGCGCCGACTGGTTCGTCTCTTTCCTCGACTGCGCCAAGAAGAAGTGCGGTCTGGAACTGGACTATGTCGGGGCGGGCTGGAATGAACGCGGAACAGACCGAGACTGGGTGGTGAATCGGTTGCGCCCGGCTTTGAACAAGGCGGGGTATGGCAAGGTCAAGCTGCAGGGACCCGATCACAACGGGCAACACTGGAAGGTCTTCGAAACGTTCGAGACAGACTCCGCATACCGCGACGCGTTAGACGTGGTGTCGTATCACGTTTACGGCCTGGCGCCCGCGACAGAAAAAGCCAAGGCCTCGGGCAAACCGCTGTGGATGTCGGAATGCACCGGCAGCGGCGGGCTGCATGAATTGCGGCAGTTGATCAAATTCTATGTGCAGGACCGGATCACGAAGTTCATCACGTGGTGCCCAGTGGCCTCCTGTTACGAAGGACACACCTGTTTCGCCAATGTCGGATTCGTCAAAGCCAATCAGCCCTGGTCCGGCCACTACGAGGTGTCCGACGGGGTCTGGTATGCCGCCCATGTGACGCAATTCACCGAGCCGGGCTGGAAGCTGATGGATCCCGGATGCAGACTGTTCAATCCGCAGGACCCCAAGTCGGATGCCGGCTGCCTCGCGTTCCGTGATCCCAAGAGCGATCAATGGAGTCTCCTTGCCGCCACCGCAGAACCGGTGACATTGAAAATCAAGGTGGGGGCAGGCCTGTCCGCCGGGCCGGTCCATGTCTGGAAATCCGGCGGGAAGACGCTGTTTGTTAGGCAGGATGACCTTCTTCCGACAGACGGATCAGTCATCGTGCATCTGGAAGCGGGCAGCGCCTACTCGCTCACGACGACCACAGGCCAGCAGAAGGGAGCGCCCCCGCATCCCATCCCGTCGTCGGCGCGGTTCCAGGTCCCCTATTCCGAGGATTTTGAGCATTACGAGCTTGGCGCAATGCCCAAGTACTTCATGGATCAGAAAGGCAGTTTCGAGGTGGCCACCGATGGGCGCGGAGGAAAATGCCTGAAGCAGATCGTGCCTGCGGAGGGAACCAAATGGAACGGACTCATTATCAGCCCCAACACCGTCTTCGGCGACAATCTCTGGGAAAGCTACGAATTGAGTTCCGACGTGAAGGTCGTCAACGGCCAAACGGAGATCGGCGGAAGGCATGATGACATGGCGAAGCTGGGGTATCGCCTGACACTTGAGAAGTCTGGCAAGTGGACCGTGAGTTATCGCACCGAAGTCATCGCTTCAGGTGAGCTTAAGGGCTTTGACGGGAATGTCTGGCATCATCTGAAGATCGCTTTTCTTCGGACCGGGATCAAGGCGTTCGTTGATAAGGTTCAGGTAGCGAACCTTTCGAATGAGACGAGGAGCATGCAGGGGCGCTGCTTCCTGGCCAGCTCGTACGATCCCAATTTGTTCGACAACATCCGCGTCAACGTGCTGGACGCGCCATTGGATCCGTCACGGATGAAGATCCATGCCAGCAGCGTTTATGGCCCGGGCAACGAAGCGGAGAAGGTCCTCGACGGGAATCCTGCCACGATCTGGCACAGCGGGCAATCGCCGGCCGGCGCGTTTAACCAATCCCTCGTGATTGACTTGGGCGGAAACGTTGAAATCGACATGGTGAGCTATTTACCCCGGCAAGATTCTCAGACCGGGTTGATAACTGCTTACAACCTCTATGCAAGTCAGGATGGGGTCACGTTCACGAAGATCGCCTCGGGCTCATGGAAGAAAGACAACGCCCTCAAGGTAGCGACATTTACGGCGGTCAAGGCGGCCTTCATCAAACTCGAAGCCACCGAGGCCGGAGGTGGAAACATGGCGGCAGCCGCGTCGATCCACATCTATGCGCACGGAACGGATGGCACAAAATAGGAGCTAAAGATGCATGCATATTATCGCAAAAGAGTAGTGTCGCTCCTCACGTTATTGTGCCCGGCGCTTGGCGTTGTGGCGGTTGAATCGAACTCGCCGCCGAACATCGTGCTCATTCTCGCCGATGATCTGGGATATGGGGATCTCGGTTGTTATCCAAAGGATCCGGCCAACGTCGATGCGCCCGCGCTTTCGCCTCATATCGACAGTCTGGCCGCGCAGGGTGTCAAGTTCACGACCGCCTACTCCATGCCGATGTGCAGTCCGGCGAGAGCGGCGCTGCTGACGGGACGATATCCGGCGCGGTTCGGGTTCTACGGCAACGCGGATGCACATGTAGGTCTTCCTCGCAGCGAGAAGCTGCTTTCTGAAGCATTGAAGGCGCGAGGTTACGCGACCGCCTGTATCGGCAAGTGGCATGTGGGGCATCAAGAGGGTCATCGGCCATTAGACCGCGGATTCGACCGTTTTTATGGTTTTCTCGGAGCGTCCCATGATTATTTCAAGCCCAACGTTGGCACGGATACGGACGGCGCAATGTATGAAGGGAGTTGGATTTGGGATCAGGACAAAAAGGTTGAGAAGATAAAGTATCTTACTGATCAGTTTACCGATGAAGCGATCACGTTTATTGCTCAGGCACAGCAGAGGAAACAGCCGTTCTTCCTTTATCTCCCGTATAACGCACCCCACGGCCCGGAACAGGCCACAGAGCAGGCCATTCAAGAGTTCAGCCGTTATCCAAAAGTCAAGAACCAGCCACGTACCGTGGTGCGTGCCATGATTGACGCCATGGATCAGAACATCGGGCGGCTACAGCTTGAACTGTTCCTGCGCGGTTTGGACGACAACACGATCATTGTGTTTGCCAGCGACAACGGTGGCAACGAATACGAGATGCCTGATGGGATACGGACCGTCGAACACAACGGCGGGTTGCGCGGAAGGAAATTCACGTTATGGGATGGCGGCTTGCGCGTGCCGCTGATTATCCGCTGGCCGGAGGTCATCGGGAAGGGTGTCGTCTATGACAAGCCGGTGCTCCTTCTGGATCTATATGCGACACTTTCCGAAGCGGCGGGCATCCCTCTTCCAACGGATCGGCCTCTGGATTCCGTGAGCCTGTTACCGTTTGTGCGCCAGTCGTCTGAACAGGCACCGCATCCGTTCATCTACTCGTTCATGCCGGACAAGGATACGTGGTGCATACGTCAGGGGAATTGGAAACTCGTGAACGACTGGGATTCGCTCTTCATTCCCGGTGTCGCGCCGACCCGTCGCGAGACCGGGCTTTTCAATCTGGCGGAGGATCCAGGCGAGCGGGTCAACCGGCTTCGTGAATTTTCTGCGAAAGGAGACGAGTTGCGCGCCCTTCATCTTGGACTGAGAAAGGGATTTCTCCCGAGTTTGGCGACAACCTGCAGGTCAGACGATTACAAAAAAAAACAGGATTAAGGTATAGGAGAGAGTAACTATGTTTATCAAAAACGGAGCGCAAACTGAATTCGTCAAACGAAGCGCACTTTTGGGTATGCTGCTCGGTGTGGTTTCCATGCGCGCGGAGGTAATCATCGTCCCGCAGGAGACGGAGTGGAAAATCTCCGCTGCCGGATATCAAGCCAAAATAGGCAAAGATGGCTGCTTGAGTAATCTGATGATCGATGGCCTGGAATTCCTCGCCCCCGGCGTGAACATCTCACGGGGTTCCTATTTCTGGCAGGGAAGCGTTTTATCATTGAACAGTCCAACCAAACCTTCTGATGCCGTTCTTGCTGCAGAGAATGAGCGGGCCTCGATTCTGTACGCGTTTTTTGACGACCACATGACCTGGACGGTCACGAACAAGACCCAGGCGGCGATGACCTTCCTGATGGTCTTCAACGCCAAGGTAGACAAGGTCGCCGGTCCGGACGGCCAGTTTATTCCGGTTCCGATAACCGCGCCTTGGACACAGTCAACATGGCGACAGGGTGACTCCACGTTGGTTGTCTCCGGCGGCACGAGAATATGGGGGCCGTGGGGTAATACCGAGATCCTGCAAGTCGATCTTGCGGCGGGCGAGACGCGCAAGCTGGAACTGAAAACAGGCAAAGCCGGCAAGACCGAAGAGCCAAACCATCGCGTGACCGCAGCCGATTCCGGACCTCCCCGCATTGCCGATCCGACGCTCTATCTGCGCCCGATTTCGGATTTGTTGAAGGAGAAGTGGCCCCGAAACCGTTCGGTACGCATTGTGTGTCACGGACACAGCGTTCCTTCCGGATATGCGGCGACCCCGTTTGTGGACACCTTCAATGCTTATCCCTATCTGTTGCACAAAGGGCTGAAAGAACAGTTTCCCTATGCGGTCATCAACGTGATCGTCACGGCCATCGGCGGTGAGAACGCGATGACCGGTTCAACCCGTTTTGAACGCGACGTGCTGTCACTCCGTCCGGACGTCGTGATGATTGATTATGCTCTCAATGACCGGCACATCGGTTTGGCAAAAGCACGCTTGTCGTGGATTAGCATGATTGAGAAAGCCCAGGCCGCGGGTATCAAGGTCATCTTGTTGACGCCGACGGGAGATACTGGGGCAAAGCTAGATGATCCGAACGATCCGCTAAATCAGCATGCCCAGCAAATCCGGGACTTGGCGGCCATCTATCATGTTGGATTGGTGGATAGTCTCGCTGCCTTTAAAAAAGCCATGACTAGTGGACAGAAATTGAAGGAGTTGATGTCCACCGGTAATCATCCAAATCGTAAAGGTCATGATCTGGTACGGGATGAATTGATGAAATGGTTTCCGCAATAAGACCGTTTATAGGATCTTGTAGAGACAGGGGGACAGACAAGTCTTTCCCTGACAAGTCTTTCCCTCAGTCAATACGTCCTCAGCGATCAATCCGTCACTCGTCCTCTGCACGTGCTTATTGCCGGGGTCTCACTGTCACTGCCGACTGCTACTGCCAACTGCCAACTGCTACTGTGCCGCCCCGGGAGTTGCGATTATTTATTTCTCTGTACCGCCGTGAGGGCGCAGTTCCGAGTTG
>SESF01012004.1_pt1 | contig 15813 bp, 10 predicted proteins | sample 3171521 | NCBI WGS metagenome assembly SESF01 (sample SAMN10866945, study PRJNA518727) | freshwater metagenome | biome: subpolar coniferous forest; feature: holomictic lake; material: water; isolation source: holomictic Lake 227, 6 m and 8 m depth | place: Canada: near Kenora, Ontario | collected...
CGGACTTGACAGGATTAAAAAATTGGAAGAAATATCGAATATTGCATACCGAATTTCGAATTTCGATCCCGCAACCTATTTCAAACATACCATCGGCATCATAGCGCCGCAGTCGAAACCGCCATTGCTGAAGATTGAATTTACGAAACAGCAGGCGCAGTACCTCCTTACCCAGCCGATCCACCCCAGCCAGAAAGTGCTTAAAGAGACAAAGGATATTGTTGTTTTCACCTTTGCCGTACATCCTACCTATGAGTTTATCTCATTGTTGCTGGGGTACAGGGACAAGGTAAAGGTGCTGTCACCGCTGTGGCTGAGAAAGGGAATGAAAGAACTTTTAGAACAAATGATCAATAAATATCAAAAACCATAAATAGATTACGGTTGTTGTAAGTTACTTTGTACAAAACACATAAGCTATATGAACCAGATCATCACCAGCCTAAAAAATGATTCCTGTCCGTACAAGAAAATCCGGAAATTTTCCGATGAGCCTGGAATCTATGCTTTCTTTTTCACCGGAAAGGATTTTCCGTTAGCGGATTATAATCCTCAAAAAGATGAGATCATCTACATCGGGAAAACAGAAAGCAGCCAGGCAAGCCGCGATGAAAAGACTCATTTTACTTCGGGAAAAACAGGAAGTTCCACGATCCGACGGTCATTGGGAGCATTGTTGAAAGATGAGTTGTCGTTAGTTCCAATTCCCAGGAATGACATAGACTTTGATGCCGGAAGAAAATCGTTTTTTAAGTTTGATGAACTATCAGAAGAAAAACTCACAAAATGGATGAAGGACAATCTGGCTCTTTCATTCTATGCGTATGATCAACCTCCTTCAGAAATAGATGTGCTGGAAACCGAATTGATTGCAGAAGCCAAGCCATTGTTGAATATTGATTCAAAAAATCCGGATAATCCCTATGCCCGGATAATAAAAGCCGCCCGAAAAGCTTGCGCTGATGAGGCCAATCAAATAATGGCACAAAAGGAGCCATCCAGGGAGACATCCAGGGAGCCATCCAGGGAGCCATCAATGGAACCCGTCAAAACCAAAGTTGTGCCCTTCAGAACCGATTCTGGGAACACGGATAAAAATGAACATAAGTACGAGGACATATTCAAAACCGCCTTGCCTTTGATAGAGACTGCCATTGCCGAAGTTGCTATCCGGAAACTGAGTATTCAGCTATCCCAGGAAGATTTTAAAAAAGTTGGCAACCGACAATCTTATTCCTTCAACCTGGAGTTTTCTGACGGTATTGTTGTCAATGACATTGGAGGATCGGCTGTTGCAAGAGACCTGGCAAGGGTGCTGGAACAAAGTGAAAATTTTAACAAAATTTTGAAAGATATGCATGTTAAGTTTAGGATGGATAAAGGTTTTGTACTTTGGATATCTCAACAATAGATGATTATGACATGTTTCAAAATTGCAAAAATGAATCTGTCAAGTTGGAAAAAGTTCAAAGTGAAGAGTGGTATGTTCGATAAATACCTCATTAATCATTGAAATACGAAATGCAAATTGATCGTTCATGACAAACAAACTCTCCCTCTCCCGCCTCGAAACCTTCCTCGAAGAAGCATGTGAAAGCCTCCGTGGCAATATGGATGCCTCAGAATACAAAGAGTACATCATTGCAATGCTATTTCTCAAACGGGTGAACGACCAGTTTGAAGTACATCGTGACGAACGAAAGAAAAACTTAATTGAGAAGCGCCACATTGAAGACCCTGAAAGAATTTATGGAGAACTGGAAAGGCAAAATGCCCCAGAATACGAATTCTTCATCCCGCTGGCTGCCCGCTGGAAAAAACTGGAAGGAGATCCGGAAAAAGATGAAAAAGGGGAAAAGATTCAATACATCAAAGACCTTCAGGAAGAGATCGGCGACCACCTGAACAAAGCATTTGCTGCCTTGGAAGATGCCAACCTCGACAAGTTGGAAGGTGTTCTTAAGTCCATCAACTTTAACCGCAGCATTGGCAAAAACAACAAACAAATAACCGATGAAGATCTGCGGGAACTGATCCGTGAATTCAACAAGCAAAATTTAAGGGATGAAAACCTGGAGTTCCCTGATTTATTGGGTGCCGCTTATGAGTTCCTGATAAAATATTTTGCAGATAGCGCGGGAAAAAAAGGCGGTGAATTCTATACGCCGAACGAGGTGGTAAGACTGCTTGTAGCTATCCTGGAACCAACAGAGGATGCAGAGATCTATGACCCGACAGTTGGCAGTGGCGGCATGCTCATTGAAAGTAAAAACTATGTGGAAAGCCGCTATGGTTCAGCTCGTAACCTTTCACTTTACGGGCAGGAGAAAAATGGCACGACCTGGAGTTTGTGCAAAATGAATATGTTGTTTCACAATATATTCGACAGCAATATCGTGAATGGCGATACCCTGATGAACCCGCTTCATATTGACAAAGGCGAACTGAAAACGTATGACATTGTCATTGCCAATCCGCCCTTTTCACAGAATTACAGCAAAGACGGCATGAAGTTTAAGGAGCGCTTCAACTTTTGGATGCCGGTAAAAAGCAAAGCCGATTTCATGTTTGTTCAGCATATGGTGGCCAGCATCAACAATTCAGGCCGGATGGCAGTAGTCATGCCCCACGGGGTGTTATTCCGTGGGGGCGATGAACGCAACTTCAGAAAATGGCTGATTGAAAAAGGATATCTTGAAGCCGTGATCGGCTTGCCTCCGGCACTGTTTTACGGTACAGGTATCCCGGCCTCGGTGATTGTGATCAATAAAAAAGATGCTCATCTGCGCGAACAGGTCTTATTCATCAATGCCGACCGTGAATACAAAGAGGGGAAGGTGCAAAACAAACTCCGCCCCGAAGACATTGAAAAAATCAGCTATACCTGTCGCCACAAGCTGACCATTGATAAATACAGCAGGCTGGTCGGTCAAAACGAGCTGGAAAATGAGGAATACAACCTGAATATCCGCCGGTATGTCGACAATGCCCCACCCGCCGAACCACAGGATGTTTATGCGCACCTGCATGGCGGCGTGCCTTTAAGTGAAGTTGATGCCCTTGATGGTTCATTTGCATCATACCCTGATTTGAGGGAAACACTATTCATGGATCTTAATCCCGGCTATCTGAAATTCAAGGAAACCATTATCAGTAAAGAGGATGTAAAAAAAGTATTTGATGAAAGTGATGCCATCAAAGATACCAGGGTGCAATACACGGCACAATTAACCGGCTGGTGGCAAAGCGTGGTGAAGGAATTTGAAGCCCTGCCGGAAACCAGGAACATTTTTGAACTCTACCGGAAGTTTTCCGAGAGTTTTTCTATTGCCATTGAGACATTGCAAACCAGGCAAAAGCCTGTCCTCGACAATTACCAGGGGCGGGGTGCACTGGCTTCTTATTGGAACGAGCTCAACGTTGACCTGAAAAGTGTTGCAGCCAGCGGCTGGAATGCAGAACTGATCCCCGACGACGAAATCCTTGAAAGCCAATTTCCCGATGTTCTGAAAGAACTTTGGAGCAATGAAGCCAGAAAAGAAGAACTGGAAGCCATGTTCAATGAAGTGAATGAACTGGAAGAAGATACCTGGGCAGAGGAGGACTTCCCAATATGGCCTAACAAAGAGTTGAAACTGCACAAAGACGCGTTGAAAGCTATTAAAGGAGAACGCAAAGAACTTGACAAAGAATACAGGAATACTCTGAAACGCATCAAAGCCAATAAGGATGCCGGGCTTTTATTCACCAATGAAGTAACGGCATTAACAGCGGAATCCTTGAAACTGGAAGCACAGATCGTACAACTGGACATTCAGATTGTCGCCGACGAAAGCCGCATAGCCGGCCACACAGCCCTTGAAGAAGAACTGAAACACTGCAAGAAAATTATTAAGCAGATCAAAGACCGCAAGCAAAACCTGGTAGATCAGGCACGGCTGCTCATTTTGCCGGAGGAGGCCAAAGACATCATTCTAAAGCGATGGAATGCGGTGTTGCATGAAACCATCAATGGATATCTTCAAATCCACCAACGCAAGTTATTGGAAGCTATTGAGGTGATTTGGGAGAAGTATACAACTCCTTTGCATCTTATTCTCTATGAAAGAGAAACAGAAACCCAAAGGTTGAACAGCTTTTTAAAGGAGTTGGGATATGAGTAAATTTTTATATGAAATAGCTCATATCTATAATGGGGCCGATTATAAAAAAAATCCACCCGGTGGCACTGTCCCAATATACGGTACTGGAGGTTTAATGGGATATACCAGTATTCCATTATATAATGGACCGGCTGTGTTATCTGGTAGAAAAGGTTCTATTAATAATCCAATATTTGTTGAAGGAGAATTTTGGAATGTTGACACCATATTCTGTATCAAAGCGGATGCAGGAATTGATACTAAATGGTTATTCTATAACTTCTTAAATACTGATTTGTCAATTCTAAACGAAGCAACAGGTGTCCCAAGTGTAAACTCCAAAGCTCTTTACAAATTAAAATTCAAATGGGTTGAACTTCCTATTCAACTGCACATTTCCCATATCCTCACCATTGCTGATACCGTTATCGAAAAAACCCAATCCACCATCTCTAAATACAAAGCCATCAAACAAGGCATGCTGTATGATTTGTTTACGCGTGGCATTGATTTAACCACCGGCAAACTGCGGCCCAAATACGAAGATGCACCTGAATTGTATAAGGAGAGTAAGTTAGGAATGGTGCCGGGGGAGTGGGAAGTAAACCAGATAGATGAAATAGCAGATTATGTGGATTATAGAGGAAAAACACCTCCAAAAAGTGATTTTGGGATTTATTTAGTCACAGCTAGAAACATTAAGGAAGGATACATTGATTATGAAATTTCAAAAGAATATATCCCCTCAGAAGCGTATGAAAGTACAATGTCAAGAGGTAAAGCAAGACTCGGAGATGTTTTAATCACAACTGAGGCTCCGATGGGCAACGTTGCTCAGATTGATAATGAAGACATCGCATTGGCTCAGCGGGTGATAAAATATAGGGGACATGACAATATTCTGAATAATGACTTTCTTGCTAAATTTCTTGCCTCAGCATGTTTTCAAAACCAACTAAATGCTGAAGCGACAGGCAGCACGGTCTTAGGAATAAAGGGAAGCAGATTACACAAACTCAAAATATTATTACCAGAAATTGAAGAACAGATTTTAATAGCAAACCGGATAAAAATCAAAGATAAAATAATTGAGAACGAACAATCATACTTGCATAAGCTTCAAAAGTTAAAAACTGGTTTGATGGAGGATTTACTAACTGGCAGAAGGCAAGTAAAAAATACCGAAACCTAAACCAACGACCTATGGCATCTTTTCAGGATCATATCAAATTTAAGTTGACCAGTTATAAAGCGAAGACCTTTCCGGGAGTCCCGAATGGTTACTGGAAAAGGAAAGGCAAGGCCCCGGTCATGCTGGGATATGCTTTTACAGAGGCCGACCGGGAGAAGAACCTCCTAAACCCGTACAAAAGTGATTTCCTTAGCAGTAGGTTTACGCTAAAGGATAACATCAAACTGCACCTGTACTTTCACCATTTGAACTCATCGCAGGCGATGTGCATTAATTTTTTCTTTCCGTTGTTTAAAGAAAACCGGCTTGATCTTATTCTTGATTTTCTTGGATTCACGGGAGACAGAGTGAAATATGATACCGTAGCTTTCGAGAAGGAATCAAAGATTGATGGGGTGTTAAATTACCGGCCGACAAATTTTGATTTCTATTTTGAAACGGAAACGGGTAACAAGTTCTATTTCGAGATCAAGTATACGGAGCATGATTTTGGCAAGGCTCCCAAGGACAAAATCAACAAAACGCTTTTTGATCAGGAGCACATCGATAAGTTTAATAAGGTCTACAGCAAAAACCTGGGTGCCATTAAGCCGGCATACCAGGGGATGAATGAATTTTTATCCAATTATCAGCTTTTACGGAATGTGATCCATGCAGGGCCGGGTTCCTATGTAGTGTTTGTTTACCCGAGGGAAAATACCAGGATAAAACTGGGTGTGCGGAAAGCCTTGAATGAGATGGTTGTTGACAACCTGGCGCAGCATGTCCTGGCCGTGGAATGGCGGAGAATATTTGACTATGTAAGGAAGCATGTCTATCCTTCAACTTTGTGGACGCAATTGAATCTATTTGAAGATAAGTACTTTTTGGAGTATCCGCCCTATTGTGAATATGATAATCCGGAGAGTGAAAAATTATACACTAATAACAAAAGATAAAACGTAACACCATGAAAGAACCAGTCAGTATCATCACATCCTCCGACGAATATACCGATAGATACGAGGGGGAGTTTAAAAATTATCACCAGCTTCATATTTTCAGTGCAATTGAAATATATTCGACATATTACGATCCCAAACATCTTACAATAGAACAGGTAAAGGCTGTTGCCGATAATATGTTAACTACTATCAGACGAAGGAGCAGTCGAAAAGGGGATATAACGATGTTTGAAAAAGATGGTAAATTTCTAATAGCTGAACATCATGAATTAATTGAATCTGCTGAAATGCTTGTCTATAATGGTGAGGACATGATGTACGACTATCTTGACGACGGTGATGACTTCATTGACTTTCTAGGTGAAACAAAAGCAGATGTTTTTATTAGAAAGGCGTTGATTTCAGTCGGTGCTGAAGATTTATATGAAGTCATAGAGCCGCATGTGCAGCAACTTTGCAGGGAACAGGAACAATCAATTTCACAATGTGAGGAACTACGAGTGCTTGACAAAACAGATCCGCATATCAGGGTTGAAATATACAGGATAGAAAAAAACTATGTACCGGTGAAGATCCAGGAGTTTTTTTGTCATAGTCATGAATCGTTTTGTCTGCTTCCGGAACATCAGTTTGTTAATCATTTGGATAAAAGAACGATATACATTCTAAAAGACATGGTAACCAACAAGACCATTGACGGTACCTTAGATGAGGCAATCGAATCGATAAAATACCAGAAATGGAGAAGAAGTAATCCCTTATTTTTTGACCCAAACGACTTGATGCGGATGGAATTGGATAACGATGATCCTGATTTCCTCAGTCATAAGGCTCACGTGAAAAATGATGATAGATATGAAGAGGGGGATAATGAGTATTCGCCTCATTAAACAATATTAACCAAAACAATAGGAACATTTTACGACTCTTGTGGAAAACAGGGGAAAAATGATGAAATTATTGTCGTTGTTCACAAAAAGAAATTTGCATTAAAATAACTTAAAATAGAAATGATGGAACAAGAAATGATTAATTATGAAGACTTCAAAACAGAATGGTTAAAAGATGTTATTGAAGGTAATCCTTCCACTGTTGAACTCGGAAATAGATTTTCCAGAAAAATATTGGGGAATTGGATGGATTTTAATGAAGCAACAGAAGATTTTGTTGTTTGCGACGGTGCCGGTGATGGAGGTATTGATGTGGCATTTTTAGTTTTGGGTGACACAATGGAAGACGGAAATAGTGAAGGCAACACATGGTATCTGGTTCAAAGCAAACATGGTTCAGCATTTGCAGGATCTTCAACGGTATTAATTGAAGGACAAAAAGTAATTGACACATTGCGTGGCAACAGGGAGTACCTTTCATCCTTAGGGACAGAAGTATCCAACCGAATTCGAAATTTTATTAAAGATGCCGGCGCTAATGATAAATTGAAGCTGGTGTACGCTACACACGAACCATTAAATGAGCAGGAACAGCGAGCTGCACAAGACATACGAACACTTGGAAGAACTCACCTGGGCGATTTGTTTGATATTGAAGCAATTTCAATTCAAACCATCTATAACCGGCTGACGGAACTGCAAAGCAGCGTTAATAAAACCACTGTTGAATTAAAAGCCAGCCTGGTTTCATCTGTTGAAGACCTTTGGGTGGGATCTGTCACGCTACTCGACCTTTTTGATTTCCTGAAATCATATAAGAGGCAAACCGGAGATCTTGACCAACTTTATGAGAAGAATGTAAGAAAATATTTAGGAGGAGGAAGGGTCGTTAATAAGGGAATTGCCCAAACATTAAAAACGAATCCCGAAAAATTTGGTCTTTTTAATAATGGGATTACAATTGTAGCCGAAGAAGTAAAGCCAATAAAAGATGTATATCACGTACAAGAACCATTTATAGTAAATGGATGTCAAACGACAAAAACAATATGGCAGGTTTTATTGGAAAAGTTAGATACAGGATCCAGCCAATTATCAGCAGAAACTGAACACTGGCGAGACAGATTAAGAAAAGGGATTGTCATTATAAAACTTGTTAAGGTTGGGAGTCAAGGAGAAGCTCAATTGACAGATATAACACGTTTTACGAACAGTCAAAACTCAGTAAGCCGGCAGGATTTCATTGCACTGGAAGGAAGTTTCAGATCCCTTGCAGCCTTTATGGCAAGCACTTATAGGATTTACCTGGAAATTCATCGTGGTGGGTGGGATAGTCAAAAAATGCTTCAAAAACACAGTATTTCTGCACCTCAATATTCAGAACATGTGAACGCTTTTGACATGTTGAAAATTTATGGTGCAGCGTGGATGTCGGAACCAGGAATTGCTTTTGGGAAGAATCCGCCATTTGCACCGGGAGGTCCTATTTTTAAAAGAATAATGGATTCACAAAGTTTCGGCGTTGAAGAGGTTTATGCTTGTTTCTTGTTGCAAAAAATAGCAAATAACATTAGATTTGGCAGAAATGCCGATAAGCCATCAAGAGGTCAGACAAGATATTTGTTTTATTATATTTTAGTTGATCTTATCAAAAATATTTTAATCAATGAAAGTAAACCCTATGGATTAAAAGATATTACAGCATCTGTAATTAAAATATTTGATAACGAATCTGACACATCAAAGGGATTGATCAGCATTGCCTTGAATGTGATTGACAATTATTTGGCAGATGGCAATCCAGATTCATTATTCACAGAGCCTGAATTCCAACGTACCAGGGATTTGAATAATTTTCTTAAATGGGATAAGCTTGGAAAGGGACGGGATTTCACACCGAAATTCGAACAACTGTTGTTTGCCAACAAGTTTTTAATGGGGCAATCTTTTGCAGGGCAACTCTCGATAAGGGCACAGATTGTTGAATTATTTAAATAAGTAAAAGGCGCAAAAAGGAAAAATCAAAAGCAAACCAATCATGAACAACACCGCCGAAGAACTTTTTGAACTGCTCAACGACCAGGATGAATGTCCCTGGATAGAGGCCAAGGGAGGGAGTGAAAGTTCTCATTCTGTTATGGAAACAGTTTGTTCCTTTTCAAATGAACCTGGTTTGGGTGGAGGGTACATCCTCATTGGGGTAGCTGTTGACACATCTGTATTATTTCCACAATACAAGATTGTTGGTGTTAGTGATCCTGACAAATTGCAGCGGGATTTTGCCACCCAATGTGCCGGCATGTTTAATATTCCTGTTCGGCCGGAATTTTTTGTCGAGAAGATAAACGGAATTACGGTAGTAAAAGTTTGGGTAAATGAGGTACCTGCCCGTATGAAGCCTGTATATTTTACAGCAGATGGATTGCCCGGTGGTGCATTAAGACGTATTGGTTCTACCGATCAACACTGCACCGAAGATGATATGCATGTATTTTATCAGGACTCGACAAGCTTTGATCAAACTCCCGTGAAGGGAATTACCATTGATGCTGTTGATGAAAATGCAATGCAAAGATATCGCTCTTTACGCGGGAAGGTCAACCCTGCAGCAGAGGAACTCACTTATAACGATGGAGACCTTTTGCAATCACTGGGTTGCACAAACCGTGAAAAACCAAACGAGTTGAACATTGCCGGGCTCTTATTATTTGGAAAAAGTTCCATTCATCGCAGCACTTTCCCTATGTTACGGGTTGACTATATCAGGGTTCCGGGTAATCAATGGATATCGGATCCCGATGACCGATTTACCACAATTGATATGAGAGGACCTCTTCTTCTAATTCTTTACAGATTGATCGATGCGATCAATGCTGATCTACCCAAAGGGTTTCTTTTGCCTGAGGAGGATTTACAGGCAACCCCTGCAGGTTTGCCGCTTAAAGCACTGAGGGAAGCCATTGTTAACGCATTAATGCACCGCTCCTATAGAGAGCATCGCCCAACACAGGTTATTCGATACGACAACCGGATTGAAATAAGGAATCCCGGGTTCTCTCTGAAGTCAGAAGAAAATCTTGGACAACCGGGAAGCGAAACACGTAATCCTTTTATCGCTGCCGTTTTTCACGACACCAATCTTGCAGAAACAAAAGGGTCAGGCATCAGAGCCATGCGTAAGTTGATGCAGGCAGCCCACCTGGTACCCCCAACTTTTGAATCAAGCAGAGAAAATAATGAGTTTGTGGCACGTTTACTTTTGCATCATTTTCTGGATGAAACAGATCTTGAATGGCTGAAGCAATTTGAGTCCCTCAATTTATCTGACCCTCAAAAACAGGCATTGATTTTTGTTCGGGAAGTAGGAGCAATCGACAATCAAACATACAGGCAAATGGCTGATTGTGATACCTTGAAAGCCAGCAATGATTTGCGGATATTGAAAAACGTTGAAATCTTAAAAGCCAGAGGAAGAGGCAAAGCGACCTATTATATTGCGGGTGATTCTCTTAGTACAGAACCATCAAATTTAAGTGCACCACCTTTCGGTTTAAGTACACCACCTTTCGGTTTAAGTACACCACCTCTGGGTTTAAGTACACCACCTCTGGGTTTAAGTACACCACCTCCTGATTTAAGTACACGACCTCCATTTGCCGTACCTGCAGAATTACTTCTTGAAATGGCCTCATTAAAGCAAAGAGAACACGATCTGGAAAGGATTAAAAACATCATCAAAAAGCTGTGCAATATAAGGCCAATGAAATCGCATGAAATAGCTGGATTATTTGGTAAAAGAGAAGATTATTTCAAAAGAAAGTTTCTTGGCCCCATGGTTGGTGCCCAGGAATTAAAATACCTGTATCCTGAAATGATCAATCATCCCGAACAAGCTTACCTGACCAATATCATATAAGACCTACCATGGCTGAATACGTTAATGTTGAAAAGCCCTTTTTAGAAAAACTCCGCCAGTTGGAGTGGCAAGTAATTGATCAGGGGCTTGGCGTTCCTCAAGAACCAGAAAAAAGTTTGCGAAGCAACTTTAAGGAAGTTGTCTTACCGAAAATTTTCAAAGACAGTATCAAAGCCATCAACAAAACTGATAACGGCACGGAATGGCTCACCGACAAACAGTTGGATCAAATACTATTTGAGATTCAAAACTTTGCAGGTAAAAATTTGCATGAAGCCAATAAAGAAATTCATCGTTTACTGTTGAAGGGAACAAGTGTTGCCAAAAATGAACTTACAGGAGAACTGGACCCATCGGTCCGTCTGGTTGATTTTAGAAACTACAAAAACAATTCTTTCATTGCCATCAACCAGTTTCGTTTGCTTACCCCGGGTGCCAGCCGACAGGGAATTATCCCTGACATCGTTTTATTCCTGAATGGCATGCCAGTGGTGGTTGTTGAAGCAAAAGATTTTGAAGTGGCCGAACCATTGAGTGAAGCTTATTTGCAGGTTACCCGTTACGCCAACACCCGGGAAGATGATTATGGGTTTAAGGAGGGTGAAGAGCGCTTATTCCACTACAATATTTTCAGCATCATATCACATGGCCGGGAGGCCAGGGCAGGTACCATCAGCGCTGATTTTGATTTCTATAATAATTGGGTTGATATTTTCCCCGAAGAATACAAAACCGTTGAATATCCACCCAATGAAGAACGGCAGGAAGTATTGATCCATGGCATGCTGAACAGGGAAATTCTGGTTGATCTGCTGAAACACTTCACTTTGTTTATGGAAATTAAAAAAGGTGAGGAGGTTAAAATTGTTGCTCGTTATAACCAATACCGGGCAGTGGGGAAAATTATCAAAAATTACAGGGCAGGAGATACTCCGATTGAAAAAGGGGGTGTCGTTTGGCATACCCAGGGCAGCGGAAAAAGTTTGACCATGGTTTTTCTCATTCGCAAACTTCGCAGTTGCGATGATCTGAAGGATCTGAAAATTGTTTTCATCATTGACAGAACAGATCTGGAAGACCAACTTTCAGAAACCGCAGCGCTTACGGGCGAACCCGTAAACATTATTGACAGGAGAAGCAGATTATCCCGTCTTAGCAATGATACCGGCGATGTAAATATGGTCATGATTCACAAATTCCTGGATGAGAAAAATGTTTCAGCACAGTCACTCATTGATGCAGGGCTGGTTCCCAAATTTGAAAAGTTTGACACCGTCAATAACAGCGATAGAATTTTATTACTGATAGATGAAGCGCACCGTACGCAAGGTGGTGACATGGGTGATAACTTATTCTCGGCCTTGCCCAAGGCTGTTCGTATTGGTTTTACAGGAACCCCATTGCTGACCGAACGCCATGAAATAAAAACGCATGAGCGATTTGGAGGATTTATTGATTTCTACAAGTTCGATAAGGCTGTTTTGGACAGGGCAACAGTTGAAATAAAGTATATCGGTAAAGTATCCAAAGACAAATTGGATGATAAAGAGCTCTTTGATTCAGAGTTTGAAGATATGTTTCAACAACGAACTCAAGAAGAAAGAGAGGAGATACAACGCAGATATGGGTCATTCATCGCCTACCTGGAATCCAAAGACCGGATTGCCACAATATCAAAGGATATCATAGAGCATTACTATAATGACATCCTTGTAAATGGCTTCAAAGCTCAAGTTGTTGCTTCAAGTATTGTAGCAGCAGTTCGGTACAAATACGAATTGGAAATTGCTATCCAAAATAAGACCAAGGAACTAAAAGCATTGCCCGAGAATGAAACTGATGCAGCACTGTTAAAGCAATTGGAATTTCTAAAAGTAGCCGCCATTGTTTCCAGCATTGGAAATAACGAACCCGGATATATCAGCAAGGCACGAAAAGAGGCCAATGATATGAATGCGATTGAAAATTTCAAAGCAGATTTCAAATTTGAAAAACCTGAAACGGGAATTGGTATTATTTGCGTTTGCGACCGTTTACTTACGGGTTTTGATGCACCCATCGAGCAGGTGATGTATTTGGATAAGAGTTTAAGGGAACATGATTTGTTTCAGGCCATTACGCGGGTAAACAGAACCAAACGTGGAAAATCATTTGGTTTGATTGTGGACTACTTCGGTGTTACAAAACACCTGAGTGAGGCGCTGGCTATTTATACGGACAAAGATAAACACAGTCTGAATGATTTTCTGGATGTTTTCCGCGACATCAATAAAGAAATCCCGATTCTTGAAGCTCGATACAAACGTCTGATTGATTTATTTTCAGATAACAATCTGAAAGAGATCGATAATTTCCTTCAGCAGAAATTTGACGATGCTACTAAAGAGTTTGAGTTTGCTGAAGAATGTATAGAAAAGGCAAAAATCATTAAGTTCCGAGCTGAACTGCTCACGTATTCAAAAAGTTTTTTTGACAGTATTGATTTACTTTTCAATGTTCAGGCAGGAACAGCCTATTGGATCCCTGCAAAACGGTTAGGCTATTTGCTGTGGAGAATTGAAGACCGATACAAAGATGATACAATGGATTTGAAATGGGCGTCCGAAAAAGTGCGCAAACTAATCGACAGGCATCTGCTTTCGTTGGGAATTGACACTAAAATTCAGCAGGTTTCGATTCTATCGGATGAATTCAACAACAAAGTGGACTACCTGAATAAAACACCAAAGTCAAAAGCCTCAGAAATGGAGCATGCTATTCGCTGGCATATAAAAGTAAACCTTGACAGGGACCCTACACTTTACAATCGCTTCAAAGACCGTTTAGAAATGATTTTGAATGCATACAAAGAGAATTGGGAAGAGATTGTTAAAGAATTGGGTAATCTCAGAGCAGAAATGGCTGAAGGCAGACAGCAGGAAACCGAAGGCATCTCTATCATAGAGGCGCCGTTTTTTGATGTTCTTAAAAGCAATTTGACTTTTAAAAATGAAATGGAAATCAACAAAACGAAAGAACTCACCCATACTTTAATCGAGGTTATAAAAGAGACAGCCGCCATTACCAATTTCTGGACAGATAAAGCATCAGAGAGGAAAAGGGTAGGTGGGCTTGTTGAAGATGAAATCCATTATTCAGGAATTGGTGGGTTGTCAATTAAAGCAGCAGAATTAACAACAGAATTGATGAAATTGGCAAGAAACAGGGAAACAGATTTAAGATGATGAAGTTAGAAGGGATAGAGATTAGCATTGAGAAAACCATCAGGAGAAAGACGGTAAGTATTTTTATTGAACGGGATGGTTCGGTAAGAGTCTTAGCACCTGTTACTTTATCAGATGAGAAAATTGAAGATTCAATCAGGGCTAAGGAATATCAGATATTTGTAAAACTTGCAAAATGGAAAGAACTCAATCATGGGAAAATATTCCGTGAATTTGTAAATGGTCAATCATTTCTCCTCTACGGCAGAAATTATCGTTTAGCCATCATAGAAAACCGGGTGGAACCATTGAAGATAAAAGGGGGTTATTTTCAGTTAGACAAAAATAGCTTGTTCAAAGCCGATAAAGTTTTCAAAGAGTTTTATAAAGACAAGGCAAAACAGAAAATTACAGAACGGTTAAAACTTATTTCAGAAAGATTTCAAGAAAAACCAACCTCGGTTAAAGTTCTGGAATTGCAAAATCGATGGGCATCATGGACACCAAAAAATGGGCTGAACTTCCACTGGAAATGCGCCATGGCGCCGGTGCCCGTTATTGATTATATAATTACCCATGAAATGATTCATTTGAAATACCCAAATCATTCTTCAGACTTTTGGAATGAGCTGGATAAAAAGATGCCGAATTACAGGGAATATGAGAATTGGTTAAAGAAAAACGGAGTGAAAATGGCAATATAAAGGCATCGCGAACAAATAAAACAACTATGAAAATCCTCTTCTCCACCCTCTTCGATCAACCAACCTACCCGCTCAACCTTTTCATAAAAGATGGAGTGGCTGCAGGTTGCCGCCACATGGGTCCTGCCGGGCTGCTTTCGTTTCTTGAATTGCATTTGGGACTGTCCCGACCATCAGAAAACAATGTCCTTCGTGTTTTCAAATACCGAAAATCACTGAAGAAAATTGTACGGGGGACATTTTTTGAAAAGTCTTTTTCGGCCAATGAACTCGATGTTGCACAAGATTTGCTCTCTTGGCGGGATCAGTTGATGCTCGCCGGGTGGAATTTTGGTGTGGAGAAGGATATGCCAGTGCGCCTCAAGGCAATGGCAACCGCAGAGGCTCTTGCCGGGGTTGCGGATGCTTACGGGGATCGGTTCAGGATTGTCCTGGCCAAGTTGAGAACTGGCGTGCAGGTTCCGTTTGATGAGTTTCAGTATTTTGAACCATTGGAATTGCTACCGCCTCATATTTCTGATTTGATCAGGCTATTTGAGAAGAATGGGATTGTATGCAAACATTTCCTTCCTCCAGCAACATCACCGGATGAGTCGGACCTCTCTTCGCTGCGATCATTTATTTTTTCATCAAACAAAGAAGGGGTTGACAAATCCGAGGCAAAAGGAGATGGCTCTTTGCAGCTGATCCTGCTTCCCGACCGTTTGCAGGCAGGAGACCTCCTCGCCGGGCTTATCCGGAACCAAAATTGCCGTGACACTGTTTTGATCAGCGAGAACAATGAAATCCAGCCTTTCCTTGGACTTCGGAAAGATGGCTTTG
>SESF01026995.1_pt1 | contig 15795 bp, 17 predicted proteins | sample 3171521 | NCBI WGS metagenome assembly SESF01 (sample SAMN10866945, study PRJNA518727) | freshwater metagenome | biome: subpolar coniferous forest; feature: holomictic lake; material: water; isolation source: holomictic Lake 227, 6 m and 8 m depth | place: Canada: near Kenora, Ontario | collected...
GCATGGGAGATGTGGGACTGATCCCATTCTTCCCATAGCTCCCATTCTAAGTGTGGACTTTACCACAACCGAACGGCTGATTTTCAAAACCGGCGCAGGCAAAAAGCGGGAAAAATTCGCTCAGAGGCCAAACGCATGTGCCAGCGAAGCGACGATTACACGCTGGATGCCTTTCGCAGATCCCTGGGCGAAGCGAAAGCCAGCGCGAGGCGAGCTTAGGTGAAATGACAGCCACCCCGAAACAACTCAACATTCTGTTCACCAGTGCCGGGAGGCGATGCGAATTGCTTCACGCATTTCGCAATGCCTATCGAGCCTTGGGACTGGGTGGCGCGATCACGGCGGTCGATGCCAATCCGCTGGCACCCGCTCTGAAAATCGCCGACCGGAGTTATCTCGTTCCCCGGACGGAGAAGTCGGACTATGTCGCCACCCTGCTCAGGATTTGCCGGCAGGAGCGGATCGACTTGATCTTTCCACTGACCGACCCCGAACTGCCCCTGTTTGCCTGCCATCGGGACGAGTTCGCAAAGGCAGGTTCGCGTCTGGTGCTGTCCACCGAACGGGCCGTGACCATCTCCTCGGACAAATGGCTTACCAAGAGCTTCTTCAACCACCTTGACCTCCCTACGCCGCAGTCCTGGCTGCCCGGCAAGGATATTCCCGACCCGGTGAGTTTTCCGCTATTCATCAAACCGCGCGAAGGAAGCGGCTCGGCCCGGTGTTTTGAGGTTCGAAACGAGAGAGAGCTGGAATTGTTTTCCAGCTATGTTCCCAATCCCATCCTCAGCGAATTGCTCCCCGGCCCGGAGATCACCAGCGATGTCATTTGTGACCTGAACGGCCAATTGCTTGCCGTGGTCTCCCGCCAACGCATCGAGGTGAGGGGAGGGGAGGTCGCCAAGGGGGTAACCGTCTTCGACCCACGCATCAGCGATGCCTGCCGCGTGATCGCGCAGGAGCTTTGCGCCATCGGCCCAATCACCGTCCAGTGCATGATGAAAGATGGCGTGCCGCACTATACCGAGATTAACGCCCGCTTCGGCGGAGGCGTGCCGTTAACAATCGCCGCCGGCGCGGATTTTCCCCGATGGCTGCTGGCCGACGCGGCAGGGCTGAAGGTTTCCATTCCCCCCGTGGGGAGCTACACCGTCGGAATGTACATGACGCGGTTTGATGACTCACACTTCATTACGGAGACCGAGCGTGAACAAATGGCGAGCCGTTGTTTTTGATTTAGACGATACCCTTTACCCCGAGTCCGACTATGTTCTAAGCGGCTTTCGGGCTGTGGCAACGTGGGCTGCCGAGCATTTGGGGATCCCCCAGGAAATCGGGTATGAAAGCTTGGAGGGGCTTTTTCGCAGCGCCTGCCGGGGAAACACGTTCGATCGCTGGCTGGCTCTTCACCACGTGGCGGCGGGGAGCACGATGATTGCTGAGTTGACCGGGATTTACCGGGATCATCAACCCACCGGGTTGACTGCGTTTCCAGAGGTTCGCGACGTGCTCACCCAGCTCAAGCGCAACGTGAGCCTGGGGATTGTAAGCGACGGCTACCTTGCCGTTCAGCAACGCAAGCTGGCTGCCCTCGGCCTGGCGCCCTACTTCGATACGGTGGTCTTCTCCGATCAATGGGGGCGCGGCTTCTGGAAACCGAGCCAGCGCCCGTTCCTCGCCGTGTGCGAGCAGTTGGCGGTGAAAGCTGAAAATGCCATTTATGTCGGCGACAACCCGCACAAGGACTTTCACGGCGCCCGGTCTCTTGGCATGGGCACCGTGCGGGTCCAACGAGAAGAAGGCGAGCACGCCGCCGCCGTCCCGGTAAGCAAGTTGCATGCGCCCGATGTGACGATTTCCTCGCTGCGGGAGTTGCCGGACCTGTTGGGGGTTGAGCGGCTCCCTCGACGCGCTCTTTAGATGAGGTAGGGGCGGCTTATCGCCGCCCCTCCTCCCAAACCGGACGGGCGGATTTCCCGCATCCGGCTTTCTAGTAATAGTTTGCTCTATGTCGAGATTGGCACGCCGCTGCATGGGCCTGCCCCAAGATCGGCTCGATGACATGGCGCAGCGCGCTTTGTACGACTCGATCTCTCACCACCGGTATTTCCAGCGGTCGCAGTTCGTTACTCCCAGGCTTTGGTATCCATACCCGTTTTGCCGCCTGTGGCCGGTACGTATCTTCCTCCAATTCCTTTTGGAGCTTTCCCACTTCGCTCGCCTTGTGCAGTTCCAGATGCCCGGTGTTCCGGCCATCGATCCCGGCGCTTCCCCTGTTGCCGATAACCTTTTCCACCGACAGATTCAGGTCCTTCGTCGTCCAGACCTTGTCGATTGACCGGAACCATTTTCCTCCTTCTATCCCTGTTTCCAGGCTACGAGGGCTCTGTCACCTTCCGGGTGGCTCTTCGGACCGTCTTCGGTCATGAACACCTTCCTTTCCCCGGATCGTGATCCCCGATTCACGTCGCACCAACTTCCAACCATTCTATCTCCAACCACTCAATGCACCCCTGTTGTGATTATGAACTGGTTGTTCGCCTCCGGTTGCTCCCCACCCCGCCTCTCGACGACGCAGTTACCTCCGACTACGGAGAGCCAGTGCGCTCTCCGGAGGGGACTTTCACCTCTCTGTTGTTGCGCGCTCTCAGGCGCACTGAAGCGGCATCTGGCCGCTTCAGTCCTAAGCCGAGCGGTTGGAAGCCGCTTCTCCTAAGGAGAGGGCGGCGATCAGGGAAAAGCCGAGGATGGGGCCGAGCGGCGTTTGGGGCGGAAAAAAACATTGCAAAGAGGGGCGCAACTTTTAACGTAAGCGCGCTTTCACCTTATAACCGCACACACATTATGGCAGACATCGCAAACAAATACCCTGAAAACGTCACTGGCGCGTATTACGTTGATGACCAATGCATCGACTGCGACCTTTGCCGTGAAACGGCCCCGGCAAACTTTTCCCGCAACGAAGACGGCGGCCACTCCTACGTGAGCAAGCAGCCCGAAAACGACGAGGAAATCGCCCAGTGCAAAGAAGCGCTGGAAGGCTGCCCCGTGGAAGCCATCGGCAGCGACGGCGAATAACCGGCTCTGCATACGCCAATTTTGAAGACCCTCACGTTCTCACGGGCGTGAGGGTTTTTTGCCTATGAACTCCTCCACCAGAGCCCGGGTGATCGCCGAATGGCGCGGTCTGCCGGAGGCTTACGTCCGTCCGGACCGGACGACGACCGTGGCCGAGGGCATCGGCAAGCTCATGAAGAGCCTCGGGCTGAGCGAGCGGATTCGCGAAGAGGAAGTGCTCACCGCCTGGCGCGGGATCGTGGGCGATTTTATCGCCAGCCACTCGGAACCGCACCAGCTAAAGGGTGGCGTTCTGTTTGTGCGGGTGCTGCAACCGACGATGCACTTTGAACTCGACCGGGTCTGGAAGCCAAAGATCCTTGAGATGATGAAGGAGCGTTTCGGAGCCAAAACGGTCAGGGAAATTCGGTTTCGGATCGGATAGCCGTATGCAATTTGCATCTCAGGGCCAAAGGCCCGGCAGCATACCAGCCTTGGCCAACGGCCAAGGTCTTCCCGCCGAAGCTACTCAAGGGCTGAAGGCCCGGCGCATAACCCCGGTGAGCATTTGGTGCGGGCCTTCAGCCCTTAAGCATTTTTGCCTGCGGATTCCTGGGGCGCTGCCCCAGGCTGGTATGGATCCGCGCCGTTGGCGCTCAAGAAAGGAGCCGATCCACAACCGTGACTGATGTCATTCACATCCAGAGCCTGACCCTCAGCTCCCACATCGGGGTGCCGGACGAGGAGCGGGCTCAGGCGCAACGGCTCACGGTTTCGCTCACCTTGGAGCCGAAGCTCGGGTTCGCGGCGCTGGACGACCGGATCGAGCAGACGGTCGATTACGCAGCCGTGTGCGAGCTGATGAAGACCATCGCGTCCGCCAAGCCGCGCCGTCTGCTGGAGACGCTCGCGGAAGAACTCGCCGCCGGGATTCTTCAGCAATTTCCCATTCTCCGGCTGAACCTGGAGGTGCGGAAATATATCCTCCCGGACACCCAATTTGTGGCGGTTCGCATTGAGCGCCCGCTCAGGGAATCGCCTTCTCCCCGCTAAATTTTCGAAAGCTCTGCCCATGAAATCCACTGCCCGCTTGATTGTTGCCGCCAGCGAATCCGATCCGGACATGCTCTACGCCACCCGGTTTTTCGCGCCGGATGCCTTTGTCTATTTGGAGAAAGCCGGGCGCACACTGGCGATGCTCAACGATCTGGAGGTGGATCGCGGCCGGAAACAGGCCAAGGTGGACGAGGTTGTTGCCGCCGGAGAAGTGGCCAAGCGCGCGGGGAAAGACCCGTCTGCCACCGCCACACTGGTCCGGTTCTTGAAGGAGCAGCGGGTCCGGCGCGCCCAGGTGCCCGCCTCGTTTCCATTGGGATTGGCCAACGACCTAGCGAAGGCCGGGATCAAACTTGAACCGGTGCGGGGGTTGTTTTTCCCGGAGCGGGAATTCAAATCGGCTGGGGAACTGCGCTTATTGCGCCGGGCGCTGGGCATCACCGAAGCCGGGATGGCGCGCGGCATGGAAGTGTTGGCCGCCTCGAAAATCGGGGCGAAAAACCAGCTGCGCTGGAATGGGCAGGCACTGACTTCAGAAATCCTTCGCGCGGAAATCGATTCCGCGATCCTCCGTGCAGGGGGACAACCGGCGAACACGATTGTGGCCGGAGGCGAACAGGCGTGCGACCCGCATGAGCGCGGCCACGGACCGCTCAAGGCGAACAGCTTGATCATTCTCGATATTTTCCCTCGCGACGCCCGGAGCGGTTACTACGGCGACATGACCCGCACGGCGGTTCGGGGCAAGGCGAGCGAGGCGCAACGGCAACTCTGGGACACGGTGCTCGCCGGCCAGCAACTGGCGCTACGATCCATGAAACCGGGCGCCGACGGCAAAGCGGTTCACGAAAGCGTGCAGCAGTTGTTTACGGATCGGGGTTACCCGACCGAACAGCGCAAAGGCCGCTGGACCGGGTTTTTCCATGGGACCGGCCATGGGTTGGGGCTGGAGATCCATGAGGAACCGCGTTTTGCACGGACCCGGTTCAAGCCGGGCCAGGTCCTCACGGTGGAGCCGGGACTCTATTATCCGGGACTCGGCGGCGTGCGAATCGAAGATGTCGTGACCGTAACCGACACCGGCATCCGGATGCTCAGCAAATTCGAAAAACGCCTGGAAGTGTGAAGCACAAATGAACCCTCCTTTCACCGCAAGCTGCCCCATTCCGTTCGCCGATTACCCTCAGGTGCTGATGGCGCACGGCGGAGGCGGGCGGCTGACCGAACAGTTGCTCGAAAAAATCTTCGTGCCGGCGTTCGATAACCCGATCCTTTCCCAGCGGCACGATGGCGCGCTGCTTGAAGTTGGCGGCCAGCGCCTCGCGTTCACGACCGATTCCTACGTCGTGCGCCCGCTGGAATTCCCCGGAAGCGACATCGGCGCGATGGCCGTCAACGGCACCGTCAACGACCTGGCCATGTGCGGCGCGCGCCCGCTCTATTTGAGCGCGGGCTTCATCATCGAGGAAGGGCTCGCGATGGAAACGCTCTGGCGCATCGTGCAATCGATGAAAGCGGCCGCCGATGCAGCGGGCGTCCAGTTGGTCACCGGCGACACCAAGGTGGTGGACAAAGGCAAAGGTGACGGAGTTTTCATCAACACCGCCGGCATCGGAGTTGTCGAGCACGGCCTGACCATCGCCCCGGCAAGCGTGCGTCCCGGAGACGCCATCCTGCTCAGCGGAGACGTCGGCCGCCATGGCATGGCGATCATGTCCGTGCGCGAAGGGTTGGAGTTTGAGAGCACGATCGAAAGCGACTGCGCTCCGCTCGCCGCTCCCGTGCTGGCGCTGCTCAAGGCAGGGATTTCCGTCCGCTGTCTGCGCGACCTCACCCGCGGCGGCCTCTCCAGTGCGCTGAACGAAATCGCCCACGCCACGCAGTTGAAAATCGCCATCGATGAAAACGCCGTTCCCGTGAGCGAACAGGTTCGTGGCGCGTGCGAAATCCTCGGGTTCGATCCGCTCTACGTCGCCAACGAAGGCCGGTTTATCGCGTTCGTGGCCGCCGACGATGCCGAACGCGCGCTCGCTATTTTACGACAGCACGAGGTGTCCGCGCAGGCCGTGGCAATCGGCGCGGTTCAAGCGGCTGAGCCGGGCGCCAAGGGATTGGTGACCGTAAAAAGCGCTATCGGCGTCAGCCGCATTCTCGACATGCTCACGGGCGAGCAGTTGCCCAGGATTTGCTGAGGACGCTCAGTAGACACCCAGCGCCTTTGCCCATTCCGTCGCCTGCTCGTCCGGCGAGAGAACCGAGACTGGCAGGATCTTCCCCAAGAGCGCGATCCACTCCTGCATCCCTTCCCCCGTTTTTGCGGAAACCTCCAAAATCACGGCTTCCGGCGCGACCGCCTGGATGTTGCGGCGCACGGCGGCGAGGTCAAAACCGGTGGCAGCCGTGAGATCGGTTTTGCTGATGACCACCACCTTTGCGCCTCGGAAAATTGGCGGGTATTTGAGAGGCTTGTCTTCGCCTTCGGTAACGGAAATCAGCACCACGCGCATGGCCTCGCCAAGATCATAGGAGGCCGGGCACACGAGATTGCCGACGTTCTCGATAATGAGCAGACGACGGCCCTTCAGATCGAGTTGTTCGAGGCCGCGCGCGACCATCTCGGCATCAAGGTGGCAAACCGTGCCGGTCGTGACCTGCACGACGGGTGCGCCCTTGTCCCGGAGCCGGGCCGCATCGTTTGCGGTTTCCAGATCGCCCACGATCACAGCCGCCGGCAGGTCGTTGCCGAGCAACTCAAGAGTCTTTGCCAGGAACGTCGTCTTGCCTGAGCCCGGCGAGGAAACGACATTGATCGCAAAAATGCCTTTCGCGCTCAGGAACCCGCGATTGCGTTCCGCCAGGCGATCGTTTTTAGCCAGCAACGGCAGATGAATCGGCACGGTTTGAACCGCCGCTTCATGGGGATGCGAATGCCCGTGCTCGTGGGCCTCGCCAGCCTCGTGCGAATGCCCATGAATGTGGGTATAGCGATGCCCGTTCGCATCGACGTGTTCATGCTCATGTTCATGAACCGGCTCGGCAAGCCGCGTTTTCTCCACAGGGGGCTCCTGCATCGAGATGATTTTGAAAGATTCGACGTGGCCGCAGCCGCAGTTTTCGCACATAAAATAATCGTTGCCCGTTAAGACATTTTCATTTGGACCAATTCCAGATCCGCTCCGCCTTCGCGCAGCATAAGCAGGCCACCACACCCGGCGCACTCAAATTGCATCGAGTCGAGCCAAGCCTCCACGCCGCACGCGCCACAGGAAAACAATCCCGGCGTCCGTTCGATTTCCAGAGTCGCATTGGCGGCCGGAAAATCGGCTTTAAGCACCTCGAAAGCGAACTCCAGCGCCTCCGGCACAACGCCCGAAAGGAGCCCCACCCGCAGCCGGATGCAGTGAATCTCCGTGCAACCGGCTTTCAGGAGATGCTCCCCGGCCAGTTCCAGCGTGCTTTGCATGATGGAAACCTCGTGCATAATCAACCCAAGCGCTCACAAAGAACGTGCGACGCCGAGTCGCCCATATCTTTAACGAGCATCGGCCATTTTGCAACCCGACGCGGAGTATTCCATGATTATAGAGGTATGCGATTTTCAGCGCCAACGGCGTGGCCCCATACCAGATGGGGCAGCGCCCCAGGAATTGCGCGCCCGAACCATTCCGGGGAGGTGGGGCGGACTTTCAGCCCTGACTTGCGTTGATTTCGGATTCCAGGGGCTTCGCAAAGCCTCCGCCCCAAGGCTGGTATGGGACGGACCCTTGGTCCTAAGCAAAATCGATGCCGAACACTATTGGCGTCGTGCCCCGTCACTGAGCGGCCGGGATGGCCACTCTCCTATCCGAGTTCAGGCAGCGGCAACTCGGGGAAGCTTCTTTCCTTACGTTCACGCAGGCTCCGGGGTGCGATACTCGAGGGAACGTGAACCGGATTGCTGGCATTGAAACAGAGTATGGCTGCCTTGTCTCGGACGAGTCGGGGCAGGGGACGACCGACTCGTGGCCGGTCCGGGTGAAGAATTATGTTTTCAAAAAGGCCAGGGCGGGCGCGATCGATCTCCATTATCGCGATTACGAGGAACCGCCCGGAAACGGCGGATTTCTCCTCAATGGCGGTCGGCTCTACGTCGATATGGGCCATCTGGAATACGCTTCGCCCGAGTGCCGGGACCTCCGCGACATGGTGGCGTTCGATATGGCCGGGGATATCCTGCTCCAAAATGCGCTTTCCGAGCTTCACGCGGAACACCGGGTTGCTTTCATCAAGAACAACGTGGACCACCACACCGGCGCGACTTTTGGATGCCACGAAAACTATTTGATGCGGCGGGAAATGCAGTTTTCCCCCCAGGCGCTCGGGACGCTGCTCTCTTTCCTGGCGACCCGCCAATCGTTCACCGGGGCGGGCCGGGTGGGACAAACCAATCCGCTTTCCTTCGAATTCGACGCCCCGCACGCCTCGCCGATCGATTTCCAGCTCTCGCAACGGGCCGATCATATCGTCAACGACATCTACCAGTGGGTGCAGTTTAACCGCGCCATTATCAACGCCCGCGATGAACCGCTGGCGGATCACCGGCGCTATCGAAGGCTGCATTTGCTGATCGGGGACTCCAATATGAGCCCGTTTGCGACGGCACTGAAGGTTGGCACGACCTCCCTCGTGCTGACCCTGATCGAACAGGGACATTTCCCCTCGAACGTCATCTTGCGCGACGCCGTGGTCGCTACCCGCCAGATCTCCCGAACTGGAACCGGGCGCGGCGCCGTTACCCTGGAAAATGATCGGACTCGGGACGCTTTGGACATCCAATACGAGTTTCTGGCGGCCGCCCGCCGGCATCTCTCCGGTCAGGATTCGGAAACCGACTGGCTGCTCGAAAGTTGGGAATTCACGCTCAACGCACTCGGCTCCAATCCCGAAGCCCTCATCGGCGGGGTCGATTGGATCTCAAAGCGGTGGCTGCTTGAGATGTTCCGCGCCTCCGAGAAACTCGCATGGAACGACCCATGGCTCCAGAGCCTGGATCTGGAATACCACAACATCAACCGGGAACGCGGCCTGTTTTATTCACTGACCCCGTCCAAACGCATCCACGATTTCAACGCGAGCGTTCAGCTTCCGGAAACGCTGGCCACGCCCCCGGAAAACACCCGGGCGCATGGGCGGGGCATGGCTGTGCGCCATTTCCTCAAAAACCAGAAGTGTTCATTCAATTACACGATCAACTGGGACTCCCTGAGCGTCGAAGGCCAAACCATGCTCGCTATGCCGGACCCGTTTGAGAATTACCACCGGCATGTGTGTGAATTTTTGGAGGGGTGACCTGTAGCCGCCCCGGCCCAATCGCACCCGCACCTCACATCATTAAAGCTCCATGTTGATCAGTCGCTGCAGGGCTTCTGAAAAGTCGCGGAAAGCTTCGGCAGGCAGCATGATGGTGTCGCGGCGCCCCCCGACATCCTCGGTGATTTTCAAGAACCGACCGCGATTATTTTCTTTGAGGTCCAAAAAAAACACCTTGCGATCCACCGATATCTTCTCGGATGCCAAGGGTTCACTGACGGGACGTTCTCCAGAATTACTTATCATAATTTTTTAGGCGGGAGTCCGTCCGAAGCGTGAGGGAATCCCGCAACGGTCGGAGGCGTAACAATGTACGAGCTTTCATTTCAGGCGCAACCAGAAGATTGCCGGAAAGCTCGGAAAAAAGCCGATGTGTTAATCAGAACGATTAACTTAGACCAACAGCCTTGCGCACACGCGAAAGTGTACGATCAGCCAATGCGTTGGCACGTTCGGCCCCCTGCCTGAGGACTTGCTCGACATAAGTTGCGTCATTCTCGATTTCCGCCCGGTGTTGCCTGGCGGGAGCAAAGTGCTCCCAAATCGCTGCAAACAGCCTTTTTTTGAAATCGCCATATCCGAAACCGCCCGCCCGGAAGTCCGATTCCATTTGAGCGACGTCGGCGGTGGAGGCAAACAGGCGATAGAGCGCCACAATGGAAGAGCTTTCTGGATCTTTAGGCGACTCCACGGGGGTGGAATCGGTGACGATGCCCATGATTTTTTTGCGAAGAGCCTTTTCTTCCAGGAACAACTCGATGGTGTTTCCGTAGCTCTTGCTCATTTTTTGGCCATCGAGGCCGGGAATGGTGGCCAGGTCCGGCAGGATGCTCGGCTCGGGGAGCTTCAGCAAATGCGCGCCGAAGACTTCGTTCATCTTAATGGCAAGATCGCGAGTGACTTCCACATGCTGCTTCTGGTCGCGTCCGACCGGCACGATGTCGCTGTCGTAGATCAGGATGTCCGCCGCCATGAGCACGGGATAGGCGAACAGCCCGTGGGAGGGGGCGAATCCGCGTGCGAGGGCGTCCTTGTAAGCATGGCAGCGTTCGAGCAACCCCATCGGGGTGAGCACGGAGAGCAGCCAGGTGAGTTCGGTGACCTGCGGCACGTCGGACTGTTTGAAAAGCGTCGCTTTGGCCGGGTCGAGCCCGCACGCCAGGAAATCCAGCGCCGCGTTTCGGCTGTCGGCGCGCAGTTTCATCGGATCGTGAACGGTGGTCAGCGCGTGGTAATCGGCGATGAAATAGAGCGCCTCGCCTTTGTCCTGCCACTCGATGGCCGGGCGCATCATGCCGAAGTAGTTGCCGATATGGAGGCGGCCGGTGGGTTTGATTCCCGAAAGAATGCGTGGCATGATGGAAATGGGTGATTCTGAAGTTGAAGAAGGGTGGAACAAAAGCGCCCCAGTGGTCCCGAAGGTTTGCGAAGAGGCCCGCTTTTGTCAAGCGGCTGGCAGGCGTGCGGTTAGGGCAGACGCATCAGAATCTGAACTCGCACATCCCCTCAGCGCCAACGGCGCGATCACATGCCTGTCAGCGGGATTTCATGCAGGGTCATGCAAGGTAACTTTCCTGACCTGCGCCCCTTTTAACCGGCCCCCGTGAAAAATCCGCTGGTATGTCCGGGGTTTCCGTGTAACAGAAACTCGTAACAATTCTGTTGTCGGCTTCTTCCTTTCCCATGAAACCTTTGATTTGCCTTCTCGCCCTCCTTTGCGCAACGCCTCTCCGCTCCACTCGTGGGGCGACGTTTTTCGAAAACAGCTTTGAGCAGCCCGAGATCTTCGGGCGCAAGGCCAAATCCGACGGCGGCGATTTCGCCCGCCAGGGGGCTCGTCCGGATTGGCGGCACTTCAATGACTGTCCAAATGCCGCGGGCGAGGACACGGCCAAGAAGGATGCGGGAGCGATCATCGCGGGGGTTACCAGCGATATGGCGCGCACGGGCAACCAGTCGTGCTTTGTCGAGGCGCAGAAATTGGCGATGCCCTACACCGGCGTAGTATTTTCCAGCCGTCCCTTTGCCGTCTTGGCTGGCAAAGAATACGTCGTCGGCATCTGGGGACGCATCGATGCAAAGACCCCGCTCACCACCGGGTCGAGCCAGCTCTATGTGAAACTTCAGGCGGATTTCTTTGCCGAAGACAGCACCACGCAAACCGGGGAAAGCAACTATCTCGTCCAAGCGGTCCCCGGCACCGCCAACCATGCCAAGTTGTTCATCGACAGCGCCTGGCGTCAGTTGAGCCGTCGCGTCACCGCCCCCGATGATGCGCGTTTTATGTCGCTGACGGTCAGGGTGGAGTCCGGTCCTGAATCAGGCGTGATCAATGGCGTCATGTATTTCGATGATGTGAGCGTGGAGGGGGACCTCTCGCCTCTGGAAAAAGACGAACTTAGCGCCCGCCCTGATGCCCCTGCGGATGAATCGGCAGCTGAGGAACCCGCCGTACAATCCGCCACTCCCGAAGCGGCATCTCCAGTTGCGACGCCTTCGCCCGCAGCTCCCGCAGCTCCCGCAGATGCGGCAAAAAAGCACGTCTTCGCGACTCCGCCGCCCGTCCACCCCAAAAAGTAGGTCGCCATCCTTGAGGCTTGCCTTTTGCCGCAGCTTCGCTGACATGGCGCGATGCACGCTCTGATTGCGATTTGGTTTGGCTGGGTCCGAGACTGGGGTTACCTCGGCATCATTGTTTTGATGGCGATGGAAAGCTCGATTTTTCCGGTGCCGAGCGAGGTCGTCATTCCTCCGGCTGCCTTTTTGGCGGCGGAAGGGAAAATGAGCCTCTGGGGGGTGGTGCTGGCGGGAACCGTGGGCTCGTATCTTGGCTCAGCGATTACTTACTGGATCGCACGCTGGCTGGGCCGGGTGGCGATCGTCCGCTGGGGGCGTTATCTCCTGATCAGCGAGGAGAAGCTGCAACGCGCGGAACACTTTATGCATCGTTACGAAGCGGGCGGGATCTTCTTTGCCCGCTTGTTGCCGGTCGTTCGCCATCTCATTTCCATTCCGGCGGGCATCGTCCGGATGAGTTTTGGGATGTTTAGTGCCATGACGGTGATTGGCTCATTTATCTGGTGCTCGGTGCTCGCTTACCTGGGCCATCAATCCAGCATAAAGTCCCCGAACCTGATCAAAGACCCAAAGGCCATGGTGGATTTCATCAAGGGTGAGTCCCATTGGATTATCCTTTGTATTCTCGCGCTGATGGCCCTCTACTTTTTAGTGATGAAATTGACCGCCAAGCGGGCGGAGCAAGGGTAAACGCGGAGACGGGGGAACGAGATAGCAGATGGGAAGTATGGGACTGATCCCATAACGCCCATGCTTCCCATAATTCCCATTCCTGGGGTCCACATCGGCGCCCCGACTGAGCGGGGCGGCTACAGGGCGCGAACTGCGTCGAGTTCGAGCTCGAAGAGGAGATCGTCGCGGCAGATGTCGCACTGGGCCACGATCACCGGAAGAGGCGGCAACTGCCTGCTCTGGCAGTATTCGTTCCAGAGAACCGTCTGTTCCGGGTGGCGGAAGTAAGCGATGGCGCGGGTGATATCCGCGAGGCCCATCCTGGAGTGCTTGAGAATGGCCTCCACCACTTCCATCGTCTTTTCAATTTGCCGGACTGCGTTGTCGGCGAAAACGGTGGCTCCCTCTGGCTCGATGCTGGCGGTCCCCGAGATGTACAGCGAACGGGCTCCCGAACCTGCGACTTCCATCGCGCGGCTAAAGGAACTTCCGTAGGCGAGCGCTTCGCATTGGAGCGGAGATTCCGCGAGGTTGACGGTTACGGCAGCGGATTTCGGCTGCACCGCGATGACTCTGGCGACCAGTGCGGCTCCGGCAAGATTCGGGGCGCCAACCCCGGTGCTGGCCGGCATGCGAGTGATGCCGTGCTCTTGAAAAAAGGTGGTGCGGACCTGATTGAACTCGCCATACCAATCGAGAATCCGGTCCACATAAAACCAAGTGCGGACGACATCGCGGAAATCCATGCCCACTTTGACCAGCGACTCCTGGATCGTCTGAAGCACGGCCTCGGTTTGCGCGCCTCGGGAGAGCGCCGGGGTTGTTGGCCGCAGATCGTTGAGAATGCAGTAGCGCGCCTCCGAGTCTTCGAAATAGCTTCCGATCAGCCGGCCATTTTCGAAGAGCGGGGTTGCGCAAATGCCGCTGGCGGTGTCGATCTGGATGCCCCCCGGCGTAGCAGAGTTTGAAAGAATGGCCGTTTGCGGAGCATCGATTCCGCGGCACCGGATCTGGTCGCCCATCGAATGGAGAGCTTGCTCGTCTCCGAATAAGGTCACGCCGAGGATGGTTGTGTCCGAGTCGCCAAGGAGCGTGTCGAGTTGCCTGAACCAGGCGGCATCCGGCGTGGAACCTGGCAGGGTGAGGTGATGTTCGGACCAGCCGCAATGGGCGATGCTGCGGAAAACGGAGGCCGAATTGGATGCGAGCGCTGTGGATTCGGGAGGGATGGGCATGATTGTTAATACCAGAACCCCGAAAAGCGGGGATAGTTTCAATTGCATCGCTTTTTAAGCAACCTGCCGCCATTCTCGGGGTTGAAATGAGCGGGGCCCTCCGGGAGCCCATGAAGCTTACTCTTATTCTTGCGATAATCCTCGGCGCAGTTGCCAATGCTGGCGCCGGTGAGGCACCCGTGGCACCCTTCGAAAATCAGCCGGAAACGAAACCGCTGCCCGTTGCGTCCGGGAAAATTGACAAGTTCGTGTTTGGGAAGCTGAAACGGCTCGGGATTGAGCCTGCGAATCCTTGTTCGGATGCAGTATTTGTCCGGCGCGGTTTTCTTGATGTTATTGGCACGCTGCCCACGATCGAAGAGACCCGCAGCGAGGATTTTGTTTTTCGAATCACTGTGGGCGAGATTCCGTTCGTCACCAGCATCTTTCCCCTCGGCGGCCGGCCAGGCGCCGCAACCCCGTTCGAGGTGACGGGCTGGAACCTCACGCGCAAGCGCATTGTGCTGGACCCGCCAGCCACGGAAGGCATTCGACCGGTTCCCGAACTTGGCAACGGATTGATCACGGAAAATACGCTCTTCGCGGTCGACGCGCTCCCGGTGCGACTGGAGGAAGAGCGGAACAACCTGCCAAACCAAGCCCAGGAAGTGAAGCTGCCTCTGGTCGTCAATGGGCGGATCGATCCTCCGGGAGACGTGGCGCCGGGGCGAAGATTGTGGCCGAAGTGAACGCGCGCCGATTGCATTCTCCACTTGATTCCCGGCTCAAGATCACGGACGCGACGGGGCGCCAGCTTGCGTTCAATGACGATTGGGAAGACAAAGGCGCCGGCCTGCTGACGCATCAAGCGGATAGCTATCTCACTTTCACCGCACCCGCTGCTGGCACCTATTATTTACAAATCGGGGATACCGAAGGGAAAGGCGGGCCGGAGTATGGCTATCGCCTGCGGATCAGCGCTCCGCGCCCGGACTTTGCCTTGAGGGTGGCACCCTCCGCCATCAATGCCCCTCCCGGCGCCACCGTGCCCGTGACCGTTTACGCGTTGTGCAAAGACGGGTTCGCCGGTGACATCGAGCTTGCTCTAAAAGATAGCCCCAAGGGGTTGGCGTTGGGAGGCGGCATCATCGGAGCCGGGCAGGATAAGGTCCGCGCGACCCTCACCTTCCCGCAAGAGCCGGTCGCCGCGCCGCTCGGTGGAGGGGCATGCGACGATCGATGGAGCCGAGATCAGCCGGGTGGCGGTTCCTGCCGATGACACCACGCAGGCTTTTGTGATTCACCATCTGGTGCCGGCGTCTGAACTCCTCGCAGTTGTGACCGGCACAAATCGCGGACGGCAGCCGATCCGCATTACCAGCCCCCAGCCGATGAAGTTGCCGACTGGCGGACAGGTCGTGCTATCGAACTCCTACCATCGACCTCCCTTCAATGTGAAAGAGGCCCAATTTAAGTTGAGCGAACCGCCCGACGGGATCTCCGTTCAGGGCGCCTCGGTGACCGCCGAAGGATTGGCCATTACATTTCAGGCCGATCCCGCCAAAGTGAAACCGGGCTTGAGAGGCAATCTCTTTGTCGAAGCGTTCACGCCGGCAGCAAAGGACGGAAAAATTCCTCCGAAAAACCATTGGTCGGCGGGTTTCATGCCGGCGATCCCGTTTAAAGTCACCGCGCCGGTCGCGGCACCGACGCCTATTTCCGAATTGGCGCTCCCTTGCACTCCCTTTCCTCCACACCACCTTTAACCGCACCCCCGCCGAAGGGGTGCGGTTAAAGGTGGTGCGAGCGTAGGAATCCGGAGCGCCAACGGCGCGGCTAACCGTAGCCTAGGGCAACGCCCCACTGCCAT
>SESF01032053.1_pt1 | contig 15784 bp, 12 predicted proteins | sample 3171521 | NCBI WGS metagenome assembly SESF01 (sample SAMN10866945, study PRJNA518727) | freshwater metagenome | biome: subpolar coniferous forest; feature: holomictic lake; material: water; isolation source: holomictic Lake 227, 6 m and 8 m depth | place: Canada: near Kenora, Ontario | collected...
GCGCTCCGTCTGGTCTCTTTACCGGCCATTCTTCATCCTACGCCGCGGGGCGCTTCTCGGCACCACCGCCAAGGCGGATAGCCGAGTCAACTGGAACGCCGGATTCATCCGGCAGGCGGGCGAGTGGCACTGCGGCTGCCGGATAAATCCGGCGTTCCGGTGGTGCTGTCAGGATGCACCCCCTTTGATGAACGCAGGAGGTTATGGCTGGACGTCTTCACGGCAGAGTCTGGTCACCTCGCGGATAAAGCCGGTCACGGCTTCAAAATCCATAGCGCGATGATCGAAGCAAATCGTCAGGGGCAACACCTGCCGAATAGCAATGGTCTCCTGCCCTGCCGCATCGGTGATCACCAGCGGTTTCTTCTGGATGGCCGCGAGCCCGATGGCGACGGTCTGCGGCTGAATGATTTCCAGCAATCCGAAACTGCCGGGCAAATCACGCATGGTGCTGCCAATGTTCGACACCAGGATGGTGGCGCTAAGCAAATCGGCCACGGTAATGCGATCCGCCGCCAGGGTCTTAGAATAGGCTGCCGCCACTTGTTTAGACGGTAGAATAACCCGGTCGCGGCCGATGTAGTTGGCCCATACCCGGTGGAACACGGCCCACAATTGTCCCTTGCGAATCCGTTTCCAGGTATCGTCCTGCGCTGCTTCGATCAGGAGAATGTCAAGATGGGTGTTGGCCACCCGCCGCTTCAACTCCTCCATCCCGCGACACACCTCGAGCAACGTCATCCGTTCCACCCCTTTGATGACGGGCGTAATCATCCGCCCACACGCGGCCTTAAAGGGCGTCGCGATATTAATTTCGTCATGCAGCATTACCTCCCCCACCCCGGTTCGCCGGCTGTACTGAACGTGGGCATTCATCTCTGGGGATTTCTTCAACCCCTCGGCGATTATCTTCAGCATGACGGAATTGATCGTGACGCGCGTCCCCACATACTCGGCGCGTGCGGATACGTCCGCCAGGTTGGCTATCAGCGGCGTTACATCCAGATCGACCAGAATGCTCACATGCGGGGCATTGTCCCACGCCTCGACCGTCTTATGTGCCACGATCCGCCGCTGAACATCGAATACTTTCCGGGTTATCATGGTGGACAGATGTTCGGGCGGAGGGCTTTGGTGCGCGGTGCTGCGGCGGCAGCCTCGCCGCCCAGGAGTAGGGCCCCGAGCAAGGTAAGGGAAGGTAGAAATCTCATACGCTCAGGTTGGGAGCGTATCAGGAGTTGCGGCGGTTGCAAGGCCCGATGGGTTTGAGCCGCTGGGAGGGGCGCAGCTTAGATTTTCCCAAAACCACCACACCGGGAATAGGAGTGATGAGAGTAATGGGACTAATGGGACTGATGGGCTCAGTCAACCCCGAAGCGGACAAGAATGTCCGCGCTCCGAAAAACCCAAGATGCGCACCGCTGGGAGGTGCGGGCCTTACAGGCTTGTTGGTAGCGCGTTGCTCCCGTATTGCTCCCGTGTTGCTCCATAGGAAGTCCATAGGAAGTCCATACGTACTCCATAGGAACTCCATAGGCAATCCATCCAGCCAAGTCACAGGCGATGACGGGAATCTGACTTGCCGGCGGGCATGGTCGCTTTGGCTTTGGTCTTGAGGTTATCGAGTATCTGCTTCACGAGCCGGGAGGGGAGAGCGTAGGTGCTCACCCGGCTGGCGCGGGCGATGTTGATGCCGATGGCCTTGCCGTCCAGGTCCACCAGCGGGCCGCCGCAGAGCCAGGGCTGCAGGACGGTGTCGTGCTCGATGGCCTGCTCGAACCCTTCGGAGCGCTGGCTGACTTCACCGCCCAAGCGGCCCAGATGCGGCGACGAGAAGGGGTCACCTTCGATCTGGCCGGCTTTGGGCACCATCATGCGCACCTCGACAGTGAACTGCGTTTCCAGTCGCTGGATTCGCAGTTTGACCTTCCGGCCTTCGCGGAACTCGCGCAGGGTCTCGACGATCTGCTCGCGATTGGTCACCGCCATCGCATTCACGGCCAGGATGACGTCGTTCGTTTTCAACCCGGCCTCCTCGGCGCCGAACCCGGGCAGGATGGTCTGGATCCTGGGCTTGGAGTCGCGGAAGTCGAACGACACGCCGATGAGCGCGCGCGGCGGGCGGACCCGGTGCGGCAGCACGCTGACAATCCCGACGGCTTGCGGCGTGGCCGCGATCCCGGGCGTGATGGCCCATTGACCGATCGCGACCTCGCCCGCAGCCCAGCGAATCGGCTTCAAGCCCACAGCCTGCACGCGTATGAGAGCGAGGTCTTCGTCTTCATCCGTACCGATCAACTCGGCATCCACTTCTTTCTCGGTGGCGAGCCAGCAAGTCAGCTTGCCTTGCTTGAGTTCGCTGGCCTTGGTGAGCGCCAGCCCGTTATTATCCACGACGGTGGCGAGCGCAACCGTGGCCCCGTTGACGTTCAACTTCACAATGGAATAACGGGTCGCTTCCGACACCGGAGCAAAGGCGCTTAAGGTAGCCTCGCCACTCCGGTAGTGGTCGCGCCTGAGTGACGGAGAATCCGCGGAATCCTGCGCGCCGGAAAGCTGAGGCAGCAATCCCGCCACCACCGCGAACATCAGCACGCGGGCATAAGCGATAGGGGCTGAAGGCATGGGCAGATCAGTTGTGGCCTGGCGGCGACTCCACCTTAAGCTGCAGCGAGAGCACTTCATCGCCACGCTTGACCTCGATATTCAGCGTGTCGCCCGGTTCGGCCTGGGCCACCCAACGCCAGAAGGAGGCATAGTGTTTGACTTCCCGCCCAGCCACCTTGACGACCAGGTCGCCGGGCTTCAAGCCGGCTCTGGCGGCGGGGCCGTCCTCGTCCACTTTCGTCAACCGGCAGCCGTCTGCGTCATCCACTCCCGTGGCGCCGACATAAGCCTGGGGATGGTCGGCCTCGCTCTTCGAGGCGGGCGCTCTTACCAACCGGTCCCAGCCGTCGTAAAATGCCGTCACCGTCACATGGAAATTGTCTGCCATGGAAGCGCTGATGGCGCTGTGGATGCCGATGACGCGGCCGTGCATGTCGAACAGCGGGCCGCCCGAGTCACCCGGGCTGATGGTGCAATCGGTCTGGAGTGCGCTCGCATCCATCCGAATGATGCGCCCCAACCGCACCACAAGCGACCGGCGGAGATCGAAGCCGCCGGGATGGCCCAGCGCCAGCACCCAATCCCCAACGAGGGCCTGCCGAAGATCGCCCATGTCTGCATGAGGCCAGGGGCCCCGGTCGGTGATCCGCATGAGGCCGGTATCCTTGTCGAGGTTAAGCCCCACCGTTTTTCCGCGCGCCTTCTTGCCGTCGGGGAAGGTGAAGCTCACGTCGCGGTTAGGTCCACTACAGACATGCCCGGCGGTTAACACAAGGCCGTCGGCCGAGATGATAACCCCGCTGCCGGTGCTGGTGCCGACTTCAACGGCCACCACGGCAGGCGAGACGCGCGCGGCCAGTGCCTTCACGTGCCGCTCCATGGTTTTGAGATCGTCTATAGTGACCGGCACATCCTTGCTAAAGGCGGGGCGGAGATCGGAACGGTAGGTAGGAGTAGGATGTGGCACTGCCGGCGGGTTGGTCTTGTCCACATCGTCAGCCTTCTGGCGTGGCTCGCTTTTGACCGAACGGGCCGGCCGGTTGGTCTGGGAAAGGGCTGCACCTCCACTCGGAGATGCGTGTAAAGTGCAGAACGGTGCGGCGAGCACGGCCGCTAAGAACCAGCAGGCCGGCTTGGCTAGCAAACACTCTACTGCACGCATGAAATTCAAAGCTGGGCGCCCGGTCGTGGTGCCGCTCACAATTGCGGCCACCCGGCCTGGTCGTCAGGCCACAACCACATTAACCTGACTAGCGCGGCGGTCAAGGCAAGCGGAGGCTGAAGCTCGGGCAGGCCCCCAGGACACCGAGAACGAAAAGCTTGCCTTGTGGCAACATATCAGTATCTTATTTACCAACGCGGCAAGAAAGGAACATCGATTCCCGATTGGTCAGTAGTCCTTTCAGACCCATTATGGGGGTAATTTGCTCAATAGATGGAGGTGCCGCGTGAACCAGTTGCATGAGCGGCATGAGCTTTGCTCAGGCTGGCACGCGGTCCGACGCGTGTTTTGAACAAATCGGAGGAAAAGTTGTTTCTATGTTGAAGATGAAAACTACAAATAAGACGAAGAAGTCATTGGTTGGTATTAAAACGGCCGCACCTGAGGCCGCGAAGTCTGTGCCGGTCCGGTCGGCGGAGCCCGCGGTAGCGCAGCCCGCACCCGTGAAATCCTGCTCACCCCAGCCGGCGGGCGTGTCCCTGGAGTTGGTGGAGCCCGCCGCTCAGCAAGTTTATGTGGCCGGCTCATTCAACGAATGGAAGCCGGAGACCACTCCGCTGGTCGCGCTGGGCAACGGGCGCTGGAAAGGCGACCTCAAGCTCAGCCCGGGGCGCTATGAATACCTTTTTGTCGTGGACGGCCAGTGGCGGCCCGATCCTAACGCCCGGGAGACCGTCCGGAATCCCTTCGGCGGGCAAAACTCAGTAGTGATGGTATCCGAGTAGGCTGCTCTACAGGCGGAGGCGGAGGCGCGTGCCTCTCGGGGGTTCCCTGAGAGCGCGCTGGTAATGGTCTTGAGGCAAAACTAGTGGGCTTGCCTGCGAGGTGCATTCTTGCTACCAGCAGGCATGAGCCACTTACGAGACCAAGCCTCGGCGTCTGCCAAACTAAAGCGTCCTCGCGGCCAGCACGACCAGCAGAGACCTATAACGACGAGTGGCCCAGCAAGGCAACGCTACCTTGAACGCCGCGTGAGGGCACGCGGCCTACATGCTATCTGCCGTCGGATAGTCGGGAGCGCGAGCCTTTGGGCTGCTTGCCTGTTGTTGCAGGCGAGTGGCTCTGGGCTGCTCGCGGCAGAGGCGATCCGCGCCTTTTGCATCGACTTTAACTGGGGACCGGGCGGGCCTAACGGCTTTGCGCCGCCCGGGCTTTGGGCCGATGCCGATCCGGATCAGCATCTTGCCTGGTATGCCGGGCTCGGAGCCAACGTGATCCAGACGTTTGCCGTTTCCTGTAACGGCTATGCCTGGTATCAGGGCGGCAAGGTTTCGGCGCAACCGGGGCTTCGGCATGACTTTACCACGCAGTTGGTGCGCCTGGGTCACGCCCGAGGCATGAAGGTGATGGGCTACTTCTGCGTGGCGGCCAATACGCGCTGGGGCAAGGAGCACCCGGACCTGAGTTACGGCACCCCCGCGACTTTTCACCTGCCGCTGACCGATGCCTATCTCGACTACCTGGCCGAAGCGATCAGCGACGCGATGCGCACGACGAAGATGGACGGCTTCATGGTGGACTGGCTGTGGAACCCTTCTGATGAAGCCCGGCAGCAAGCCAACCACGGCCAGTGGTTGAAGGCGGAGCAGGACCTCTACTCCCAGCTCACTGGTAAGCCTTTTCCCGCGGAAGGCAAGCCCTCACCGGAAGACCGCCTGCTCTACGAGCAGAAAGCCACCGAACGCTGCTGGCGGCGCATCCACGACACCGCCAAACGGGTCAAGCCCAACTGCGTCATTTGGCTGTCGTGTCACGACGTGCGCAGCCCGCACTTCCTGAATACACCGGTTTTCAAGGGGGCGGACTGGTTCATGGACGAGAGCGGGACGCCGGAGGCGGTGCGCACGGTAGCCCCTCGGCTTGGACCGCGCACGCGACAGATGCTCTGCCTGGTGGGTTGGGGCGATCGCCATGACGCCCGCAAGGTCCTCTCTGATCCGGCCAACCGGGCTTACGGCATTTACGGGTTCAGCAAACCGGGCACGAACTCCTTGCCGCTGCCGATTGCCGATTGCCTCGCCAGGCCGCTGGACAGCTTCTCTGGCAACGATCGCAACATCGCAGCCCTCGCGCGCTGGTACAACCACAAGCCGTTTGACTATGTCACGACGTCAGCCGCGCCCGCAACCGAGCCCCACGCCAAGACCGCGGAAGGCCACGCGGGACCACGTCCCTATCCCGAGCGCCTCCGCTGGTGGGCTGAGGGGCGTTTCGGTTTGTTCATCCACTGGGGACCGGTCAGCCTCAAAGAGACCGAGATCAGTTGGTCGCGCGCCAACTCCAATCCCAAGTGCCCGAACAAAGGGCAGATTCCGGTCGAGGTTTACGACAATCTTTACCGGGACTTCAACCCTACCAATTTCAGCGGCATGGAATGGGCACGGCTTGCGAAGGCCGCGGGCATAAAATACATGGTGCTGACCGCCAAGCACTGCGATGGCTTTCTCCTCTGGCACAGCCAGGCCAGTGATTACAATATCGCCCACACCCCTTTCCAGCGCGACGTCTGTGCGGAGCTGGCCCGGGGGGCACGGGGGCAGGGCCTGCGCATTGGCTGGTATTTCTCGCCAATGGATTGGCGCGACCCCGACTTCCGCACCGAGCGCAACGGGCTGTTTGTAAGCCGGATGCAGACGGAGGTGCGCGAACTCCTCACACAATGCGGGCGCATTGACCTGCTCTGGTTCGACTGGGACGGGAACGAACCGCTCTACGATCAGGCGCGCACCTACCAGATCGTCAAGGAGCTGCAGCCCCGGATCATTATCGACAACCGCCTCGACCTGGGCCCGGGCAAGAGCGACCGGCAGATCCTTTCCCCCAATGCCGATTATTACACGCCCGAACAGAGTGTTGGCGCCTATGACGACCAGCGCCCGTGGGAATCCTGCATGACGATCTCGCGCGGCGGCCAATGGGCCTGGGGCGGGCACAAGGACGGGGTCAAGCCCTACGCCGCTTGCCTGGAGATGCTGATCCGTTGCGCGGGCGGGGATGGCAACCTGTTGTTCAATGTGGGCCCGATGCCCAACGGTCAGATTGCGCCCGAGCAAGCCGAGCGGCTCAAAGAGCTGGGCGCATGGCTCGGCCATTATGGCCAGACAATCTACGGCACCCGCGGCGGCCCTTTCAAGCCGGGCACATACGGCGCCTCGACCCGCAAGGACAAGACCATCTTCCTCCATCTCTGGCGCTGGTCCAAAGACTCGCTCAAGCTGCCGCCCATCCCGGCCAAAGTAGTGCACAGCCGCGTCTTGACGGGCGGCAAGGCTGAGGTGCGCCAGACCGGGGCCGGCCTGGAAATCTCGCTGCCCGCTGGAGACCGGCAACCGTTGGATACTGTGATCGCGCTCGACCTGGATCGTTCCGCCCTTGGCCTCGCCGCGGTGGATGTGCCGGTCGAGCCGTCCCTGACCACGAAGGTCAAAGCCACCGCCTCAAATGTCTTCGGTAACCAGACTGAGTATGGCGCGGACAAGGCAGTAGATGGCCGAGACGATACTCGCTGGGCTACTGACGCAGACACCACGTTGGCTTGGCTGGAGGTTGACCTCGGCAAGCCGACGAGATTTAGCCGCGCGACCATCATCCAGGCCTACCCGGAGCTCAAGCGCATCCACAGGTTCGCCATCGAATACTTCCAGGACGGCCAATGGAGAAAGTGCTACCAGGGTGAGGACCCGGGCGAGAGGCTTGATGCCAGGTTTGAGCCGGTGACCGCCCAGCGGGTGCGGCTGAACCTGCTCGACGCGCACGGCGGGCCGACCATCTGGGAGTTCCAAGTCTTAAAGTAATTCAGCGATAAGGACTCTAATCTGAAGCTGTAGGAGACGACGTAAGGAGTCTCTAATCGTATCCGTGTTACTAACAGCGTCACGTCGGCTGCAGATTCTCCGCCAAGAGCACCCTGATGGTGGGCTCCGCAGTGTCGGCAAGACCGTCTTGCTGGACAGAATGCGGGATGACGCCAAAGCCACGGGCATCCACACGATGCGCATTGAGGCCCCGGAGAATCGCTCGCTGCCCGCCTTGCTTCCGTGTTGCCATCTACTCCGCCCTGCGCAAAGCGCCAGCCCAGGCCGGTCTGATTGTCCTTGGCGACCTCAGCATCCAGAGCAACATCAAGCCCGTCCGTTCATTGGCAGAACCCCTCCAGGTCGCGATGGACAACCATACGGGCGAGGTGAAGATTGGCGAGGGGGGGATGTCGTTGCGGCGGGCCTTCCGCATCGCCGGCGCGCAGACCGTGCTGGCGAGCCAGTGGAAAGTGAGCGACAAGGCCACCCGCCAGTTGATGACGGAATTTGTGGGGCGCTGGGGCTCGGGTGAGCTCCACGCGAAGGCATGGCGGGAAGCGCAGTTGTCCCTGCGGCACTCGAAGGAATTTGCCAGTCTCTATTTCTGAGCAGCGTTCACGCTCACAGGCCAGTGGAACTGACAGCCGCGTGAACCCCGCCGGCATTTCCGCCGCCGCACTCGAATAGTCCCGCCCGGTTCAGCGTCAGGATATTATTCTCATGTCAGGAAAACAATGGATGCTCTTGGTGCTGGCCTTGGGTCTTGGCGGCCTGTCGTTCTACCACAATCACGACTGGTCTGGAGGAAATAAGATTAAGGTTCATCATCGCTCCCGGCCAGCGGGCGCATACGACGGCCGTTCGACACTCCAGCCGCTCTTCTTTGCGTTCGACCGCAGCCTCAAGCTTACTTCGCTTAGAGTCATCCCCATTAGCGAAATTCAGACCAACAAGTATCCCCACCCCATCTGGCATCTGATTTCCAAATCCAATTCCATCCCGGTCTCGGACTTTACCTACGGGTGTTCCATTAGGGGGATGCAGCCGGCGGTGCCAGGTGCCACCCCGGATCCGCTCGAACCGGGCGTAACATACCGACTCCTGGTCGAGGCCGGCCCTCTTAAACTACAGGACGATTTCGTGCCCGTGCCGCGGTAGCGGTGAAGGGCGCAAGCGATAGCATGAGACTTAGCTGGGTGGTGTTAACGCTGCTGGCCGGTCTGGTCCCGGCGCTTCTGTGTAGTTCCGCGTCCGCGCAGGATTCAAGTCCCGGAGCGCAAGCGGCGGCGCGGAATCTCTGCCCTAATCCCGGGTTCGAGCGCCTGAACCCCGCCGGCGATAACTTCCCCATCGGCTGGGGTGGGCCGTTCAATGCGTTCATTGACAAGGACGCTCATACCGGGAGCATCGCTATCCGGATGTCGTGCCAGGCCAGTGAGCACGCCAGCTTGAACTCGCAGACGATGGCGGTGCGGCGCGGCGTGCTGACGTTCTTCTACAAGGCGGTGCGTTCCGGCTCGGGCGGCGACAACCTGAGGGTCTGTGTGATCGGCTTGAACCAGCAGGGGATCGAGGTGACGCGGGTGTGCGCGCCGGCGGCCAAAGCGCACGTCGGGGATGGGCAATGGCACCAGGCGAAACTGGAATTCGACTTCACTCGCGACTTCGCGGTGGAAAGCGTGCTGATCGCGCCGCGCATCAACGAGACGGGCACGGTGGGGGACGGGGAGTGGCTGGTGGACGATATCGAATGCATCGAGAACCGGGCGGGGCCACGGCCGGAGATCGAAGCGCTGCACATGCCCGAGCCACTGATGCAACCGGGCAGACCGGCGGCAGTAGTAATACAGGTGATCAACAACGGGGACACGCCGGTGCCAGCATCCAGGTGCCGGCTAAACTTGTCGGAAGGGGTGGAGTTGGTCGAAGGCCCGGCGGAGCTGGAGCTTGCTGCCTTGCCGCCGTTCGCCTCGCAGCGCTGGCAGTGGAAGATCGTCGCCCGCCGGGAATGCGATGTGCGGATTATCGCGCAGTGGAGCGCCGCGGGGTTTGCCGAGGGCACCAGCGTGCAGTCGGAATACAAGATGGCCTGCGTCGCCGGCGGGGACTTGCGCCGGGTCTGCACGGGCAAAGGCGGTTTCTGGCGGCTGATGCCTCAGCCCGAGTCCTTGCAGCTCAGCAACAACGCGCACTTGGAGCCGCTGAAGACCAAGAAGTCGAGCCAACTGCCTGACAGCATGATCGGCATCACCGCGCACTTGCCGCGCTCGCGCGACTTCGAGGTGATCTTCGAGCCGGAGCACCTGATTGATGGGAATCCCCAGACAAGCTGGTCGGCGCGCGCGCACAAGACCCCGGTCTCCGGCGGCATCGATTGGGCGGAGGTTGACTTCGCCGGGCCGCAGAGCCTGAGGGAAGTGCGGCTGGTTCCCTACTGGCGCGCGGAAGGCTTTCCTCTCGACTTCACGGTGTCGGTGCGGAGCGGAGGCCAATGGCAGAAGGTGCGGGAATTGACCGGCGTGCGGTTGCCTGCCAGCGCCGGGGAGACAAACAAGACGCCTTACACGATCGCCCTGCCGGCGCCGTGCAAAGCGGACGCCGTGCGTATCGAGGTCACGCGCTGCAGCCACGCGTCGAGCTTCTTCACGGAGTTCTACCAGCCTTACTATTTCCGGCTCTCGGAGATCGAAGCCATCACCGTGGATGGGCGGAACGCGGCGCTGGCCGCGTATGGCGCCAAGGTAAAGGTCTCCACAACCTTCCGCTCGTACTACAACTCGCCGGAGGTCGTTCGCCGCACCTACCCGGAGCTATACGAGATGGGGGTGAAGTGGAATCGCGTCGGCCAGTGGGGCGACTGGACCTGCTGGACGGCAGTGGAACAGGAAAAGGGCAAGTACTACATGGACCCGGAGACCGACCGGGCAATCACCAAGTCCGTGCGCAACGGCGTGCAGATCCTTTATACCCTCGACTATGGCAACCCGCTTTACGAAGCGACGCCCTGCCTGGGTAATCCCGGGCCGGTGTGGCGTCACGGCCACCCATTCATGGGAGACGGCGGGCCGACCAAGCCGGAGAGCATCGCGGGCTTCGTGAACTATGCGAGGTTCGTCGCCCGGCACTTCAAGGGGCGGGTGAAATACTACGAGATCTGGAACGAGGAGAACAGTTGGGCCTGGTATGGGAGCCCACCCGATCCGGTGGCCTTCGGCACGCTATTGCGCGAGACGGCCAAGGCGCTGAAGGAGGTTGACCCGGAGATCAAGGTGACGGTCGGCGGCACGGCGGCACTCGCCCCGGTCTTCATCTCGGCTTCCTTGCAGCAGGGCGGCGGCAAGTTCTTGGATGGCGTTGCCTTTCATCCCTACACGATGCCGTATCCGGAGATGGGGCTCGGCTCGCTGGACGTTATTGACGGCAAACAGCAGGGCCGCACGCCAGCCGACCTCGGCTTCAAAACCTGGCTGGAAATGATCTCCTTCCTGCGCAAGACCTTCAGCCCTTTCAACCCGCGCTTCGAGTATTGGGCCAACGAGTGGAACGCCATTCCCGACGTGGAGGACGGATTGCAGTCCGGCTTCGGCGAGCTGGCAGAGGCCAAGCAGGCGGCGAGGTTCTACCTGGGCTGCACGCTCTCCCAAGTGCGCGGCGTTTGGTGGTCGCTGGCCAATGAGAACTACGAGTTCGCCTGGGCAATCCTCCGGACGGGAGACCTGAGCCGCAAACCGATCTTCTACACCATTCGTGCGCTGTCCACGGTGATGGCCGGCGCTCGCCCGGACGACTCGGTGCGCGCATCCTTGAGCGGTGACGCGCCGGAATTGCACTGCGAGACGCTGCGCGGCGCCGGGGGAGAGACACTGGTGGCGGTGTGGTCCGCAGTGCCGCCGCAGGACGACTACGGGGCCAAACGCATTACGTTGCGGATCGAATCGCCAGCCCGCAAGGCTGAGCTGATTGACCCGCTCCATTCGGTAGTGCAGAAAGCCGTGGTCAGGCGCGAGGGGAAGACGGCGGTGATCGAGGGCGTGCTGGCGCCGGACTATCCGATCATCGTGCGACTGAGGTAACTGCAAACGGGCCAGCGCGGCAGAGCGGCAGCCAAAAGAGTTAAATGAGTTACATGGGTTAAATAGGTTACATGAGGTCGAGGAGTTCGCGCGGGCTGTGCAAATTCTCACGGATAGCCGCGTTACAGTGCGGCATAAACCCAGAACTCTTTGTATTCTTCTTCTCTCCGGTTTTGCGGGTCGTCCACGCCTCTGGATGCTCGGTTCGGGCTTGCTCGCAGCGCGCGAAACGCAAAGAATCATCGGCGCTTACATGCTCACAGACAACATTCTCGATTTAATCGGCCGCACACCGCTCATCCGCCTCAAGGGCGAATCCATCTTCGCCAAGGCGGAGTTTCTCAATCCGGGCGGCAGCATTAAGGACCGCGTCGCGCTGGCCATGATCGAGGGCGCCGAGCGCGATCGCCGGCTGCGGCCCGATTCAATCATCGTCGAACCCACCTCCGGCAACACGGGCATCGGCATTGCGCTGGTCGGCGGACTCAAGGGCTATGCGGTCCGCATCGTCATGCCCGAGAACATGAGCGAGGAACGGAAGAAGCTGATCCGCTGCCTGGGCGCGGATCTGGTGCTCACCCCCGCCGAGGCCGGCATTGGCGGAGCGGTGGAGCGCGTGCGGCAGATGCAGACCGAGGATGCGCGAGTGTTCGTGCCGCAACAGTTTGAGAATCCTGACAATCCGCGCGTGCATTACGAGGAAACCGCGCATGAGCTGTGGCGACAGATGAACGGCGACGTGGCGGCGTTCGTGGCCGGCGTAGGCAGCGGCGGCACCTTGCAGGGCGTTGGCCGATTCCTCCGCGAACACAAACCGGGGGTCCGCATCGTGGCGGTCGAACCCAGGAACGTGTCCGCCCTGCTGGGCCACGAGCCCGGGTTGCATCAGATCCAGGGCATTGGCGACGGCTTCATCCCCGCCGTGCTGGACGTGAAGCTGGTGGACGAGGTGATCGAAGTGACCGACGAAGACGCGATCGAGACAACCCGGGCGCTGGGGCGCGATCACGGGTTGCTGGTGGGGATTTCCTCCGGCGCGAACGTGTGGGCGGCGCGGCAATTGGCCCAGCGAATGAGTGGCAACATCGCCACCGTGCTCCCAGACCGCGCGGAACGCTACTTCAGCACCGCGTTGATGTGAATCAAGGTTTATCCGCAAAGAATATGAAAACAACAGAACCCGGCTGCCTGGTATCGCAGCTTTATATTGAGACTGATGGCAGCTTGAAGGAAGTTGCCGAGGAGACGGTCCGGCACGAGACCATTGGGAAATGGGACCGGTCGGGCAAACCTACTGAGCTGTTCGCCAAGAGCGGCGGGTATCTATTGGACTGCGAGGAGCACTCGCCCGGCAAGGGCAAGGTCGCCTTGGCCTACCCGCTGCACAATCTGGACCTGACGAACTCGGCCTTCTCCCACATCTGGGTCTCGATGATCACCGGCATGTCGGCCATGCCAAACCTCAAGAAATACCGCGTGCTCGATTTCACCCTGCCCGACGAGGCCTATTCCTACTTTCCCGGCCCCAGATTCGGGCTGGAGGGAACCAGGGAGATCTTGCAGATAGACCAAAGCGAGCCAATCATCGGGACGATCGTCAAGCCCACCTGCGGACTTACCCCAGACGAAGTGGCTGACATCTGCGAAGAAGGAGCTATGGCGGGGCTTAAGTTCATCAAGGATGACGAGCGGATGATGAACCCGGCCTACTGTCCGTTGCAGGAGAGGGTGCGCAAAGTTATGGAGCGGCTGCGCAAGGTGTACGAGAAGACGGGGAACAAGGTGCTCTATACCCCTTGCATCACCACCGGGCCGGACAGGATTCTGGCCAACGCGCGCCGGGCCGTCGAGGCCGGGGCCAATGGGGTGATGTTTGTCTTTATTGGAGCCGGGTTCGAGAGCTTGCGCATCGTGGCGGAGAGCGACGTCAACGTGCCCATCTATGCCCACTGCTGCGGCAAGGAGCATTGGTCGCGGGTGCCGGACCAGGGCCTTGACCAGCGAGTGGTGGCGAAGTTCGCCCGGCTCATGGGCGGGGATTACTTCAGAATCGGCGCCTTGGGCGGATACTTTGCCAAGGACGATGTCGGCGAGGCGGCGGTGCTGCGTCCTGCTTTGATTGAGCCGATGGGCAGGATCAAAGCAGCGGTCCCGGCCGTTTCGGGAGGGTTGGACCCGTCCAACCTTGCGGACAATATCCGTTACTTCGGCACCGGCGCGATGTTCCTGGCAGGGACTGGCATCGCCAAGCATCCGGACGGCATCACCGGCGGGGTCAAGGCCATGCGCGAAGCCGCCAAAGCCGCGATGAAAGGAGCAAAATGAGCAACCGGATTCGAGGACCCCTCTCAGCCATCGTCAAACCGTGGGGCGGGGAGCAACTGCTGGCGCACACGGACCATTACGCGCTCAAGCGAATCAAGGTAAACAAGGGCGAAGGCTCCAGCCTCCAATATCACAAGCAAAAGGAGGAGTCGCTCTACCTCCTCTCCGGCCTGCTGCAGTTCGAGATTGGCCCGAACGAAAGGGAACTGGAGATCGTGCAGCTCAAAGCAGGAGATTGCATTGACGTGCCGACGGGAACGGTGCATCGCACGCTGGCGCTGGAGGACTGCGACTTGATCGAGGTATCCACGCCGCACCTGGACGACGTGGTGAGACTAAAGGACAAGTATGGCCGGTAGCGGACGGATCGTCATTATCGGCGCCGGCGCGACTGGCCGGGGGCAACTCGGGCAGGTGGCCTTTTCGGCGGGCTGGGGGGTGACCTATATCGAACGCGACCGAGAGTTGGTGGACGTCCTAAAGCGATCCGGGCGCTTCAGGGTGGGGCTCGCAGGCGAGCGGGTGGTTGATCTGGAGGTCTCAAACTTCCAGGTCTTTCACACTTCGGATGAGGGAGGCAGCCGAGCAATTGCCGACGCCGACATTCTCACCACGGCGGTGCTGCCAACCAATCTCCAATCCACCGTGCCAACCATTGCCCAAGGATTGAAGTTGAGGCGAGCCCTGTCGGTGGCGAAGCCCCTCAACGTGATTGCGTGCGAGAACATGGAACGCTCGTCCAGTACTCTCAAAGGGTATCTCAAGGCGGGCGCGCCCGACCTGGACTGGGCGTGGTTGGAGCAGCACGTAGGATTTCCGGATTCGATGGTGGCCCGGGCCGTGCCTGTGCCCAAAGCCGACCCGCTGTATCTGATAGCGGAAGCGACCCAGGAATGGTCGGTGGACCTGAAGGGTCTGATGGAACCGATGCCACGGCTGGAGGGTATGACGTTGTCCGAAAACCAGTCGGCGGCCCTGGAGCGAAAGCTCTACATCAAGAACACAGGCCACTTTGCCATCGGGATACTTGGCTTCCGGAAGGGGTATGCGCTGATGGACCAGGCTGCTCGGGATCCGGAGGTGTTTGAATTGGTGGACCAGGCCACCCGTGAATCTGCCTGGGCGGTGGCGACCAACCACGGCTTCGACCGAGACTGGCTTGAGGACTACCGGGCATCGTTCCTCGAGGCAATGAAGTCGCCCTTCCTGCCCGACGAAGTCTCCCGGGTTATCCGCGAGCCAATGCGCAAGCTGACGCGCGAGGAGCGGTTGGTTGGCCCCGCCATGCTGGCCTGCGAACTGGGAGGAAAGTACCAAGCCTTGGCGAAAATGATCGCGCTGGCGCTGGTGCTGGATAATCCAGAGGACGCCCAGTGTCGTGAACTCAGAGCACGGCTGGCGGGTGAAGGTCCCCAGGAGACGATCACGGCGGTTTGCGGCGTGCCGGAGGGGCATCCGCTGAGCGCGGAAATAGGGAAGCACCTTGAACTCGCTTGAGCGCGCGGTTGCCGTCATGGACGGGAAGGTTCCCAGAACTGCCCGGGCGCGTGGCCGCTACCGGTCCGACGGCTCAGTTGGCTAGCAGTGCGCCGCATGAGGGCACGATAACAATTGGATCCCTCCTCAGGAACGACAAAGGGCCACGGCGCGAACCCCTCAGAAACACGCCGGGGCCAGCCCGCCAACCAGAACCTGATTCAGCTTCGTAGTGAATCTCCCTAACGCCCAAGCACGAAGGAAGGCCGAAGTCCGCAATCCGA
>SESF01002679.1_pt1 | contig 15769 bp, 5 predicted proteins | sample 3171521 | NCBI WGS metagenome assembly SESF01 (sample SAMN10866945, study PRJNA518727) | freshwater metagenome | biome: subpolar coniferous forest; feature: holomictic lake; material: water; isolation source: holomictic Lake 227, 6 m and 8 m depth | place: Canada: near Kenora, Ontario | collected...
CCATCGCGGCGGTGGATGCCTGTAACACGTAAGCCGCCGACGCCGCATACATGGCATAGGGGACCGGTGTGATTTGCTGTCGGGGTGGCAAGGACAAAAAGGGGCCGGCGGCAAGCGGTTGCACGGCAATGTCCAGCCAGTTGGTTCCGCCGCTAAAGGCACCCGCCCCAAAATCAACGGTCGTGGAGAAGAAACCGTTGGTGAAGGTGATGGCGCTGTTGATCACCGGCCCCGCCAGCATGGTTCCGCCGGTGAGGGAGGAATAAAGGGTGAACTGAAGGGCATACGTGCCGTTGGCAGGAATGGCGGGGGTGTTGAGCAGGCCTTGATAGGTGAAGGCGGTGCCCTGCGCCGCGGCCCGGTTCACGCCCAGGCAGCCGGCCAGAACCAGAAACCACCACCATCGTGTTTGAGCAAACAGTTTCATAGGATACCTCGAAAATCAACTGGCTTGGTGTTCGCCATCCTGCCACACCTTCTGTTGCACGGCTTTGCCGGCTTCATACTTTACGGTGGCCTTTAACGAACCACTCGGGTAATAGGCCCGGCCTTCACCCTCAATCTTGCCGTTCTGCATCGGAATCTCTTCCGCCAGCTTCCCATCTTCATACCAGCGGCGATAAATCCCGGTCATCTGCCCGTGGACCACGGCGGCCTCGGACAGCTTGTTTCCGTTCGCATACCAGCGGGTCCGGATGCCGTCCGAAAGATTCGCCCGGTAAGTTTCGCGCACCTGCAACTGGCCGTTGGTATGCCATCCTTCCGACATCCCGTTGAGCAGCCCGTTGGAGACAACCGAGCGCGACATCAGTTGTCCACCCCGATAATAATCCAGCAAAATGCCGGTGAACGGGTTGGTTTGCCCAGTGCGAAACCAGCCGGAGGGACGCAATTCCAGATTGGTGCGGGCCAATTCAACCAGGGCCGCAGCCGGGGCGGAGGGGAGTTGGTGGCGGGAGCGCACCCACCATAGGCCCAACAACGCCGCGGTCACGGAGACGGCCACGCAGGCAACCCACCGATAAGCGACGCGTTGGGGGGAGGTAGGCATCATTCACGGGAGAGACGGAATCAATTGAGCTGCAGCCGGAAGAACTGCAGGGTGGGGGCATTCGCCGGCTGGATCGTCTGGATTTGCACCGCCTGGAGCGTGGGTGAGGAGTAGGCGGTCATCGCGGCCGGCCCGGTAGCCGGCCGGGTGAAGGACAGCGGAATCCAATTCTGGAGATCGGTCGAGCCGGAGACCGAATAAGAGCGGCCCTGGATGGCGGTGAACGCCAACACCGCCTGGCCGGCGTTTAGCGAGACCAGTTGGACGCTGAAAGTATTGGTCGGGTTGTTGGGATAATTTCCCAGCAAATACTGCTGCCGCAGCGTGAGGCCATCCCGGGTATAAACGCCGTTGGGGTCGATGTTCGCGAGCGGGATGTTGGTGCCAATCTGTGCGAGGAACTGAGCGATCCACTGGTCCGGGATCCCCGAACCGTTCACATCGGTTCCCAGGGTCAAATCCTGGCGGAGCTGGAAAGCCGGGGCGCCGGCCTTCAAATAGGTGGCGGCCATCTCCACCGGCAGGTTGGTGCGCCCCTGCACCACGACGTAGAGTTGGAATAGCACGCCGGGCGTTAGCGTGTTGCTGGTGGCCAGGAAAGGGAGGATTCCCGCATCCATCGGCACTCTTACCGCGTAATTAACACCCACCGCCAGCGCCGGCTGGATGGAAGTGGCGATGCGCGCGCCGCCGGTGGTCTGCAACACCACCTGGCAACTGTTGTTGACCAGGGGCGTGCCATAGGGATCTTTCACCAGTCCGTAAACCATCCCGTCCGGCGCGGGGGGAAAGGCGCACACCGGGATTAGTGCGAACACCAGCAACGCAAGGGACAGCCAAAGCCGGGAGATAGGGGTCATAGCTTCAATTATTTAGATTGGTCAGTTGCCCGCGTAGGAATAAGTGACAAAATACAGGTGGATGTCCGTCACCGAATTGATGAACCGCTGCAAGCCCTCGTGCGAGTCGTTGAGCAGCGTGTGGCCCGGAATGACCAGCTTCCATTTGCTGTTCCAAACCGAACGGCCAATCAGCCGCTGATTCGTGTATTGCGAGGGCTGGAGCGACCCGGTGGCGCCATAGATGCTCGTACTAAAGGCATCCAGCGAGGAGACCGGCCGGAAGGCCTGATGTTTGCGCGCCGCAAACAGGGGCTCGGAGAGGGAATTCGCGGCCTGGTAGAACGGCGCCTCCGAGAAATCCGACGCGCCGATGTTGAACGGCAGCGGAATCGCCACATCATCCACGTTCCACGTGCGGACCGTGCTGGTGTCGCCCAGGGGCGGACTGCGCATCGAGTCCGCTCCGCAGGGAATCAGATAACAATAGGGCGTGGCCGCCAAACCGTTCGGGTCGAGCGTCGGATCAGCGGGCGTGCTGCCGCCGGCCCCGCTGTTCGCGACCGGGTTGTCCATGCCGACGTAACCGTCGAAATCCACGCCCGCGGAGAAGATCTTGGTGGCAAAGGAACTGGACGAGAACGCGTGGTCGCCGGGTGCCAGGGGTTGGCCGAACAGGTTTTTCCCATCCGTGACGGTGGTGCTGAACGTCAAAATGATGCCCGGCACCGCCGCCCCGCTGCCGTCGCCCACCTGCAAACAGTTGTTTTTGACATCGGTGTCCGCATTCAGATCCGGCACCAGGCTCTGTTGCAGCAGTCCCTGCCATTGGGCGGCGCCGGCGGTGCCGGGGAGAATCCGGTAGTTCTCCGACCGGAGCGAGACGATGGTGCCATACCCATCCGGGTTGTTGAAACCGAGGCGTCCCTTGACGGCCTGCCAGTCGGCATACATTTCGGCCAGGGCATTGGCCAGGCCCGGATCCCCGGTGCGGGTGCCCGAGACCTGGGGCTGCCCATTTTGAACCACTCCCAGCGCACAGGAGTTGACAATCTTGTTGAGGTAGGCCTGACCCGCCGGCGTCCCCAGCAGGCCGGTCTCATAGTCGTAAGCATTGGCCGCCAGGTAGGCGTATTTGGCCGCGAGATTGAACAGGGTGGTGTAGCGCTCCAGGTTCTCGTTTTGGAAGACCAGGAAGGCCGAATTGGCCACGGTATAGCCCTGCACCTTCGCCGCGGTGTGCTTGCGGAAGGTCAGGCGCTCCTGCTGAAGGCGATTCCCCTTGGCCACCAACGTTTTGTATTTTGCCTGCGCATCATTCACCGCCTGCGCATCCGCGGCCATGCCTGCCACATCGCCGTTCAACTGCTCGAGTTGCTGGCCCAAAGCGAGCGCCGCATTTTGCGCATTCTCCGTTAGCTGATTGGCATTCACCAGGGTCTGGTTCGTATTCACTTGCCTTTGCGCGGCTAACTGATACGCCGCGTTCGCATTCGCATCCTGGACGGCGACGCCCGTCGCCGCCAGAATTGCCACGCTGCCGATACCGTAAACAATTAAACTGCCAATCTTTCCCATATCTCCGCCGAAAGCCAACCCCGCGATGATCGTGTTGGGAATGAATTGCAGTGCGCCCTGAACCTGGCTGGCCGCCGTTATGACCGCTTGTTGCGCCGCAATATGTGAATTATAACCATTGGCCACATTCTGGGCGTCCAATTGGATTGCCCTCATGGCATTTTGCCCCGCCACCGACATAGTATCCAACACCGCCTGGGCTTTGAAGGCATTGATGGCCTTGTCCAGGTTGGCCTTGTCCCCGTTCTCGTCGGTGAGGGCCTGCCGCAGTTTGTCTTGCGCCTCAGCGACGGCCATGGCGGCGGTCTGGATGCTGCCCCCGGACGCGCGCTGGCTGGTCCAGGCAGCCGGCTTGGTGAATCCGTTGGCCCCGACCGTGAAACTAATGGAGTTGGTGTTCTGGTTGTAATTGGGCGAATTGGCCGGCGTGATAAAATCAAAGCTGGCATACATGTTGGTCACCCAATCGGCCGGCAACTGCTGGATGTCCACCTGGAAGGTTGTGGTGGCCGTCGGATCGGGAAGAATTCCCCCGTACGTGTTGGTGCTCGTGCCGTCCACATACATATAGTGCACCAAGTCCGGCCCGGTATATCCGGACGGATAGGTCTGGCCCGCCCCGATATCATCCGGGTAAGGCGTGCCGTAAAGTTCAATCAGCGCATTATTGTAGGCCTGCTCCTGGGCGGTCACCGCATCCTTCAAGTCGTTGAGGGAATTCTGCTGCCGCCGGAGGTCGGCGGTGACCGTCTGCGCCGCATTGAAGGCGACCACGGCGTTGTTCAAGGCCTGCACCGCGCGGGCGTAAACCTGCTCGAAATGGGTCTGCGGATTGGCTCCGGTCACCTGTTGGGGGTTGATGTCAAAGGCAATGGCGTTTTGGGCGAGGCCCAGCGGGTTGAAGCCCGCGTTGGCGTTGTCCAGGTCATTCTCTAACGCGGCCGCTGTGGCGGGCAGTTCCTGCAAGTCCGGCACCGTGGTCCGGTCCACCTTGGCGATGCCCTGGTGGTCGGGATTGGTGTCCACCGCCGGCAGGATCGAATTGCCCGCCAGCCAGTTGATCCACATCCCCTGCCCCACGCGCGCGGCCCAGTGGTCCATGCCCCAATACCGGGTGATGGGCTGGGTGGCACTGTTGTTGTCAAGGTACGTATATTGCCCGGTGTGATTGGCGGCGAAATAGCTCCAGCCATTCGCGGTGCCCGCCTGGTAGTCCTGCCGCCAGGTGAGCTCGAACACCTGCCGCCCCGCGCGGCCGAGCGCGGCGGCGGTGGCGGCGAATTTTTGCTCATCCTGGTAGTTCACCTGTACCGTCGCGCCGAGGACGCTGACGGCCTGGCTCTGCGGCACCCAGTCAAAGTTTGGGCTCAGCAGCAGGTCGTAATAATTCATCAGCGCGGTCAAGTAATGCCCATAGGCGTCGCCGTGGCCCTGGGGATACATGGTGGCCGCGTCGGCCGCGTTGACGACGCCGTCGGCGTTTTGGTCGGTGATGTTGTAGTTCAGGGCATACATCACCTGGCCGGCCGCCAGTCCGTACGTGTAATTCCACCACAGGCGGTTATAGACGGGCGGGACCTCCACCCCGGGGGAGAGACTGTCATCCCGACCGCGCAACAGCGCGAGATTCTGGGCCAGCAAGGTCGGCTCCTCGCCCTCGAAAACGAACTGGGAGGTGGCGATGTTGCCGTAAGTCTGGTTGTCGGTGCCGATCTGGATGGTCGGATTCAGGGAGTTAGCCCAGGCATCGTTGCCGAGCGTCATGTAGAGGTCGTGCAAATAGCCGGCGGCCAGCAACAGGGCCTGGTTGGCCGGGCCGTAGTTGATGCCGGCGTTGATGCTCAGCGCTTTGCCCTTGTTCAAGACGGTCTCATAGACTTGAATCAATCCGTTGTTCGTCAGGGCGGCCGCATTGAGCGGCACATCGCCGTTCCAGCGGGCGCCGGCCAGGGCAATCAGACTGGCGGTGGTGGTGGCGGGATTGTTATACAGATTCTGGGTTTGCCCGGCGATGGGGTTGATGCTTTGGGTCACCCGTTTGATCCAACCGGGCGCCAGGATCGGGTTGGCCCAGGCCGACCAGTTGGTGGCCACCACCCCGTTGCTGTGCGCCAGTTGGCCGTAGCGCATGGTGACATAGTTGTCGGTCAACCCCTGCACCCCCGACGCCCCCAGCGTATTGACCGGGCCGGGGCTGGCCTGGAGGAAGTGGGTCCAACTCAACACCCCCGCGATGGCCGGCGGGAACCCGTTGACCGGCGGCGCCAGGCGCCAGTCATACACGTACTGGGACGTGCGCCCGGCGAGGTCGGCGGTATGCTGAAAGGTGATCAACTCGCTGAAGGGACTGGCATTGGCGGCATTCACGGTCACCAGGTTGCCCTGGAACAACGGCTGTCCCATCCGCACCACATACAGGGATACCGGGTCTCCCGAGTAATGCGGGTTGAGCGTGTTCGCGACCACATAAGTCACATAACCCTGGCCCGGCCCGGTGGCGCTCAGGGCATACGAAGTCACCGCCGTGTCCGAGTTGGTCACCTCCAGCAGATCTCCCGCCCTCCGTATCACCGTCTGCGTGGTATCCACGACATAGCTGCCGGGCTGGCTCGGATCCTCGTGGAAGGTGTATTGCCTGGCCGCGAGGTTGGCCACGGCGTTGGTCCAGGCCTGGTAATGGGCATCGCTGCCGGCACAGAGTTCGTTGACGGCGGCCAGGTCATTCCCGAGCAGCACGTTCAACATCACGTAATCGCCGTTGACGGGGTCGGGGACAAACTGGCCAGCCAGGACGAGGTTGGTGGTGTTGGGATCAAACCAAACCCGGCTGATGAGGTTGGCGGGCAGGTTGGGAAAATACTGGAGCGCATCGTAGCTGTCGGAGAGGACGCTGGCGGGCAGTCCGCCCATGGCGCTCAAGGAGGAGGTTTTCTGCGACTCCGGATCAAACAGCACCACACTGGTATTGGTGGGCGTGGCCACGGTGTTGGTGGCGATGGATTGCTGGTAGAGCACCTGCACGCTGTCCTGGCCGCGCACGGCGGCCAGGTTGTTGATGGCGGTCGTCAAGGTTTGTCCGGCTTTGAGCGTGGGAAGCGGGGACGTCCCGTCCGAGGCCAGTTCGGGCCACACCGGGCGGTAAACAATGTCCAGCGGTCGGTCATTAGTGCTGTAACCCGAGCCGACGTAGTTGCCGTTTTGTAGGGGGCGCAGGTAGGGAACAATCGTCCCCGCGGCCGGCCAATTACTGCTGCCACCTAAAGTGGGCCAGGCGAAACCGTCCAGGGTCTGGTAGTAAAACCGCATGGTGAAGCTGTTGGTCGCATTGGGGGGAGCGGCCAGTGCGGGGGGCCGGCCGGTGTAATAGTTGGTGCTGCCGGTATATTGGTTGGTGCTGACAATCAGCAGCGGTCCCAGCCCGAGGGTGGTCCCGCTGTTGGCCACCGTGACGGTGAAGGGCCGGCTGACGGTGCTGCCGTCACTCACATCGTTGACCGTGACGGTCCCGGTGAAGCTGCCCGTAGCCGTGGGAGTGCCATAGAGGAAGAGTCCGTTGGTGTAGTTGACCCCAACGCTCAACCAGGCCGGCAGGTTAGCCACCCCCGCCGTGAGGGACGCGACCTGGCGGGAGACATGGATGTAATTGGTCAACGGCTGCCCCACCACCGCCGTGGTCACCGGCAAATTGGTGAACGTTCTTAGGTTGGTGTTATAATATCCTGCTTGCAGGGCCGGCAGCCCCGCATTCAACCCCCGGTACACCCAGTAATGGTGTTTGCGGTCCTGAAACGTAAAGCCCTGATACAAGCCGTAGGGTCCGGTCGCCTGCGATGAGGTCCAGCCGGCCGGCAGGTCCGCGGAGTTGCCGGCGGGGGGGGCGTTATAATTGATGAAGCCGGTGGGATCGTTGGTGTTGGGTGCCAAGGGCAAATCCAGCAACGGCAGCGGCATGGGCGCTTGCAACTGGGTGCCGGCGGCCACCACGTAATCGAAGAACTGGCCGGCGGCGGGATTCTCCCGCTGGACCTGGTAGGCGGTCATGGCCGTCCGGCCATTGTTGCCGGTGTATTTCAACAGGACAAACGGGGCGGATGAATACCCCCCGAACGGCAGGGCAGGGTTGTTGGTCGTGGTCACATACAAGTCGTCCCGCAGGGCATAGACCTGGCCACCGAGCATAACGGCATGTTCTTCGTTCGGATTGTAACCCGGCTGGGCCGGGTCATTCTGATAATAAATGCTGCCGGCGGCCCGAAAACTATCCAGCGGCCCGGAGCCCGCGTTGTTGGCCAGCACGATGCGCGGGGCACTGGACGGCCATTGGACGGTATAGTTCGCCACAATGGACGGCCAATAGACCGGCTGAAAACCCAGGACCGGGTTGGCATTATTCTGGCGGAACCAGTACACCTCGAGGGTATTGCCGCCGGGGATGGCATTGACCGGGATGATGGCCCCCTGGTTCGCCGCGCTGAAGCCATTCGCAAAGGGATCGACATAGGACTGCGGGTCGAACGAATTGCCGGCGCTTTGATTGATGTAACCGGCCCAGTAGTCGCCATAAGCCCCGTTGGTGGAGCCTATTTCCCCGGGTGGGTCGGTCAAAGCCTGGCCCACATAGGCGATGCAGTTGGTGGCATACGGGGGCTTAAAGCCGGCGGCAAAAGTGGAGAACGTGAGATTGGTGGGGTTCCACGCCGTCAAATTGACCGCCACGGAGCCGGCCAGCAGCGAATTGGTCTGCAAGCCCCAGGACAGGCAGGAAAAGACCCGCTCGAACCGGACATTATTGCCCGCATTGAACCGCAGCAAAGAGCGCACACAGGGCTGGCCAGGCGTGAGCCAGGTGTAAAAGGTGTTAGCGCTGGAGATGAAGGCGCGCTGGGTATCCAGCGGATCATAGTAGTCCAGCGACGGCGCTTCGCCGCCCGCCAGCGCCACGCCGGTTTGGGCGGCCTGCGCCTGGCTGGTCACGCAGGGACGGACATAATGGCTGTACTGGGCCAGGTCCGGCGGCCATGCCAGGGTGTAACTGACAAACCAGTCCGGCCAGAGCAGCCCCTGCACCCCGGCCGACAGCCAATAAATCTGGAGCTGATTCTGGGCCGTGGTCTCCCTATCCGCATACAGAATGTAGCCCTGATTGATCGATTGCCGGTAATAATATTGGTCCACCATCGAATTCAGCAAAGGATAGGGCTGCAGACTTTTTCCCTCAAAGCCGTCCGCGTAGGGGGTGATCTGGTTGCCCAGGTAATTGGTAACGTAGGCCGCCTGCGGAGATTGATAAACATCCACAATCTCAAACCCCAGGTATTGGTAGTTGTTATTGGCCGCATTGGGCGGCCCCAGCAACTCCACAAACACCCGTCCCGAGGCGTTGTAGGCCCGGATCTGGTTTATGTTCGGATCAAACCACAGTGTTCGGTATTCCTGCAGGCTGTTGGTGATCAGGACGTCATTGGGGCTCACATAAGGTGTGGTCACCGTTTGGGGAAACTGCGTGTTATACACCACGTGGACGGATGCCACGGTGCCGTTGGCCACGCTGATCGGATAGCCGGTGTTCCGAAAGTCCCCTTCGGTCCAATACATCTTGTGGGGCGGCTTGATGGGGACGCCCGCCACCACATAGGTGGCCGTGTACAGCGGATAGACCTGTCCCGCATTGGTAAAGAAACTGGGATAGGCCCCGCCCGGATTCACGTAATTGTTCTTGTAGAGCCCGCTGACCACCCCCTCGGCATAGGGGGTGGTGGCAATCCAGGTGATTTGGATTTGGCCGGGCTGGGTGGCGAAGACCACCCCGGCATTCGGACTGTAATAATAAGGGGCCGTGGCGAAATTGTCCATGGTCCAGGGGATGCTCTGCCAGTAACCCGCATTGTTGGTCTGCAGCACGCCATTGAGATCGGTGAGGGGCGGCGAAATCACACTGCCGAAATTGTAGAGCGGGGGCGTGGCCCGATAGGTTCCGCCCACCTGGGCCTGTTGCAAAATCATCACCACAGACCCGCTACTCTTACCCACGGGCAATTGCATGGCCTGGGCCACGGTGGCCGAAAAGCGATTCTTGCCGTTGAGCAGTGCGGCGTTGGCCGCGTTCGTGAAATTAACCCAGTTGGTGCCATACAGGGTGGACCCGCCGCCGAACGACAGCAGGGAGGAATAGAGGTACTTGGCCTGCGGATTGCCCAGCACTCCGAACGGAATGCCGGTGCTGTTGTTGAGGGGGTTGCCTCGGCCATTGGAGCCGGGCGGGGTGTTGGTCCGGGTCGAGGTTGGCTGCCCCCCCAGGGACAACTGGTTCACCGGGATGGCGGTTGGCTCGAATTGCACCGATGAGATTTGGGCCATGACCCGGGCGCTCCCACCCCAGAGGAGAACGCCGCAAATGAACCAAAGCTTTATTTTCATGGCAGTGTCAGGCAGGTGATGACCCGGCCGCTCAGCGGATGGCCACGGCCACGGTCGTCGCCGGCTCCGGCCCCGTGCGGGCGGTCGTTTTGGCCGCGTTCGCCGCCGCCAGTTGGGCGACCAACTGCTTGAGTTCGGCTACCTGGCGCGTCAGGTCGTCCACCTGGGCCGCCTTGCGCTCGAGCGCCGCCACCGCTTTCTTCTGGCCCGCGAGTTCTTCCACCCGCTTGGAGAGTTGCTCCACCTTGGCCGCCTCGGCGTCGGCTTTGTCGGCCAGTTCCTGGATGGCCCCCAGCCCGGTGGCAAAGAGTTGATTGTAGTCCACGTTCATGAAGTCATTGACGCGGCGGCCAAAGACAAAAGCCCTCGTCCCGGCCTTGTCGGTCTTGAGGGTGAATGAGTTTTGGTCCGGGATGCCAACCACCTGGCAGTCCAGGACGGTGTGCTCCAGGATGATCCGCACCCAGTCATTCACCGCCAGTGGGTGGGCTTTGGCCAGGTTGATGGTGAGCGTGCCGGCCGCCGCATTGTTGGAGAGGCCCAGGGCGTAGGCATAAATGTCCGGCACAAAATTGGTGTTCAGCGTCACGCTCCCGGGCAACACCTTTTGCACCTCCTGGGCGATCACACCCCGGTGCAAACCGTTGCCATTCTGCACCCAGTCCTTCATGCGATAATCCGTCACGCGCAATTGCCGGGCCTGCTCCAATAGCTTGCTGGCCGCGGGCCGCGCCACGATGTCTTTGATGCGCCCATCCGAAGTGGCCACAAATGCATGAGCCGCAACGGCCCCATTATTGACCAGGATACCAATGGGAACCTTAGCCCAAAGATCACCACCTCCATATGAGCCGTTCGCACTATAAAAATCAGGGTTGCCTAGTTGGAAGTAACCATTATTACCGTTATTCCTCGTCATGTTCCCTTGGGTCATTCCGGAATTACCATCAAAATACTTCATGGCATACCCAGAAACCTCCAGCGGATAGCCGGGGCTGGTGGTGCCGATGCCGACATTCCCGTTGTTGGCAATGGCCATTCTTGGTTGGAAGTAGGTAGTGAAGGTTAACCCGAGCGCGTTCTGGTCGCCGAACTGCCGGTTCGAGAAAATCCCCTCACCACTCCCGCTGCCGCCAAATAGAATGGCATTGGCACTGGGGAGCGACATTTGGCCTACGCACGAGCTATTCGGGTCCACCACAATTGTCCCATTGACGTTGCCATTGACGGTGCCGTTGACGATGCCGCTGACATTCCCATACACGATCCCGCTCACGGTGAGGTTTGCATCCACCAGGGCGTTGCCATTCACTTCGAGCAGTTGCGATGGCGACGTGGTGTTGATCCCCACATAGCCATTGTGCAGAATCTTCATCATCGGGCTAATGGTATTGGCCCCGGTCATGAGGCCGAACTGGATACTGCCCTGGCTGGAGGTAGAGGACGCATACAAGGTCGTCGCCCCACCAATCAACCCCAACCCGTAGCGGTCATTCGCGCCGCTGTAGTACGCCTCGATCAGCCCTTTATAGTCCTGTTTGGCCGTGCTTCCCATTACAATGGTGTTGTTGACATTCAGCCCACTGTTCACCGTGAGCGATCCGTTGTAGTTACCGTTGCCGGCGACATCGAGATTACAACCGGGGGTGTTGGTGCCGATGCCCACCCAGCCTTGATTCTGAATGACCATCCGGGGCTGACTACTGGTGGCGAAGGTCAATCCGTACTTGTTGCCGGCGCCGTTTACCACGGTGCTGCCGGCGCGGTTGCAGTAAATCCCTTCACCCGTATTCCAGCCACCAAATACCAGGGCATTGGCAAAATTGCCCCCAGGCGCATAGTTGCACACACTGTAAGGGTCCACCATCAACAGGTTGTCAAACGACGCATTGCCGCCCACTTCAAACCACGTGTTGGGGGTGGTGGTGTTGACGCCCACATAGCCGGTGCTGGGGGAGAGGGACATGGCGACGGTCCCGTTGGTATTAGCCAGTGACCCGGCCGTCACGGCATTAGCAGCCAGGTAGGCATAGGGGGAGGAAACGAGTTGCAAGCGCGGGGCCAGGGTGACATTGGCGCCGGCGGCGCCGATGGCCACGACCATCATTTCCATGTAGCGGGAGGCGGCCGTGGAACCGATGAAAACTCTGGCCAGATTGGCTCCGAGAAAGGGTTCCGTCAGGTAGGGGCTGCCCTGGCCGAGCAGGGTGCTGAAATAGCCGTTGTTGACGGTGACGGTCTGCTGCTCGGCGTGCTGTTCATTGCCACCGGTGGCGGCGTCCCAGATGCGGAACACGACGGTATAGTTTTTCGGCCCCGTATTGGTGGCACCCAGGGGACTGCCGAGCTGATCCGTCAGGTAGCCCTGAAACGACATCGCGTTGGGCGGGGGCGCGGTCTGGCCTGGCACGGTGGGCAAGGCAAGACACAGGAGGAGGAGGGGCAAGAGCCGGCGCGGGTCCGGCAGCAGGGGCAGGTTCATAGGCTGACTAGGTTTGTTGTTGTTGGGATTACTAGTGTTCACTCGGTTGCTAGCGTTCATTGGGTGGTCAAGGTTTTGCCGGCTTCACGTTTCACGTTTCACGTTTCACGTTTCACGTTTCACGCCTCACGTTGCCAGCGTTCATTGGGTGGTCAAGGTTGCGATGGGGCTGATTCGTTTGAGGGCAAAGCCGCCGGCGGAGGTAAAGGTGCGGGAGGCACCGGCGAGGCCGGTCAGCGTGGTGGTTTCCTGGTAGTAGCCGGCCAGGGCGCTGTTGGCCGTGGTCAAAGTCAGGAAATCAGCCGTGTTCGGGGCTACGGTCAGGGTGATGACGCGCGTGAGACTAAAGGACTGGCTGCCCGGCGGCAGTTCCCGGGGCGGATTCTGGGTGAGATCCAGGTTGTTGTGGTCCGGATGGAACGTATGGAGGAACGGATTGGCGGCCTGGTCATCGTAGGCGTCGGTGACGGTCGTGCTGAGGGTGCCGCCCATGACCAACTTTCCGGAGAAGGGGTAGAGGGTGTTGTCCGGGGTCCACGGGAGACTGGTGCAGGAAATGCGCCGGGCGCTGCCCAGGTGGGAGGCATCCAGCACCCTCTCGGTGGTGGCCACGACCAGATTCGTCTCCTGGCGGAGGCCGTAGTAAACCCGCTGCATGAGGGTGACGGTGGCGCCATCGTTGAACACAATCAACCGCAGGGGAAACGGGGTGGGCACCGCCCCCAGGTTGGTGTCCAACCCGGAGATTAGGTAGCTGGTATTGGTCGTGACCGTGGCATTGGTCAGGATGACGGTGTAGGCCGGGTAGGTGGCGGTGAACAGCAAGAGGTTGGTCGTGTTGTTGGGTGTCACCACGGGCTGGGCGGCGGAATAGGTCGTTAGCCAGTTGGAAGCGGCGGAGAGCCAGTTGGTCAGGCCGGCGATGATCGCGTAGTTGTTGGTGACCGCCAGGGTGTTGGTGACCGATTGCGACTGGAAGTAATTAGTGCCGAAATTGATGTTGGTGATCACGTTGTAGGCAATCCAGTTCGTGACGGGCGGGGTGAGGTTGGTAAGTATTTGGGTGGCGACGCGCAGGGCGCCGGTCATGGCGAAAGCGAAGTTGGTGAGGACCGTCACATTGGTGGTGGCGTAAGTCGCGGGCGAGAAGGTGAGGGGGGAGTAGCTGGCGGCCGAATAGTTGGTGAGGGCCAGCAGATTGGTGACCACCACCACCTGCACCCGGCTGCTCACGTTGACGGTGTTGGTGGTGGCATAGTCGCGGGTGCCCACCAGGTTCGTGACCGCAGCCGCGTAGATGTCGATCGTGGTCCGTTGGCTGATGGTATAGAAGTTCGTGATGTTCAAGTTCGACACCGTAACCGCCAGCCCATTGCTGGCCACCGCCATGGCGTTGGTGACGGTGACCACGACGGGGGACGACCTGGCCGTGACGGTGACCTGGGTGCTGTAGGCGTTGGTGGTAATTAATACCAGCCCGGAATTGGTGAGGTAAAAGCCCGCGATGTTCGTCTGGACAATCGCGTTGGTGGTGATGGATTCGGTGACCATCAGGTTGGTGGAGAGCACGAAGGCGTTGGTCGTGAGCTGCTGGGCGAAGGCCGTGTAACTGTTGACGGACAACTGGTTGGTGCCAGCATAGGTCAAGGTCGTATTGGTCAGCGACTGGGTGACCAGGAAATAGTTGGAGGTGACGAGGGGGGGCGAGGGCACCGTGGCGTATTGATTGTTGGTCGTGGTGCTGAAGGCGTAGGTTCCGTCCAGATTCGTGGCGTAGCTCTTCAAATAGCTGCCCACCTGGGAGATGCTGGCGCTGCCCACCCACAGGCCCGCGTTGTTGGCGGAAACAGCGGAGACCGGCACCTCCACCTCGGAGAAGCCGAGGGAATCGGTGAAGCGCAGGAAACCGGCGTAAAGTGAACCGGCGGCGGCGGCGAGGTCATAGCGGTTGACCCCGATCACCACCGGGATATCACAGCCGGACGTGCCGTAAGGCGGCAGCGTCCAACTGTTGGTGACCCCAAGGCCCATGGAGGTATAGGCATAGGTCAGATTCGAGGAATTCAAGGCCCCCTGCAACAGCAACGGCGGAGGACCCACAATGCTGGTCTGGCCGGTCGGCGGAGTTTCGGACGCCATGAGTTGGGCAAACACGGTCAGCGTATTGGTGGTGACATTAATCAGGCGAATGGTTTGCTGACCGACGGTGGCGCCAAAGGTGATGCCCGAGGCGGTGGGCAGGGTGACTTTGAAGGGCCCGAAGTAGGTATTGTTGACATTGACGGCACTGACCCAGTAGGCATGACCGCGGGTGACCGGGGTGAGGGACGGAGAGAAAACCTGCTGCGGGTTCAGGATGGAAAAAGGGCCGCCCGAGTAGGCGAAGTACTGGGCCACGCTGGCAACGGCGGGATTCTGCGCGAAGTAATTCTGGAAGGAGGGCGGATCGACATACGGCGTCGGAAAACCGATAAAGTTCAGGCCGGTGATGTCCCACGCGTAGCTGGAGACGGCCGGCTGGCCTTTCACGGTCCAAACATAGTTGGTGGCCGCCGAGGAATGGACCAGGTAAGCCGCGTTGGGGATGAGGGTGGCGAGGGTGTTGGCCGCATTGGTGGCATTTAACTGCCAAGTGAGCCACTGCCCGCCGCCGCTCAAGGGCGACAAGGGGTTGTTGAAATATTGCGCCGTGCTGGAGGGATATTTCCACATCCATACCTGGTCGATGGGATTGCCGTAGCCCAGGGGCAGCCCGGGGGTGCCGGGAATAAGATTGGTCTGGCTGGAGGCGTCCACATACAGATAGATCGCCGACCAACCCGGCACGATGACGTTGGTTTGGGTCAGCCACTGGGCTCGGCCCGGGCAAATCCCCAGGGCCAAAACCAAGCCCGCCAACCAGACTTTCCCACCGAGGACCGCACCCAGCCACCCCCAGGCGGCGTCACAACTGGCGTCAGAGCATGTTCGCTTCATAAAAAATGAATGACTAGCATTTGCTTTTTGCGCGTCCGCCTGTGCTACGCGGGTGAAGGAGAATGGCTTTTGGCTCTCATTCATTGTGGTCTCCTTTTGCCAGACCTGGCGGAGGACGTCAACAGCAAATTACTGCGACACAGGAAATTGCTGCCCCTGTTCCTCGCGCTGGAAATAATTTAGCGCGACCAATGCAAGCTGGACGGGCGATCTTCCGCTTTCGGTGTTCCATACCGGCTGTATTTCGGCATCTAAACTGAGCTCTTTGATTTCATAGTGAGACATGAAGAATCTATAGCAGTGCAGAGCAGGAAACCTTCCCCAGCATCTTTTCTCCGCGCTCTTCGCGTCTCGGCGGTTAAGTTCCCCGCCCGAGAATTCTTCGCCGCTGGCGAACAACTTAGACTATTGCCGGGCAGAGAAAAG
>SESF01002513.1_pt1 | contig 15767 bp, 20 predicted proteins | sample 3171521 | NCBI WGS metagenome assembly SESF01 (sample SAMN10866945, study PRJNA518727) | freshwater metagenome | biome: subpolar coniferous forest; feature: holomictic lake; material: water; isolation source: holomictic Lake 227, 6 m and 8 m depth | place: Canada: near Kenora, Ontario | collected...
CTTCGTGATGCGGAAGTCGTCGATGTAGCCATTCAGCGAGGCGGCACCGGCTTGCCCGCCGATCCACAACCCGTTGGGATTGACGACCCAGCTCGTGGAGTCTGTGATAGTGCCGCCCGTCTGCACTCCGTCGATGTACAGTCGATTGCTGCTGCCGCTACGAGACGCCGCGACGTGATGCCATGTCGCGTCGGAGAGCGTCACGCCACTCCACTGGACGGGCCAGCCCACCGCTGCGCGGCCCAGCCAGAATTGACCGGAGCCCGTGAGATTAAAGCCCGCCATGAAATAGCCCGAACTATTTGTGTCGCCGCCAAACGCCCACTGCTGAGCCGTTGCGGTCGTCAGTCGAATCCAGAACTCGATGGCATAATCTGCGGGGAGGCCAAGTCCGCTGCTCGCTACGTTGGCGTAGTACCCGCTCCCGCTGACCGCGATCGACCCCGTGCCGTATTTCTTTTCGGTGGTGCTGATCGTCGTGCCAACCGCCGTGACGGTGCGCGCAAGTGACGACGAGTCAGTGAGATTCCCGTCGCCGTGGAGGAGCAAACTAACGCTGGCGAAGTCGGCGTCGGTTGGCGTTCCAGCCGTCACGCTGGCACTCGCTGCCGAGAATGCGCCCTGCCCGATCACGTTCGACGCCGCGACACGGAAAATATATGCCGTGTCGTTGGTGAGTCCCGTGACGATCGCCGAGGCCGACGTCGAGACTCCATCGCTGAACGTCGTCCACGTCGTTCCAGCGTTGCTTGAATACTGCACGACGTAGTCTGTGACGGGCGTCTGCGACAGCATGCCAGTTGGTGCCGTCCACGCGAGAGACGCCTGAGCGTCGCCGCCCGTTGCCACGAGGCTCGTCGGCGCGGCGGGCAGGAACACGTTGAGGCGCGGATCGCCGCCGCCAAACTCAACAATCACTCCGGCAGCGTTCTTGTAGTACAGCTTCGGGGTCGCCGAGTAGTTCAACGCCAACTCCCCGAACTCCAGCGCGGTCGGCACGCTGCCGACAACGGATGATCTTTTCAATCTAATCAGATCGCTCATGCGTACTCTCCCCCATCGATTGTGCCGCTAAATGTTCCGCTGCCGCCAGTGCTCGGCGTGTTAACCAGCACCGGCTGATTCGCTGCGTTGCCCGCGTACAGCTTGTTGTCAGTAGCGTTGTACGCCAGCTCGCCGTAGCTGACGGCAGGCGTCGAGCCGGCAACGGTCGTGCGATTCACCTTGACGATCTTTGGCATCAGTTCACCGTGAGGATGGCGGGGTTGCTGTTGACGGTTGTGTAGCTGGCCTTCGTGTAGACGACGCGGAATCGCTTGCCCGTGTCACCCGACACTGGAGTGATCGAGAGCGGGCTCGACACAGCACCGGCGACGTTGGCCCACGTTGCGCCGCCGTCAGTCGAACTCTGCCACTGGATGGCTGGCGAGCCGAACGTCGTGGATGCAGTGGAGGAGAACGAGGCGGCGGTCAGGCCGCCAACGTCTACGAGGAAGCGATTCCCTGCCCACGCCGCCAGGAGTTTGTTGCCAAGGATTGCGACGCTTGCGGGGGCTCCGGCGGCACCACGCTGTGTCCACGTGAGCCCGTCGGGCGACGTATAGGATGCGCTGTTGTTGTTGCTCGCGTAGTATCCGCCCTGCGTGGCAATCACGTAGCCATAGTCCACGAACTGGACGCTCTGCCGCAGCACCCAGCTGAGGCCGTCCGCACTGCTGGCAATGCCAGCGTCTGTGAACGCAACGTACCGACCGTTGCGGTACGCGACGCTTTGCAGGAGCGCCGAAAAGAACGTGCCGTAAGTCCACCCGGAGCCGGCGGAAAGCTTAGCCGCAATCCCGTTGCCGTTCACGCTGCCGACGACGACCCACGTCGTGCCGTCGTGCACGACGGCGTACGGGAAAAACCATCCCATGAAATTGCACGGCGAAAATGATCCAACGCCCGACGCGCTGATCGTGGCAATACTTGCAGCGTATCCTGCTCGGCCACTTGCGTCAGCCTGCATCCACACTAACAGTTGGCTGCCGTCAAGGCTCGGCGTGGCGGATGTCATAGAGAGGCTGGCATTGCCGGTCAGCGCGGTCGTCGTCCACGTCACGCCGTCAGCTGAGTGGACGTATTTCGCTGCTGCGCCTGTCCCACCGCTGGCCGCAAAGAACCACCCACCGGCCCCCGGCTTGCTGCACCGACAGTAGTTCGCAATGTTCGCCGTCGCGCTGATCTGCCGCGCCGTCCACGTCTCGCCGTCGGTGCTTGTCGCGCACCATGCACCGGCAACACTTGCATTGTTGAAAAACGTCAAGTAGACGCCGTCGCCGTAGAGCACTGCCGACCATGTGCCGGGGTACGGCAGCACGGCGATTTTCTTTGTCCACGTCACGCCGTCTGGGCTCGTGGCGATGTAATCGCCACCGAGCGTGTCGTTCGCCGTGGCGAAAAACTTGCCGTTCGCGCAGCTGACTGCATTCCACGTTCCGGCGGGCAGCGTGTACGCCGTCGCGGAGTAGCTCGATGTGCTGGCAGTCGTGTTGCTTGGCTGCGTCGTCACCGTGATCGTATCGGTCGGCACCGTCAGCGTTGCGGGTGCAGAGCGGACGGTAGCCCACCCCCCCCTCTCAAATTTCGCACGGTATTTCTTCGCGCTGTCCGAGGAAACCAAGGCCGACAGCGACAGCGAGGAACTCGTCGCGCCGCTCACGTCGGAGTACGTCGTGCCGGCGTCGGTCGAGACTTCCCACTGGATCGTCGGCACTCCAGCCGGCGAGGTCGCCGCTGCGGAGAACGCCGCCGTGTATGCGGGGGTTGTTCCGGCCACAGGTGCGCCTGTCTGTGCGGCTGGCTGCGTCGTCACCGTGATCGGTGCCACAGTCAGGATCGCCGCATTGCTGGTGGCGTCTGTGTAGCCGCTGCTCGACACGACACACCGATACCGCAGCCCGGCGTAGCCCGTCTCTGTGATGCCGGTGACGCCGAGCGTCGTCGTCGTGGCACCGCTGAGGTTTGTCCAGTTCGTGCCGTCGGGGCTGCTCTGCCACTGGTACGCGAGGCCCGTGCCTGGCGTTGTGGCTGCGATTGCAAACGATGCCGAGGTGCCGCTTGTCAGGCTCACTGCCTGCGGCTGCGTGATGATCGAGATCGCCGCCGAGATCGTCAGCACGGCCTCGCCGCTGACCAGCGTAGATGTTGGAGTGAGCTCAACCACAACCGCCGGCAGCCAGCCATTGACCGCCGTGCCGCCCGTGCCGGCCGCGCCCGTCGTGATCGTCACGCGATACTTGTCGCCGTTGTTTGCCCCGTACGAGAGCGCGTCGAGCGCGAGCGTAGCCGATAGCCCAGAGGCTATATCCACCCAGCCGCCCGTGCCGCCAGCCTGCCGCGCCCACTGGTAGACGAGTTCTGCGCTCTGTGTGGCCGAGGCCGACACAGAAAACGTCGCCGTGCCGCTGATGGCCGATTGGCTGCTGGGCTGCACGCTGATCGTGATGACCGGGGTCGTCCAATCCTCCAGCCCTGATCGACGCCACTGGTTTGTGGCGTTGGCGATGTAGAGGTAGTTCGCGTCGTACGCGATCTGGCCGGCAGTCGTCGCCGTGGAGGTCGTCGTCGGTGCCGTTGACCAGGCGATGCCGCCGGCACTGATCGTGACTGCACCAACTTGCCCGTTGACGCTTTGGACAAGTGCCGCCGCTGCGGCACGAGCCGGCGTGAAATACAGGTTCGTGCTGCCCTCGACGACCGCGTCGGTCGAGCCGGGCGAGGCGGAAATCTCGACCCATGTCGAGCCGCTCCACCGCCAAAGCTTCTTTGTATCAACAGCGACATACAACTTGCCGCCCTCGCCGGTCGCTGGCAGTGCGGCGTAGTTGGCTGCCTCAAGCACGTCATCGACATAGCTCGGAAGCTGGCTGCTGGGGACTGTCCCGCCTACCAGCGTGGCGTAGGTGCCGCTTGCCTGCTTCGCATCTAAGAGCGTCTGTAGGTTCGTCACGTCGCCAATGGCGTGCGTGTGGGTCGAAGGGGCAAAGGTAGCCGGCGTCCCCGTCAGCGCAGCGTAGGCGATCGCAGGGATGGCATGGACGTGATCGGCACGCGAGGCCCGTGTCGCACTGCCTGCCGTTGCGGTTCCCAGCGGCTGCGGAGTTTCGTCTGCGAGGTTGCTCGTGCCGTCGGCCCCACGCGGGATCGAGAAATTGAGCGTGACCGTGTTGCCCGTCGTGACCGTGCTGATCGCAGCGTTGGCCGAGGAGGCCGCCGTCGTCACCGTGCCCACCGCGACAGTCGTCGCTGGGCCGGCAGACCCCGTCGCACCCTGCAACCCGACAGGCAAAACGAACGACGCCACCTGACTCGGAGCGGTGCCCGTGATCGTAACGGCAGCCGTCGCCCCCGACGCAACTGTGCCGACCGACAATGAGTTGGCGGGGCCGGACGGGCCTTGTATTCCTTGGATTCCCTGCGCTCCGGTCGCACCCTGTGGCAGCACCAGCGAGATCGTCTGAGTCGGAGCGGTTCCGGTGATCGTTGCTGCGGCGTCGGTGCCAGTAACGACAGTGCCGACCTTGAGTGAGTTCGCCGGGCCACTAGCACCCGTGCTGCCGACGTTGCCCTTCTCGCCGGTCGCTGAGATCGTGACGTTGACCGTGTCGCCATTGCCGATCACGGGATTCGTGATTGCGTTGCTGCCGACGACTGTGACTGCGATGTCGCTCATGTGCCGGGTGCCCTCGCAATGACAAGTCCAGCCAGGATCGTCCGCGTGACCACGCTCGACGGCGTGACCCATCGCAGATACCAGCGATAGGTGAAGTTCGGGTTGAGCAGCGTGGTCTGCTCCTCGCTCAGGCTCCAGACCAAAGCCCCAGTCGAGGCAGTCACCACCGTGACCGTCGGCGTTGCGGCCGTGGAGCCAACGGTCGTCACAAGCCCAGCACCGCCGCCGCCAAGTACCTGCGCGACGTAGACAACGCTGGTGAACGTGTAGCCGGTGACGTTCTTGCCGAGGCTGATGGCGATATTCAGTTCGTCGCCCGTCACGAGCTCGATGTCAAGCGGGCCGGCGGTCTGTGAAAAAAGTGCCATGTGTGTGTTGTACTCGTCGTGTCAATTCCAACCGCACTCTCGGTGCAGTGCTTCAATGTCGACTTCGCCCTGCACAACCAACTCGCAAACAAACAGCACGACGAGTCGCACCGCCCACGGAACCACCACCACCCATCGCACCGTCCCGCACACGTCGTTCATTTCTCGTCGTCGTCGCACCGCGTTCTTCGCAAAGCCCGCGTGAACAATCTGCTCCCACTGCTGAAGCACGAGCTTCATGTCTCGCTCACTTCCGTGAGCCGCCCGCAGTGACGCCGCTGGGCAGTGCCTTGCTGCCAGCATTGCCAGTTCTGCAATCCCTGCACTCCCGATCAATGCTCGGCGGAACCGTGCCGGGCGTAACGCCTGCCACGTCCGGTCGATCAGTAGCTCTAGGTTCAGGTGTGCCGAGCGAACCATACGCCACCGTCACGGCTGCTGCCGCCTTTGGGGCCTCGCGTTCCAACGCGTCAGGCCCAGCCGAGATCGAAGCCAATGCTGCGAGAATCCAGTGCCACATGGCTCACCACCCCTCTGCGTGATTCAGTGCGTGCGGGTCGTGCTGTGCAACGTTGTTCGTGGGTGGCTCCTCGCCAGCGAGCATGATCCACATGGACATCTTCGCCATCTTGGCAAGGAACCTGAGCACCGGCCGATCCGAGCGGAAGTCAGGCCGCACGGGCGACGACGGCGACGTCGCCAGCCACCAGCCGAGGGCGAGGCACACGACGGAAGCGACGAGCGTGATGCGGTGGTCAGTCTTGGGCATGACGGGAGTCCTCGTACCAGCGGTAGAGAAACAGCACGGCAACGCTGCCGAGAATCGAGAACACAACGCCCGACGACTGATCGCCGAAAGGCAAGCCGCCTAGCACCGAGCCGACAACGCCGAGGGCAATCGTCGGCAGCCATCCGGTCGGGCTTTTGCCGGGGTAGATCGCCTTGGCGATACCGCCCGTCACCGCGCCGAACACTAGCCAATACACCAAGCTCATGGGTTGTCTCCCAGCCAGTTGCCGTGGTCGAGTTTGCGATACGCGAAGTCGATGCCGCTGATCGAGAACGAGTCGCCCTGTGCAAGGATGCTGGTGGCGTCGGCTTTGGAAATCCAGAACGAGCCATCGGGTTGATCGGCAGGCCACTTGCCACCTGAGCACCACGTCTGGCCCCAGCTGTTCACGACAAGAGCACCGTCGCGCTTGCCCTCGTTCTTCGCGTGCCGGATTCCGCATATGACCATGCAGTGGCTCCACTGCCCGCCACGCGGAAGGTAGCCCTCAGTTGTGCGTACGTTGGTCGCAGCGAAGCCGACGTTTGAACAGATTGGCACGCAGTACCCACTCTCTATGCTGGCACACAACGACTCCCAATCCTGCACCTGTGCCACGGCCCGTGCGGTGTTGGTGTTCGCCAGCTTCGCCAACGGGAGCGGCACGCCCGACGCACCCCATTGCCGAGACAGCGGGATCGAGTACACGGTCAAGTCAACGTCGCCATACTTCTCGCGGAACAGGATGCCGCCCGTGCCGTTTTTCAGACCAGCCACCCAGCGTGCCGCGGCTGCGCCATAGCTTCCGTCGCCACCGGAGTTGTACGCCACAGGAGGGAGTCGCGCGGCCGTTCTCGATCCGCCATAAATTGGCTCAACCGCAACGAGCTTCGGCGGGTTCGGGTAGCGGCCGGTCGCCCAGTCCACGCTCTGTCCGATGTAGCTCCCCATGGCCCAGCCAAACGAGACGCAGGTGCCGGCCGACCCCTGGTTCCACACTGTGAACGGCGTGCCGTAGACGGCTCGGTGTGCCTTGTCGGCGTAGCGGTACAGGAATGCGTCCTGCCCGACGGCCCCGGCGAGTGCGTCAGCACCGGCCTGCCGGAACGTGGGCTTGTCGAGCGACCGCAAGAACGACTGCGTGCCCTCGGGATTCGGAACGTAGCCGTAGTTACCGCTCGGCCCACCGATGACCGCCTTCTCGGCGTGGAACAATGCACGCGTGGCAAGCCACGCGGCGCACGCTACCAGCACGCCACCAAAGATGGCCCGCCAGCCGAGAGGATCGTAGTCGTGGCTACCGGAGGGCATCAGCAGCCGCCCTTCCGATTTCGCGGTATGCCGCTACCCACTTCCCGCGTGAGTCTGCATCGACCGGCCCGCCATCCACGCCCACCTCCTCGTCGAGGTAGAGCTTGATCGCCTCGCGGACGTGCGGCTGCCGCGTGCCGATCGACTCGTTCTGCATCCGTAGTTCGCGTGCCCGGCGTCGCAGTTCGGCAAACGCCGAGCCCGTCTTGAGCAGCGGTTCGGCCTGCTGCCCGTCCCAGTAGATGCAGTCAGCCACTTCGGTGCAGAGACAAGCAACCGCCGCGGCGTCGGTGCCAGCGTGCGGGCCGATGAACTTGCCGCGGAGCGTGAACTCCGACGGGTTGTGCGGATGCGGTAGCACCCCTGCTGGGATCAACAGCGAGGCGAGAGCCAGGGCGACCAGCACCGCAGCCGTGATATGTCGTTGATTCATCGCGTCACTCCTTGTCGGAGCCGGCAACCAGTGCCAGCGTCAGCGTGTCGATGGCCTTTTTTTCAGGCTCGCCAAGCGTGTCGCTCAACCGCAGCCGCACGAGTGCAAGGTTGGCAATCGCCGTCTGGAACGTCGGCGACTTCTTCGCAGCAGCGAACGCCGCGGGGCGGCTGAGTGGCTTGATGGCTGGCATGAGGATGACGGCGGCGGCAACGGCACAGAGCAGGATGGCGATCATGCGGATGTCCTCGTGAGCGGGAGAATGATTTCCAAAGCACCAGATGCCACGGCAAGGAACACGGTGCGGACGATGTTTCGCTGGAGGAGCCAGAGCGGCCAGAACATTTTCGGCACGGCCAGCGGCGCGATGGCGTCGAAGACAACGGCAGCACTCGCCATCACCGCAGCACGCTTTTGCTCTCCGGTCATGTTGGAAATGCCATCGACCTGTTCGACAGCCATGCGTAAAAACGCAAAGAACAACTCGCCGAACTCGTGGAAGCTCAACCCGTCCGACGCTTTCAGCCGCGCCGTCACGATGAACGCTGACAGCTTTTCCGACAGCGTCAGCAGTCGGTCGGTCGCGGCGAGTGGCGCGTCGGAAATGGGCATCCATCCATCGTATCGGTGGCCTGCCGGGGCGGGTATCAAGCGTCCTCGGCCTTCAACGCAAGCTCGTAGAGCAAGTCGAACACGTCACGCGTTGCCTTCTGGTGGTCAATGTCTTCGGCGGTAGCCGGAAGCTTGAACTTCTCCGAGTCGAGTTTCGTCCCGTCCGGTGCGAGCAAATAGATTTCGACGGCCCGCTCGTCGATGATGACAACGACCTTGCTGGAGTGGTCAGGCTTCTTCGCCATCGCCAAAGACCTCCTCGTCGGTGTAGGTGGGGAACCGATAGCCCCCCGCTGATTTCGTTACGCGTCGCAGCTCCCTCGTGCGATCCGTCCACCGGCTGCGGATGTCAGCAGCACGGGCTTCGATCTCGCGTGGCGACGGGTCAATGATCGGCTCGGCCTTCGCAGCCATCGCCGCGTCGAACGAGCCGCAGCGTTGCGGGAGCCCCAGCCGTCGGCGGTGTCGTGACACTTGCTCCTGCGTCATGCAGAGAGCACCGGCCATCGCCCGCAGCGATACGCCGGCCGACCACAAGCTGCGGAAGTGATCGTCGTCAGGTTGCATACCACTCGCCGTTCACCGCACGAAAGAGCCTCACGTCGGTGAAGCCCATGCTGGCCGCCAGAGTGCGGCACGGTTGCGAGAACACTGCCACCGGCAGCAGGAGGTCGAGGTCATCCTCGGCCACGAGGAGCAGCGCGAGGATGCGGCAAAGCCCGCGACGCCGGTACGGCTCGGCAGTGAACGCCTCCAGCGTCTGCAAGCCACGCCAGCGGTGCGTCGCCGCCCACGCTACGGGCGTGGGATCGTACGCCACGGCGATCGGCGTCGAAGTCTCGCCGGCCAGCAACTCCGCAGCCATGTCGGAGCCGGTGCGGCACAGCGTGTCGGCCATCCGACGGCTGTCTTGCGACTCAATCTCACGAGGTGTTTCCACGCAAATGACCATGGCCGCGAATATACGGAGGCCGTCAAGCGCGGCGGGGCCGCTTGCTCTCGGCCTCAAGAGCCTCGACACGAGCGGCCAGTCGTTCTAGTTCGGCCACGGCAGCGGCGATAGAAACCCAGCCCCGCACGCGGAGCGTGCACAGGTCGCGGAGTTGATCGAGAAGTTCTTTCATTGTGTGTCCTATGTGCCAGCCGCTCCGCAGCGGTGAAGGAGACGCACCGCTGCGGAGCCAGGGCCGGCGGAATATCAGTCGTCGTATCGGATGACAGCAAACCAACCACGCGGGCCGCGAGCGACGCCCTTTTCGAGGATGCGGTAGCGTCCGTTATTGAAACAACAATTCTTGTACGCCTGCTCTGGCCCCGACGTACTCATACCGATCCCTTCCCGTCTGCCCCCAGCACGACCGCAATGACGCAGCACGCCGGTGCGTGCCATCGTCTCTGCATCCTGCTGTGCCGTCGTGATTGTCGTCACGACGACGACGTTCTCAGCGTACGCTGCACCCACACAACCCATCGTCAAAGCCAAGGCCAATACAATCCTTTGCATACCGTTGCTCCTTCGTAAAAAGAAAACCACACCTATCCAAGCACACGCATCTCATCGAGATGACGCTGCCTGAAAAACGCTTTCCATTGCTCGATCTCCTGCGGCAGCGGGTCGCGCTCCGCAAGAGGTGCAATGCGCCCACGCACCGACAGCCCGAGCTTCTTTCGGACGACGTAGACCGTTGACATCGCCAGACCAAAATGCACTGCAATCGTGGCGGTCGGGACGCGATCCCGCCACATTTGAGAGAACTCCGCGTAGTCGATTTCCGGCATGAGTCATGGTGCCAAGGGTGCAATGACGGTGAAACTGTCTTCGCACCGTAGGACGACTGAAACGGTATCGCTTTCAGCGTCGACTTCGACAGTAGCCGCACTGTCAAGCGACTCCAGCCACTCGATCGCATACGCCGGAACGATCGAAACGGCACAAGGCACTCCGCACTCCATGAGGTCGCACGTCGCGGACGACTCGCCGTACTCCGCAGACCGCGACGACAGCCGCAGAGACTTGGGTGCGAACGTCAACGACGTGCCGCGGCTGCTCTCGCTGGTGCAGATGGAGGCCATCGTGCAAGCGTGCAGCAGGGGGGCCACGCCAAGCGACGACGCCTTGGGTTCGCGTTCGGGCACGGCCTTCCGCCAGTCAGGGAACGCACCCTCGATCAGCCGAGCTTGCACGACGATGCCGTCGATGTTCGCCAGCAGTTCGTTGCCCGCCGTCTCAAGCTGGATGCCGTCGCGGTTGGCCGCCAGCTTGCAAATTACGTCGATGGCCCGCCGAGGCACCACGGTAGTGGAGTCGTCGAGGTCTTGCTCCACGTCGCAATGCGAGCAGCACAGCCGCCGCCCATCCAACGCGACGAACGACAGCGTGCCGTACTCCTCGCCCTTGGCCGTGCGGAACTCGATCAGCACGCCGGAGTACGCCGGCTTGCCCGCCGCCGAGTCCGTCGCAAACTTCACCGACGACATCATCGAAATAAACTGGTCGGCCGGGAGCCGGGAGATTGGCCGTCCGATCCCGTCGTGTGCCGCCGGGAACTCGCTTGCGTCCTCAGTCGGCAGCGACCACTTGCCACCGCCGCATGACACGCGGCACACGTTGTCCTCGATCTGGAGCGATACCTCGTCGGCACCATCGCACGAGTTCAGGATCGCTACCATCCTCGCGTGCGGGAGCAAGACGCTTGGGCCTGTCTGGCCGAGCGGATACGCGATGCGTAGCTCCAAGTCCGTCGCACTGAGCGTGCCGTCGGAACTCAGCAGGACGTTGCGGAGGATCGGCCGTGCCGGCCTGCTAGGAACGGCGTCGCGCACCGCGTTGAACGCGGCCTTGAGATCAGCGACGATGAACTTCCTGATTGTTGTGCCACCACTTTTGGCGGGCCGAGTAGCTGTTGCGGTCATGGGATTCCTTTCGCTTGACCAAACCGACCATTACCCCCAGCGCGAACGTTGCAAACTGGATGAGTATTCCGAGCGAGACGAGCGTGAGCTGTGCTGCCGTCATGCTGCTGACTCCAAGAGGGTGCGTGCCTGTTCCTTGCTGGTGACGACGTGGCACGGCGAGCCGCCTTTTGCCTCGATCTCAGCCATGCGACGCACCTGAATCGGCGTCGGTTTCTTTCCTGGCTGCTTCACTTCCAGCCACACCGCTCGCCCCGCCTTGAGGCAAAGCAAGTCGGGGACGCCGGCAAGCTGGTACGGCCCGCCGTGAATCTTCATCACCCACCACCCCAGCGATTCGGCTACCCGAACAATGGCGGCGACGATGGAGGATTCGAGTGGCATTCTTTTGCTCTCTCTACGGCAACGCCGTTGAAGCACCGTCGGCAAGATTCGCATACCCGAACAATCGAGTCGGACAAACTCAGCGGGTAGTCGTCACGCAACGGCTCCGTGCCGTTGAGTTTGTACCCGTCTCGGAATATGACCGGAGCAATTGCATCACGAGGAACCTCACCCTTATCGCATTGGTACGACCAGAACCATTGCAGCCCAGCGGGGGAGAGTCTACGCATATCGTCGAGCCGTTGCCAAGAGGAGTTGTCCACAGAAAAATGCACGAAAACATTTTTCTTCTCAGGCAGTCGCGCGGCGATCTCGGGCTTGCGTGTCACGACCCACTGCGGCACGTCAGGCATGAGCCGTGCGACTTCATCCACGCAGTCAGGCGTCTCCTCGACGCAGTCACCGCCGCCGTTCCACCGAACAAACGTCAGCTTCATGCGGCGTGCGTGTCGTGCAATCGTTGCGGCCAGCCCGCGTGGCGACTGACGGATGGAGTTGAGCAGCCGGTGCTGCTTGGCGAGGCTGGCCGACCACGTCGCCGGGCCGTGGGCAAAGTAGCACCGACTTGCACAGACGACCGTGGGCGTGCACGTCCCGACGATAGGGAAGTTCAGCGAGTGCCCCGTCACCTTGTTCGTAGAGAACGGGTTCTCGTCTAAGCCGAGAACCTCGGCGTGTCCTTGCGGCTTGGCCGCAAGGGTCTTGACTGTCACGATGGCCTCCATGCCTTGTGCTATGCGATCCGTGCGTTGGCTTTCATCCACTCCACATACTGCCGACCGTTCGGCTGGGCCTCGGCCTCGGGGATCGTCATGCCGACGAACCGGCCCGAGCGGAAACGAAACTCCGTCGTGTCTACTGGTGCGACGGCCTGCCGAAACTCCGTCGACCAAGGACATTGATCGCTTGTGTCTGCCGGCGCGAAGGCCCGCCGCTGCGGTGCCTTGCACCACTTCAAAAACCCGCAAAAACAGCACTCCAAAAGCACCTCGCCCCTCCGCTCATCGATGACGTCGTGTGCCGATGCTTCGCACCTGTCGCAGATTGTGTGGCCGTCGAGTTTCATGTTGCACACTGCAAGCGTTCGGCGTCCTTGTAATGGTTCAAGAACTCCGCCCTTGTCACGAACACGCCCCAGCCGCCGCACGGCACGTTTGCGTGTAGTTTTTTAACTCTGAACATCATTGGCTCACGGGCGGGCAAGCTCGGCAAACAGCACCAAGAGAAGCGGCCGGTGTCGTCCCGCTCAAAGGAGCCGATACCTATGTCAAAAAACAGCGGACGCTCCGCAGCAAACCAAGACTTGCGTGGGTGCCGCCACCGAAACGTGAAGTATCCCTCACTGAGCGGAGAGGAGTGGTTCACTATGGCCGGTGGTTTGGGTGTTGGGCGGCGAAGTTCAATGTTGCCACGAAAGTCGACCGTGTTTAAAACCCACACCATATCTCCGTAGAACTTCTCTCGCTGGCGTATCTCGCCTTGTGAGATGTTGCTTTTCTGAAACTCAATAACCACATTGTTGATTTTTACGTCGGCACGATGCGGAGGAAGCACAACCTCTTGGTGCTGCTTGTCGAAACAGTTTTTCCAAGTCCTGTGCCACTCGGACTCCGGCTCGCTCCAAGGGTCGCAGTCTTTGCTTTTGTGTGCCCAGTGCCATTCGACAACCTCTCCGCACTTGGCAACCAGTTCGTCTCCGCATTGCGGGCACTCTCCTCGCCCGTTCGGCCATGCCTCAACCCCGCCGGCGGCATACAGCATCACAACACCTCCATGCGGGGCGCACCTTGCCGCCCCTCGTTGACCACAAATAGATTCTTCCTCGTTCGCGTCACCGCGACATACGCGATGCGGCACTCCTCGTCGTGCTGGGCAGCGTCCTCGTCGCTCTGCTCGACGCGGCGGCTCGTCGTCGTAAGCAGCACCACGTTGTCAGCCTCTGATCCTTTCACGCTGTGCACCGTGCCGACCCGCACTCTAGGCTCCGCTGCAAGCTCCGCGCCCCACAAGTCGGCCTGCCGCTTCCACGCCGCACCGTAGTCCACCATGGCAACCCACTGCCCAGACGCGATGGCGGCTTGCAGCATCTCGGTTGCACCGACCTCGCCAAGATCGCTCGGGAAGATCAAGTCCCAGTGGGCAACCGTCTCGGCCTTCCTCCACGCGGACTTCGTGCCGCGTGCGACGACGGTTTCTTTCTCCTTGTTTTTCTGCGGCAGCAGTTCCAGCACCCGTGCCCATTGCTCACCGGTGACAGGCTCGCCGTGCTGCAACGCGTAGAGAGCCCGCAGGCCGACCGAGCGGGACGTCGGCCCGTCTGTGCTGCTCGTCCACCGCACGGGCTTGCCGTGATCCAGCATGGCCGCATAGAGCCGGTTCGCTTGGTAGTTCGTGCGTGCGATCAAGAGCCAGTCATCGTGCGGATCGATCCGCTGCACCACGTCGCTCAAGTCGGAGAGCTCGGTGATGCTGCCGGCGTGGTCAGCGGGGGCGATTCCGCGGTCGAAGTATCCGCTGTGCATTCGACGCAGGCATCGCTCGCCAAGCTCAAGGATCGGTGCGGGGCAGCGGTAGCTCTTGGGCATGGTGCGCACCTTGTCGGCCTCCCATGCCAAGAAGCACTCCGACGTCGAGCCGGCGAAGCCGTAGACCGACTGAAACGGATCGCCGACCACGTAGCACCACTTCACCGTCGGTGCCGAGATGAGCCGCTTGCAGGCCGCGTCGAGGAGCGGGCTGGCATCCTGCTGCTCATCGAACAGCCACGCCGACACCTCGGGCAAGTCACCTTCCGGCGCGACCTCAAACACGCCCTCCGTCGGGCTGACGCCGACGCCGGCAAAACGCATGAGCAAGTCGGTGAAGTCAGCCCGGCCGTCCATCCGCTTGGCTGACTCGAAACGCTCGGCTATCCGAACAATTGCCGCGTAGTCAGGCACCGTATCGTCGACGCTGCGTGCCCGCTTCACCACGTCGCCCAGCGGCCTGAGCGAGGAGCGGCACAGGCTCCAGCAGTTCAGTGCCCCGGCCACCGTCGGGTCGCCGATGTACGACTGCCGACCCACGTCGTCGTCCATCTGCGTGTTTAGCTTCACGCCAAGAGCCTCAGAGAGCCATTCAATGTCGGCCTTCCGTTCGGTCAGCAGCGAGCCCGCCGCCATCCCAAGGCAGCGATACGCGGTCGAGTGGACGGTGCGGAACCAGCCACGCACCGACAGCAGGCTTTCATCGACGCTCCACGCCTTCGCCGCCCGTGTCACGGCCTCGGCACGGGCAGCACGAGTGAAGCTGGCGAAGCCCAGCTTGAGCGGATCGCCGCCGAGCGATTCCAGCGCGGCCTCCATGATCCGCAGCAGTTCGGTCGTCTTGCCGGTGCCGGCACCACCGATGAGGCGTGCAATTTTCATATATATAAAGGCCTTTTTTTTGAACTGCTGAGTCTGAAAAGTGGCGGCAACCCCCCCCACCAAGAACAAAAACGACCGAATAAAATCGTCAGGATGGTTCCCTCGCCGGTTCTCCCGGCGGCGTTTGCTCCGTTATTCCTAGAGCAAAACGCACGCCGCCGAGAAAACCGACCTCTTGCGCTATTGAAATAGGCACTATGAAAATCCCTATATAAGGGGGAAAGGTTTCACACCCGCTCCGCGTCGTTCGCCAGCCGGTCAAGTGCGCTGAACTCAGCCTTGCCCCACACGACGTAGCTCTTGCGTGTGCCGCCAAGGTGGCGGAACTCCGCGTGCTCAAAGTCCTTTGCCTCGTCGCCGACGTGAGCAAGCAGCCGCCGCTTGAATGCCAGCCGCTCCCCCTCGTTGACCCTGTGCTGCCTCTCAATGTCCTCCCAGACTTTCCCCCACGCAAACCACAGCGTGCCGTCCTGACGCCACGCAGCCCTTCCTGTGGGGTCGGGGATGTCGTCGTCGCTCGGCTGGGACGCCTGCGCCAGCCGGTCATAGAGCCATCCAGCCAGGAGCACATATCGCAGGCTTGATGCTCCTGGCGTTTCCTCGGTCGGGTCGTCCAGCAGCTTGGCCTTCACTCCCCGTGCCGTCCGTTTTCTCGGCGTCGAACCGCTCTTGTTGTCCGCAACCTTGTAGCCGCCGTCCCATATCCGCTTCCAGCGGGCCGGCTCGTCGTCCAGCATCACAACGCCGGTCGCTGCCAGCACCGCGGCCGCGACCTTTGTGGCGGATCGGTATTGGTCAACCGTCAGCGAGATGTTGCCGGTGCCGTTCGGCGTGCACTTCCTCCACGCAGGAACGT
>SESF01029946.1_pt1 | contig 15760 bp, 13 predicted proteins | sample 3171521 | NCBI WGS metagenome assembly SESF01 (sample SAMN10866945, study PRJNA518727) | freshwater metagenome | biome: subpolar coniferous forest; feature: holomictic lake; material: water; isolation source: holomictic Lake 227, 6 m and 8 m depth | place: Canada: near Kenora, Ontario | collected...
CCACTTGATCAGAATGTTCCGTTCTTTCAGCAGATCAATACCGATATCTCACCTGTTGTCTTGGTGAACGTATTCCAAGTCGCAGAAGAAGATATTCCCGCCCTCCTGAAAGCTTGGGAAGCGGACGCCAACTGGATGAAGCAGCAGCCTGGCTACATCTCAACCCGGTTGCATCAAGGCATTGCAGGAAGCACGGTATTTATGAACTACGCAGTGTGGGAGTCAGTGGCCCATTTTCGGGTGGCATTCACCCATCCAGAGTTCAAGCAGGCTCTAGAGCACTACCCGTCTTCGGCTGTGGCGTCACCTCATCTCTTTACACGGCTTACGGTATCGAATCTATGCGTTGGCCCCTAGCTCAGTGGTCTAACCCCCCTCGCGCAACCGGACAGCCACCGGCAAGCCGTTGTCTGGCGGTTAGCTCGCATCTTATCAGCATTCAAAATAATTATTGCACCATCTAACCGTAAGGTTTGGGTCGGTAGTGAGCCTTTAATCATCGTTAGATTTCCCGATTTAAACGTCTGCTTTGGAGATGCGACCATTTAATAACAGTCGCATCTCGAGTTTGCGTTAGAGCTGGATCTCGGTTTGCTCTGATATCTCCAAGGCATCATCGACTTCTATACCCAGGTATCTGACGGTACTTTCAAGTTTGGTATGACCAAGCAACAATTGCACGGCTCTTAAGTTTTTCGTCTTGCGGTATACAAGCGTTGCTTTTGTTCTGCGCATGGTATGAGTTCCATTAACCGCCGGATCAAGACCAATCGATTTGACCCGGCTATCTACAATCCGCGCATATTGCCGGGTCGAAAGATGAGGTGAGCTATGGATTCGGCTTGGGAACAGATATTGATCCGACTTGAGCAGGGCGTAGCTGATCCAAGCTCCGAGCGATTCTCTGGTCTGTTCGGTTATTTCGAATCGCCAGTTCTAAATAAGCGGCATCATAAGCAGTTAGGTTTTCTGCACGGGCAAGCGCCAGAATCTCATGCAAAGCACGCAATGGTGTTTCGTCGTCAGTAACAATGGGCCAATCGCCAATAAGTTCAAGGCGGGTTGTTACATCAGCAGACATAACCCGTCCCCGGCGTTCAGCCTGTATCATCACGTTCCCTAGCTCAAGATGCCCCAAGGAAGGCACAAGCGCCCCTTCATCCCTTACGCGCTCTAAAAGCGCATCACAAACTTCGGATGCTTCATCTTCAAAGCACCACGAGACGGCTATGGAGCAATCAAGAACAAATCCCGTCATCTTCGACCTTCATCCCGAAGCTCTTGCCATGACAGACCGCCGAGGTTGCAGCCATTACGAAGCTCCTTTAATTTTGAAATCGTGAGGTCAATTCGAGAGCGGTCTGCAATCGCAACAGGAATCAGGCGTGCTAAGGGTTTACCATGTCGAGTAATGATAATTTCCTCGCCTTGTACCACACGCTCAAGCAGCGTGGACAAATGTGTTTTGGCTTCAAAAGCGCCTACTGTAATCATGTTGAGTACCAATCAGACCTATTTTGTTAAAAAGTTTAACATTCAGACCTGATTTAGTCAGCCCTTAAATTAATCTTCATTGCTTATTTTTTTGTGAGATATTGATGGTCTATTCACAAAAAAATTGTCAACTTATGAAGATTTGTAAAATGAGATACTTTCGATTCAGGAGCTGGTTGGATCATTCTCCAAAGCGGACATTTGGTCAGTTGAAAGGCTTACGGCCAATTGCTGACAGTCATGAATGAATAATATACAACACCAGATAACCTGCAAATGTATTTGATGACTCACAACTGTAACTAACAGGCATGGTCAATTGTGTTATTCTCACCAAAGTTGAGGTCAAATTTGTTGCAAACTGCGTCACACTTGGGTTTGTAATTGGCATAATTTAGTTGATATAGCGCAGGCTGATTTGAATGTGAATTAACCCCAGCATCAAGGCATCAGGCTTGTGACTCAAAGATCAGATTGAACGCAAAAGAATTCGGCATTTTCTAAGGCTTCTGCTGGATTTACGCAATAGCTTCAACCTAGCGACGGCTATTTAGTTTAAAAGTAACCTTAACCTTTTTCCCATACTAGAAAATAAAATATGAATAATTTTTTCAAAATCATAAGCGGACAGAAACTAAAAAAATCATTAATACTTTTTAGTGTAGGTATACTTTTTCAGCACAATGCCACAGCGTCATCATATATTTATGAGCTTAACCACGGATACTATGGTAATAGTGACCCAACAATATTTGGAACATCTTTTACTGCCGACATTACGTTCAATAATGGTGGTTCAAGCAACTTAAACCAAACATTTAATTGGTCGGATGTTACCCAGATCAAAGTGATTACCAACAACGGAATTTTTGGCGGAATTTTCAATGCACCAGCTTATCCTGCTGGACGGATCAATTCCTTCCTTACCACTGATAATAATGGAACTGGCTCATTTGTGTTCAATAATAGCGTTAACGAATATCTTTCCGGCACCCTGGCATCCGTGGGTCTTTTGACCAACTTAAATTTTCAACTCGGCACAGGGGTTTTTACGAATATTTCATTAAACACTAATGATTATGCATGCAGATTCCAATTTGCCGATTACATACCGCCTTATAATTCTCCTAGCTCATGGAGTACTAAAGCGACTTATATAGGTGTAGCCACTATTCCAGTGCCAACCTCAATTTTGCTTTTTGGTTCAGCATTAATTGGATGGTTGAGCATTAATAAACGTCATCAACAAGCTCTGTAGTGTGGGTACTGCTGTTTGTGCTCACACGAAATTAAAGCTTTTGACTCTCCAAACGGTGGGCAGAAAAGCTAAATAAATGAATGTCGCCTTTGGGTCGGGTGGCGACTGTGATCTTGTTAAAAATATTACAAATCTGAATGTCCGGTATTGAGATTGGCTTTCTGAAACTGACAAATTATAAGTAACGCCCCCCAAAAAAAGAACGATTGCATCCAACGGCCATCAACTGCCGGTCACGACTGGATGTTTTGTGGCGACGAATATGGCCGAATGAGGGTGGGCAATGTGCTATTAATTCAGATGGTGTTATCGTACTGTCTACTGTTTGGCGTTTTGACACCCTTGAAAGCAACCATAATCATGGTACACTTTATTGTACATTAGACATTTTGGCTTATTTTGTCTCATGGCAAATCTATAACTCTGTTTTTTGATAACAACTTGTTATGCCCCAAGGTAAAAAATGAATTTCCAGTTTGACGCAAAGTCTGTGAGCTATGCAGAGGCACTTGGTGGTGACATAGTTCAAATCAGTTTTGAAGAAAATCCAGATGATGATCCGCTGAATCCAACGTCATGCTCGCTTTGCCTTGCGATAAATTATGAATTTCCACCAAGTCGTATAAATTTTGAATGGTGCGACGGGAATGATTATGAAGGAGGGGTTGAGGCGATTAAGTACTCGATCAGCAACAGTGAATTTATCGTTTGGCTAGATACTGACGTCAGTATCAAAGTGAATTTTTCTACCAATACGTCGAGTTACAAGAAAATTGTTAGTTTATTGCGTAAAGAATTGGGTGAATCGGTCAATGCTTAACATTTAGCTCAAAGGGACAGGCTGTCCGTTGCCGGTTATGAAAATTTTTTATGTGCTTTGATTAGCTATTCGCTTTAGATAGATTACCGTTAAAAAGGTATTATTTTTATAAACCAAGGTTTAGAATTGCGAAAGTTATCCAAAATTGTTTGGAATCGGAGAATGCGGGAACAACATCAGTGCGAATACTCTTAACTGGCGTAGGATGAATCGGAAAAACGACAGTCGGCAGAATATTATCCGAGCTTCTGGATATTCCTTTTTTCGACCTGGACGAAGAGCTCGAGGCCTTCTTCGGAATTAGTGTTGAGCAACTTCAAAGTAGATTCCATTCGATGCATTCATACCGTGACGAGGCTGCAAAAGCACTCGTGCATCTGCTGAAGCGCCCGGCGAGTCAGCATAGCGTCATAGCCTTGACTCCGAGCGGCCTTATGGGAGCATATCTACGGGCAATAAAGAACTCTTTTGGTGTAACCGTGGCCCTGAGCGACAAGCCGGAAAATATTCTTGAACGGATTATCTTCTACGATATCGATTCGAAGCTGATCGAGAAATGCCTGACATCCGATGAGAAACGCTGGTATCTGAGCGAAATCAAGAAGGACATCACCTACTTTCGCAAGACATACGACCGTGCGCATCTACGAGTCGACATCTCAGACCTCAATCCGAAACAGGCCGCACTCCGCGTAAAGCAGGCCGTAGAAATGTTCGAGCTTCAAGGAGCCGAGCAACAAAAGGATGGGAATTGACGTTGAAGATTGCTGTCGTTTCGCTATGACAGTCTCCAACGCCAATCAGCTATTCGTTTGTAGCTTCAAATATTATTTCACCGACTCGACTGCAAAGGTCGGCTTAAGATGCAAGCTATCCCCGAAAGCTGTCGTTGATCTTGCTTCAGTGATGATGGTCACCTCACGGCTATTAAGAGACAGACACCAGTTTCAATTGAGTGGCTGGTTAGTCTTGAAAAGCAGTCCTTCAGAAGGAGCCAATTAGGGGCATCCAAACATCCGCTTAATCTCTGATTATCACATCGCAAAATAGACCACCTTATTTCTGCCCGTCTCTTTTACTTGGTAAAAATCTTTTTCCGCCACATCGAGTAACGTGTCAATATTAGTTATTTTTGCCTAATGCCCAGAAATGGGGGACATAAAAAAAATAATCTACGAAAGCCTTTTATTTCAGTGACTTAGAATTCTAATCATACGATTTTGCTCATCTAAACTAAACGTAATTCTTGTCGATTAAAAAGACAAAATCACATTTTAAGTCAATAACTTGATATATTATAAATACGTAATATTGCCCCTTTCGGAATGTTGGGCAAAAATTGACGCTAAACTCCCGGCCGATTTTTACTCGGTGCCAACGCGCATTACCCTAAACTCCCAATCCCATTCATGAGCTTCCACGAAGAAGCCCTCTTCGAAGAATATGCATTTCGATTGAGTGTAAAGGGTTACCTCATGAAACACCAGGCGGCAGGAAATATCCTGTCGGCCATTCGTCGAATGCTGAATGGCCTCATCTACTAGAGCGATGACATGCACAGCCTTGTTTTGGAACGCCTTCGCATAACCTCCTTTGCCGATCGTTTCGTCAGCCTTAAAGATCGGGAGTCCGAAGTGCTACAAGTGTTTGGTTTCGGATTCGGTACCCGGCAGATTTCTGAAAAAATCAAACGAACCGTCATGACCATCGAGACGCACCGTTCCAACATCAAGGAAAAAACGGGACTAAACACCACAATCCAAATGCCACGGTTTGCAACTCTCTGGGTTGAAGACAATAGATAACTCGGCATGTTTGGTGGCGAACGTTGCGAGCGGAAAATCTGGCCGAAACGGCTTTTCCGCAGCAGGTTTTCTATTCTCGGACAGCCTCCTAGGTAGATCCCCTAGACGCGAATCAGGGTAATGCCTATGGGCAGTCCTTCCTTTTATGTCTATGCTGGTAACCACTTTCCCATTTTCTAGAAGGGAAACAGAAAAGCAGTATTCCAGACTGCAAATCAATGCGAGATGATAAAAAAAAGGAGAACATAACCATGTCCGATAACACTATCACCGATAACCAACGACGCCGTTTCATTAGAGTCAGTCTCATCGGCCTGACTCTTGCGCCCGCCGCAAATCTGCTGTTGAACCGAAGGGCGGAAGCTCGCGGCAGCAGAGCGGTCACGGGTTCGACCGAGATACCCAAACTCCCGGAAAGCGACCCGCAGGCCACTGCACTTGCTTATAAAGAGGATGCAGCCTTGGTAGATACCACCAAGTACAAAAAAGTAGAGGGGGCATCTTGTCGAAATTGTTTGTTATACAGCGGGGCCGAGGGAGATGGCTGGGGACCCTGTGCGGTTTTTTCCTACCGGATAGATCCAAAACTGAACAGAAACTATGTAGTCAGCGCCAAAGGCTGGTGTCGATCCTGGGCATTGAGGAGTACCTAAATACAAGGGTTCCAGGGTGCTAATGTTTAACTCTGCGCGGCGACTGCTTCCGGAGGCAATTGGGTTCACCGTGTGGATGGCTGCCGAACGGAATGGACTGGCTCCGCCTCTGGGTGTCCTTGGCCTTGCAGGGGTAACAATTGTCAGTGGATGCGTCCTCCGTGTGGGGCTTTATCTTGCAATACTCGTTCACGGGGCCGGTCATGCGCTTGCCTTCGCAGCGCTTATGCCAGGTATTGGACACGAAACCTTCCGGGAGCGAATGGCCGATTACCTTGTGTATCTTCCACTCAGGGGGCTTTGGCCGGGGCAAAAGATTTTTATCCCCGGATTTTCCCCTGAATCGGAAGCACCGTCTCAACCCGCGCCTGCCGACGGCTGGCGCACTCGCATCGCCGCCTTGACCGGTCCCTTGGTCAATGCCTCGGCGGCCGTGGGCTTTTCCCACGCCATGCCGCCTGATTTGATGCTTGACCCCACAGGGGCCGTGCTTGGCGTTCTAGTCGCCACCCAAGGTTTGTCGGCGTTTAGCTCTTGGAGCGACTTTAAGACTATCTTTACGGGAAGTGCTCACCGGCTCTTCTGCGGAAACCTCGTCGTACTTGGCAAGATCAATGCCCAGTCCACTGAACGGTCCCACTTCGAACGCGAACGGCGAATGTGGTGGCAGATCGTCGTGCGGGGAAGCCAATCCGGGGGTCAATTTCTGTTGACGAAAAAGGGTTTTGTCGGTTGGAAAGGCCTGAACCCGAAACGCGCCAAACTTCCTCAAACCGTGGGTCGAGGCTTCTATTTCGCCAAGTTTTGGGCCAGGATTCGCGGGATCCGAATCTTGGATGGCATCCATCAAACCCAAAGCCATGTCCGGTTCGCAACTGGCGGTTCCTCGACCCCAAACACCAGCCAGCCGATGTCCTGGCGAGAAGCTCATTCGGTTACGGTATGGGAAATTGAATGCGGTAAAATCACCCAGGCGCAACGGATCCAGCACCACCTCTTTTCCTTTAACGGTGACATTGATGGCTGGGTGCGCCGCAAGGGCGATCCCGCCCATCCTCTAAGGCTCTTCGACACTGCCTGGAGCGGCCCGGAACTCCAGCGCCTGCTCACGAAAATCCTTGGCACTTCGCCAGTTGGAAGCGGGCGCGACAGGTTGGTTCACACCGACACCATCCTCGGTGCCGGATTCCAGGAACTCCTCTTGACCCAAGGCCGATGGGGCGCATCCTTCCGCATGGCCTATGCGCTGAAGGTGGCTGAAAAACCCGATGACCTGGATGTCGTCCTGAGCGACAAAACCGTGCGCGAATTTAATGGTGTCGCCGAGATGGTGTGGAACCTCTGGCTGAACGAAAACGGTGTCACCGGCGCGGGTTGCAAGACCTTGGCGGATCTTTATGAAAAGGCATCCGAGAAACTACCCGGATTGATTCTGGCGCTGGAGATCCAATCATTGTCGATGCGTGGCCTTAAAGACCAACTTGATCATGAAAAGCGTTCGGATCTGATTCGCACCTGTGTTTTAGGGTTTTTCCTCAACGATTTGCGTGAAGCCTGCCGATCCTTTGCGGAATACGCAAATGGCACCTATGGCTTGGTGATGCAGTCCTCCCTTTACCCCGGTGAGGTATCACTCGTCTCCTTTAAGCAGCCCATCTACATTGGTATGCACGTCTCAGCAGACCCGGAGGAAGATTATCTAGTCGTGGCTTCCGAAGCCGCTTCGGTGTTAGTGGCTGGCGAACCTGGACCAGGAGGATGCCCCAAACGACCAGCCTATCTTTACTGGATGCGCGACGGCGAACAGGCGCATCTGCGCCTAAACCCAGGCTCGGCGCGCTCCACCATCACGTTTCGTGACGGATTTGGGCCAGAAGCGCCTGAAACAGTGCAGACACTTAATCCCGCCAACTTGGACAGATGGGCACGGCAGTCCGAGAAGGAAGGAGGACGGGGCTGGGTCAGTTTGGACGACAACAATCCCTATTTCCAAGAGGATCGGTCAAGTTCGGAGGCGGCTGACCCAGTACGGGAGGGTCTCGATCAAATCGCCGGCGTCTTCGACAGTATACAAAGAGACTGGGCCGCTCCCGCTTCCTTCAATCGCCGCACTGCCGAGGCTTTCTGCAAATTCCTCCTGACCCAAGCCCGCCACACCGAAACGGGCTCGCTTAAGGCCCAAGGCCCGTCCAAGAATGCACGACTTGACCTCTTGGTGCTGGGGGCAGGTGAAAGCTTGGTGTTAGGAGCAGCCTTTGTCGAAGATCTTCAACAGTTGTTCCCCAAGCTCCACCTTAAAGCGATGGATTCCAAGACCTTCGCAATCGACCCTGAAGGACTGCCGGTTGGCCCTGACACCCTGATCTTGGGGGTGAGTCATTCGGGACAGTACTTCAATACCCTGGACGACGTGAAATTTCTACAGGCCGCACACCGGCTCGGTCGCGTCGGCCCCGTTTTCGTTTTAACGGGCCAGAGGGCTACGCTGATGGGGCAGGCCGTCGGTCAAAGCTTCAAGTCGGAGGCTCCCTTCGGTGAACGCATCTTTACCGACGGGGTCGGCTGGAGACTGGAAGAACCCCACGGCCTCACCACGACCGCCGCCCATTTCACCCTCAGCCAACTTTTGCTGCAACTGGCAGAGCGGGCGGCAGGCGAACCGTCCAGTGACGATGGCAGATTGGGGGTTTCCGACGACGACATCCAATTCCTGCGTTCGCGGCTAATGGAAACCCCGCGCCAAGCCGAGGAGCTCACCGGGCGCAACATCAAAGACTTCCGCCTGAAAAGCCCCGTGCATGCGGCGCTGCACCGTGAAGGACGGTGGCTTTCGTGGTTTCTCCTGGAGCCGTTGATGGTGTCGGTGCTGAGCGCGATTCATTTGGGCGTGGTCTTTGCCTGGGGAACCAACCCCGTCGCCGCCGCAATGGCAGTGCTTCCTGTGGGTCTGTGGAATGCGGTCTCCCCTGCCTTTTGGTCCTGTGCGGCACTCTATGGTCAGGCCGTATATTTTTTCCTCATGGCCCCCATCTTTATCGCTTTGCTCCTGCGGGCGGTGATGCGGCGTCCGCTGACAGACCGGTTCACGGGTCGAAACCTCTACATCGCTGAACGCGGATGGGTGGCGTTTCTGGTGGAATCTTTTGTACGCCGGTTGTTCGCGCTCGGGTACGGATTTTCCGGGTTCCAGGATCCAAAAGCCGGGGATCCTGCGGCCGGCTTTATCGATGAGGTGGCTCCAAGCATCACTCGTGGGGACATCCTGGTCAATGGTGTGTCGGCCGACCCCACCCTGCGAGCCACTGTGGGGATGGTGTCCACCCAATTGCGTGGTGCCCCCAGCTTGGGCCAGAGTGCCTATGCTATCGGCATCGGACAAGAGGAATCTGCCAGGGCAAAATTCCATAAGTTTGTATCGGTAGGAGGGGCAGCGATCTCTGCTACGGTCATCGGCAAGGCCGCACGGCGCATTGACGAATCCCGCATCGCATCCCTATATCGCTTGATCGGACATTATGTGATGTTTCACGCACTGGCCTCCCGTGTGCAGCGCAAAGTCAACGCCATGCTGCCAATCATTAACACCGTCGGCATCCCGGTTTTTTCCTTGGTCTATATCCTGAGCCTGGGGCGTTGGGCAGTGTGGTTCCGGCCTTGGAATATTTCCGAAACCCAGAGCCGGGCAAACATCTTTACCACTTCGGTGGCCCCGCCCATTGATATTCGTCCGGAGGAGTACCTGCCCTTGCTCTGGGATCTCCCGACGGACAACAACGACGCCTTTATTTTAGGTCACAATGCCGCGTCCTCATGTCCTTTGAACCCCCCAATTGCCAGTGAACGGCCGGTCAATCCTTAAAAACTGTTATTCAGAGAGCTTTGACCAATTGCAAATTAATGCCGTAGCAGGCTTGCTCGCTTATTCCTGTCAGGAAAAGCGCCCCTCACTTAATATTAGTGTAGATGATATTCTTCCCTTGCTTTGCTGTGAGTGACGCTTATCCCGAACTCAGGTTAAGGTTAATAAATCAGCCTTAGGTGATGTAATCTTATGTTAGTGCCCGTGACCATTAGCCACTCGACCTGAGACTTTAATAGCATGATCAGATTGAGTGTCGGATTTATTTTTATTAGCTGAACTCAAGGTCGCCTCCAAGGCGCTAATTCTGCTATTGGCATCCTTTAATTGAGTTTGCAACTCTTGTATTTGAGTTTGCTGTTGTTTTACTTCCAGAGGCAGAGCACTGGGTTCCGCATAAGGGATTGTTGGCAAAAATAGCAACATTATTGACAAGTTAATTAAAAATGTTTTTTTTAGATTGAATCATTGGAGTTCTCCTTCGTCAGGTGCAAAAACTTGCGAGTGAATAGTTTAGTTTCGTGGACTACCTTTCGTTTTCCTGGAGTCTATGCATCTTCTCGGTTGTATTACCCGTAAACGAACGCCCAGCTACAGCCAACTTCAGTGCTATCGTTCAAAAATGATTTGCAAGAGGAGCAAGTGTTATGCCGATATTGCTTAGTTTCATAAAGTGACATTGATGATTATTTTCGTTGGTTTTAACAACATGGTTAGATTATTATTCCGGAAATTTTACCTGGATTCGCAGCCCTGAAGGCCAGCTTTCTTACCTTCCATTTAATCGGTTATGTAAGCGTAGCCAGGATACTAAATCAGTGGATAGCTGAAAATAGGCATTAACCCTATTCTTATCTAGGGTAATCCCCCAGGAGGCTGTCCGAGAATAGAAAACCTGCTGCGGAAAAGCCATTTTGGCCAGATTTTCCGCTCACAACGTTACACGAATAAACTATTTATATCAAATGACCAAAAGCTTCCCCTCGCTACGGCCTCTATTCTCGGACAGCCTCCTGGTTGGCAAAGATCTAATCGTCCGCTTTAATCCATAAAGCAGCAAAGCGAATCAATTCTATTCCCGTCTTCAGCCCGAGTTTTTCTTTGATGTTGGCGCGATGGGCATCGATGGTTTTGATGCTTCTGTTGAGCTTTTCTGAGATCTGTCGGGTGCCGAAACCAAATCCTATCAACCGTAATACTTCGAACTCGCGATCTGTCAGGCAGGAGACGGGATCCGGGTTTCTCGAATTAGAAGCCTTGGAACGTACACGATCCAATATAACCCTATTCATTTCGTCACTCACATAAATACCGCCATCCAAGATTCGTCGGATAGCCGATTGTATGTTAATAGTTGCCTGGTGCTTCATGATGTAACCTCTTGCACCCAGTCGAAGCGAGCGTTCAGCGTATAGCGATTCTTCGTGCATGCTCATAACTAAAATAGGGAGTTGAGGATAATGCGCAGTGAGGGTAGTGATGAGGCTTAATCCGGAAGTTCCTTGAAGAGAAATGTCGACGATGGCCAAATCATGTTTGCAACATCGATTTGCGGATAGCGCCTCTTCGGCGTTGCTGGCCTCGCAGCAAAGCAGAAGATCGGCTTGCAGGTTGAGAACTTGCGCTAAACCCTGGCGTACGATAGGGTGGTCGTCAACGATCAGAATCCTGGCTTTCCCCTGACCATCTTTATTTATGTTTGACAATGTGTTAGATCTCATACTTCATAGAACCTGTAACAACGATTGATGTGCCGTCGCCGGGCGTTTGACGGACTTCAATCGCCGCACCGATTAAGTCGGCCCGACTTCGCATGCTGCGCAAACCGAGCGTTCCGTTTATTTTATTTTTTTTACCAGAAAAACCGACGCCATTGTCTTCGATCGAAAGTCTATAGTGTTCGCCAACTCCCGATAGCTTAATTTCGATTCGTTGGGCTTTACTATGCCGTAAAGCATTGCACAGAGCTTCTTGGGCGATACGATAAAGGTTTAACGCAATAGTCTTATCGGTTACTTCCGCACTAGCAGTACATTGGGCAATACACTTGATTTCGGAAGAACCTTGTGCATATTCGGCCAGATAATAAAGTGCGTTGGAAAGACCGCCGGTTTCCAACGCGACCGGATAAAGCCCTTGTGACAGTGACCGAATCACCGACATCGCTTCACCGAGTAAATGCTTGACTTGATCGACAATAGTAACTTCCGGCACCAATTTTGCACTTAATGTTTCGTGCAGTGAGGAAACCAAAAATGTTATCCCCGTCAGTTGTTGGCCCAAGCCATCATGCAATTCCTGCCCGATCATTTTCTGACGTTCCTCACTGATCTGATTCATTTCCATCTGCAAGCGCCGCCGCTCCAGCAACGCCGTATGAAGCTCCAGATTGGTTCGAATAAGTGCATTAGTCCGTTTCTGCACAAGTTCTTCCAAGTTCTCGTTGGCCCGCCTTAATCCAGCAAGTGCATTTTCCCGTCCAGAGTTTAAAGCCGCCAAGATAAGCCCTGTAACAGCCATCAGGTCGGCAAATAAGCACCAAATAATCAGACTTTCTATCGTCGAATCCACAGCGAACGGGCCAGTTCCCTGCACCGTGCCGTTAATGGCAAGAATGGATACAAACAGTGATACACTGGCGGCTCCAATAGACCCAAAGCGAAGTGCGCTCCAAATGACAAACGGAAATATGGATAAAGTAATTGGGAAATAACCAGGACCGACAAATTTCGAGCTTCCGAATATTGTTTGATTGATCACGGCCAAAGCGACTATCAAGATAATAGCTTCCAAAATTTTAGTGGACGAAAATAAATTGGGAGCCGCACGAGTTATGCCGAATCCAACAAGAATAATCGGGCTGATCACAAGTACACCCATTCCATCTCCAAGCCACCATGTCAACCAAGTCGGGCCGAAAACGGCGACAGATATCTCGCTCCCGAAAAACAAACCCAGTGTTCCAAGTGAAGCACTCACTGTGGTGCTGACGAAAGCAGCGAGCAGAACCAACTGGAGAACATCGGATACTTTGTCGAGTGCAATCGAAAAATCATTCTGACTTCTAAGTAATGCGGTGCCGCATAAGGGTTCTAACGTATTGCCCAGGCTAATAATGGCCAGGGTATGTATCGGGACACCAGAGTCGGCATTAGCGAGGAGGGCGCCCAAGAAAATTCCAGGCCACAAATGATAGCCGCCTAACATGACGGCAGCTAGAGCAATTCCGCTGGGTGGCCATAGTAAGGTGACCGTATTGCCGATAATGGCATATTTGAGTCCAAGTTTCGCTGTAATTAAATACAAGACACAAACACATACGTTCCATAGAATATTTTGCCGTGTTTTCATATCATTGATCTTGAATTTTTTGTTGACAACGATTTCCACTAAACGGCTATTCGGGCTTCAAATTCACAAACTGTATTAATCAGCCTCGAATAATTACCAGCAAATGACATCAAATTCGAACATGGACTATTTGTCATTTGTCGTAAGAAGACAATTGGCCGCACGAAATACTAAGTGGCAAGTAAACTATATATTCCCCGATAAATCAAAACTTTTACACTTTCATTTTAAACAGGACCATCAATTATTTAACCGTCCGCTTTTATAAATGACCAAGACTTACCTGATATTAATCGAACAACCCATTTAGACGTATTATAATTAATAAAACATTTCTGAAATTTTAAGTGAAGAACCATCTTTTTACTAAGCGCCAAATTTCTGCCTGGAGTTTTAACCTTACATCATTAATGTCCAACTGATCCGTCAGTTTTTTAATTTCATCTTGACTTCTAGTGATCAAACTCAAGCGATGGGATTCGGTATCATATTCTTGCTTCAGATCAGAAATCAAACAGAGGAAAAACTAAATTGACCTTCCGGTCGTGGCCAGAAGTACCATTTGTTTTGCTAAAATCGACTGTCTGATTTCTGTTGGTATGCTGCCATTCGGAAATCTGGATTGAATGTCTGCAAGGGGTCGCTATGGATAGGGCCAAACCATGAATAGTTATGAATTGTTATCGGTGGCAAGGCTTTATTTTCACTGACATTTGCACCAACCACCAGCCAAAAAACCTTACATGGTTTTGCCGGAGTTCTGGAGTGAAAATTCATTCACTTTAGAAAATTCGATGAACCCTGCAAACCACGTATAAAAAAAGAGTTGTTTGAGTGCCAATTGGCATCCTTCGTTGATGAGTTCATCTTTCATTTGCCTGAATGTAGCCATGCATTTCAAAATTTATGGTTATCATTCAACTGGTGATGAATTAACGCAGTTCCTTCAAGCATAAAACCAGGTATAGCTCTCTATGAGCAGTAGCAGGTAACACATCGGGTGCACATCGAAATAAATCGCTTTTATTCATGGTTTGGCCCTATACATTGGGGTCGATACATCCCCTTCGCAATTCATCATGCCAAGTCCGCTATAATAAATCAACACACTTTCAAAAGGGGCCTGCCCTCACTCCTCATTTTTAAAGTAAGAGGTGAATACATGCCTTACAACAGCTGTTTTATTTCCGGATAATCATTGATGAGTTGTTGCCGAAATGCTTCAATCGCCTTTTCATCATTTCGTTCAGTTCTTGGAACAGGCACGGTAATTTCACTAATAACTGTCATAGGCGCAGCTGACAAAAAGATAAGCCGATCAGCCAGTGCAATTGCTTCGCGCAGGTCATGAGTAACAAATAACACCGTATGCGGGCGCTCTTGCCACAGCTTTAGCAGCAATTCCCTTACCTGCCTTGCTGTGGGTGCATCCAGCGATACAAAGGGCTCATCCATTAGCAATATCTCAGGATCAACAGCAAAAGCACGGATGATTGAAACCCGTCGACTCATGCCTAATGACAAGCGCTCAGGGTAAACGTGTTGCGACTGGGTCAATTGCATCACTTCCAGCAAGGGATCAATGACCGTTGGCGATTGGTCGCTGCCTAACACTAATTCTATATTTTCCCGCACCGTTCGCCAGGGCAGCAATCGTGGATTCTGAAAAATATAACCAATTTTGGGATGTGACTGTTGCTGTCCCACCCGAATTTCGCCCTTATAATCCTTATCCAGATTGGCAATAATATTTAATAACGTGGTTTTGCCACAACCGGAAGGCCCCACCAGACAAATAAATTCGCCGGATTTGAGTGATAGCTTAAGATCCGCAATCGCTGCGTGATGTCCCGCCTGCCCTATCGCCGGATAAGTTTTACTGTGGATGTTGATTTGAATATCACTCATCGACGCCACCGTAGGGATTTTTTATCCAGCGGTTTTAAAATCAGCAACTCTATCAGTTGAATAACCGCCACAAAAGCTATCGTGTAAGCCAAAATACTGGCTACATCAAACAACTGAAAAAACAAATGCAATTGATAGCCCATGCCGTTACTGCGACCCAACAACTCAACCACCAGAATAATCTTCCAGATTAATGCCAAACCGGATCGCGTCGCGCCCATCACAAAGGGATGTAATTGCGGCCATATCACATGAGCCAGGGTTTTACGCCGACTAAAATTAAAGCAACGCGCCATATCCAGTAAATCCTGATCCAGCATTCGCGTGCCTTCTCTGATAGTGACTATAACATTGGGTAATTTGTTGACCACAACCGCCACTATGGCCGCCGATTCGATCAGGCCAAACCAGACATAGCACAAGATAATGGTCACCAGCGCCGGCACATTTAAAAAAATAACCAGCCAGTTATCAAAGAAAGCATCCAGTTTTTTATTGCGCCCAAGTACAATGCCTATTGCACAGCCCAGTAGCATGGCGATAGAAAAACTAACCACCAGTCTGAGCAAAGTAACACCCAAATGAAAAGGCAGCTGCCCTGTCACACAAGCT
>SESF01000089.1_pt1 | contig 15753 bp, 18 predicted proteins | sample 3171521 | NCBI WGS metagenome assembly SESF01 (sample SAMN10866945, study PRJNA518727) | freshwater metagenome | biome: subpolar coniferous forest; feature: holomictic lake; material: water; isolation source: holomictic Lake 227, 6 m and 8 m depth | place: Canada: near Kenora, Ontario | collected...
AGGTGGTCCATGGCGGTTCCTGTTCAGAGCTTTAGTAAAGGTCCGTGGCGATCAGCGAAGGTTGACCAGCGTTGTCATCACCTGATCCTGCGTTTTGATGGTTTGCGCGTTGGCTTGGTAGGCGCGTTGCGCGGTCATCATGTTGACCAGTTCGGCGGTCAGGTCAACGTTGGATTCTTCGACCGCACCTGCCGTCAAATCACCAAATTTCCCGGCGCCCGGGGACCCCAGCACTTCAGCGCCAGATGTAAAAGTCGCAGTCCAGGTCCCTCCGCCGTTAGCGGACAGACCTTGCATGTTTCGAAAGTCGGCAATGGCAATCTTTCCTTTGGATTGGGTTTGACCATTGGAATACTTTGTGTTGATCACACCTAAGGCATCAATGCTGACGCCGGTGAGTTCACCGGCCGTGTAGCCATCCTGAGTTAAATTGGAAACAGCAAAAGAAGTTCCATATTGCGATGCTTTCGTGACATCCAGCGTGGCGGTGAAGTTGCCGATAGCAGGGTTAGGAGATGTCAATGTCAGGGGTTGCGTCGACGTAGGGAATGTTAACTTGCCCGTGGTGTCAAACTGCATTTGAAACAGGGCGCCCGATGCTGCAAACGGTGTACTACCTGGAATCAATGGAGTGGCTGGGTTTAAACCAGCCGTTGTATAAGTACGCATGACGGCAGGAAAGAGTGTGCCGAGGCCATAAGTTGGCTTGTTCACCCATCCTGAGGTAGGAGTGCCTGCGGCAACTAAGACGGCTTCGGCTGCGTTGGCTGCGAGGTTGGTGGTATTGAGTGTCGCATTGCTCGCGTTAATGGTCGCGTTAGCTAGGTTGATTGCCGTGTTAGTGGTGTTCAGCGCATAGTTGGCGGCATTGGTGGATCCAATGACGGCATTTGCGGCAAGTGCGGTTGTACCTGCTGTCAAGGCATTTGCATCAAAAACATTCCAAGTGTCTTTTGGTATAGCGGGGTTCGCCGATGGGTCTGGCCCCACTTTGACAAAGTACAAACTCACTGGAACTTCTACACCTTGAGAATCATAAGTGGTGAGCGAGGTTCCGTAGGTAGTGATGGGTGTCGGCGGTGATATGTTGGTCGCTACAACTGCGCGTGCATCCAGATTGAACTCTGCACCGATGGTTGTCGTTGCACTGGCTGGGATGGGCGCATTGGTGGGGACAGATAGTTTTTGCGGCGTGATGCTGGTAGTTACACCCTTGTTATCGGTTGGGTAACCCATGACATTGGCGCCAGTATTGGTCACGATATTGCCACTACTGTTCAGTTTGAACTGGCCATCACGTGTGTAGGCCGGGGTGCCATCGGGCTGTTGAAGTTTGAAAAACCCCCCTCCGTTGATGGCGACATCGAGGTTGTTGCCCGTGATGGTGATGTTGCCTTGTGAAAATTGTTGTGAGACGGTGGCAACGGAGACCCCAATGCCCGCGCCAGAGCTGCCACTGGCACCTAAAGAAGACGCCACCAAGTCAGAGAACTCGGTACGCGAAGATTTCATGCCGACCGTGTTGGCATTGGCAATGTTGTTGCCGATGACGTCAAGGTTGCGGCTGGAGGCATTTAAGCCGGAAAGACCTGTTTGAAATGACATGATGTTTTCCTTGAGGTATGAGGTGTTGACTAGAGAATGGCCTTGATGCTGTCGTAGGCCACGGCGCTGCGGCCTTGCAATTGAATCGACATGGCGCCACTGGTGTTGCTCCCAACTGAAACGACAGAGTCTTGGGCGAGTGAGGTGGTGGCGACGGTTTGACCTGCCAAGGTTGCGGTGACTTTAAAAGTGGGTGAACCCGTGCCTTTGTAGGACGATGCATCCCAGCTGAATGCTTGGCGGCCTGCTGTCAGTGGACCCAGGTTGACGGATTCGATAAGCTGACCTCCCGGCGTCAGGATGTCTAACTTCACTGCATCCGCATTACCGGACAAATCGATGGCGCCATTGGCAACCCCCGCGTTAACTGACAAGCTGTTGCTCTCAACCAGAACATTGTGGCCCACCATGGACGTGCCCTGCATCACCTGCATCGATGAGAACTGGGTGGCCATGCTTTTCAAGGTGTCGTTGACCTGCTGGATGCCCGTAACCGTATTGATCTGCGCCATCTGGCTGGTCATTTGCGCGTTATCCATCGGATTCATGGGGTCCTGATTTTTCAGCTGCGCGACCAGTAGCTTCATAAAGCGGTCCTGTGTAGCGGTATCGGTCGCCGTTGTTGCCGTGGTCGCTGTTGTTGCGGCGGCAGACGCGGTCGAGGAAGTAGTGGCGGTAATCATGGTGCGATCCTTGAGTTTTTACTGACCCATTTGCAGGGTTTTGAGGAGCAGGGTCTTGGCCGTGTTCATGACTTCGACATTGTTCTGGTAGGAGCGTGAGGCGGAGATCATGTTGACCATTTCTTCTACCGGGTTCACGTTTGAACTTGTCACATAGCCATCTGCATCTGCAGAAGGGTGGCTTGGGTTGTGCGTTTTGCGCAGTGGTTCTGTGCTTTCTTTAATAGAAGCAACGCGTACGCCTGATGATGCGTCTGAGCCCATTGGCGTGGTTTCGAACACCACTTGCCGACCTTTGTAACCTTGGCCATCGGGACCAGCCACGGCATCAGCATTGGCCAAATTACTGGCCACCACATTGAGTCGCTGCGACTGGGCACTGATGGCGCTGCCAGACACATTGAAGATTGAAAACATGGACATGAGGTTTCTCCGCAGGCTTTAGGGGTTATTGGCCCTGAATGGCACTCAACATCGTCTTGGACTGGCCGTTAATAAAGCGCAGGGTGGCCTCGTAGCGCACCGAGTTGTCAACAAAGTTGGCGCGTTCGCGGTCCAGGTCCACGCTGTTGCCATCCAGGCTGGGTTGGCTTTGCGCGACATAGGCCAGGCTGGAGGCGCCGCCCAGGGAGCCGATCGTGCTGCCAGATAATGGAATATGCCGAGCGTTGGAGGTGCCGTCATTGCTGCCAGTACTGTTACCTTGGGAGCTGCTTCTGCTTGCTATCAAGCCGCTGGTGAGACCACCGCCAGTGGCGTTGTTCATGGCGTCTTTGAAATTCAGGTCGCGGGCGGCATAGCCCGGGGTGTCGGCGTTGGCAATGTTGGTGGCAATCACGCGTTGGCGTTCCGCACGCAGCACCAGGGCCTTCGAATGGAAGTCCAAGCCACTGGTTAAATTTGCGATCATGAGACACCTCTGCTTTCGTTCGTCGGGCCCTACTGCGATGACTGAGGACTTCGATATGCGGCAATTATGGGAATTACTTAAATTTTTGATGCCTTGAATAACAGGGAAAACTCCCCTTACTTGCGTGCTTCATCGGGAATGGGTGTGCCTATAGTTACTTAGACAAGACCGTCAGGCATCTATGTTTAATACCTCAACCACTTCAGTCCACGCACACATCCATTTGCCGGGTTTGCTTGCGGTACTCGTTTTTCTTCTGCTGACCCAGGTGCCGGTCTGCGCGCAGGTCACAGGAGGCAAGCCCGAATTCATTGAAGCCACCCAACAATGGTTGGACAAGGCGGTTGCCTCGGTTCGGACTGCCGGTGTGGCGCCGCTGCGCATGGAAGTTACGGTGGGTGAGCTCGACAGCCGACTTCGGTTGGCGCCTTGTGCCAAAGTGGAGCCTTATATTCCCGTCGGAACGCGCCTGTGGGGTAAAACGCGTCTGGGTCTTCGCTGCCTGTCTGGCAGTACCAAGTGGAATGTTTTTCTTCCGGTGACGATCAAAGCCTTTGGGGCTGCCTGGGTGATCAAGGGTGATGTGGCCTCGGGCGCCGTGCTGACCGAGGCCGATGCCATTGAAGCGGAGGTTGATTGGGCTGAAGAAAATAGCCCTATCGTGGCTAATCCATTGCAGTGGTCAGGTCAAATAGCGACCAGGGCGTTGTCCACCGGTCAGGCCTTACGCCAGTCAATGATCAAACCAGCCCAGGTTTTTCAGGCAGGTGCGCAGGTACGCGTGGTCGCCCAGGGCACCGGTTTCCAAATTACTTCTGATGGTCAGGCTTTGTCTGCAGGAGTGGTGGGGCAACCCGCGCGGGTCCGCATGGACAGCGGTCGGGTGATGACGGGGGTTGTACTGGACAACCGTACAGTCAGACTGGAAATCTAGGGCTTTATTCTTATGAGGCCACTTCATCGCAAGCAAAAAGGGCTAAAGCCCGGCAAAATCTTGTCGATAGTATGCTTACGAGGCTACATTTACAGTGGTTTTGGAGAGCAAGATGAAAATAGGTCACCCTTCAGACAATTCAATTCCGACAACATCGACTGCGTCCACATCGCCTGCAAAAGGCGGTCCGGCTGCGGTCACGACAGCCACAGCAGACGCGGCGAAGAGCACGCAGTCCGCCGGTGTGGCCGTCACCGTGTCCACGCTGGCGCGCACGATGAGTGCCGCCAAGAGCGGCGACACAGCCTTGGTCGATATGGCCAAGGTCAACTCAGTGAAATCAGCGATCCAGAAAGGCACGTATGTTGTCAATCCTGAAGCGATTGCCGATAAGTTGCTGTCCAATGCATCAGAAATGCTTAACGGATCTAAAGGCTGATAAATGATTTCTGCTCACATCGAAAAGTCGCTGGCCAGCGTTGAACTAAGTTTCAACGAGGTATCAGCAGCGCTTGTGAGTGGAGAACCCCTTGCCCTGGAAACGGCTAGCGTTGCATTGCGGCAAGCCACCATTGATTTTTCTCAGCTCATGCAAGGATTGAGCGCCAACGACCGTCAAGACAAAGCCCTGGTTTTACGCATGAAAAAAATCGCAGAAGGGTTGCCCATCCTTAAAGACGGACTTTACCGTCGTACCGCCTTGGTTGAGATGGCGCTAAAAGCAGTTGTGCCTGCTACGCAGGATGCCACATACGCCAAAGCTACCGGACCCTACGGGAGTCTGGGCAAGCAAACGGGCGCCTTTAAATTTCTGGCTGCTTAAGCCCAATCTTCAAATTCTTGTCGGTGGTGAGTGCATTGCGGTGCAAGCCCGCAATAAGCGCCTTTTAATGCGTCCGCATTTTGGCCCGTAACCGGGCAATAGACTGGCTGTGCAACTGGCAAACACGTGACTCGGTCACATCCAGCACGGCCGCAATTTCCTTGAGGTTCATGTCTTGCTCGTAGTACATGCTCATGATGAACTGCTCGCGTTCTGGCAAGTTTTTGATGGCGGCCACCAAGGCCTGACGCAGACGCTGGTCGCGCAGCATGTTCATCGGGTCGGCTTCGCTGTCGCCCACATGGCGGTCCAGAAAACTGTCCTGGTCTTCATCGCCTCGCGCCATGTCTTCAAGGTACACCAGTTGGGTGCCCCGAACTTTTCCCAGTAAGCTTTGGTAGTCAACTAGGCTCATGTCCAAGTCGGCTGCAATTTCGCTTTCCAGCGGAGTGCGGCCCAGTTTGTGCTCCAGGCGGCGCATTGACTGTTCGATTTCTTTTTGGCTCTTGCGCGATCCGCGAGACATCCAGTCGTTGCCACGTAATTCGTCCAGCATCGCGCCACGAATGCGTTGCGTGGCAAAAGTTTCAAACTGAACGCCTTGAGCGGCTTCATAGCGGGTCAGGGCTTCAGACAATCCGATCAGACCAACCTGAATCAAATCATCTACCTGCACATTGGCGGGTAACTTGGCCATCATGTGATGCGCCAAGCGGCGCACCAGCGGTTGGTACTGCTTGATCAAGTCGTTGCGGTTGAGTTGCCCCTTGGCGGTGTACATCAATGACTCCCCACAAAATGGTGACGGTGAATCGGCATGGCGTTCTCCAGCAAGCGCAAGGCCAGCCGGTTCATGTCGTCTGAGCGGCAATCCTGCTGTTTGATGGCTTGCACCGGCTGTGAGTCAAGTCGGTAGTCTAAAAATGTCATTGCACAGTCCTGCAACTTTTTAACTGAAGATTGGCTCGCCATGGATGATTTCGAAAATTGTTCGCTGGTGATGTTTGCCACGGTAGGCCGAAGCTGGGCATTTTGCAACATATGTTTAAGCGCTTGGTAGGCTGTGACCGCAGACATTTTGACAGGTGAGACGGTCAGCAGGGGCTCAATGCTACTCCCTGGCAAGAGGCGAGATAAGACATCTGCACCAGCATAGATAAGAATCACGCCAAAATTCTGAAACAGACCGCCTAGTGGTTCCAGAGTGACCTGAACATCTGACTGTTGCGTTGCGAGTCGCTGCAGCCCATGGGCTGCAGGTATCACCGTCCACGACAAAGGTTCAAACGCGTCATCTTGCCAGCAGGCGTCGTCCAGCAACTGATCGAGTCCGGGATTTTTGGCGGTTTCAACGGTGGTGGCGTCCAGCACGGCCACGGGGTAACCAAAGCCGACCAGCGCGGTGCACAGATTCCAGAGCAGGGGCAGTTCGCCCTGTTGGTTTCCGTGGCTGGCCATCGCCATGACGCGTGGAACAGTCTGAAAACCCATGCTGGTGAGTCCAGCACCCTGGTTGACGCACATTTCAAGCATCGAGTCTTCCTGAGTAAGAAGGTGTGGACTCGGTGAAGAAGAAGCCCAAGTCTGCGGATGTCGGGTCAAACGCCGATTTGCCGGGTGAGCGCATCGACTGACGAATCAATTTGGCCGCATCAGCAGACTCCCAGTCTTCGGGAACCTTTTGACCCATGGTGACGCCGCGTAACACCAACTGGTGACGAATGGCGGCATCCAGCGCTGGGCCGAGTTTCGCGGCTTCATCGATCTTGGACAAGACCGCCTGCTGAACGCCGTTGGACTTGAAAGAAGAAACTACATCGTCCAGCGTGTCGCCATGACCGCCTGCGTTGAGCACCAACAAACGGTTTACGCCCGGCAGGTTGAGAACATCCAGCATGTCACGTTTGCGGGGGTCGCTGGGGGCGAGTCCGGTCGTGTCAATCAGTATCATTTTTTTATTGCCCAGGAGATTGAGCAAGTCTTGCAATGCCGCCCGGTCGTGTGCGAGATGCGCGACAACGCCCAGCATGCGACCGTAGGAGCGGAGTTGCTCATGGGCGCCCACACGGTAGGTGTCCAGCGTGATGAGGCCAACGCTGCTGGGGCCGTGGGCGCGGACACACAATCCTGCCAGTTTGGCGGCGGTGGTGGTTTTGCCAACGCCGGTGGCGCCCACCAGCGCATAAGTGCCGCCTTCTTCTTGCAGTGGACGAGCTGCGGCATCGGTTTTAAGGTTGCGCTCCAGCACGTCCATTACCCAGCGAACGGACTCAGGTGCGCCCATTTCTTCGGGCATGCGCTCAAGAATGGTTCTGGCCAAGGTGGGTGAGTAACCGGCCCGAATCAACTTGAGCATCAGGTTGGACTGGATCGGGTGCTGGCGCGCTTGTCCCAACCAGGTCAGGGTGTTGAAGCGGTCTTCAATCAATGCCTTCATGGCGTGGAGTTCATCCACAATGCCCTGCGACATGGCGGGTGCCAGGGCAGGAGCCATCACTGGGGTCGGCCGCACCGGGGCTACTTTAGGTTGAACCCGAGGCTCAAACTGGATGGGCGCAACCCGTGCACTCTCGGGCATGCGGCGAATGATGGGGGCCGCTTCCTCTTTCAATGCAGGCTCAGTTTGACCAGAGATAGCTTCGTGGCGACGACGTAGCATCCGTTCGCGCACGTAGTCCTGAAACGACAGCGTGCTCATGGTTAGTTTGGTGGCGTCATCCTCAACCAGGTTGCTGGTTTCTGTGTTGCCGGGTGTCGATGTCTTGCGCAGCGCAGCTTGGTCTTTGCTCCGGTTGGAAAACGATTCAGAGTGGTCCAGTGCCGCCAGCGTATCTTCGGCTGTCGCGACCACCTCGACGCCAGTGGCGGTGGGGCGGTTGGACAAAATCAGGGTGCCGTCGCCAAAAGCGAGACGCGCTTTGGCCAGAGCTTCGCGAGATGTCGGTGCAGTAAAGCGTTGAATATTCATGATGCGCCCCTAAGAATCGGTCCAATACGGATGGTGTGGGATTCAGGAATTTCGCTGTGTGCGAGAACCTGAAGCCGGGGTGCTACGCGACGTACAAGACGGGCAATAGCACTTCTAATTTGGTCTGGCACCAGCAAGCAAGCCGGGATGCCAATTTCTTCTTGTTTGTTCGCTACTTCTGCAGCGGTGCGGGTAAAAATGTCTGCCACGCCTGGGTCCAGCGCTGGGCCGTTGGGGTTGCCAAGGGCCTGCACCAGGAGCCGCTCCAATGACGGGTCGATGGCGATCACGTTGAGTTCGCGCGCTGGACCATAGATCTGCTGCACGATGGCGGGAGACAACGCAATCCGAACCCGACGCGCCAGTTCTGCCGGGTCGGTCACGGTGCTGGCATGCTCGGCCAAGGATTCGATGATGGTGCGGATATCGCGGATGTGCACAGATTCATCCAGCAGCAACTGCAGGACTTTCTGGAATACGGCGATGGGGACCATTTTGGGAACCACTTCTTCAATCAGTTTCGGTGCCAGCTTGCTCACGTGTTCAACGAGTTGCTGGGTCTCGGTTCGGCTTAATAACTTGGAGGCCTGAACTTGCATCAAGTGTGACAAATGAGTGGCCATCACAGTCTCGGAATCAACCACGGTAAATCCGGCCATTTGTGCGGCTTCCTTCTGACGTTCGTCGATCCAGTGTGCTGGCAAACCAAATGCAGGGTCGGTGGTGGCGGTGCCGATCAGCGGGGTGGTGATGCCGCCGGGGTTGATGGCGAGGTACATGCCCGGAAACGCTTCACCTTCGCCCGCCGTGACGCCGCGCAAGGTAATGCGGTAGCCGCTGGGTTTGAGTTCCAGGTTGTCGCGCACATGAACCGGTGGCGGCAGGAATCCAACCTCTTGGGCGAATTTGCGGCGCACGCCTTTGATGCGGGTCAGCAAGTCGCCCTGACGGTTTTTGTCCACCAGTGCAATCAGCCGGTAGCCCAGTTCCAGACCCAGTTGGTCAACAGGTTGCAGGTCATCCCAGGTGGCTTCGCCATCGGTGGCGACTGCTGGCGTGTCTGACGCGGCATCGGCTGGCACTGGTGGGGGTTTGTGGGCCAACACCCAGGCTGAATAACCCAGCACGCCGGAGATGCCCAGAAAAACGACATGCGGCATCCCAGGAATGATGCCAAGAATGCCCATGATGCCTGCCGTGATGCCCAGCACCCGGGGTGAAATAAACATCTGGTCAATGATCTGGCGGCCCAGGTCCTGGTCCTTGCCAACGCGTGACACCACCATGGCGGCAGCCACCGAGATCAGCAAGCCCGGAATCTGCGCCACCAGCGCGTCACCCACCGCCAACAAAATGTAGGTGTCGGCTGCTTGGCCGGCACTCAAGCCGTGCTGCAAAACGCCGACCATGAAGCCGCCAAAAATATTGATCAACAAAATCAGAATGCCGGCAACCGCATCGCCGCGCACAAACTTGGAGGCGCCGTCCATGGAGCCAAAAAAGTCGGCTTCTTCCGAGACCTCGGCGCGGCGGCGTTTGGCTTCTTTCTCGTCAATCAAACCGGCATTCAAATCGGCGTCCACCGCCATCTGTTTGCCTGGCATGGCATCAAGTGCAAAGCGGGCCGAAACTTCGGCAATTCGTTCTGCACCTTTGGTCACCACCACAAAGTTGATCACCACAAGAATCGAGAAAACAATCAAGCCGACGGCAAAGTTGCCACCGATTAAAAAGTGGCCAAAGGCCTCAATGACTGCGCCCGCAGCGCCTGGGCCGGTGTGGCCTTCCAGCAAAACAACCCGGGTTGAAGCCACGTTGAGCGACAAGCGCATCAGCGTGGTGAGCAGCAGTACCGCAGGAAACGCCGCAAAGTCAAGCGGGCGAATCATGTAGGCCGCCACCATCATGACCATCAGGGCAACCGAGATGTTGATGGTGAAAAAGGTGTCGAGCATCCATGATGGCATCGGCAACACCATCATGGCCAAAATGGCCACCACCAGCAGGGGTGCGGCCGCGCCCTGGATCAGCGACGCATTGCCGCCAAACCAGTTTTGCAGTGATTTAAGTTGTGGGTTCATGGTGTGGGTGCGTTGGCGATAACCTTGGAGAAGGGATCCAATTCAGGCGGAACAAAAGGTTGTGGTGGCTCGCCGGGCATGGGTCCATCCCCGCGCATGGCGGCTTTGAGGCGATAGATGTAGGCCAGCACCTGGGCTACAGCAGTAAAGAGGCTGGCAGGAATGTCTTGGTCCAGTTCGGCGTTGGCGTAAAGCGCACGCGCCAGCATCGGCGACTGCAGTACCGGGATGGCGTGGTGTTTGGCAATATCCCGGATTTTCATGGCAAGCAGATCAGCCCCTTTAGACACCACTTGAGGCGCCCGCATGGTGGCTTCGTCGTATTTGATGGCGACCGCAAAGTGGGTCGGGTTCATCAGAATGAAGTCGGCCTTGGGCACGGCGCCAATGCTGTTGCCTTGTGCAATTTCGCGCTGCCGTTGGCGCAACTTGCCCTTCATTTGAGGGTTGCCGTCGGATTCCTTGTTCTCTTGCTTCACTTCTTGCTGCGACATCTTCATCTTGGATTTATGCAAGAAGGCCTGTAGCGGCACATCCACCATCGCCACCAGCAAGATCACCACCAGCAGCAAACTCATGCCCGAAGTCAGCCATTCGGTTAAATGACGAATGGCGGCGGGGGAGGGTTGCAATACCAAAGTGGCAAGGGAGTGAAGACTGGAAGATAAATAGGAGATACCCAGCGCAAACAACACGATAGTGATGAAGAGCATCTTCAGCACTTCAGTGAACTTGTCTTTGGTGAACATACGCCCTAACCCTGTCAGGGGATTCAGTCGGCTGAAGTCAGGTGCGATGGGTTTCAGGCTGTTGACCCAACCGCCAATGGCCACGGTGCTCAACATCACCACCACCGTGGTGATGGCTGCAAAAATGACGCAACCCAGCAAGCCCAAGGCCACCATGTCTTGCATACGGGTCAACATGGCTTCAGGGTGCGTCACCGTAGAAGCGGTGAAAGAAAGTTGCAGGCTCAGTTGGGTTTTTAGCCGGTCAAACATGAGCGGCGCCAGCGTCATCAAGGTCAGGGCGCCAGTGCCCAAAACAGCCAGATGTGACAGGTCTCTGGAACGGGAAACTTGACCGTCGTCACGCGCTTTTTGAAGCTTCCGCTCGGAGGCTGGTAAATTGCGATCTTGACTGCTTGAATCCATGGTGGGGTGACTTTTAAGTTCCCACCATTGTCCTAAGCCACTCCCTCAACTAAAGGGCAATAAGAGGGGGCTTAACCCCTCACTTCAAAAGCCCAGGCTGGCCAGCAGATCATCCACCTCGGATTGGCCGTGGACCACATCGGGATTGCCTTCGGGGTTGACCACCGGACCTGATAAAACGGGGTGATGGTATTCCACTGGTGGGGGTGATGCCGGTACCGGTGCTTTAACCACCACATCAGGTGGGGCGGTTTGAATCAGCAGTTGCACCAGTTGCTCTTCAATGCTGGCGGCCAAGTTAACCACCTTGGCAATCACTTGGCCCGTGAGGTCATGAAAGTCCTGGGCCATCATGATTTCGGTGAGGTGCTGATCGATCTGCTTGGTCGACTCCTCAACGTCAGTCAGAAAATTCATCACATGGCCCTTGGCCACTGCGGCGACGGGGTCTTTGACGATCAGGGCACCAATGCGTCGGGTTTCGGCGGCAATGTGGTCGTGCTGTGCCTTGGCCAGATCAACCCGGTTAAGCACTTTTTCAGCGGCTTCGCCGGTAAGTCGGGCAATATAAGAGAGGCGGCTTTTGGCATCCGGCAGTTCGCCGGCCCAGCCTTTGACCTTGTCAGTCAGTCCGAGTCCGTTGAGTGAATCGTGCAACTGGCGCGTCAGCATGCCGATGGATTTATGCACATCCGGAGAAGCGGCGCTGGTCGGCGCAGGGGTTGGGGTGTTGCTTTGCATGGTGTTTATTTCAATCCCAGCTTGGTAAGGATCAGGCTGACCTTGTCTTCCAGCGTGGCTTTGGTAAAAGGCTTGACGATGTAGCCAGCAGCCCCTTGCTGTGCGGCCATCACGATGTCTTCTTTACGGGCTTCGGCCGTCACCATCAAAACAGGAATGTGCTTGAGCTTTTCATCCTTTTTGATTTCCATGAGCAGCTGAAAGCCATTCATGTTGGGCATGTTAATGTCGCTAACGACAAAATCGAAACTGCTGTTGCGCAACTTTTGCAATGCCACTACACCGTCTTCAGCCTCATCAGCCTCGGTGTAGCCACTTTCCTTGAGCAGGTTGCGAACGATCCGCCGCATGGTGGAAAAGTCATCAACAACCAAAAAACGAAGCTCATTTGCCATGTGACACCCTTTCAATGGCGTTTGTCTGAACGGTAACTAGTATGTATGAAATCATGCTGTCTCAATGCTATTGGTTGGCTGCCGGCGTGGCATCCGCTGCGGGTTCAGTGCTTGTTGCAACCTGGGATCGACCTGAACCCATCAGCCTTTCTTCGGCTTCGCGAGTCATCACGATGATACTGATTCTTCGGTTGGTTGGGCTAAAGGGGTTGTCTGGGTCAAGCAATATGCTTGAAGACAGCCCCACCACCCGCGCCAACTTGTCGTCGGGCATGCCAGCGGCGACCAGTTCCCGCCGTGTGGCGTTGGCACGGTCCGCCGAGAGCTCCCAGTTGCTGTAGCCGCGCTCTGCGCTGCTGTAAGGGGAGCGATCGGTGTGCCCGTCGAGGCTGATTTTGTTTTCAACCCCGTTCAGGGCCATGCCGATTTCTCTCAATATTTCGCGCATGTAGGGTTTGACGGACGCGCTACCGCTGTCAAACATAGGCCGTTTCTGGTCATCCACAATTTGAATTTGCAGCCCGTCGGGCGTAGTCTCCAGCCTGATTTGGGAGCTGAATTCGGCAAGTTTGGCGTTGTTTGAAATAACGGCGCTGATCTTTGCGCTCAGGGCCGCCAATTTCTTGGCATCCTGCTTGGCAACCTCCGCCTTCATGGCTTCCGCCATCATTTTCTTTTTGATCGGGTCGGCGCCATCGCCCTTTTTAGACTGGCCGCTTTGCACCGTAAGGTCAGATCCGCCACCGGGCAAAACACTGTTGCTGGCGCCCGCGCCACTGCCGCCCATCATGGAAACTTTTAAAGGAGCCGTGAAGTAATCTGATAAGCCCTTTTTGTCACCTTCAGAGGTGGAGCCCAGCAACCACATGAGCAAAAAGAAAGCCATCATGGCGGTAACAAAGTCGGCGTAAGCGATCTTCCAGGCGCCGCCATGCACCGCGTGGCCGCCTTTTTTGATCTTCTTGACGATGATCGGCTGTAGTTTTTTACCGTCCGTCGCCATATCAGCCTAGCGCAAAATTATTTTTTACCGCGCACATGACTTTCAAGCTCAGTAAATGTGGGTCGTTCAGTAGAAAACAGCACTTTGCGGCCAAATTCAATCGCCGTGGAGGGGTTGTAACCCTGCATGCTGGCCAGTAACGTGGTTTTGATGCACTGAAACTCTTTGGAGCCATCTTCTGTTTTTTGCTCCAGCAAGCCACCCAAGGGCTCCACCACCCCGTACGCTAGCAAAATACCCAAAAAGGTTCCCACTAAAGCCGATGCAATCATGCCGCCCAGCACCGCCGGGGGTTGCCCGACCGAGCCCATGGTGTTCACCACGCCCAGCACCGCCGCCACAATGCCGAATGCCGGCAGTGCGCCAGCCAAGCGGGCAATGGCCGCGATCGGGGCATGCGATTCAGCGTGGTGGGTGTCAATTTCGCTGTCCATCAGCGATTCAATCTCGTGGGCGTTCAGGTTGCCCGACACCATCATGCGCAGGTAATCGGTCATGAACTCGACCACATGATGGTCGTTGCCCACCTCAGGGTATTTTTGGAAGATCGTGGAAGAATGCGGGTCTTCAACATCTTTTTCGATTGCCATCAAGCCCTCTTTACGGGCTTTTTGCAGGATGTCGTACAGCAACGCCAGTAGCTCAAGGTAACGAGCCTTGGTGTACTTGGAGCCTTTTAAAGCCTGGGGGATCAGCTTCATCGTGGCCCTTAGCACTTTGGGTTGGTTGTTCACCGCAAAAGCGCCCAAGGCACCGCCAAAAATGGTGATCAACTCAAAAGGCAGCGCCTTGAGAATCACCTGGATGTTGCCGCCGTGAAAAATATACACGCCGAAGATGCAACCCATGGAAACCACATAACCAACAATAACTATCATGGTTTTACAGTTTCAAGGTAAAGATGGGAAGCCATAGTGGGTGAGCAAGTTAGATCGTGCAATGTTTCATTTTAAGAAGCAAATGAAGACAGCAATAAAAAGAAAAGGCCCCCAAAGGCGCCCTTACAAGACTGCTTCCAAATTGGTTGATCTAGTGTAGCAATATCCCTGCCTAGGAAGCTTTGGCCCAATTTGTTCTGTTTGGCGCTTGGGGTAAACATTTAAGATGCGATCGTCTGTTGCAAAATGAAGTCCAATTACTTCAGAAAGCCAGCATGAGCCTCGATTTCACCCCTTTGGGCAACGCGATTGCTCAGCTTGAAAAAAGCCTGATGTATGCCAACTCGCCTGCGGCGCAGGCCGACCCTGGTCTGCACGAACAAATGCGCAATTCAGTTATTCAGTGCTTTGAATTCACCTACGAACTCAGCTGGAAAATGCTTAAGCGCTATCTGGAAGCCACTGAGGCCAGCCCCGCTGAAATGGATGCCGGTACGTTTCAGAACCTGATTCGGATCGCCAACGAGCGCGCCTTGTTGCGCTCAGACTGGCGACAATGGAAAATCTACCGCCAGGCGCGCACAGACAGCAGCCATACCTATGACGCCAGTAAAGCCGAAGCGGTGTTTGCCGTGGCCGCTGACTTTTTGGTCGAGGCCCGCGCCCTGTTTACTGAACTGACTCGCCGAAGCACCAAACTCTGATACGCGATGAATGCCCCCGCGCTAAACGGTGAACCTCCCGTCGACCTTGCCCCCTGCGACTGGGTCGAGGTTGTGCGCATCTTGCATGAGCAAGTTCCCGCCCTTGATGTGTGGGCGTTCGGTTCCCGGGCTAGGCGCACCGCCAAACCTTACTCGGACCTTGACTTGGCACTGATCACCCGCGAGCCCTTGTCGCTTGCGCAATTGGCCTCCATCACGGATGCCTTCGAACTGTCTGATCTGCCCATTCGGGTCGATATTGTGGATTGGGCCGGTGCCAGTGAAACTTTTCGCAAGCTCATCAAGCAAGACATGGTGCTGGTGCAGACTGCTGATTAGCTATTCAGTCAGTGCAACAAAATCCCGCCGGTGCTGGCACTTTTACCAGCACGGGCTGGTGGGGTGCACAAGCCGCACTCGTAGTGGCGGGCATTCTCATACGGGTCGGTCACAAAATGGCCGCCACATTTGCAGCATTTGGTGCGGCCCAGCATGTTGTTGTCGACAAACTTCACCAGGCGCCAGGCCCGGGTGATCGACAGCAAAGGCTCCACGCCACACGCTGAAATCTGCTCGCTGTACAGGCGGTAGGCTTTCATCACCGCATCAATATCTTCAAGCTCGCTCACTTTGCTCAGGTATTCATAGGTGTTCAGGAACAACGACGCATGGATATTGGGCTGCCAGGTCAGAAACCAGTCGGTCGAAAACGGCAGTTGGCCTTTGGACGGTGATTTGCCGGCCACTTCCTTGTACAGGCGCAGCAAGCGCTCATAAGACAAACTGGTTTCACTTTCCAGCACCTGCAGGCGGGCGCCGAGTTGAATCAGCGCCACAGCGCGCTCAACTTGTTTGGAATCATTCAGAACGCTTT